>Ga0066256_1000136_pt1 | contig 318856 bp, 296 predicted proteins | sample ThiBio_1000_biof_FD_87107 | JGI IMG/M metagenome (GOLD analysis project Ga0066256, IMG submission 87107) | Wastewater bioreactor microbial communities from Cape Town, South Africa - Thiocy_expt_1000_biof (version 2) | ecosystem: Engineered > Bioreactor > Thiocyanate-remediating >... | reverse complement strand
GGCCTCCGGGCCCCGTTCCCGCCGGAGGCCGGGGGCCCCCACCGGGGGGGGCCGGCCGCCGGGGGGGGGGGGGGGGGCGGGGACGCGGTGAACCGTTTGGGAGCCCCCCGACAGGCGCGGGTTGGTTGGGGTGGGGGTGTCCCCCCCCGCCCCCGGGGGGCGAGGGGTGCCCCCGCCCCCGTGGGGGGGGGGAGGGGGGGGGGGGGGGGGCGACCCCGCCCCGCCGCTGAGTGGATCAGAGCCCGACGTCGGAGGCCTTGAGGAAGCCCGAGTCGATGAGCTTGGACTGCACGTCGTCCTTGACGACGACCTCAGGCGTCAGCAGGTACGACGGGACGACCTTCTTGCCGTTGTCGTAGGTCTTGGTGTCGTTCACCTCGACGGTCTTGCCGTCCTTGATCTCCTGGATCATGGTGAAGACGCGGTCACCCAGAGCGCGGGTGTCCTTCCAGACCGTCATGGCCTGCAGGCCCTCGAGGATCGCCTTGACGTTGGCCTTGTCGGCATCCTGACCCGTGATGATCGGGTAGTCCGCACCGGCGGTGTAGCCGGCCGACTTGAGGGATGCCTCGATGCCGATGGCGAGGCTGTCGTTGGGCGACAGGACGACGTTGACCTTCTTGCCGTCGCCGTAGAACGACGAGAGGCGGTTGTCCATCTCGGCCTGAGCCTTGTCGGACGCCCAGCCCTGGATGCCGATGCTGGCCCACGCGTCGTCGTTGGCGGGCGACTTGCCGCTGGGGACGACGAGCTGGCCCTTGTCGACGTACGGCTTCAGCACGTCCCAGGCCCCGGCGAAGAAGAACTTCGCGTTGTTGTCGTCGGGGCTGCCGGCGAAGGGCTCGAGGTTGAAGGGACCCTTGCCGTCCTTCAGGCCGAGCTGCTCCTCGATGAACTGGCCCTGGAGCGTGCCGACCTTGTAGTTGTCGAACGTGGCGTAGTAGTCGACGTTCTCGCTGCCGTTGATGAGACGGTCGTAGGCGATGACGGTGGCGTTCTGCGCCTTGGCCTCCTGCAGCACCGGGCCGAGCGTCGATCCGTCGATGGCCGCGATCACGAGGATCTTGGCACCGCCCGAGATCTGGTTCTGGATCTGGCTGATCTGCTGGTCGGTCTTGTTGTCGGCGTACTGCAGGTCGACGGTGCAGCCGGCGTCCTGGAGCTTCTTCTGGAGCTGCTCACCGTCGTTGATCCAGCGCTCGAGGCTGCGGGTCGGCATCGCGATACCGACGTTGCAGTCGCCGCTGCCCCCGGCGGCGTCTCCGCCGCCATCGGCGGGGCGCGTGGAGCTACAGGCTCCGAGGCCGACGGCGAGTGCCGCGATGGCCGCACCGGTCAGGATTTTCTTCAGCATTGTGATCTGCGTTCCTCTCTGAACTGCAGGGACCCCCGTGGTCCGCACCCGCCGCCCTCCCCGGCGTCGGATCGGGTACGTCCTCGTCCCGGCTTCCTGGTTCCGTCGTAATTATGACGGCTCCGTGAACATATCCCCGGGCATGCGCGTTTGTCCAGAGTCCCGGGAGCGTCGAAATGCAACGAACGCGTAACGGAACGTCGGTTCGCGGCTCGCCCGCGCACCGCGCGGGCGCCGGAGGACGCGGGATTCAGCGCACGTCGCGGTCGGTGCCCGACCACAGTTCGCCGCACTCGACGGCCTCGGCCCCGTGCGCGCGAAGATACGGTCGCGCGCCGATGTCGCCCGTCGCCGCGGCGGCCAGCGCGGACCAGTGCCCGCGCCCGATGAGCACGGGGTGGCCTGGTTCTCCGCGGTAGTCCGCCGAGGCGAGTGCGTCGGGAGCCGCCCGCTCGGCGAGCCGCGAGACCGCCGCGGCGGGAAGCTCAGGAGTGTCGACGGGAATGACCACGACAGCGGGGGCGGGGAGGGATGCCGCGGCCTCCAGTCCCGCACGGAGCGACGCAGCGACACCCTCGGACCAGCGGTCGGTCCGGACGATCCGCGCACCGGGAGGGACGAGCGGCGACGCCTCGTCCGCGCCCGCGCCGAGCACGACGATCACCGGCTCGCAGCCTCCGGCGCGGAGCGCCGCGACGGCCTTCGCGACCCACGGCGTGCCGTCGGCATCCCGGGCGAGCGCCTTGGGGCCGCCGAACCGGCGACCGGCTCCGGCGGCCAGGACGAGCCCCGCCGGGCGGCCCGACCGGGTGTCGAACGGGGCCTCGGGACGCATGGTCACGACAGCGTAGCGTGCGCGAAACACGGCGCGGATACGGTCGCCCACATGCTCGAACTGGCCGCCGACCTGCTGCCCCTGCTGGAGGCGGGGGTCCCCGTGGCCGCGGTCACGATCACCCGGGTCGTGCGCAGCGCACCGCGCGGGGTGGGCGCGACGCTCGCGGTGACCGCGGACGCCCGCGTCATCGGTTCGCTCTCCGGCGGCTGTGTCGAGGGTGACGCCGTGATGCTCGGCCTCGATGCGCTCCGCTCGGCCGAGGTCCGTCGCGGCAGCTTCGGTTTCACGGGTCCCGACGACGCGATCGTCGCGGCGGGCCTGGCCTGCGGCGGAGCGATCGAGGTGGTCGCCTACCCCGTCGACGGCGCCGCCCCCGGCGTGCGCGACGCGTTGCGGCGCGCCGCCGCCGGACGCGAGAGCGCGATCGACCTCGACCTCGGCGACGGCACCGTCCTCGCACTGCGCCGGCGGTCGCGGCCCCGGCTCATCGTGCTCGGGGCCGGTGAGCACGCGGCCGCCCTGTGTCGCGTGGGAGCCGCCGCCGGGTTCGCCGTGACCGTGTGCGATCCCTGGGCACTGCTGGTGACGCGGGAGCGCTTCCCGGAGGCATCCGATCTGGTCGTCGCCGCCCCGCACGACTACCTCGCGTCCCTGGAGGCACCCGACGAGCGCACCGCGGTGTGCGTGCTGACCCACGACGAGCGCCTCGACGTCCCCGCCATCCGGACGGCGCTGCGTCTCCCCGTCGGCTTCGTCGGCGCGATGGGGTCGCGGGCGACCGTGGCGCGCCGGGCGGCGCTGCTGACCCAGGCGGGGGTGACGGATGCCGAGCTCGGCCGGCTGCATTCCCCGCTGGGCCTCGACCTCGGGGCGGAGACCCCGGAGGAGACCGCCCTGGCGGTGATCGCCGAGATCGTCGCGGCGCGTCGCGGCGCGAGCGCTCTTCCCCTCCGGGCGACCGGCGGCCCCCTCCACGCGGACGCCGTGGCCGGCTGCACGGTCCCGACCCCGGTGACGGTCCGATGACGGCGCTCGTGATCCGCGACGCCGTCGCGGTCGTCGAGACCGAAGGGCGCGTGCGCACCGGAGACGTCGTGACCGTGGACGGCGTCGTCGTCGACTCCCCCGCTCCGGCGGACGCGACGGTGATCGATGCGAGCGGCTGCGTCGTGACGGCCGGCCTCGTGAACGCCCACCACCACCTGCTGCAGACGGCGTTCCGGACGCTGCCCGGCACCCGTGGCATCCCGATGCGCGACTGGCTGCCCGCGATGGCGAGCGCCTACACCGCGGCCGGCGTCGACCCCGAGCTCACTGGCATCGCGGCGCGCGCGGGGCTCGCCGAAGCGCTGCTGAGCGGCGTGACCACGGTCGCCGATCACCACCTCACCTGGCCCTCGGGTGCCGACACGGTCGGCATGGCGCGGGCGGCCGCGGCCGCCGCCGCCGACCTCGGCGCGCGGCTCGCGTTCGTCCGCGGCGCGGCGCGGGACGATCCGCAGGAGGCCGCGCTGTCGGCCGAGACGATCGCCGCGGCCCTCGTCGACGACTGCCCGGGCGGCGTCAGCGCGGACGGGATGCTGCAGGTCGCCATCGGACCCGCGGGCGTGCACAGCGACCCGCGCGAGACGTTCACGCTGATGGCCGAGGTCGCCGCGCGCCGTGGGCTCCGCCGGCGCACCCAGGCGAACGAGGTCGTCGACGTCGAGATCGCGCTCGACCGCTACGGCCGCCGCCCCCTCGACCTCCTCGAGGACTGGGGGTGGCTGGCCCCCGATGTCACCCTCGCCCACCTGTGCGCGGTCACCGACGACGAGATCGCCCGGATCGCCGCCGCGGGGGTCACGGCGACCCACGCCCCCGGATGCGACGTGCCGATGGGCTGGGGCGTCGCGCCGGTCGCGAAGCTCCGGGACGCCGGCATCCCGGTCGGCCTCGGAACCAGCGGCGGCGGCAGCAACGACGCCGGCCACCTGCTCGCCGACGCGCGTCTCGCGATGCAGGTCTCGGCTCTCGTGGGGCCGCAGCTGGCGGCATCCACGGTCCTCGCGATGGCCACCGCCGGATCCGCCGACGGGCTCGGGCGCCCCGAACTCGGACGGCTCACGCCGGGGTCGGCCGCCGACCTGTGCCTGTGGGACGTGTCGGGGGTCGCGGACGCCGGGGTCGCCGACCGCGTCGCGGGACTGCTCTGGGCCTCGCCCGGTCGCCGCCCGCGCGCGGTCGTGGTCGCGGGCCGCGTCGTCGTGGACGAGGGATGCCTCGTCACCGTCGACGAGAGCGAGATCACCGCGCGATTGTTCGAGAGGGTGGGACGATGACCACCATGGCTCCCGCGATCCCCGCCGACGATCCCGCCACCGGTGACGAGCGCCTCGGGGCGCACCTGCGGGGCCTGCGCAAAGCGCGCGGGTTGACGCTGACGCAACTGGCCGAGGCGGCGGCTCTGTCGCATCCGTTCCTCAGCCAACTCGAGCGCGGCCTCGCGCGCCCCAGCATGGCGAGCCTCGAGCGGCTCGCGCGGGCCCTCGGCACGAGCCGGGTCGAACTCATCGCCGCGTCCGAGCCTCCGCGCCCCGACGAGAGCGCCCACCCCACGTTCGTGCGGGCGAACGAGGGACTCGTCGGCCCGTACGCCGAGGGCAGCGCGCGGATGCTCGCCGAGGGCCCGCGCCGCTTCGAGCCCATGGAGTTCACCGGCGCGAACCCCGAGCCCGGCGACCACTACGTCCACGAGGAGGACGAGTTCCTCACCGTGCTCGAGGGCTCGATCGTCATCTCGCTCGGCCCGTTCGGCGAGACGACGCTCGCGGTGGGCGACTCGGTCTACTGCCGGTCGGGCACCCCCCACCGCTGGCATTCGCCCGGCGGGGCGCCCTACCGACTGCTGATCGTGAAGGAACTGGTGCACGGCGCCCCCGACCCCGGCGAAGGAGACACATGAGCGGCGGTCTGACATTCGAGGCGATCGTGCGCGAGCGGCGCGAGGCGGCGGACGGTGTCGTCGTCCTCGACCTCGAGCGGCCGGGCGGCGTGCTGCCGCACTGGTCGCCGGGCGCGCACATCGACGTCGTGCTGCCCGGCGGGGTCGAGCGCCAGTACTCGCTGTGCGGGTCGCCGAGCGAGCGCGGCACCTGGCGGATCGGTGTGCTGCGCGAGCGCGAGGGCTCCGTGTGGCTGCACGAGAACGCCCACCCCGGCACCCCGCTGCGTGTGCGCGGACCCGCCAACCACTTCCTCTTCGCGCCGACCGCCGGTCGCTCCTACGTCTTCGTCGCGGGTGGCATCGGCATCACGCCGATCGTCCCGATGATCGAGGCCGCCGAGACCGCGGGCGCCGCGTGGACACTGCTGTACGCCGGAAGGTCGCGGAAGACGATGGCGTTCGCCACCGAACTGACCGAGCTCTATGGCGACCGCGTGGAGGTGTTCGCCGCCGACGAGGGCCGCCGCCTCGACCTGGACGCGCGCCTGGGCACCCCGGCATCCCGGACCGTCGTCTACGCGTGCGGGCCCGCCCGCCTGTTGGATTCCCTGAATGCCGCGATGTCGGGCTGGCCGCGCGGAAGCCTCCACGTCGAGCGGTTCGAGGCGAAGGTGCTCGGCCCGCCGGTGTGGACCGAGCCGTTCGAGGTCGACCTCATGATGTCGGGGCTGACGGTCGTGGTCCCGCCGGAGAAGTCGATCCTCGAGGTCGTCGAGGAGTACGGCGCGGTCGTGCCCTCGAGTTGTCGCGTCGGCACCTGCGGCACGTGCGAGGTGCCGGTGATCGACGGCGACGTGGAGCATCGCGACTCGGTGCTGTCGCCCGAGGAGCAGGAAGCCAACCGCACCATGATGCTGTGCGTCTCGCGCGCGGCGTGCCCGCGCATCACGCTGGAGCTGTAGCCGCCTCGGCACGATCTCAGCGATTCACGCAGCCTCAGTCCCGCACGGCTCCCTCGAACGGAGCCTGCGCGGATCGCGGAGGGGACGCGACGCGCGCCGCGAGCCGGGGCGTCGCCACCGCGGCGACGACGAGTGGAAGTGCCAGGAACGCCGCCGCCGCGGCCGGGACGGCCGGCCACGTCGACAGGGCCCCCGAGACGAGGTTGCCGCCGAGCACCGCGACTCCGCCGCACGTCGCGAGCAGCCCGAAGAACGAGCCGGTGGGGAGGGCGGCGGCGAACCGCGGGACGAGCGCGAGGGCGGTGGGATTCGCGAGCATGTGCCCCGCCGCGATCAGCCCCGCCGAGACGAAGACCGCCGAGACGACCGCGGCGTCACCGGTCGCCGCGGTCGCGCCCACGGCCAGGACGCCGAAACCCGTCGCCGACAGGGCGTACCCGGTGCGCAGCGCCACGGCCGCCCCCACGCGCCCGGCCCACCGCGACAGCGGCAACTGCAGCGCGAGGGTGAGCACCGACACGCTCGCGAACATCAGCGCCGTGGCGGCCGCGGCATCCGTCGTCCGGGCGAGGTGGAGCGGCAGGGCGAGGTAGAGCTGGTTGTAGGCGAGGAGATCGGCGGCGTGGACCACCGAGAATCCGACGAAGCGCCGGTCGCGGAGCGACCGCCACGCTCCCCCACGGGTCCGCGCGGTGCGCCGGCCGGGGCCGGGCGGAAGCGCCACCCGGAGGAAGAGCCCGATCGCCGTGAACAACGCGGCGCCCGACAGCGCGACGACCACGAAGCCCGACCCCAGGAGCGCGGCGCCGACGAGCGGACCGATCACGGCACCGAGCTCGCCCGTGACGCTCAGCCACGCGAACAGCGACGCCCGCGAACGGCCGCCGGCGTCGGGGCGGCGGGCCTCGGCATCCGCGATCAGGACGTTCAGGCCCGGCGAGAAGAGCGCGCCGCCGAGCCCCGTGAGCACGGTCCCCACGACGAACAGGGGCAGAGCCGGGGTCGGGGCGAGCAGAGCAGCGGCGAGGGTGGCGAACCCCGCGACGCGCATGGCGCAGCCGAGCAGGATGACGCGCCGCGCGCCGAATCGGTCGGCGAGCACCCCGCCCACGAGGAACAGACCCTGCTGCGCGAAGGTGCGGATGCCGAGCACCAGGCCGACCGCGAGGGCCGTGAGCCCGAAGTCGCGCGTCAGGACGAGCGCGAGGAACGGGACCACGGCGTAGAAGCCCACGTTGAACAGCAGCTGCGTCCCCAGCAGCACGGGGGTGCGGGTCGGGGGGATTCGCACAGGACTCCTTGGTTCTGATAATCATTATCAGCATGCCTGATCGTCCCCCGCTCCCCTCGGTGCTCATCGACGCGCCCGTCGTCGCGCTCGCCGGCGCCGACGTACGGGGGCGGGACGGACGCGTCCTCCTGCGCGTCGACGACCTCACCATCCGCGCCGGCGACCGGATCGCCGTGACCGGACCCTCGGGCGCGGGCAAGACCCTGCTGCTGCGGGCGCTCTCGGGAAGGCTCCCCGCCGGACTCACGCTCATTGGTCGGCGGGATGCCGTCGCCCCGCGCGTCGCGATCGTCCCACAGCGCGGCCTCGACGCCCTGCACCCGCTCGTCCCTCTCGCGCGACAGCTCCGCGCCGTCACCCGCGCCCCGCGGGAACGCATCGCCGCGGTGCTGGCGGCGGTCGGTCTCGGGGACACCGGGGCGGCGCGCCGACGCCCGGCCGAGCTGTCGGGCGGGCAGGCGCAGCGTGCGGCCCTCGCGCTCGCGGTGCTCTCGGACGCCCCGCTCGTGCTCGCGGACGAACCCACGAGCGCCCTCGACCACGAGACACGGGACCGCGTGCTCGACGTGCTCGCCGCGGTGATCGGGCCCGCGCAGGCGCTCGTGGTGACGACGCACGACGAGGCCGTGGCCGCGCGGCTCGGCGCCGGCCGCCTCCGTGTGGTCGACGGCACGGTGATCGCCTCGTGAGCACCCTCGTCGTCGACCGCGTCACCGCCGCCCACGGGCGCCGCGTCGCGCTCGCCCCCACGTCCTTCGCGGTCGCGAGCGGATCCTCGCTCGCGATCGTCGGACGCTCGGGGGCCGGGAAGACCACGCTCGCCGAAGTGGTCCTGGGCCTGCGGCGACCGGCATCCGGATCGATCACCGTCGCCGGCCGTCCCTGGCCCGCTGCCCGCGCCTCGCGCCACCTCGTGCAGGGTGTGCCGCAGGATGCCGCCGCGGCCTTCGTCCCGCGCTGGAGCCTGCGCCGCTCGATCGCCGATGCGGTGCAGCGCCTGACCGACGGCCGCGATCTCGACGCGCGGATCCGCCGCGCCGCCTCTCTCGCCGACCTCGATCCGGCGCTCCTCGACCGCCGCCCCGCCGAGGTCTCGGGCGGCCAGGCGCAGCGCGCCGCGATCGCGCGCGCCCTCGCCGTCGACCCCGTCGTCCTGATCGCCGACGAACCCACCAGCGCGCTCGACCCCGAACGCACGGCATCCGTGTCTCAGGCGCTCGTCGACCTCGCCCGCTCCACGGGCACCGCGCTGCTGCTCGTGACCCACGACCCCGCCGTCGCCGCGCGCTGCGACGACAGCCTCGCCCTCGCCGCGCCGACGGCGTGACCGCGCTGCCCCCGCAGCGCCCCTCCCCCACAAAGTAAGGAACCACCATGACGGCTCTGTCACGCCGCCTCCTCGCGCTCGCGCTCGCCTCGGCCGCCGTGCCGCTGCTGAGCGGATGCTTCTCGCCCGGCACCACGGCCGCCCCCGACGGCGACGACCAGCGCATCTCGGTCGCCATGATGCAGCCCCCCAGGTCGGGGCTGAACCCGCTCAGCGACGACGCGTTCAAGCTGTCGCGCTGGTCGACGGCCGAGACGCTCGTGACGCTCGACTCCGACGGCACGCCCGAGCCCCTGCTCGCGACCGGATGGGAGCAGGTGGATGCCACCACCTGGCGCTTCGACGTGCGTTCGGGCGTCACCTTCCACAACGGCGACCCGCTGACCGCCGACGCCGTGGCGAACTCGCTGCAGCACGCGATCGACGCCACCCCGAAGCCGCGGATCCTCAACGGCGTCGACATGCACGTCGTCGTCGACGGCGACGCGGTCGTGGTGACCACGGGAGCGCCCGACCCGCTGCTGCCGAACCGCCTGTCGAGCCCGCAGCTGGCGGTGTTCGCCGACGACGCCTACACCGCCACCGGGGTCAGCCCCGTGGGCACCGGCACCGGACCCTTCGTCATCACCGCGGTCGACGGGATCGTCGGCGCCACCCTCGACCGCTACGACGGCTACTGGGGAGAGAAGGCGCTCGCGGCCGGCATCGACGCCCGGTTCGTGCCCGACGGCACGGCGCGGGCCGCCGCCCTGCGCACCGGCGACGCCGACATCGTCGAGGCCATCCCCGCGGGGCAGACCGCGACGATCGACGCGAGCCTGCTGCACGAGGTCGCCATGCCGCGCACCAACACGCTGTACCTGAACACCGCGTCGGGGCCGTTCGCCGATCCCGCCGTCCGTGCCGCGGCGCGCGCCGCGGTGGACCGCGCCGCGATCGTCTCGTCGGTGTACGAGGGACGCGCCGACGTCGCCGAGGGACTGCTCGGTCCCGCGCTCCCCTGGGCCGCGGACCTGCGTGAGGACGCGGCCTACCGTGCGCTCGTCGACACGCGCCCGGCCGCGGCGGCGGCGTCCGGCATCCCGATCACGCTCGGCACCTTCACCGACCGCGCCGAGCTGCCCGAGGTCGCCGTCGTGCTGGAGCAGCAGCTCGAGGCCGCCGGGTTCGTCGTGCAGCAGGACGTGCGCGAGTACCAGTTCATCGAAGCCGACGCCCTCGACGGCAGGTTCGACGCGTTCATCCTGTCGCGGGCGACCGTGCTCGACTCCGGCGACCCGGTGGCCTACCTCGCCTCGGACTTCACCTGCGGCGGGGGATTCTCGATCGCACAGCTGTGCTCCCCCGACGTCGACGCGGCGGTCGCGTTCGCCTCGACCACCGCCGCCGGCGCCGACCGCCGCAGCGCCACGATGGCCGCCGAGGCACGGGTGCTCGCGACGGATGCCGCGGTGCCGCTGCTGCACGAGCGCGTGGTGCAGGGCGAGTCGACGTCGGTCGTCGACGCCGCCCGCGATCCGCGCGAGCGTCAGCTGGTGACCGCGAGAACCCGCATCGCGGACTGACGACCGTGCGCCACAGCCACGTCGCCGGGCTCGTCTCGCGGACGCTGAGCGGGATCGCGCTGCTGACGGTCGCCGGGGCACTGCCCTGGCTGTCGCAGCGCGACCCCGCGGCATCCATCCTGCGCGCCCGCTACGCCGAGCTCGAACCCACCCCCGACGCGCTGGACGCCGTCCGCGCCGAGCTCGGACTCGAAGGCGGACCGCTCGCGACGAGCCTGCGCTGGTGGTCGCACGCCCTGCGGGGCGACCTCGGTCGCTCGTGGGTGAGCGGCGGCGAGGTCGGCCCCGGGGTCTGGCACGCCCTCGGGGTGTCGCTGACGCTCACCGGCTTCGCGATGGCGGTGGCGCTGGCCGTGGCGGCGGGGCTCGTCGCTCCCGCGGTGACCCGGATCGCGCGGGACCGTCCGCCCCGCGGCTCCGGCCCCGTGGGCGTGGCGCTCACGGCCCTGCCCGAGTTCCTGCTCGCCAGCGTCGTGCTGGTCGTGGTCGCCGTGCAGCTGCGATGGCTGCCGCCGTACGGCTGGAGCGGGCTGGACACCGCCGTGCTCCCGGCACTCGCGCTCGGCATCCCCGCGGGCGGTCTGCTCGGGCGGCTGTTCGCCGACGCGCTGGGCGGTGTCGGCGAGGAGCGGTGGGTGGAGGTCTGGCGACTCGCGGGCGCGCGCCGGCGGGTGCTCGTCGGCGGCGTGCTCCGACGGGCGGGCGCGGCGGTGGTCGACCAGGCCGGGCTCGTCGTCATCGGGCTGCTGGGCGGCGCCGTCGCCGTCGAGCAGGTGTTCGCCATTCCGGGACTCGGTCGCTACCTGCTGGGCGCGGCGAACGCGCAGGATCTGCCCGCGCTGCAGGCCGGAGTGCTGCTGATGGCCCTCGCGGCGATCGTCGTGGGACTGCTCACCGGCGCCGCGCGGCGAGCCCTCCGCGGCGGACCGCTCCCCGCGGGCGCGCTCCCGTCGCCGCCGGAGCCGCGCGGCGACGGCCGCGCCGCCCGGGTCACGGTGGCGGTGGCCCTCGGCATCCTGGCCCTGCTCTTCGCGACGGGATTGCCGCGCGATCCGTACGCGCTCGCCTCCCCGCGGCTGAGCCCGCCGAGCCTCGCGCTGCCGTTCGGGGCCGACGCCAGCGGCCGCGACCTGCTCGGACGCGTCGCCCACGGCACGGTCGGCACGCTGCTGCCGGCGTTCGTGATCGTCGCCCTCGCGATCGTCGTGGCCCTGCTGCTCGCAGTCGCCGGCGAGATCGCGCGGGGTCCGGCCGAAATCGCCAACGCCACGCCGCCGATCCTGGCGGGCGTGATCGTCGCGGCCCTGTGGGGTCCGTCCGTGGGAGGAGCCGCGCTCGCGGTGCTGTGGGTGACGTGGCCGCCGTTGACGACGCACGCCGCCGCGCTGATCGACGAAGCCCTCGCCGCCCCGCACGTGAAGTGGATGCCGCTGTCGGGCGCGTCCCGCGCGGAGATCTGGCTGCGGCACGTGCTTCCCGCGACGCTCGGCCCGCTCGTGCGCCACGGCATGCTGCGACTGCCCGGCGTCGCCCTCGCGCTGGCAGCCCTCGGGTTCCTCGGTCTCGGCGCGCAGCCGCCGCAGCCGGAGTGGGGCCTGCTGCTGTCGGAGGGCATCGACTACGTCGAACGCGCGCCCTGGACGACCCTCGCCCCGGCCCTCGCGCTCGTGACGACGTCGGTGCTCGCCGTGGCGGCGGCGGGGCTGCGCCCGCGGCGGCGGGTACGGGCACGGGCGGATGCCGACCGGGAGAACGCCGAGAGCCACGACCGGACGCTCACCGGCGTCGCGGGAGCGCCTCTAGATTGAGGCGCATGGGGATGCGACGGGGGTTCGTCCGCGCGGCCGGGATCACCGGGGGCGCCGCGCTGACGCTGGCGCTCGCGTCGTGCTCGCTCGACACGATCATCTGGGGGCCGGACGGCGCCGCGGTCATCGACACGACCAACCGGGTGATCGCCGCGGCGAGCGCCGGTGACGCGACGGCCCTGGTCTGCGCGGGCGCCGCACCCGAGATGGGCGCCCCCGAGGACTGGACCGGCCTCGCCGCCGAGGAGCCGGAGCGGCTCGTCGGCGATCACTGGCCCGACCAGGCCGCTCTGGATGCCGCGTGGAGCATCAACGTGTCACTCCCGGTCGACCGCGTCACCGGGGGCACGAACGCCCCCGGCGACCTGTTCTTCCGCGACACCGACGACGGGTTGTGCCTGGTCGACGTGGCCTGGTCGACGGTGGAGTTCGAGGGCTGACGCCGAGGACCCTGCCCGCGCGCGCTCAGCGATCCGCGCAGGCTCAGCGATCCGCGCACGCTCAGCCGGAAAGGTCGCGAACGCGCTGAGGGAGCGCGGATCGCGGAGGTTGCGCGGCGCGAACGCGCCGCCGACGCCGATCACAGACCGGCGGCCGGCGCGTCCCGCCGCAGGTTTGTCACGAGGGTCACGAGCGGGAAATACGGCGGAAACGACCGGTTCCTAGCATCGGAAACAGCCCGGATGTTGGTCACACCAACACTGGAGAGCCGCTCCCGACGGCGCCCGCCTCGACGAAGTGGCATCCTCACCCTCATCCTCCGGAGGTCCTCGTGTCCGCCGCTCCACCCGTCTCGATCACCGCGATCCACAACGCGCGGCTGGCGTCCGGCGCGCTCGTGGACATCGCGATCGACGGCGAGACGGTCGTCGCGGTGGTCCCGGCGGGGACGCCGTTGCCCGAGACCGGCGGCGAGACACTCGACCTCGCCGGCTACGTCGTCACGGCGGCCGGCGCCGAGCCCCACGGGCACCTCGACAAGTCGCAGTCCTGGGATGCCATCCAGCCCCCGTTCGGCGACCTCGTCCGCGCCATCGAGAGCTGGCAGGCCTTCGCCCAGACGCTCGACGAGGACGAGACGCTCGACCGGGCCCGCTCCACGGCGTTGCGGATGCTGGCATCCGGGATCACCGCCGTCCGGACGCACGTCGACCTGCTGCACGGCGCCGACGCGCTGATCGGCGTCCGCGCCCTCGTCCGGCTGCGGGAGGAACTGCGCGGCCTCATGGACATCGAGCTCGTCGCGCTCGGCGGACCGACCGTCCCCGACGCGGTGTTCGACGCGGCCCTCGACGCGGGCGTCGACCTCGTCGGCGGAGCGCCGCATCTCGCGGACGACCCGATCGCCGACCTCGACCGCCTCATCGCGATCGCCCGGCGCCGCGACGTCGGCCTCGACCTGCACACCGACGAGAGCCTCGCCGGTGCCGACACCCTCGCCGCCTACGCCGCCGCCGTCACCGGCTGGCACCGCCCCCGCACCGCCGGGCACTGCGTACGCCTGAGCATGATGCCGACCGAAGACCTCGCTGCCCTCGCCGACGACGTGCGCGCCGCCGACATCGGCATCATCGCCCTCCCCATCACCAACCTGTACCTGCAAGGGTGGGATGCCGACCACGCGGTGCCCCGCGGGATCGCGCCGATCGGCCGCCTCAAGGCCGCCGGCGTCCGCGTCGCCGCCGGCGCCGACAACGTGCGCGACCCCTTCAACCCCGTGGGCCGCTGCGATCACCTCGAGACCGCCTCCCTCCTCGTCGCCGCGGGGCACCTGGCCCCCGAGGACGCCGTGGACGCCGTCACGACGGGCGCCCGCGACGTCATGGGGTTGCCGTTCGCCGGTCCCGTCGCCGGGGCCCGCGCCGACCTCGTCGCCGTCCGCGCCGCCTCGCTCGGCGAGACCGTCGCATTCGCCTCCGCCGACCGCGTGGTCCTCCACCGCGGCCGCGTCGTCGCCCGCACCACGGTCGCGACGCGCATCGCCGCGCCCTCCGCCCCCACCCCGACAACCGCACCGCCCGCCGACGCACCCGCACCGGCGCTTCCGACCCTCGTCCCGACCGGAAAGTGAGCGCTCCGTGACCCTCGCCTCCCCTTCCCCGGCAGCGACCCTCGCGGGCCCGACCCCGCCGCTGCTGGACTTCCGGAACGTCGCCATGACGTTCCCCAACGGCACCACCGCCCTCTCGGGCGTCGACCTCGTCGTCGAGCGCGGCGAGTTCGTCAGCGTCGTCGGCCCCTCGGGCTGCGGCAAGTCGACGCTGCTGCGCATCGCCTCGGGCCTCGAGTCCGCGAGCGAAGGCACCGCGACGGTCAACACCGACCGGATCGGCTACGTCTTCCAGGACGCCACGCTCCTGCCCTGGCGCGACGTGCAGTCCAACGTGGAGCTCCTCGCCGAGCTGAACTGGCAGCCCAAGCGCGTCCGCACCCCGAAGGCGCAGTGGGCGATCGACCTCGTCGGACTCAACGGCTTCGAGAAGCACCTGCCCAAGCAGATGTCGGGTGGCATGAAGATGCGCGCGTCCCTCGCCCGCTCCCTCACGCTCGACCCCGAACTGTTCCTCTTCGACGAGCCGTTCGGCGCGCTCGACGAGATCACCCGCGAGCGCCTGAACGACGAGCTGCTGAAGATCTTCGTCGAGCAAAAGTTCGGTGGGCTCTTCATCACGCACTCGGTCTCCGAAGCGGTCTACCTCTCCACCAAGGTCGTCGTGATGTCGGGTCGCCCCGGCCACCTCGTCGACACCTTCGAGGTCCCCTTCGACATGCCGCGCGACCCCGAGATCCGCTACACGGGCGAGTTCGCGAAGCTCGTCGGCGAGGTCTCCCACGCCCTCCGGGAAGGACACTCATGAGCACCACGTCTGCAGAGCCGGTCGTCTCCGAGACGTCCGAGCCCACGGCATCCGCCCCCGTTCCCCCCTCCTCCGACACGGCGCCCCGGGCTCCGCGCGGACGTGGGCCGGCGGGTCGCTGGGTGCTCCTCGCCCTCCCGCCGCTCGGCGTCCTCGCCGTGCTCGTGGGCATCTGGTACGTCATCTCGGGCGTCCTCACCGCGACCGGCAAGGGCTTCCTGCTGCCCATGCCGCACGAGATGTTCACGAAGGGCTTCTTCGACCCGCAGGTCAGCGCCGACATCTGGACGGCTCTGTTCCGCACCACGGGCGTCGCCCTCACCGGCCTCGCGATCGCGATGGTGATCGGCATCGGCTGGGCCATCGCGATGTCGATGGCGCGCTGGGTCGAGCGCAGCACGTACGCCTACGCGGTGATCCTGCAGTGCATCCCGATCCTCGCCCTCGTGCCGCTCGTGGGCTTCTGGTTCGGATACGAGTTCCTCGCCCGCGTCATCGTCTGCGTCCTGATCGCGCTCTTCCCCATGGTCTCGAACACCCTGTTCGGGCTCCAGTCGGTCGACAAGTCGCAGCGCGAACTGTTCCGGCTGCAGAAGGCCAACAAGTGGACGGTGCTCACGAAGCTCACCCTCCCCGCCGCGCTCCCCTCGATCTTCGTCGGCATGCGCACCTCGGCCGGGCTCTCGGTCATCGGCGCGATCGTCGGCGACTACTTCTTCCGCCGCGGCGAGCCGGGCATCGGCTCCCTCATCTCCAACTACCAGTCGCGCCTGCAGAGCGCCGAGCTGTTCGCCGCGATCCTCGCGGCCTGCCTCCTCGGCGTCGCGATCTTCGCCCTCTTCGGCTGGCTGTCGAAGGTCGCCGTCGGCCGCTGGTACGAATCGGCGCGCTGACCCCGCCCGTCCCGACCCGACTCTCCACCGCACACAGACACCGGATGCCACGGCACCGCGCCCTCGGGCGTGCCCGCGGCCGTGGCATCCGACCCCTCCTGCACCACCTTCCGTACCCGAGAGTTCCACCCGTCACAGAAAGCGAAACAGCATGAAGCGCAGCACCCTCCTTCGCGGCACCGCCGTCACCGGCGCGTTCGCGATCGCCCTCACGCTCACCTCGTGCGCCGGCAGCGCCGCGGAGTCGGCTCCCAGCAGCTCCGACCTCGCCATCGGCTCGGTCGACCTGTCGGCCGACTGCCCCGCGACGATCGTCGTCCAGACCGACTGGAACCCCGAGGCGGAGCACGGTCACCTCTACGAGATGATCAAGGACGACTACACGATCGACGCCAACACCAAGGCCGTCACCGGTCCCCTGAAGGTGGACGGCGAGTACACCGGCGTCAACCTCGAGATCCGCGCCGGCGGTCCCGCGATCGGCTTCCAGACCGTGTCGGCCCAGATGTACCAGGACGACAAGATCACCCTCGGCTACGTGAGCACCGACGAGGCCATCCAGCTCTCCGGCACGACGCCCACCAAGGCCGTCATGGCGCCGCTGGACATCAGCCCCACCATGGTCATGTGGGACCCCACGACCTACCCGGACGTCAAGACCATCCAGGACGTCAAGCCCGCCCTCGAGGCGAACAAGGGCGTGTGGCGCTACTTCGACGGTTCGGCCTACATCGAGTACCTCAAGAGCGCGGGCCTCGCCAGCGCCGACATCCTGGACGGTTCGTACGACGGCACCCCGTCGAACTTCGTCGCCGCCGGCGGCAAGGACATGCAACAGGGCTTCGCGTCGGCTGAGCCGTACGTGTACCAGAACGAGGTCTCGGCCTGGGGCAAGCCGGTGAAGTTCGCCCTCATCCACGACTCGGGATGGCAGACCTACCAGTCGTCCATGTCGGTCAAGGCCGCGGACTTCGACAAGCTGAGCCCCTGCCTCACCAAGCTCGTCCCCGTGCTGCAGAAGGCGGGTGTGGCGTACTACAAGGACCCGAAGGCCGCCAACGACCTCATCCTGAAGCTCGTCGAGGAGTACAACACCGGCTGGACGTACACGCAGGGCGTGGCCGACTACTCGGTCAAGACGCAGGTCGACCTCGGCCTCGTCGGCGACGGCCCCGACTCCACCTACGGCAACTTCGACGACGCCCGCTTCGCGGACTTCTTCGAGAAGGCCAGCAAGGTCTACACCGACCTCGGCACCCCGCCGGCGGCCGGCTACACCGCCAAGGACCTGTACACGAACGAGTTCATCGACACCTCGATCTCGTTCTGACCGGCCCGGCCCGGCCCGCCTCGCGCGGGCCGGGCCCTCGCGGGTCCGGTCCCCGAATCGCAGACCCGGTTCGCCGAGACTGCATCCGCCTGACAACTCCACTGCAACCTGCAATGCGGATGTCAGTCCACTGCAGTCTCAGCGATCGAAGCACCTCGCCGCCGGACCACGGCGCCCGACACCTGGCATCCACCCCACCCGCGTCACCCGGAGACACCCATGAGCGACACCGCCACCCGCGTCCTCTCCCTCGAGGACGACCTGCTCGACCTGCTCGGCCCCGCCGCCGTCAGCACCGAACCGCGTGTGCGCGAGCGCGCCAGCGTCGACGGGTCGCCGATGTCGCCGATCATCGCCGCCAAGCTCCCCCTGGGCCTCGCCGACCTCGTCGTCTTCCCGACGGATGCCGAGCAGATCGCGATCGCGGTCGCCGCGGCCGCGCGTCACGGCGTCCCCGTGACCGTGCGCGGCAAGGGCACCGGCAACTACGGCCAGGCCATCCCGATGCAGGGCGGCCTCGTCATCGACACCACCCGCGCCAAGGCGATCGTCGAGGTCGGCGACGGGTTCATCACCGCCGAGGCCGGAACCCCCATGGTGCTGCTCGAGCAGGCCGCGTGGGCCGCCGGCCAGGCGCTCTGGATGTACCCGTCGACCGCGCAGTCCACCCTCGGCGGCTTCCTCTCCGGCGGCTCCGGCGGCACCGGCTCCATCGAGCACGGCTCGAACGACCGCGGCTTCGTCGCCGCGCTCGACGTCGTGCACGCCGACGGCAGCGCCGACATCATCCACGTCGAGGGCGACGAGGCCCAGAAGTACGTGCACAACTACGGCACGGCGGGCGTCATCGTGCGCGCCACCGTCCGGCTCGAGCCGCTGCGCGAGTGGCGGGGTCTTTGGGCGAGCTTCCCCGACTTCTCCGGCACCCTGGCGGTGCTGCAGACCATCGGCAACCTCGACCCCACCCCGCGCCTGGTCTCGGGCGACGGGCCCGAGATCTCGGCATCCCTCCCCGCCGACGAAGCCATTCCGGAAGGCCGGTCGAGCCTGCGCGCGATCATCGACGCGTCGCTCATCGACACCGTCACCGCGATCGTCGAGGGCGCGGGCGGCCGCGTCGAGGCGGTCCGCGAGGGACCGCAGGCCAGCATCCGTCTGTCGATGCTGAGCTACAACCACCCGATCGAGTGGTACCAGAAGAGCCAGCCGCACGAGGTGTTCCACCTCGAGGTCGCGGGCAGCCCGCTGGCAGAGGACGTGGATGCCGTCGAGGCGGTCTTCGCCGGCGGAAAGCTCCACATCGAGTCGACCAAGCAGCACCCGATCGGCATGCTCGCCGCCCCCTACGTGAGCGAGGAGGACGTGTACCGCGGCATCGCCGAGCTCAACGCGATCGGCGTCGGCGTGCACAACCCGCACCAGTGGAACGTCGACTTCAACGTCGAGCAGACGGTCGAGACCGCGCGTTCGACCGACCCGCACGGGCTGCTGAACCCCGGCAAGCTCAACCCCGAGTACACCGGCGCACGCAAGGGAGCCATCCGATGAGCCGTTTTCTCGCCGAACTCAGCGGCCCCGCCGCCGCCGAGGCCCTCACCGACAAGTCGATCATCGTGCTGCCCACGGGCGCGATCGAGCACCACGGTCCGCACCTGCCCCTGGCGACGGATGCCATCGTCGCCGAAGCCTCCGCCACGGCCGCCGTCGCACGCGCCGCCGCGCAGGGCATCGACGTGTGGCAGCTGCCGACGCTGTCGATCACGAAGTCCGACGAGCACTCGTGGGCGCCGGGCACGCTGTGGCTCACGCCCGAGACGATGATGCAGACCATCGTCGACATCGGCCGCTCGCTGCTGACCACCCGGGCCCGCACGCTGGTGTTCCTCAACGGCCACGGCGGCAACGTCGCGCTGCTGAACGTCGCGAACAGGGAGCTGCGCCGACGCTTCGGCCTGCGCACGTTCTTCATGCCCGCCGCGCGCGTGCCCTCGTTCGACGGCACCGACGGCGGCCCCGACGAGCACGGCACCGGCATCCACGCGGGCCACGGCGAGACCAGCATGATCATGCACCTGCGCCCCGAGCTCGTGGACGCCACGAAATTCGAGGCCACGGTTCCGGCGCACATCGGCGACTTCCGGCACATCGGCTTCAACGGCAAGCCCGTGACCTTCGGGTGGCTGTCGAACGACTTCGGCCCCACCGGCGTGCTCGGCGACCCGACGGGCGCGAACGCCGCCCACGGCGCGCAGCTGTTCGAGGACAGCGTGTCCTTCGTCGTCGAGGCGCTCGAGGAGATCAGCCGATTCGACTACACCGCGTGACGGCGTCGCGAGCTGCGGGCGGCGTCCGATGAGCGTCGCTTCGGAGGCCACCGGGGTCCGGGCGTACGGACAGGTTCTGCGCCTGCCCGGCGCGCGGACGTTCGTCGCGGCCGGCATCCTCGCCCGATTCCCCCGCGCGACCCTCTCGCTCGGCGTGATCCTGCTCGTCTCGGCCGCGACGGGCAGCTTCGGGTCGGCCGGGATCGTCGTCGCCCCGCTCGTGGGCGGCATGGCCGTCGCGGCTCCCCTCTGGTCGTCGCGCATGGACCGGCACGGCCAGGCGCGCGTCATCCTGATCTCGCTCGGATGCCTCGTGCTCGCGGCATCCGCCCTGCTCGCCCTCGTGCTGACGGCGGCGCCGTTCTGGACGTGGCTCATCGCCGCGTTCGCGACCGGTGCGGCCACGCCCGACCTCACCTCGGCGGTGCGTGCACGGTGGACGGTGCTCGCCCCTCCGTCGCAGCGGACGGCGGCGCTCGCGCTCGAGACGATCGGCGATCAGATGGTGTTCATCTCGGGGCCGCCGGTCATCACCGCGGTCGCCGCCGCCGTGAACCCGGCGGTCGCGATGCTCGGTTCGCTGACCCTCGGCGTCGTCGGCGGGGTGTGGCTGGCATCGCAGCGTCGTACGCAACCGCCCGCGACAGGTGCGACGGGCCGCGCGCGTCTGGTGCTGCCGCCGGCCGGTGTCGTGCCCGTCGCGCTCGCGTGCGTCGCCCTGGGCGGCGTGTTCGGGGCGTTCGACGTGACGCTCGTGGGGTGGGCCGAGCTGGGGGGACGTCCGTGGCTCGCGGGCCCCGCGTTCAGCGCGTTGGCCCTCGCGATCGCGGTCGGCTCGGTCATCACCGGAGCCCGGGCGTGGAAGCTCTCGCCGATCGCCCGGTTCATCGGGTTCGCCGCGGCGGCCGCGATCGCCGCCCTCGCACTGCCCCTCACGCAGGCCGTGACGCCCGTGCTGTTCCTCGCGATCCTGGTCCTCGGGCTGCTGCTGTCGCCCGTGATGATCTCCGGGATCCTCGTGGCCTCGGCCCGCGCCCCCGAGGGCCGCGTGACCGAGACCCTGGCCTACCCGACCGCGGCGATGTCGCTGGGCGTTCCGATCGGCGGCGTGATCGCGGGCTCGGCCCTGGATGCCACCGGCCCCGCGACCGCGCTCGTGAGCATCGCCGTGGCCCTGGCGTGTGCGGCGGTGATCGCCCTGGCGGGCGAGGGGCTGCTGCGGGTCGCGCGGCGCTGAGACGGGATCCCGACGTCAGGTCACCCGTGCGAGGTTCGTCGTCGTCACCGATCCGAGCTTCGCGGTGATGTCGGTGAGCGTCTGACCGGCCGCGAGGTTCAGTCTCTTCGCCGTGATGGGGGCTGTCGCATTGTCGTAGTACTCGGCGCGAACCGGCAGGTTCGGTGACGAGAAGCGCACGTAGTACCCGGTGTCGGCGCGGAGGCCGTCCACGACGTACGTCCCGCCCGGCGTCACGACCGCCGAGGCGACGATCTGGTTGTACTTCGAGTACACGTCGACGACGACGTATCCGTCGCGGTACGACACGCCCTCCGGAAGCCGTACGCGTCCGGAGATCGCGGAGAACGGGACGAGGGCGACGTCGACTCCGGTGAACTTCTGGTTCGTGCCGAGCGTGATGTCGGTGTATTCCCCGTACGACTTGGTCCACCACTTCGGGAAGACCCGGACGCCTTCGGCCACGATTCTCACGCGGTACACGCCCGGATCGAGGAGTCGCGCGATGTACGTGCCGTCGGACTGCACCTTCTCCTCCCGGACCACCGCTCCGGTGGACACCGACACGATCTGCGCGGTGACCGTGCCGTCCGAGAAGGACGTCCCCGCGGGGAGCGTCACCGTGCCGGAGATCGCCGCATAGGACGCCTCCGCGAGACTCGGGTTCACCGTCACGTTCTGGCCCGCGCCGACGACCACCGCCGTCGCGTCAGCGGGACCCTTCGCGCCCTTCCACCACTGCGTCTGCACGGGAAGCCCCGTCGAACCGAAGCGCAGCTTGTACGAGCCCGGCGGGAGGCCGCCGACCGAGTACGTCAACGACGCCATGACGACGGTGGTGCGGGCGTAGAGCGTGTCGGGAGAACCGGCGCGGAGCACGTCCACGGTGATGGTCCCCGCGGATCGATCGACCCAACTCGGAATGGTCACGGTTCCCGAAATGGATGCCGGGGCGACCAGTGCCGCGTCGACGCCGGTTCGCGCGGCGCCCGAGGCGAGCCGGATCGTCGCCGCGTCGGCGGCCACGGCGGCGTTGTTCCACCATTGCGTCGCGACGCGTCCGCCGTACTCGGTGAACGACACCCGGTAATCGCCGGGCGTGAGTCCGCGCAGCGTGTACGTGCCGTCGTAGGCCGGCCGGGCGGTGACGTTTCGTCCCCCCGCGGTCAACGGGACAGCCGTGACCGTCACCAGTGTCCGCGCGACGCCCGACGGAGTCGTGATCTTCCCGGACACCGTGGCGAGCTTCTGCGCGACGAAATCGATGCCCGAGCGGTTCTCACCGGCGGCGAGGACGACGGGAGTGGCGGCATCTCGCGTGGCGGCGTTCTGCCACCACTGCGGCGCGAGCGGGACGGAGTCCTCACTCGTCGAGTACACCCGCACGGTGTAACTCCCGGCGGCGAGGTTCGCCGCCGAATACGTCAGAGGGCCGGCCGGCGACCCGCTCACCACGGCGGGGATGCGCACACTGGAACCGACTTGTTGCAGGTCGACCCGTAGCGGGGTCGTCGATGTCAGCCCGGCCGGCAGCGTCACGGTGCCGGAGATCGACCCGGTCGCTGCGGCTGCCCGCGCGACCGGCGGAGCGGGGCTCTCGGTGGGCGGTGTCGAGGGTGTCGGCGACGGGGCGACGGGTGCCGCGGTGTTGCTCGTCGACGGTGAGGCCGTCGGCGTGGGACTGCCCGCGGGTGTCGCGGACGGGCTCGCCGTCGGCGTGGCGCTCACGGCCGGAGTGGGGCTCGGCGTCGAGGCCGCTGACGCGGGACTCGTCGCGACGGCGCCCGCCAGGAGCATCCCCGCGATGGCTGTGGCGGCGAACCAGGAGCGCACACGGGCGCCCGAATAGTGCGGCATGTCGTTTTCCCCCGGAAACGGAACGCCCGTACTTCATCCGCCGCCTCGGTGGCGAACGGTCGCGAGTTCCCCTTCGCCCTGTCTATCCCACGTCGCTGGCGCTCCACAAGGCTGTCTGCGCACCGCGTGGCGATCACGGGTCGGCTACAACGCGTCACGGAGGTGCCGCAGCACCGAGACGTGTCCGTCGGCGGGGTGAAGCTCGAGCGTCCCGGTCGGGAGCGCCTCGGCGAGCAACTCCGCGTGTCGCGGCGGGATCACGCGGTCCCGCCGGCCCTGGACGAGCAGGACGGATGCCGTGACCTCCGCGAGCGCGAACCCCCATGGCCGGACGAACGCGAGGTCGTCGTCGACGAGCCCGTCGTCGCCGTACTCGGCCGACGCCCCGACGTCGGCGCCGAGCGACGCCCACTCCCCCTGCAGCGCGGTGTAGTCGGCATCCACGAATGAATCCGGATCGAACTCGTCGATCTCGGCGAACCGACGTCGCGCCTCTTCGCCCTCCGTCGCGGCGCGGAGCGCCTGCGGCGCCTGCATCCCGGAGAACCACTCCTCGCTGCCGTCGAAGGGCGCGGGCGACGCGAACGTGACGACGCGGTGGATCAGCTCCGGCATCAGGGCCGCGCACGCGAGCGCGTGCGGTCCGCCACCCGAGGCCCCCACCGAGACCACGGATGCCACGCCCAACGCCTCGAGCACGGGGCGCAGCCCCGCGGCCGCATCGGCGACCGTGCGCCCCGGCGCCCGCGGCGAGAGCGCATATGCGGGCCGCGCGACCGACACGACGGCGAGCCCGCGAGCGTCGGCCGCGGCTCGGACGGGCGGAAGGATCGCCCCCGTCTGCGGCGACCCGTGGTGCCACAGCAGCACGTCGCGCCCCGCGATGTCGTCGTGCGAGACGTGGACGTCGAGACCCGCGATCACCGTGCGCATGCGCCCAGGCTCGCACGTTCCTCCCTCAGCGAGCGGGAACGCCGAGACTGCATTCGCCTGACATCTCCACTGCAATCTGCAATGGAGTCGTCAGGCGGATGCAGTCTCGAGGCTCTCAGCGCGCGGAACCCGCGCGGGCGACCTACAGGATGACGCCGAACTCGTCGGCCAGAGCCGGAAGCTCGGTGTGCAGCACGTGCGACGCCTCCGCGGCCAGCGGGTTGGTCGAGACGCCGTCCTCATTCACGAGCTTCCCGCCGACGTACACCTGCTTCAGGTTCCGGAGGCCGCACGCGAGCACGTAGCTGCGCACGGGGTTCCACAGCGGACCGACGTCCGGCAGCCGCGGGTCGACCACCACGAAGTCGGCGAACTTCCCCACCTCGAGGCTGCCGACACGGTCGTCCACGCCCATGATCTCGGCGCCGCCGAGGGTGTGCAGGCGCAGCACGCGCTCGGGCATCATCGACAGCGGATCGTGGGTGCGGGCGCGCTGCATGAACATGCCCATGCGCATGTTCTGCCACGGGTCGGCGACGTCGGTGCAGGCCTGGTCGTCGAGGCCCATGCCGACCTTCATGCCGAGGTCGAGCATCTCGGGCACGTGCGCGATGCCCGACGCCAGACGCCCGTTGGACGCCGGCTGCCACGACATCGCGGCCCCGCCGGCGGCGGCATCCGCGATGATCTCCGGCGTGGTCTGGATGAAGTGCCCGAACATCATGCCCGGCCGGAGGGCTCCGGCGTTCTTGTACAGCTGGAACTTGGTCTGCTGGTGCTCGATCGCCTCGTACGTCTCGAGGAAGTGCGCCTGGTTGGTGACACCGAAGCGGTCCATGACCGCGACCTCGATCTCGGCGGCATCGGGCCGCGTCGACCACTGCACCTGGCCCATGATCGAGGCGCCGAGCGCGATGTCCGGGTCCATCGCCAGGACGTGATCGAGGGATGCCTCGAACCGGGCGAAGATCTCGTCGTCGGTGCCGACGGTGGCATCCAGCGCGATCGAGTCGACGAAGCGGAGGCCGGCGTCGTGGCATCCATCGGCCTGCCGGGTGTGCCAGGCGTGGTCGCGGAGCTGCCCGCCGCCGTCGGCGCGCTTACCGTCGACCATCGGCTCCCACGGCAGGAGCGGGTCGGTGAAGTTGTAGGCCGTGGTCACGCCGTTCGCGAGGAAGTCGAGCGAGCCGTGCAGCGTCGCCCAGTAGATCTGGTCGGGCGAGGCGTTGTTGAGGACGCTGAACATCGAGGTGCACCAGCCGTAGAGCGTCTGGTCGACGCCGAGGCCGCGCGAGCCGCTGGTGAACAGGTGGCTGTGCGACGACACGAAACCGGGCGCGACGAACTTGCCGTCGACGTCGAGGATCTCGTCGGCCGTCAGGCCTGGATCGGGATCTCCGGCGCCGATCGCGGCGATGCGTCCGTCCTGGACGAGCATGTATCCGCGCTCGATGTAGCCGGGGTCGTCGGTGCCCGCGGGGACCGTGATGAGCCGTGCATTCGTGACCAGAAGCGACATGTTGATGACGGTAACAATGGCGTGTTTCCGCGGTGTTCCGAGTGTGCGGCGGGAGGTTTGCGGGGCGGTGTCGTCCCACTTCTGGTGAACCATGTCCCACTTCTTGCTGGCTGCGAGCCGCCGAACCGACCACAAGTGGGATGAGGTTCGTGAGCCTCAGGCGAACGCCGCGCGCACGGCCGGCGCGACCGCGGCCAGAACCTCGTCGCGGGCGGGCGTCGAGGGGAACACGAGGAACAGGTGCGGGACGCCCTCGCGCCGCAGGAACGTCACGGATGTTCCGGATGCCGAGACCCGCCCGGCGTACTCCTCCGCCTCGTCCGAGAGCGGGTCGACGCCCGCCGCGACGATCACCGCCCGAGCCGAACCGGCGAGCTCCGGCGCGCGCAGCGGCGCCGCCTCGACGGGCACCGGGGCCGTGGCATCCGGGAGATACAGCCCCCAGTACCACTGCATGCCCTTGGCGGTCAGCGGAAGATTCTCGGTGTGGGCGAGGTAGCTCGGGCGGCCGGGGTCGGGGGCGTCGAGCACGGGGCACAGCAGCACCTGGACCCGGATGCCAGGAGCCCGGCCCTCGCGAGAACGCAAGGCCAACGCGGCGGCGAGGTTGCCGCCTGCGCTGTGCCCCGCGACGCCGAGGAGCGTCGGGTCGATGAGGCCGCCGGCCCCGTCCGCGGCGAAGCGCAGAGCCCGGTCGAGGTCGTCGAGACCCGCGGGGAAGGGATGCTCGGGCGCAAGACGGTAGTCGACGCTCAGCACCTGCACGCCGGCGGCCGCGGCGAGCGCACGGCACAGGGCGTCGTTGTTGTCGAGGTCGCCCGCGACCCATCCGCCGCCGTGGGCGAACACGAGCGTTCCGCGGTGGCCGGCGCGCGGACGGTACAGACGCAGCGCGAGATCGCCGTCGGCGGTGTCGATCGACTCGATCAGGTCGTCGTCGGGCAGCCGCACCCACGACGGGTTCGTGCGGAGCTCGGCGATCCGTGCGGCGTCGTCGCCCTCGGCATCCGTGGCCCCCGACGGGATCGTGCCCGCCCGCGCCGCGAGCCGCGCGAGGTGCGCGCGGACGTCCGGGTCGGTGATCGCGGGGTGGACGGTGTCGCTCACGGTGCTCCTGTGTCGTTCGGCCGGGTGTGGCGGGCGGCGCCACCGTTGAGTGTCCAAGACACGCGGATGCCACGCGCCCACGTCCGCGTGCCTTGGACACTCAACACCCTGGAACGGCGGAACCGCGCGCGCCGCGGCTGGCCACCGCAGAAGCGTTACGACGCGGAAACACCCGCGTCGCGCACACCCCCGACGATGGGCCGCATGACGTCTCCCGAGCAGCGTGCCGCGGCGATCCTGGGCGGGCAGCGCTTCGTCGTGCTCGGCACGGCGGACGCCGACGGACCCTGGACCGCGGCCGCGCAGTACCGGCTCCTCCCCCGGGGCCTGTACGTCGAGTCCGACGTCTCGTCCCGGCACGCCCGGGCGATCGCGGCGTCGGGCGTGGCATCCGGTGTCGTGTTCGACTCGTCGGCCGCGCCCGCGGACGCCGACGGCGTGCAGCTCGCCTTCGCGGCGCGGGAGGTGGATGCCGAAGCCTCGGCGATCCGCGACGTGCTGGGCGCGCGGCTCCCGCGCGACGCCGGCGATGACGATCCGGCGACGGTCCTCGCCGCGCCGACGAAACGGCTGTACGTGCTCGCGGCCGAGCGTGCGTTCGTGTTCGACCGTGACGCCTGGCGGTCCCGCGGGACCGACGCGAGGCTCGAGGTGGACGTCGCCGAGGTCTGGGCGCAGCTCGCGACCCTCGGCCGGTAGGCGCGTTCCCGACGCCGCCCCGACGATAAACGCTGTTCCCGGCCCCGCCCCGAGCGATAAACGCTGTTCACGGCGAAACACGGGACGAGCCGCCGTGTCTGGGCGTGAATGCCGTTTATCGCGAAAAGGGGGGCACCGGGGAGGCGCCGCCCGGGGAAGACGGCACCGGGGAAGGCGCCGCCCGGGAGGGGGCGCCGTGACCGCACCCCGTTACGCCGCCGAAACACCCGCGTCGCGGAGGCGTCGCGGCCCGGGCGTACGGTGACGCCGACGGGCGCTCCCGACGCCCGGGTGAGGAGTGCCATGTCCCAGCGCGTCATCGTGACCGGAGGTTCCGGCGGCATCGGCGCCGCCATCGTGGAACGGTTCGTGGCCGACGGCGCGGCGGTCGCGGTGCTCGACCGGCGCGCGCCCGCGGGTGAGTCGGCATCCTTCTTCCCGGTCGATCTGCTCGACCCGCTCGACACGCGCCGCGCCGTCGGCGAGGCCGTCGCAGCGCTCGGCGGCGTGGACGTGCTCGTCAACTGCGCCGGGATCTTCCAGCACGCCTCGCTGCTGGACATCACCGTCGACGATTGGGACCGCGTCCTCGACATCAACGCCCGCGCGACCCTCGTCACCATGCAGGCCGTCGCGCCCGTCATGCTCGAAGCCCGCCGCGGCTCGATCGTCAACATCGCGAGCATGGCCGCGAAGCACGGCGGCGGCGGTGAGGGGCATTACGCCGCGTCGAAGGCGGCGGTCGTGGCGCTCACGCGCGCCGGGGCGCAGGAGTGGGGATGCCACGGGGTCACCGTCAACGCCGTCTGCCCGGGGTACGTGCTCACCGACATGGGCGCCGACACCCGGTCGGAGGCCGACGTCGCCGCCTGGAGCGCGAAGTCGCCGCTGGGTCGCCTCGGCATCCCGGAGGACGTCGCGGGGGTGACCCACTTCCTCGCCTCCCCCGCCGGCGGGTACCTCACCGGACAGGCGATCAACGTCACCGGCGGCATGATCATGCACTGAACGGGCGGCCCGTGCCACGGGCGGCGGGGCGGGCGAGACTCCTGAGAGATCGCGCGCGACCGCCCGATCCGGGTCCCCCGCAACGCGATGCGCCGATTCCTCCGGAGTTTCGCTCGCAGATTCGCGGGAATGGTCCGCCCTGACGGGCGTTGCACTCCGGGTACCCCACCCGGAATGGATGCCATGACCTCGGCCGATCTCGTCCCCACCACGTCGACTCCCGGCGACCCCGCACGCGCGGAAGGCGTGACGGCAGCGACGAACGACACCGCCGCCGTCCTCGACAACGCCGCCTGGCACTCGCTGACGGGACCCCACGCGCACTTCGCGATCGGCGGCGACCTGGTTCGGCGGTACCCCGAGGACGTCGCCCCGTTCGTGGCTGTGCGCACGTGGGAAGACCCGCAGGTCTGGGATGCGCTCCGCGAGCTGGTCGGCCCGGGAGCCGAGGTCGGCCTGTCGGGCTACGAGGGCGAGATCCCGGACGGGTGGGAGTTCCTCGGCGGGGGTGAGGGCGTTCAGCTCGTCGAGACCCCGGCGCTGCAGCCGCGTCCGTTCGACGAAGCGATCGAGCTGGACGCCGACGACGCGGCCGACATGATGGCGATCGTCGAGCGGAACCAACCCGGCCCGTTCCGGCCCCGGACCTACGAACTGGGTCGGTACATCGGCATCCGTCGCGAAGGCCGACTCGTCGCGATGGCGGGCGAGCGTCTCCATCCGACGGGGTGGACCGAGATCAGCGCCGTCGCCGTCGACGAGGATCACCGTCGTCAGGGACTCGCGTCGCGCCTGGTCCTCGACGTCGCGTTCCACATCCAGCAGCGCGGTGACCGCGCCATGATGCACGCCGCGGCGAGCAACACCGGGGCCATCGCGGCGTACGAGCGCCTCGGTTTCACCCTCCGCCGCGTGAACCGCTTCGCCGCGGTCCGTACGCCGGCCTGACGCGTCGGCACGACCCGTCGGTCCGCGTCAGCGCAGCCGCCGCGCGATCTCCGCCTGCGCTTCGGCGAACGACTCCTCGCCGCCGTCGCGACCGCCCGACAGGTTCACGCCGACCACACCCGGCAGCGCAAGGAGCTCCTCGGCGAGCGCCACGGCGAGCGCGATGCCCTCCGCGCGGGGGTCCCTCGCCGACCGCACCCGCTCCAGGAACCCGTCCGGCAGCACGAGCGTCGTGAACGACTCGAGCACGTCGGCCGAGGCGTGATCCACGACGACCGGCACGCACGGGATGTACGACACCGGCGCCGCGACGGCGTCGATGAACCGCCGCACGGGTTCCGCTCCCCCGGCGTGGTTCACGAAGCAGACGTCGGCGCCGGCGTGCAGCTTCTCGCGGAGCCGCGCGGCCCGACGGTCCACCGGCGGCGCGGCGGGGGAGGCCGCGACCGACACGACGTGCCCCGCGGCTCGGGCCAGGGCGGCGGCCTCGGTCGAGTCGAGGTCGAACACGGGTGCGGCATCGGGCCGGTCCCCTGTGCGGGTGTGGTCGCCGGTGACGCAGTGCACCCCGGCCACCCCCTCGACGGCCAGGGCCGCCAGCTCCCCTTCGATGGCCACGCGGTTGCGGTCGCGCATGTTGATCCCGGTCCACACCCGCAGTCCCGCGCGCTGCAGCAGGTGGGCGCGGTAGGCCGGGGGGAACTGCACCCGGGCGGTTCCCGCGTCGCCGGCGAGGACGGCATCCACCTCTCCCGCCAGCACCGCGGCGCACGAGTCGATGGATGCCACGCTCAGCGCGCGCGCCGGGAGGTCGGCCACGACCCACGGGCGCGTGCCGAGCGAGGCCAGGGTCTCCGCCGCGGCGGCGGTGCGCGGGCCCGGGTCCACGGGGGTCGCCCGGTCGATGCCCGTCCAGGGCACCGTCCCCCGCGGGAGGAACGCGCAGGAGTGCGAAGCGTCGATCTCGCACGATCCGTCGAAGCCGACGCCTCCGCACGGGCCGTATTCCATGCGCTTGGGGCACGCGTCCAGCAGAGGGAGCACCGTCATGCCCGGAGTGTACGAATCCTGTGTTTCGGCGAATGTTCATGGCGGCAACATCTCCGAAACGCACGATGCCTACGCTCAGCGATGACACTGCAACCCGGAGGTGGCCATGATCACGGCAGGTACCACGTTCGGTTCCGACATCGACGAGACCGACACCCTCGTCGCCGACCCGCTGGCGCTGATGGTGCGGTGGCTGCCGCCGCACGACAGCGAGCTGCGGCCGCTCGCCGCGCTGTCGACGATCGGGCGCGACGGACTGCCCTCGCTCCGTCACGTGCTCGTGAGCGATCGGGATGCCACGGGCCTCTACTTCCACACCGACGCCGCCAGCGCGAAGGTCACCGAGATCGCCGCCAACCCGGTCGCAGCGATGGCGGTCGCGTGGCCCGAGGTGGGTCGGCAGCTCGTCGTCCGGGGGATCGTCGAGCGCGTCAGCGCGCGCGAGGCCGCCGCCGTGTACGCGCAGCGGTCGCGCTATCTGCAGCTGCTCGCCTGGATGAACACGCTCGACAACGCGCAGCTCCCCGCCGACGAACGTCGTCGCGTGTGGGCCGAGTTCGACTCCACGCACCCGATCCTCGACCCGCCGCAGCGCTGGGTCGGTTTCCGGCTGCGTCCGCTCACCCTGACGTTCTGGCGCGGCGACCCCGCCGGACAGAGCACGCGTCAGCACTACCGACTCGCCGACGGAGCGTGGTCGGGCGAGATCCTGGCGGGCTGACGCGTGGACATCACCACCGTCACCTCGTACCGCGCCGCCCGCACCCGGGCGGACCTCGCGCTCGCGCCCGGTGAGGTCGTCATGGCCGGGGGCACGTGGATCATGAGCGAACCGCAGCCGCACACCACGGGACTCGTCGACCTCACCACCCTCGGCTGGCCCGATGTCGAGGTCTCCGACGAGGGTCTGCGCATCGGCGCGACCTGCACCATCGCGCGGCTGCTGGCGTGGGCGGAGCGCGAGGCGCCCGCGGACTGGACGTCGCTCGCGCTCGCGCGACCGTCGGCCGACGCGCTGCTGGCGTCGTTCAAGATCTGGAACACCGCCACGGTCGGCGGCAACGTGTGTCAGGCGTTCGCGGCGGGGGCGATGATCGCTTTCCTCTCGACCCTGGATGCCACGGCCCTGGTGTGGACACCCGATGGCGGCGAGCGCCGGATCGCCGTCGCCGACCTCGTCGTCGACAACGCGGAGACCTCGCTCGCGCCGGGCGAGGTGCTGCGCGCGCTGGAGATCCCGCGGCGCGCGCTCACCTCGCGCGTCGGGCTGCAGAAGATCGCCCTGGCCGAGCTGGGCCGCTCCGGCGCGGTGGTCACGGCCCGCGTCGATCCGGACGGATCGTCCGTGTTCGTCGTCACCGCCGCGGTGCGTCGGCCGCGCGTGCTGCGGTTCGCGCGGATCCCCGGGGCCGGAGAGCTGCGGGATGCCGTGGCATCCGCGACCGATTTCTACACCGATCCGCTCGGGAGCGCCGACTGGCGGCGCGGGGTGAGCGTGGTGCTCGCCGAGCGGTTGCGCGCGGGGTTCGTGCGCGAGGCCGCCGCATGAGCGACCGGTTCCTCGCGGCGGTCCCGCGCTCCGGCGTCCCGCACGGGGGCGCCCCGGGGGCCACGGTCGCGCGGGCGGTGGTCCCGCGCTCCGGAGCGTTCCACGGCGCGGCGGACGCTGCGCTCCCCCACCCCCCGCTTCGGGCCGATTTCTCCGGAGCGCGGCACGGGCGTCGCTCGCCACAGGTTCAGCAGGAGGACACCGAGTGAAGTTCCAGGTCAACGGGTCCGCCGTCGAGGCCGACCCGCGACCTGGCCAGTGCGCGCGCACGCTGCTGCGCGAACACGGCCATGTCGAGGTGAAGAAGGGATGCGACGCAGGTGACTGCGGCGCGTGCTCGGTGCTCATCGACGGGCAGCCGACGCACTCGTGCATCGTTCCGGCGGTGCGGCTCGAGGGGCGGTCGATCACGACCGCGGCCGGTCTCGCCCCGGGCGACGAGCTGCACCCGGTGCAGGAGGCACTGGCATCCGGGTTCGGGTTCCAGTGCGGCTTCTGCACCCCGGGGATGAGCGTCACGGCATCCACGCTGTGCGAGAGCGACCTCGACGACCTCGACCGCCGCATGAAGGGCAACCTGTGCCGGTGCACCGGGTATCGCCCGATCCGCGAGGCGATCCGGGAGTCCGTGCTCGGCCCCGTGCGGGAGACCGGCGCGCCCGCCCCGCCCCCCGTCGCTGACTTCGGCCGAACGGACGCCGAAACCCGCCCGCCGCGTACGTACGCCCCAAGTGAACAGGGGGTCGGCACCGGCGCGCCCGCCCCGCCCCCCGTCGCTGACTTCGGCCAAACGTACGCCGACGACGCCCCCGCGCGAACACCTGGCCCAAGTCAGCGGCCCGGCGCCGGACGCGTCGGCAGCTCGGTCGCCCCGGAAGCCGCCCGACGCATCGTCCAGGGCAAGGAGCCCTTCACCTTCGACGAACCCGTCCCGGGCGGTCCGCCCCTCGTGCTGCGCGTCGTCACCTCACCCCACGCGCACGCGCGGATCACCTCGATCGACACGGCCGCCGCGCTCGCCCTCCCCGGCGTCGTCGCGGTCTTCACCCACCTCGACGTCCCCGACACCCTCTACTCGACCGGCCGGCACGAGCACCGCACCGACGACCCCGACGACACGCGGATGCTCGACGACGTCGTGCGCCACATCGGCCAGCGGGTCGCGGCCGTGGTCGCCGAGACGGCGGACGCGGCGGATGCCGGCTGCCGTGCGGTCCGCGTCGCCTACGACCTGCTCCCCGCGGTCTTCGACCCCGAGGAGGCGCGTCGACCCGGCGCGCCCCTGCTGCACCCCGACCGCACGCCCGACGAGCGGGTGAGGGATGCCGGACGCAACGTCGTCGCCGGCTTCCACACCGGCCACGGCGGCGACATCGACGCGGCTCTCGCCGCCAGCCACGTCACCGTCACGGGTGAGTGGACCTCGTCGCGGGTCACCCATGCGGCCCTCGAGACGCACGGCGCGGTGGGATGGCTCGACGACGACGGGCGTCTCGTCATCCGCTCGTCGACCCAGGTGCCCTTCCTCGCACGCAACGAGCTCGCTCACATCTTCGGCCTCGAGCGCGATCGCATCCGCGTGTTCGCGACCCGGGTCGGCGGCGGATTCGGCGGCAAGCAGGAGCTGTTCACCGAAGACCTCACGGCCCTCGCCGTGCTGAAGCTCGGCCGCCCGGTGGCGTACGAGTTCTCCCGCACCGACCAGTTCGTGCGGGCGTCGCTCCGGCATCCGATGCGCGTGCGCACCACCCTGGGAGCGGATGCCGAGGGCCGCCTGGCCGCGATGAAGCTCGACGTGCTCAGCGACACCGGCGCATACGGCAACCACGCGATCGGCGTGCTGTTCCACTCGTGCGCCGAGTCGACGACGCTGTACCGGGTGCCCACGAAATGGATCGACGCGGAGGCGGTCTACACGAACAACCCGCCGTCGGGGGCGTTCCGCGGGTACGGGCTGGGGCAGGTCGTGTTCGCGGTCGAGTCGGCGATGGACGCCCTCGCGGAAGAACTCGACATCGACCCGTTCGACCTGCGACGCATCAACGCGGTGAAGGAGGGCGACCCCCTCCACCCCGATGAGGACGAGAAGTACGAGGAAGACCTGATCTGGGGCAGTTACGGCCTCGACCAGTGCCTCGATCTCGCGCAGGACGCGCTGCGCCGCGGCAACGGCGTCGAGGCGCCGGCGGGCTGGGCGGTCGGCGAGGGCATGGCCGCCGCGATGATCGCGACGATGGCCCCGCGCGGGCACATCGCGCACACGACCGCGACCCTGCGTCCCGACGGCACGTTCCTGCTGCGCGTGGGCACCGCCGAGTTCGGCAACGGCACCTCGACCGTGCACCGGCAGATCGCGGCGACGGTCCTCGACGTGCCGCAGGACCGGCTCGAACTGTGGGCCGCCGACACCGACGCCGTCCGGCACGACACCGGCGCGTTCGCCTCGGCGGGAACGACGGTCGCCGGCAAGGCGCTGTACGCCGCCTGCACCGTCCTGCGGCGGCGCATGGTCGAGATCGCCGTGCAGCTGGCCGGCGGCGATGTCGTGTCGGCGGAGGTCGTGGCATCCGGGGTCCTGGCCGGGGACGAGCTCGTGCCGTGGCACCGGATCGTGGATGCCGCGCCCGCCACGCTGCGCGACGAACACGGCCTCACCGCGGACGGCGCCGAATTCGGCGACCTGCGCTCGCTCGCGTTCAACGTGCACGCCGTGCGGGTCGCCGTGGATCCCGAGACGGGGACGGTGAGAGTGCTGCAGTCGATCCAGACCGCCGATGCCGGCGTCGTCATCAACCCGGCGCAGTGCCGCGGGCAGATCGAGGGCGGTGCCGCGCAGGCCCTCGGCGGCGCGCTGTACGAAGAGGTGATGCTCGAGGACGGCGTGGTGCAGAACCCGGTGTTCCGCACGTACCGCGTGCCGCAGTTCGCCGACGTGCCCGACACCGAGGTGTACTTCGCCGAGACCGACGATGCGCTGGGTCCGTTCGGCGCGAAGTCGATGAGCGAATCGCCGTACAACCCGGTGGGCGCGGCGATCGGCAACGCCGTCTCGCGGGCTCTCGGCCGCCGCGGCTACGCGCTGCCGTTCTCGCGCGACCGCGTGTGGAGGCTCGCCGGCGGGGAGTGAGGCTGGGCGGCGCTCCCGGTTTGGGGCGCGTTCCGTGCATCGGGGCGGGAAATGCGCGCCCCACTGCACGAATCGCGCCCCACACGGCTCACGGCTCCAGCGGCACGGCCGTCCCGGACACGCGGATGCCACCGACCGGCGGCGCGTCCACTTCGAGGATGCTCGGCCGACCGATGTGCCGCCCCTGGTGCACGGTGACGTGGAACGGCGTCGGCATCCCGAGCCGGTCGCGGAGGTACGCGCCGAGCGCGGCGGCCGCGGACCCGGTCGCGGGGTCTTCGGTGATGTCCCCGACGGGGAAGATGTTGCGCGCCTCGATCACGGCGCCGTCGGCGACCTCTCCGGCGACGTGGACGACCGTGACGGTTCCCGTCCACCCGCGTGCGTCCATCAGCACTCGCATCGCGTCCGGGTCGAAGCCGAACCCGTCGAAGCGCTCGAGCGACCGGACGGCGACCACCGGATGCCAGTTCCCCGCGAACGCCTCGGCGAGCGGCATCCGCGGGTCGAGGTCGTCGGCGTCGAGTCCGAGCAGCGCGAGCAACGGTGCCGGGTCGTGGAAGTCGCGGACCACCGTCGCGACGCTCGTGAAGCCCGCCGCGATCCGGCCGCCCTCGTCGCGCGCTGAGACCTCGACGTCGCCCGCGGCGGTCGCGAACACGAACTCCCCCGGGCCCGCGGACTCGGCGAGGGCGACCGCCGTCGCGATCGTCGCGTGTCCGCAGAAGGGCACCTCGGCCTCCGGCGAGAAGTAGCGCACCCGCAGCCGCTCGCCGTCGCGCGCGGTGACGTACGCCGTCTCGGGATACCCCAGGTCAGCCGCGATCCGCAGCATGTCGGCGTCGTCGAGGGCCGTGGCATCCAGGACCACCCCGGCCGGGTTGCCGCCGCCCGGTTCCGCGGCGAAAGCGAGCAGGTGCAGGATGCCAGGAGCCTCGGTCATGCGTCGATTCTTCCGGCCGCGGTGCGGGGCGTCGCGGGCCAGTGCGGGATCTGTGGACCGCGTCGACCTCCCGAGTGACAGCCGTTGATCCTGGTTAGGGGCCACAACCTGGAAGAGCGGCCGCGTTAGCCCCGGTCACGGGCCATCACTCCCGCACATCCCGCTCCCGCTTCGCCCGCAGCAGCGCCCGCGCCGACGGGAATCCCGACCGCCGCGCGATCTCGGGCGTCGGCAGCCCGGTCGCCGCCAGGGCATCGGCGAGTTCCAGACGACGCGCCCGCAGCGCGGCGCTGGGCGTCCGGCCCTGCCGCGCGAACACCCGGGCGAGGTACTGCCGCGACACCTGCAGCGCGTCGGCGAGCTCTTCGACGGTGAAGGCCGGATCCTCCGCGCGCTCGGTGAGCAGCCGAATCGCGGCGCCGAACGTGGCCTGGGCCGAGCGGAAGCCCGCGGCCGTGGCATCCGGTCGTCCCGCGATGAGCGCCGCGCACAGGCTCTCGATCGCGTGCCCGAGCGCGGACTCCGCGGCGATGCTCAGCCGGTGGTCGCCGTTGAGGATCGAGTTCACGGTGGATGCCAGAGCCCGCCACGCCGGAGAATCGTCGGCGCCCGGCAGCCCGGCGGGTTCGTCGAGCAGTTGCGCGGCGCCGATCTCGATACGCGCGGTGGGCTGACCGGACGCGGCGCGCACGAGAGCGGCATCCGGGTAGACGAGGGCGTCTCCGGCGGCGAGATCGGCGGCCGAGCGTGCGACGTCGATCCCGAGGGAGCCCTCGGCCTGCAGCACGAGGGTCGAGCCTCGTCGTGGGCCGGGGGCCGGCACGAGCGTCAGCGCGGTGTGCCACAGCCGCCGGATGACGACACCCGCGACCTCGGCCTCATCGACGATGAGCACGGTCGGACTGTCGGCGGCGGGAGTGACCACGAGGGAGCGCTGCGCGAACCAGTCGACGACCGCGGCCCCCTCGGCACGCATGTTGCGGGTCATGCGGCTCCGTTCTCGGGAGGTGTCGCTCCAGCGTCGCGGCCCTTCGTCCGGGTTCTCACCGATCGCCGGAATCAATCACCCGCGCGTTCATTCCTTTCGACTCCCGGATGCCACGTGCGCCAGCGCGTCATCACCCCGAACGGCCGCGACAACCCCCGCTTGGCGCCCGCGGAGGTGCGCGCGAATGCTGGCGAGACCCGAACCCGAAAGGTCTCCCATGTCGCACGACATCGAGCAGCACACCCCCGCGCCCTCACCGACCCGGCGCACCGTCCTGACCGGAGCCGCGTGGTCGGTTCCCGTCATCGCCGCCGCGAGCCTCGCGCCCTTCGCCGCCGCCTCCGGCACTCCGGTGCTCGCGTTCAATCAGGCGTCGTACAGCGGCACCGCGTGCGGCACGATCACCGGCGCCTCGGTGTCGGTCACCACGAACGGCACCGCGACTTCGAACGTGAGCGTGACGACGACGCTGAGCGGTGGGTACACCTTCGCCGGTGGATCGGCCTCGTACACGGGCGTGAGCGATGGGAGTGGGACGGTGGCACTGCCGGCGATCAACGTGCCGAGCGTCGGGGGCTCGTCGACGCTGTCCGCCGTCTCGTCAGGAGCGACGCCCCAAAGCGCAACGGCTAGCGCCCCGAAGACCGCCGCATCCGGCGCGTACTACTACGACGACAACGGCGCGCAGGGCGGGCTGCAAAACAAGGTGCCCGCCGGGACGACTCCGGTCGGTATCTTCAGTTTCCTTGCGCCGAACGGAGACCTGTACCTCAACAACAGACGAGTCGCCACCAACGTCATCGCCGCCACCGCACAACGCTACGACGACGCCACCTGGCACAACACCGTCACCTACACCACAGCAACCGGCGCGTACTACTACGACGACAACGGCGCACAGGGCGGACTGCACGACAAGGTCCCCGCCGGGTCCATCCCGGTAGGAATCCTCAGTTTCCTCGCCCCGAACGGAGACCTGTACCTCAACAACAGACGAGTCGCCACCAACGTCATCGCCGCCACCGCACAACGCTACGACGACGCCACCTGGCACAACACCGCCACGTACACCACAGCCACCGGCGCGTACTACTACGACGACAACGGCGCGGTCTATGTGCTGCAAGACAAGGTGCCCACCGGGACCACCCCGGTCGGCATCTTCACCTTCCTCGCCCCCAACGGAGACCTCTACCTCAACAACCGCAAAGCCGCCACCAACGTCATCGCCGCCACCGCACAACGCTACGACGACGCCACCTGGCACAACACCGCCACGTACACGACGGCCCCCGCGTGCTGAAGCCGAATCTGCATTAACCCCGCTCAGCCCCCAGCGCCAGCACCGCCTCGGCGAGTGCCCGGATCCCCGCCGCGACATCGGCGGCGGAGACGGCCTCGTCGGGGTGGTGACTGATTCCCTCGGGGTTGCGGAGGAACAGCATCCCGACGGCGGTGATCGCCCCGATCGACATGGCGTCGTGCCCGGCACGACTGAACAGGGTCGGGGCGTCACCGCCGATCCCCTCGCGCACGACGTCCTGCAACAGCGGGGCACAGAACACCGCCGGCGCGGAGTGCACCTCACGCGCCCGCCATCGCAGGCCGCGGCGGCCCATGATGGCATCCAGTTCCGCGGAGATCTGCGACCACGTGTGGTCGCGGGTCTCGTCGAACTCGCCGCGCAGGTCGAGCGAGAACACCGCCTCACCGGGCACGACGTTCACCGCCCCCGGGAACGCCTCCAGCTGACCGACCGTGCCGACGATGTGATGCTCCGCGCGACAGATCCGCTCCACCGCGAGCGCCGCCTCGCTCGCGCCGAGCAGCGCGTCGCGGCGCATGTCGTACGGGGTGCCGCCGGCGTGCCGGGCCTCGCCCTCGACGACCAGCGAGAAACGCCGCGCCGACGCGATCGACGACACCGCCGCGAGCGGGAGCCCCGCGCGGTCGAGCTCGGGGCCCTGCTCGATGTGTGCCTCCAGATACCCGACCAGCTCTTCGGGCTTGCGCGCGGCCTCGCCGATGCGGCCCGGATCGAGGCCGAACTCGCGGAACGCCTGCCGCAGCGTCGAGCCGTCGGCATCCGTCAGGTCCCACCACGACGGGTCCCACTGCCCCGCCACCGCCGACGAGCCCAGCAGCGCCTTGCCGAAGCGGGTGCCCTCCTCGTCCGAGAACGCGATGACCTCCAGCGCGAACGGGAACGGACTGGATGCCATCCCCTCGTCATCCACGCGACGCACCAGCCGCACGACCTCGAGCGCCATCAGCACACCCACGATGCCGTCGAAGCGGCCGGCATCCGGAACCGTGTCGAGGTGCGAACCGAGCATGAGGGCCGGGGCGTCGCGGTCTGCGGCGGGGGCGAGGCGCCCGACCTGGTTGCCGGCGGCGTCCTGGCGGGTCGACATGCCGAGCTCGCGCATCCACTCGGCGGCGAGCCGGTTCACGCGCGCGTGCTCGGGCGAAAGGTAGACGCGCTCGATGCCACCGGGGGTCGCGGTGACGCGCGCGAGCTCCTCGCAGCGCCCCATCACCCGACGCGCGGCCGACGCGATGCGCTCGGGCGCGACCTGGAGCCGGGTCTTCATCCGGCGGCCCCGGCCGGGACGGCGGCCCCGTACACGCCCTGCGCGGCCTCCACGCCACCGCCCCCGGCAACCGCCGCGCCGTGGCGGCGGAGCACCGTCTCGAGCGCGGCGAGGGTGGTGAGCACGGCGTCCTTCCGGGCGTTGTAGCCCATCGTGCCGATGCGCCAGACGCGCCCGTGCAGCGGACCGAACGACGTGCCGATCTCGATCCCGAAGTCGTTCAGCAGCTCGGCGCGCACCGCGTCGCCCACGACCGCCTCGGGGATCTCGACGGCGACGACGTTCGTCATCTTGTGCGCGACGTCGCCGAAGACGGTGAGGCCGAGGCCCTCGACGCCGGCGAGCATCGCGTCGCCGTGCAGCCGGTGCCGCGCGATCACGGCATCCCGGCCCTCGAGCAGCAGCACGCGCGCGCACTCCCGCGCGCCGTAGAGCATCGTGGTCGCCTCGGTGTGGTGGTTCAGGCGCCGCGGACCCCAGTAGTCCAGGATCATCGCCAGGTCGAAGTAGTTCGAGCGGATGAAGTCGGATGCCACGGCATCCCCCTCCTCCCGGATCCCCGCCTCGACCCGGGCACGCGAGCGCACCACCTCGACGGCGCGGTCCGACAGGCTGATCGGCGCCGAACCCGAGGGGCCGCCGAGGCACTTCTGCAGGCCCGCGGTCGCGGCATCCAGACCCCAGGCATCCATCTCGAACGGGTTGCCGCCGAGCGAGGCCGTGGCATCCGTGTAGAAGAGGGCGCCGTGGGCGCGGCAGATCTCACCGATCTCGTCGAGCGGCTGCAGCATCGTGGTCGACGTGTCGCCCTGCACGCATGCGACGAGGTGCGGCTTCACCCGCTCGATCGCCTCACGGATCATCGACACCGGGAACACCTGTCCCCACGGCACCTCGATCGTGTGGACCTCGGCGAGCGCGCGCTCCGCGATCTCGGCGAGGAGGTGGCCGAAACGGCCGAAGACGGGGACGAGGACGCGGTCGCCGGGGCGGATCAGCGACACCATCGCCGCTTCGATGCCCGCGCGGCTCGTGCCGTCGATGAGGAGAGTCGCGTCGTTCGCGGTGCCCCAGACCTGGCGGTAGAGCTCTTGCGTCTCGTTCATCGTGGCGGTCATGAACGGGTCGTACTGCCCGACGAGCGGGGCCCCCATCGCGCGCAGCACGCTCGGGTACGCCGAGATGGGGCCGGGGCCCATCAGCAGGCGGGCGGGCGGGTCGATCGGGCCGGGGAGGTGGGTCATCGGGACTCCGTGGTGCGGGGGTGGATGGCGGGGATACGGGGGCTGGCGTGCCGGGCTCCGGAGATTCGGACTCTTCGGGGCTGTGGGCGGCGGAGGATCCGCGCGGCGCGGCGCTTTCTCCGGAGCGCGGCACTGACCGGGAGCGTCATCGACCCACCCCCGCCCCGACCAGCGCCGCGAGGCGGCGAGCCAGGCGGACCAGCGCGATGTCGGTACCGGCGCGCGAGACCAGGCAGACGCCGACCGGCGCGCCGTTCACCGTCAGCAGCGGCACCGAGATCGCCGGAAGCCCCGCCGCCGCCGCGGGGGCGGTCATGCGCAGGGTCGCCGCGCGGACGGCATCCACATCCGCGGTGCGCAGCGGGGCGGGGCCGGGCACGGTCGGGAAGATCAGGACGGCGCCGTCGACCAGCTCGGCGAGGTGCGCGGCGATCGGCTCGAGGTCGTGACGCGCCGCGGCCTCCTCGGCGGCGGTGATCTGCGACGCGGCGCGGAAGCGGCCGGCGACCGCGGACCCCACGGCCCCGGGGTGCGCGCGCAGCCACTCGCCGTCGTTGCGCCACGCCTCGGCGCCCTGGACCGTGCGGAACGCCGTGAAGGTGGCATCCAGGTCTCCGGTGTGCACCGCGCGGAACGGCGGCGGATCATCGGATGCCGACAGTGCGGCCAGCAGCCGCGAGAACGCCGTGCGGGTGTCGGCTTCGACGCAGTCGAGGATCTCCTCGGGCACGAGGAACCGCCACGGCAGGTCGTCGCCCGACGCTCCGTAGACGTTCTCGGTGGAGGCGGAGCCGTCGTAGCTGAGGCACCAGTCGGCCACCCGCTGCAGGGTCTCGCCGTCACGGGTGAGCCAGCCGACCGTGTCGAACGACTGCGCGAGCGGCAGCATGCCCTGCCGAGGCACGAGGTCGTGGGTCGTGCGGAGGCCCCAGAGCCCCTGATACGACGCGGGCACGCGGATGGAGCCGGCGGTGTCGGTGGCGAGACCGATGTCGGCGTGGCCGAGGGCGACGGCGGATGCCGGTCCGCTCGACGAGCCGCCGGGCAGGGCGCCGACGACCGCGCCGTTCGGCGGGGTTCCGTAGTGCACATTGTCGCCCGCGATCGAGTACGCGAACTCGTCGGTGCGGGCGATGCCGCGCAGCGACGCTCCCGCGCGGAGGAGGTCGGCGACGGCCGGGGCCGTGACCTTCTCGGGGCGCGCCTCCTCAAGGAACGTCGGGTTGCCCGCGCCGATGCGGAACCCCGCGATCGCGAAGAGGTCCTTCACGGCGACGGTGAGTCCCGCGAGCGGTCCCTCCCACGCTCCCTGCAGGAACGGATCGCCGACGCTGCGCCAGATCGTGCGGTCGAGCGCCGGGGTGCGCGGCGTCACGTGCGCCGCAGTGATGAGCCAGCGTCCGTCGATCCGCTGCCACACCTGCGTCTGCAGCCCGCGTCCGCCGCCGCGGAACGCCGAGACCGAGACGAGGAGGGCGACGTCGCCGTCGGTGCTGCCGGCCTCGCCGCCGCCGGCGAGCGGGCGGTAGTGCACCTCGGCGATCTCGCGCGGGGGAACGCCGCCGCGGAGCGCCCGGAACCCGCTGATCGCGTCGTGTCCGACGAGGAGACCCGCGGTGTCGCCGCGGAGCGTGTCGTCGCCGGGAGCGAAGAACGCGTCGAGGGCGTCGAGGTCGTTCGCGACGATCGCCCGCTCGTACGCGTCGAAGGCCTCCCGCAGGTCGGCCGGGATCGTGGCATCCGTCATCGCTCGTCCCTCCCCTTGCGATCGAGTGTCCAGGACACGCCGTATGCGACCCGCGCGATGCGGCGTGTCTTGGACACTGGACCATCACCCGCACCACGGCGCGGCGCGATGCCGGGGGCGGCACCGGCGGCGTCCGCGGCATCGGCGCGGGCGAGCGCGGCGGCGAGTGCGGGGGTCATGCGGCGTCTCCCTCGGCGATGCGCGTCATTGAGTGTCCAGAACACGCGGATGCCACGACGCCCGGTCCGCGTGTCTTGGACACTGAACCGGCGGCGGCATCGGCACGGGCGGCGGCGGTGATGGCGGCGCCGGCGGGATTCACGCGGCGCCCCCGGACTCGGCCACGCCAGCCAGCGGCACCGGCTCCACCGCGGCGACCCCGGCGAAGTCGGCCTCGCGGATGCGCGCGTGGACGCCGGACACGATGTCGACGACCTGCGAGATGTCGAAGTCGGTCGCGGCGCTGAGATACGCGTAGGCGAGGTGCTCGTCCATGCCCCAGCGGCCCCCGAGGAGCGACAGCGACGCCCGGACGCAGGCGCGCATCGCGGCATCCAGGTCGGGGTCCATGCCGGTCGGCACGAGGTACTCGGGGGTGCGGACGAGCGGGCCGGTCACGTCGCCGAAGGCGGCGCGGGCGGCATCCGCCGGGATCACCTCGAAACGCAGCGTGGCCCGGAGGGATGCCTCGAGCGCGGTGAGCGCGACCTCGCCGTCGCCCTGCGCGAAGTGCGGATCGCCGACGTACGCGAGCGCCCCCTCGACCTGCACCGGGAGGAACAGCGTCGTCCCCTCGACCAGCAGGTTGATGTCGATGTTGCCGCCGTGGGTTCCGGGCGGGACGGAGTGCGGCCGCTCGTCGCCGGCGACCGCGACGCCCATCGTGCCGAGGAACGGTGCGAGCGGAAACGCCACCACCGGGTCGCCGCCCTCGACGACGGGCAAGGTCCCGTGCAGAACGCCGTCGCGCTCCGCCACCGACGCGAAGACGCTGACGTTGTGCTCTCCGCGGGGCAGTTCGCCCACGAGCGCGCCCTTGCCGTGGCGGTTCGAGATCACGCCGTACGGCACGCGCGGCGCGAGCGCCTCGACCGTGATCTTCAGCAGATCGCCGGGGTGCGCGCCGCGCACGTGCACGGGCCCGACGACGACGTGCGGGCCGTCCGCCATCACGTCCCGGGGAACGGATGCCGCGATCTCGACCGCGTCGTCGAGCACGTGCTCCGTCGGAACACCGTGCGACGCGAAGTACGCCGCCGGGTCCTTGCCCTGGTCGTCGAGGATGCCCTCGTGGCTCACGGTGTCGAACGTCACGGTCTCGCCCGACGCGATCTCGAGCACCGCCGCATCGGCTGCGCACGGGAGGCGCCCCCACAGCACGGTCTCGGGCGTCGCGCGGACGTAGTGGTCGCCGGGGATGGGTCCGACGCCGGGCTGCAGGATCGGAACGGCGCTCATGCCTCGACCACCGTGGTCACGAGCTCGCGCCCCGCGCGGACCGTCACGGGCTCGCCGCGGCGGAACACCGACTCCCCGCGCAGCCATGTCTCGCGGACGACGCCGGTGAGCGTCTGCCCATGCCACGGCGAGACGGGGTTCCGGTATTCGAGGGCCGTGGCATCCACGATGAATTCCTCATCGGGAGCGAACGCCACGAGGTGCGCCGGGGCGCCGGGAGCGACGACGCCGAGGCCCGGAAGCCCGGCGATACGCGCGGGTCCGGTGGTCAGGAGCGGCAGGAGGCTTTCGAGCGGGATGCCACGCCCCCGCGCCGCGGTATGCACCGACGACAGGCCGGTCTGCAGGCCCGCGATCCCGCCCCACGCCAGGCCGAAGTCGGGGTTGGACTTCAGCTCCACCGTCGCGGGCGAGTGGTCGCTGACGATGGCGTCGATGGTGCCGTCGGCCACCCCCGCCCACAGCAGGTCGCGGTTCGCGGCGCCGCGGATCGGCGGGCAGCACTTGAACGCCGCGGCCCCGTCGGGCACGTCGGCGGCGTCGAGGGTGAGGTAGTGCGGGCACGTCTCGACGGTCAGGCGCACGCCTTCCGCCTTCGCGGCACGGACGTCGTCCAGTGCCTCGCCGTCGGACACGTGCACGATGTGCGCCCGGGCACCGGTGCGGCGGGCCGCGTCGATCACCCGGCGGATCGCGGCGCGCTCACTCGCGGGCGGGCGGCTGGCCTCGAAGTCGGCGTAGTGCGGACCGAGGGCGCCGTCGGCGTGCAGATGCGCGGGATCCTCGGCGTGCACGATCAGCAGCCCGTCGAACTCCGCGAGCTCGGCGAGGCAGGCCTCGAGCTGCGCGGCATCCAGGTGTCCGAACTCGTCGATGCCGCTGGGCGAGAGGAAGCACTTCACCCCGACGACACCGGCATCCGCCAGCGCGCGCAGCGACCCGAGGTTCTCGGGGACGGCTCCTCCCCAGTAGGCCACGTCGACGGCGAGCTTCCCGGCGGCGGCGGCGCGCTTGGCATCCAGTGCTTCGGGGGTCGTCGTGACCGGCGAGCTGTTGAGGGGCATGTCGACGACGGTCGTCACGCCCCCGGCCGCGGCGGCCGCGGTGCCGGTGGCGAAGCCCTCCCACTCGGTGCGGCCCGGTTCGTCGAGGTGCACGTGCGAGTCGACGAGGCCCGGCAGCAGCACGGCGTCGTCGGGCAGCACGCGGTCGGCGACGGGATCGAAGACGGTCACGGCCGCGATGCGCCCCTCGTCGATCACGACGGTGGCGGGGACGAAACGCCCGTCGACGTACGTGCGGCGGGCGGCGATCCTGGTGCTCATGCCGATCACGCTAAAGGCCCCGCGTTTCGCCGATGTAACCGTCATCAACATTCATGCGAACACTCGGCCCGTGAAGGAGGGGTCAGCGGGCGCGGCGGTGCTCGCGGCGGGGGCGGCGTGGTCGAGTCGGGGCGTGCTGCGTGGCCCCGGGGCGCCAGGGGTGGCCCCGGGGCCACCGCGCAGCGTCGCCGAAACCGCACCCGCCACGCCGCGCACCGGCGGCGGCGCGTACTCGTCGCGCTTGCTCGTCCCGAGGCCCATGCGCACCATCCCGGATGCCAGGCCCACCGCCGCCGCGACCCCGTCGACGACGGGCACGCCCACGCGTGCCGTGAGTTCGGCGCACAGGTCGGCCATGCCGGCGCAGCCCAGCACGATCACGTCGGCACCGGAGCCCGCGGCATCCACCGCGAACCGCTCGATGGTCGCGACGGCGTCCGACGCGGTGTCCTCGAGGTCGAGCACCGGGATGCCGGTCGCGGCCAGCGATACGCACGCGCGCTCCATGCCGTAGCGACCCACGAGGTCACGGGCCCGGCCGAGCGTGCGGCTCAGGGTCGTGACGACGCCGAAGTGCCGCCCCGACACCGCGGCCAGGTGCATCGCGGCCTCGGCGATCCCGACGACCGGAGCATCGACCAGCTCGCGCGCCGCGTCGAGCCCGGGGTCGCCGAAGCACGCGATCACGTAGGCGTCGGCGGGGGCAGGGCCCTCGCGGTCGGCCGCGACGAGCTCGACGACCGCGGCCGCGGCGGCGACCTCGTCGACGTGGCTCTCGATCGCGGCCGCGCCGGTCGCGGGGCACACCGCGTCGATGCGGACGTCGGGCCCCGCCACCTCCCGGGCGGCGTCCGCGATCTTCGCGGTCATCGCCCGGGAGGTGTTGGGGTTGATGAGCAGGATCCTCACGCGAGCGCCTCGCGCGGGCCGGCGGCTGTCGGCCGCGCCGTCCCGGGCTCCGGAACTGCGGCATCCTGAACCGTCTGTGCACGCGCCGTGACTGCCTCAGGCGTCGGGGTTCCGGAGCGCGGCACCGCCCCGGTGGCATCCACGGGGATCCCTCCCGAGATCGCCGGCGGCTCGGATGCCGCGGTGGCCGCGGCTCCGTCGACGGTGCCGTCCGAGATGCCGTCGATCTCGCCGGCGAACGTCGGGACGCGGGGGTCGAGCCGCTCGAACAGCAGGAACAGGACGTACCCGAGGCCGCAGCCGATGAACCAGCTGTAGTCGCTGACCCACGAGACGTTGAACAGCCCCAGGTCGGCGAAGAGCTTCGGGAAGACCGCGATCGCCACGGTCGGTACACCCGCCACGATGACGGCCTTGACCGCGTTCGGGTTGAAGCCGTTGCGGTACCAGTAGGGGCCCTGCGCATCCATCGTGAACATCGCGTCGACCTTCACGCGCTGGCGGGCGGCGATGTAGTACCCGGCGATCAGGATGCCGAAGAGCGGGCCGATCAGGGCGCCGAGGACGCCGAGCGAGTAGTGGATCGCGTCGTCGTTGGCGTACCAGTTCCACGGCATGAGGAAGGTCGAGCCGACGGCGGCGATCATGCCGCCCGCGCGCCACGAGATCTTCTTCGGGGCGACGTTGGAGAAGTCGAACGCGGGCGAGATGAAGTTCGCGACGATGTTGATGCCCACCGTCGCCGTCACGAACGTGAGGCCGCCGAGCAGGATCGCGAAGGGCGCGTCGATCGACTCGACGGTCTTGATCGGGTCGGTGATCAGTTCCCCGAACACCGGCACGGTCGCGGACGCCGTGACGACGGTCAGCAGCGAGAAGAAGAGGAAGTTGATCGGCAGACCCCAGAAGTTGCCCTTCTTCACCGCCGCGAAGCTCTTGCCGTAGCGCGCGAAGTCGCCGAAGTTCAGCATCGGTCCGGAGAAGTACGACACCACCAGCGCGATCGCGCCGAGCATCACCGGGATCGAGGCCCAGAAGTCCAGCTGCGTCGTCGAGAGAGTGAACGAGATGTTCTGGATGCCGGCCCGCGACACCAGGTACACCGCGAGCACGATCATCACGAGGTAGACCGCCGGCCCCGCCCAGTCGATGAAGCGGCGGATGACCTCCATGCCGTTCCAGAACAGGAGGAACTGCGCGGTCCACAGGATCGCGTACGAGATCCAGCCGAGCGCCGACAGCCCCGCGAAGGACACGTCGAGCAGGGCCGCCGAGCCCGGGATGAACTTCAGGAAGATGATGTTCAGCGACTCCGCCGCGAGGAACGTCTGCACGCCGTACCAGGCGATCGCGATGAGGCCGCGGATGATCGCGGGGATGTTCGCCCCGCGGATGCCGAACACCACGCGGTTGATCACCGGGTAGGGGACGCCCGTCTTCTGGCTGGGCTTGGCGACGAGGTTCGCGAACACCTGCACGATGACGATGCCCGCGAGGAGAGCCACGAGCACCTGCCAGGACTGCAGGCCGAGGGCGAACAGCGAGCCCGCGGTGACGTAGCCGCCGACCGAGTGCACGTCGCTCATCCAGAACGCGAAGATGTTGTACGACGTCCACTTCTGCTTCTTCAACGGAGCGAGGTCTTCGTTGGCGAGCCGGTCGTCGTACTGCGGCTTCATGTTGCCGCCGCCGGTGGGGTGGCCTGCGGCCTCCACGAGATCGTGGGGGCCGGTGAGCGGTGTCGTGGTCATGTCATTCCTCTCAGGACGGTGGATGCCACGACGTGGAGTCCGCGGCCGGAGTGGTGCATGAATGTGAAGCTATGGGTTCACACATCCGCCCTGGTTTCGCTCGTGTAACAGCTGTGTGAAGTCGCTCCTTCACACTCGCGGCATCCCTAGACTCGGGGCATGACGCAGCCCGCCGCCGTGGACGACCTCGCGGGCTCCGCCGTCGGCACTCGCATCCGCGAACTGCGCACCGCCCGCGGCATGTCGGCGCGCACCCTCGCCACGAAGCTCGGCATCTCCCCCAGCGCCGTGTCGCAGATCGAACGGGGCGTCCTGCAGCCGAGCGTGTCGCGGCTCATCGCCATCACCGACGCCCTCGGCGTTCCGCTCGTGGCGGCGTTCGACCCGGCATCCGATCGTCCCGTCGAACCCGTGGGCCCCTCCGGTTTCACCCTCCAGCGCGCGGGACAGTCCCCCGACATCGTGCTCGACAGCGGAGTCTCGTTCCGCCGCCTCACGCCCGGGACGTCTCCCGGCGTCGACTACTTCGAATCGATCTACCCGCCCGGAGCGTCAGCGCACGGCGCCGACGGGCTGTTCCACCACGAGGGGTACGAGGTCGGCACCGTCGTGTCGGGCGAATTGACCATCGACTTCGAGGCCGAGCGCGTGATCCTGCGCGCCGGGGATGCCATCAGCTACCCCTGCTCGGTCCCCCACCGCCTGCACAACACCGGCACCGCGGATGCCGTGGCGCACTGGCTGATCGTCCACGCCTGATCCGCCGGCGGCCGCCGCCCACGAGAACAGGCGTTCCTGCCAGAACAGGACGGGGACGCCCGCGATCGACCTGTTCTCGAACGATCTCCTGTTCTCAGAGCCGCCGCCGCCACCGCCACCGAATGTTCCCCCCAGCAACATCGCGGACACATCCCGCCACAGCGCCGTAACGCGCGCCGCCTAGCCTGACCGGCATGCACCTGCACGCCTTCAACGCCCTCGACGATGCGGATGCCACGACCCTGGCCCGGGTCTGGGCCGACATCCCGGGGTGGGTCGACGCGGTCGTCGCCGGTCGCCCGTACGCGGACGTCGACGCCCTCGCCGCCTACGCCGGAGACCTCGCCGCCGCATGGTCACCCGCCGACCTCGCGCACGCCCTGCACGCCCACCCCCGCATCGGCGCGAGAGTGTCGGGCGAGAACGCCGAGGCCGCGGCATCCCGGCGCGAACAGGCCGCGATGAGCACCGCGGCCGATGACGACGTCGCCGCGATCGCCGCCGGCAACGCCGCGTACGAGGAGCGGTTCGGTCGCGTCTTCCTCATCCGCGCGGCGGGGCGGACGCCGGGCGAGATCCGCGCCGAACTCGAGCGTCGTCTCGGCAACGACCCCGACACCGAGACCCTCGAAGCGACGCGGCAGCTCGCCGAGATCGCGCTGCTGCGCCTGCGCGGCAGCGTCACCGACGCCCCGGAGGGCACCGAATGACCCACCTCACCACCCACGTCCTGGATGCCGCGACCGGCACGCCCGCGGCCGGCGTCGCCGTGACGCTCGCCCACCTCGACGGCGCGACGATCGACTCCGCCGAGACCGACGCCGACGGGCGCCTCGCCCTCGGACCCGACCGGCTCGACGACGGCGACTACGCGCTGACGTTCGGCACGGGAGCGTACTTCCGTGCGCGGGGGGTCGCGTCGTTCCACCCCGTCGCGACCGTCGCGTTCACCGTGTCGGACGACGCGCACCTGCACGTGCCGCTGCTGCTGAGCCCGTTCGCCTACTCGACCTACCGCGGCAGCTGAGGAGAGCCATGAAGGTCATCGTCATCGGCGCCGGGGTCGGCGGAACCTCCGCCGCCCTCGCGCTGCAGAAGCTCGGCCACGAGGTCGTCGTGTACGACCGCATGCGCGAGAACCGCCCCGTCGGCGCCGCGCTGTCGCTCTGGTCCAATGGCGTGAAGGTGCTCAACTGGCTCGGGCTCGGGACCCAGGTCGCCGCGCTCGGCGGCCAGATGCACGACATGGCCTACTACGACGGCCACACCGGCGACGAGATGTGTCAGTTCTCCCTGGCATCCGTCACCGCCCAGACCGGACAGCAGCCCTACCCGGTCGCCCGCGCCGACCTGCAGGCGCTGATGATGGATGCCGTCGGCTCGACCGACATCCGTCTCGGCATGCAGCTGGTCGGCGTCTCCGACGACGGCGAGACGGTCACCGCGACCTTCGCGGACGGTTCGACCGATACGGCCGACCTCCTCATCGGGGCCGACGGGGCGCGCTCGCTCGTGCGCGACTACGTCACCGAGCCCACCGGCATCCGTCCCGAACGGCGGTACTCCGGGTACGTCAACTACAACGGCCTGGTCCCCGCCGACCCGCGCATCGGACCGCCGCACCAGTGGACGACCTACGTCGGCGACGGCAAGCGCTGCGCCGTGATGCCCGTCGCGGGCGACCGGTTCTACTTCTTCGTCGACGTTCCCGGGCCCTCGGGCGAGACTCCCGACCGCATGCAGGCCCTCGAGGATGCGTTCGGCTCGTGGGGCGCGCCGGGAGTGCGGGCGCTGCTGGATGCCATCGACCCCGACGCCTCGCTCAACCGCGTGGAGATCTGGGACATCGACCCCTTCGACACCTGGGTGCGCGGGCGCGTGGCGATCCTCGGGGATGCCGCGCACAACACCGCCCCCGACATCGGCCAGGGCGCGTGCTCGGCGCTGGAGGACAGCTTCGCCCTCGGCATCGTGTTCGCCACGACCACGCTCGGCGTCGAGGACTCGCTGAAGCGCTACGAGCGCATCCGCACCGAACGGGCCGGTGACCTCGTGCTGCGCGCCCGCAAGCGGGCGCACGAGACGCACGCGTTCGACGTCGAGGCCACGCAGGCCTGGTACGACGGCCTGCGCCGCGAGGACGGCACCGGCGTGATCCGCGGCATCGTCGGCAACATCGAGGGCAGCCCCGTGGAGCTCGGCGCGAGCGTCTTGGGCTGACGCGCGGGCCGGCGTCGCGGGGGGGCGTCGGGTTCAGTGTCCAAGACACGCCGTATCGGGGCCCGACGCAACGGCGTGTCCTGGACACTCGACGTCGAGCGGCGCGGCGTCTGGGCTTCAGTGTCCAAGACACGCGGATGCCACGGCGCGCGGTCCGCGTGTCTTGGACACTCAACCGCGACGCGGCGCGATACGGCGGAGGCGGAGGCGGACGCGCGCCGGGGTCAGACGTGGAAGATGCTGTGCACGTCGCCGCCGAGCACCTGGCGGCCGCCGAGGGCGTCGATCTCGAGCAGCACCGCGGTGCCGGTGACCTCGCCGCCGAGGCGGGCGACGAGCGCACGGCCGGCTTCGAGGGTGCCGCCGGTGGCGAGCACGTCGTCGAGCAGCAGCACCCGGGTGCCGTCGGCGATGTCGTCGTGCATCTCGATCTCGGCGGTGCCGTACTCGAGCGCGTACGAGACGGATGCCGCGGGCCGCGGCAGCTTGCCCGCCTTGCGGATGGGCACGAGCCCCACGCCCGCCGCGACGGCGGCGGCTCCGGCGAGCAGGAACCCGCGCGCCTCGATGCCCGCGACCACGTCGAAGCGGCCCGCGAACGGCTCGAGCAGCGCGTCGATCGTGGCGCGCAGGGCCGTGGCATCCGCCAGCAGGGGCGTGATGTCGCGGAACATCACCCCGGGCTCGGGATAGTCGGGGATGCTGCCGATCAGCGATTCGGCACGGGCGAGGGCGGAGGCGTCGGGCACCCATCCAGCCTAGACGCGGGGCCGCGACCCCTCCCGCGACTTCGGGCAAACGCGCGCGGAAGCGCCCTCCGTGCGCACATACGCCCCAAGTCACCGTGCAGGAGAACACTCGACCCGCTGCAAGCGCTTGCACTAGGTTGTACCGCATGACTTTCACGCAGCAGGACGCGCGCCCCGAACTCGAGTCCGCTCCCGGTTCCGAGTGGTGGCGGACCGCCGTCATCTACCAGATCTACCCGCGCTCGTTCGCCGACGCATCGGGCGACGGCCTGGGCGACCTGCCCGGCGTCACCGCGCACCTCGACGACCTGAAGGAGCTGGGGGTGGATGCCATCTGGCTCAGCCCCTTCCAGCGGTCGCCGCAGAAGGACGCGGGGTACGACGTCGCCGACTACCGCGACGTCGACCCGATCTTCGGCACGCTCGCCGACTTCGACGCGATGCTCGCGGGCGCGCACGAGCGTGGCATCCGGGTGATCGTCGACCTCGTGCCGAATCACTCGAGCGATCAGCACGTCTGGTTCCAGGAGGCGCTGAAGTCCGCCCCCGGAAGCCCCGAGCGCGCTCGGTACATCTTCCGCGACGGCGCGGGCGAGAACGGCGAACTTCCCCCGAACAACTGGGAGAGCGTGTTCGGCGGCGGCATGTGGAAGCGCGTGACCGAGGCCGACGGCACGCCGGGCCAGTGGTACCTGCACATCTTCGACGAATCGCAGCCCGACTTCGACTGGACCAACCCCGAGGTGCGCGCGGAGTTCCGCGACATCCTGCGCTTCTGGCTCGACCGCGGCGTCGACGGCTTCCGTGTCGATGTGGCCCACGGCCTCATCAAGGCTGCGGGTCTGCCCGACTTCACGCCCGACCCCGAGGGCGGATCCATGGGCGGCGACGCCGCCGGCGTCCCGTACTGGGGCCAGCCGGGCGTGCACGAGGTGTGGCGCGAGTGGCACGAGGTGCTCGCCGAGTACGACGGCGACCGCGCCCTGTGCGCCGAGGCGTGGCTCCCGACCGTCGCGCAGACGGCGCTGTGGGTGCGCCCCGACGAGATGCACCAGGCCTTCAACTTCCACTACCTCGAGACGAAGTGGGGTGCCGAGGCGCTGCGCGCCGTGATCACGGAATCGCTGCACGAGTACGCGGCCGTCGGCGCGCCGAGCACGTGGGTGCTGTCGAACCATGACGTCGTCCGCCACGCGTCGCGCCTGGCGCTCACGGCCGAGAACCCGCAGGGCGCCGGCATCGGCCCGAAGTCGCCCGGCAAGCCCGACCCGGTGAAGGGTCTGCGCCGCGCCCGCGCCGCGACCTCGCTGATGCTCGCGCTGCCCGGCTCGTCGTACCTGTACCAGGGTGAGGAGCTCGGCCTGCCCGAGGTCATCGACCTGCCCGACGACGCCCGCCAGGACCCCACCTGGTTCCGCACCGAGGGCGAGCGCTACGGCCGCGACGGCTGCCGCGTCCCGATCCCGTGGGCCGCGGACGCCCCCGCCTACGGCTTCAACGACACCGGAGCGGCCTGGCTGCCGCAGCCCACCGAGTGGGCGGAGCTCGCCCGTGACGTGCAGCGCGAGGACCCGGCATCCACCCTGTCGCTGTACCGCTCGCTGCTCGCCGAGCGCCGCGCGCACGGTCTCGGCGCCGGGTCGCTGGAGTGGCTCGACGGCTACGGCGACGACGTCGTGGCGTTCCGCAACGGCGCCGTCACCGTGATCGCCAACCTCGGCGACACGGCGGTCGAGCTGCCGGACGGCGACGTCCTCGTCGCCAGCGGACCCTTGGAGGGCGCCTCGCTCCCGACCGACACGACCGTCTGGATCGCCGCGGCCTGAGCCGTGGCATCCCGGATCCGCGAGACCGTGGTCGGCATCGACGAGGTCGCCCGCCGGGCGGGCGTGTCGACGGCCACGGTCTCGCGAGCCCTCAGCGGGCGCGGCCCCGTGTCCCCCGTCACCCGGCAGCGGGTGCAGACCGCCGCGGACGAGCTGGGGTACGTCGTCTCGGCGGCGGCGTCGACGCTGGCGACCGGCCGCGCGCGGGCGATCGGGGTCATCGTGCCGTTCCTGGACCGATGGTTCTTCAGCACCGTGCTCGCGGGGATCTCGGACGCGCTCGTCCGTCGCGGTTTCGACATCACGCTCTACGGCGTGAGTGCGGCGGCCGAGGAGCGCCGCCGCGTGTTCTCGGACAACATGCGCCGGCGTCGCGTCGACGGCATCATCACGATCGCGCCGGAACTCGACGCGGAAGAGACCGAGCTGCTCCGCGGCCTCGGCGTGCCGATCGTCGCGATCGCCGGACCCAACCCGCTGCTGACGACCCTCACCGTCGACGACCACGCCGTGGGTCGCCTCGCCACCCGGCACCTGCTCGAGCTCGGCCACCGCCGGATCGCCCACATCGGCTCGCACGGGACGAGCGGATCCTCGGTGCCGGCGCTGCGTCGCCGCGGCTTCGCCGAGGAGATGGATGCCGCGGGCGCGGCGCCCTCGTTCGCCGACGCCGACTTCACGATCGAGGGGGGATCGGCCGCGGCGCGGCGCCTTCTCGAGGGCGATGACCGTCCGACCGCGATCTTCGCGGCCTCGGACGAGATGGCGATCGGTGCCGTGCTCGCCGCCCGGGAGGCCGGGCTGCGTGTCCCCCAGGACGTCTCGATCATCGGCGTCGACGGCAACGACCTCGGCCGCTGGTTCGGACTCACGACCGTCGATCAGTTCGCCCGCGGCCAGGGCGAGCGGGCCGCCGAAGCGGTGCTCGCCGACCTCGACGGGGCCGCCCCCGCCCTTCGACGCGGCACGCTGCCGTTCGCGCTGCTCGAACGCGGGTCGACGGCGGCACCTTCGCACTGAGGCCGTGAGGCGGGCGCGGGGTCGGGGCCACGACATCCCCGCACAACTCCGGCATGTCGCGACCCGCCCGACGGACCGACGCGCGGGGATGCCACAGCGCAGGAGTTCTGCGCGGCTCACACCGCGCGCGAGCGGAACGAGACGCGCGCGGTCAGCGCTGGGAGGCCGCCAGCGATCCCGTCGTCTCGCCGGCGGGATCGAAGATCAGGCAGAGGAGCTCGCGGTCGCCCTGCGCCCAGGTCTGCTCGGTCGGCGAGACGTACGAGTAGTCGAGGGTCGAATCCGCATAGGCGATGCCGACGAAGGCGTCGAACTGCGCGCCGCACCGGTCGAGGGCCTCGGTCTGCAGCACCGCGTCACCGGGGAAGACGCCGTCGTCCAGCAGGAACGACTGGAACACCTCGTACGTGTGCGGCTGGGCGCAGTCGAGCACGTTGTCACTGGTGATGAACCCGCTCGCCACGTCGTCGAGGCACGACCCCACCGGGAGCGCGAAGGACTCGTCCGGCTCGGCGGGCGCTTGCTCGCTCGGCGGCACGAACGGATCCATCGGTGAACTCGCGCCCGACGAGGATGCCGCGCCGAAGGCGAAGAGGGCGAAGAGGGCGATCGCGCCGAGGATCGAGAGCACCGACATGACCGCGCCCACGACGATGCCGCCGATCGCGAGGCCACGCCCCTTCTCGCCGGTCCGCTTGACCTGCGCGAGCGCCACGGAACCGGCCACGATGCCACCGATCGGGACGACGAAGCCGAGCACGAGGGCGATGATCGCGACCGTGTTCGTCCGCGGCCCGGCACCGGGGACCGGAGCGGGCGCGCCGTAGCGGACGCCCGGAGGGACCGCCGCGTAGTCCGCCGGGGGAGCGGTGGGGGCGGGATAGCCCTGTGCCGCGGCGCCCGCGTCGTCGGCGAACGGTCCCGCGGGAATGGCATCCGTCGCGTCCACGTCGGGCGTGGGCGCCGGTGCGCCGTCGGGCACCGCACCCTGCAGAAGACCCTGCTGCGCGAGCCGCACGCCCGACAGGTGCGCGGCTTCGCGGACGACGTCGCCCGCCTTCGCGGCGCCGACGGCACCGCCCTTGAAGAACCCGCCGACCGTCGAGTGCTCGAACGCGGCCAGCGTGCTCCCGGCATCCTCCGTGAAGTGCACGTCGAAGCGCACGTGCATGTCCTGACCCGCGAAGGCGCCCGCGACGATGGTCGTGCCCAGGCTCCCCCGCGAGACGTCGAGCGATCCGCTCGCCGTCGGCTGCACGCTGAAGCCCTGCTCGACCAGCGTCGATGCGACGGCGTCGCGTGCGCGGTCGAGCGGAAGAAGAAGTCGCAGTTCTGCGGTCGCCACGGATACCCCCTGATCTCGTCACCTTGAGGGTGAGCTGGCAGCGTCCAGGCTATCGCCCGGCTCTCATCGGATGCGCCCCACGAGGTCGCCGGCGGTCAGCGAGTCGGCCTCGGCGAGCACGGCGCGGGCGGCGTCGCGGGCGTCCTCGACGTTCCACAGGAGGACGCCGACCACCCGATCGTCGTCGAGGTAGTAGACGACACCGCGGTCGGCGTCGATCCAGTCCTCCACCGTGTCGAGCGCGGAATCCAGCGTGCCGACCGCCTCGTACCGGATGCCGAAGACCGCCGAGTAGTAGTAGGGCGTGTGGGTGTAGGGCTCCCCCGCGCCGGCGAGGTTCCGCCCGACGGCCCGCCCCATCTCGTTCGCGTTGTCGACGTGCTCGACGCGGCGGCGGCCGAGCAGCCGGTCGGGGTAGCTGGCCACGTCGCCCGCGGCCCACACGTCGTCGGCCGAGGACCGCAGCTGCGCGTCGACCACGACCCCGTCGTCGACGGTGATCCCGGCGGCCTCGGCCAGGTCGGTCGCGACCTCGATACCCAGGCCGCTGACCACGGCATCCGCGCGCACCTCATCGCCGCCCTCGAGCGTCAACCGGATGCCATCGGCATCCGCCTCACCCCCCTCGGCCTTGGAACCGGAGACGATCTCGACTCCGGCGTCGCGGAAGAGCTTCTCGAAACGCTCCGCCAGCGCGGGCGGGAACACGGCGTCGCCGAGAACCGCACCGGTGTGGATCAAGACAGTGTCGACCCCGTTCTGCACGAGGGCGGCCGCGAGCTCGGAGCCGATGTACCCGCCGCCCACGACCGCGATGCGCCGGACCTCCTCGGACAGGGCGCGCAGCCTCCGATAGTCCGCGGCCGTGCGGAAGGTCAGCGCCCGCTCGCCGCCGGACCGGTCGTCGATCGGGAGCGGCACGGGGTGGCCGCCGGTGGCGAGGAGCAGCTTCCCGTACGAGAACGTCCGGTCGTCGGCATCCACTTCGTGATCCTCGGGGCGGATCGCCGTCGCGCGCGTGCGCAGCCGGATGTCGGCGCCGGTGTCGTCGGCGGTGCCGAGCGGCACCTTCTCCCAGGTGAACTCGTCGTCGGTCCACAGCTTCTTGCTGAGCGCGGGACGCGTGTAGGGCTCGTCCACATCGTCGCTCAGGATGCCGATGGACCCGTCGGCGTCGAGCTCGCGGATGCCGCGGGCGGCGGTGTCGGCGACCATCCCGCCGCCGATGATGAGGTAGTCGAAGTGTGTCGTGGCCATGCGGCCAGCCTCGCCGCCACGGGACGCCGCCCGAGGCGGCTGGACAGGCGCCCCGGCATCCGGTAGCGGGTCGCGTCGGCATCGAGGGCCCGGGACACGTCGAGTGTCCAAGACACGCCGCATGGCGTGGGGTGGATGCGGCGTGTCTTGGACACTCGACCCGGGGAAGCGACGCCCGGCGCAACGCCGAGACGCGGCACAGGTGAGGAGAGGGTGAAGTTTTCTACCGAATTCTCTAGATATGGGATAGAAAACGGTAGAGTGCCGCAAATGCTGCACGAACTCAACCCTTTTCGCCCGGGAGCCGGTGTCCGCCCGCCTGAGCTCGTCGGTCGCCAACCGGAGATCGATCTCGTCGATCTCATGGTGGCGAAGAGCCGCGTGAAGCGAAACGACGGCGGCCTCATCATCTACGGACTGCGTGGCGTGGGCAAGACGGTGCTTCTCAACGAGCTTCATCGCAACGTCGAACGTGCAGGCTGGGTCACCATTCAATTCGAAGCGCGACCAGGCAGCGCGGGGCCCATCGCGGCGCGGCAGTCCCTCGGCCGGGGTGTGGCGATGGCAGGGCGACGGATGACGCGCTTCCGCTCCGCAGTGGAGGACGTCAGGACTGCGGTGTCCACGGTGTCTTCTTTCGCGTTGACGATCGCAGGCGTTTCCCTGAACCTCGGCGTCGCACCCTCGGACCATCGAGCCAATTCCGGGCTGATCGAAGTGGACCTGGAGGAACTCGTGGCCGACCTTGCCGGCCCCCTGCAGAAGAATCAGAGCGCCCTCGCGATCTTCGTCGATGAAATGCAGGACCTGGACGCCGACCTGTTGACGGCACTTCTCGCCGTACAACACAAGGCGACACAGTCGGACTGGCCGTTCTATGTCATCGGAGCCGGTCTCCCGACGCTGCGTCGGACGATGGCCGAGGCACGCTCCTACTCGGAACGATTTGCTCTGCACGAAGTCGGGGCGCTGACGCACGATTCCGCGATCGAGGCGCTCGAGAAGCCCGCGAGAGAACTCGGCGCACGCTTCACTCGCGATGCCCTGGAGGAAATCGTGCGTGAGTCGCAGGGGTATCCGTTCTTCCTCCAGACGTACGGCAAGGCGGTGTGGGACATCACACCCGATCGCAACATCGACATCGACGTGGCCGTGGCCGGCATCGCCGAAGGGAACGCAGACCTCGACCAGGGCTTCTTCCCCGCACGGTGGGACCGCACGACACCGGCCGAGCGTCAGTATCTGCGAGCGATCGTCGATGTCGGAGGGAGCACCGCAAGTACGGCCGCTGTCGCCGAACACCTCGGTGTTGCAGCCGCCTCGGTGAGCCCGGCACGGCAATCCCTCATCGAGAAGGGGATCATCTATGCCGAGCGTCGCGGATACGTGAGCTTCACAGTTCCGAACATGGACAGATTCATTCTTCGGCAGCCCGACGCGGATAGCTGAAGCAAGCGCCGGCGCGACGCCTAGGCTCGAAGGCATGAGCGTCGACCTCGAAAGCCTGTACACCGACCTTCACACCCACCCCGAGCTGTCGTTCCAGGAGACGCGGACCGCCGGTGTCATCGCACGGCACCTCGCGGACCTCGGGCTCGAGGTCGAGGAGGGCGTCGGCCGTACCGGCGTCGTCACGCGGATCGACAACGGCCCCGGTCCGGTCGTGTGGCTGCGGGCCGACATGGACGGTCTGCCCGTCGAGGAGCAGACGGGCCTCGCCTACGCCAGCACCGCGCGCGGCACCGACCCGGCCGGCAACGCCGTCCCCGTGATGCACGCGTGCGGGCACGACATGCACGTCACGGCCTTGATCGGGGCTCTCCAACGCCTCGTCGCGACCACGTCGGAGTGGTCGGGGACGGTCGTCGCGGTGTTCCAGCCGGCCGAGGAGTACGGCGCCGGATCGCAGGCGATGATCGCCGACGGCGTGCTCGACCGCTACCCGAAGCCGGACATCGTGCTCGGTCAGCACGTGACCCCGCTCCCCGCCGGCACGATCGGCGTGCGCCCGGGCACCCAGATGGCAGCATCCGACGGGCTCACCGTCGTGCTGCACGGCCGCGGCGGGCACGGCTCGCGGCCCCATTCCACGATCGACCCCGTCGTCATGGCGGCAGCCACCGTCATGCGTCTGCAGACCGTCGTCTCGCGCGAGGTCGACCCGCGCGACGTCGCCGTCGTCACGGTCGGCTCGATCCACGCGGGGCTGAAGAACAACATCATCCCCGCCGAGGCGAAGCTCGAACTCAGCCTCCGTTACCCCGACGACGCGGCCCGCGCGCGGGTGATGAGCAAGGTCGAGCGGATCATCCGCGCCGAGGCGGAGGCATCCGGCGCCGAGCAGACCCCGACCATCACGACGGATCACACCCTGCCGCCCACCATCAACGACCCGGATGCCACCTCCCGCCTGACCGCGGCCTTCCGCCGGGCGTTCGGCGAGGCGAGCGTCGTCGACCCCGGCATGTTCACCGGCAGCGAGGACGTGTCCTGGTTCGCGCGCGAGTCCGGCGCCCCGCTGGTGTTCTGGTTCTGGGGCGGCGTGGATCCGCAGACGTTCGCGGATGCCGTGGCCGGCGGCACGGTCGAGCGCGATATCCCGACCAACCACTCGCCGTTCTTCGCTCCCGTGATGCAGCCCACGATCGACCGCGGTGTCGAGAACCTCGTGGTCGCGGCCCGGGAGTTCCTGGACTGATCGCTGCGCCCGTGTGAGGGTGGAAGGAACCTCGGGGGGCCATCCATGACCATCACGCAGAACGACACCGACGAGAACGCGCTGCTTCCGGGCGCCGAGATCGTCGTCGGCATCCGGTCGCTCCTGATCTGGGCGATCGTGGCGGCGACCATGCTGGCGGTTTTCCTGCGCGGCTCGATGGGCAGTTGCTCGGGCGGTATCACCGGCAGCGGGGGGTTCCTCGACGTCGACGGGCGGCCGACCGACGTCGCCCCGATGTGCGGGTCGGTCACGACGAGCGCGAACCCGCTCGTGTACGCCGCGATCGCCCTCATCGTCGTGCTGTCGCTCACCCGGATCCTCGCCCGGGCCGGCACCGTCGCGCAGGCGCTGCGCATCGTGAACAACGCCCGCATGGTGATCGTCGTGCTCACCCTCGTCACGTTCGTCGTGGGGTACTGGGCGATCACGACGCTCCGCGTCGAGGACTGGAACAACTACTCGATCTTCATCCCGTTCCCCTTCACGTCGTTCGACATCTCGACGCACCCGATGGGCTGACCGCCCCGTCGGCGCCGACGCTGGTCCGCTAGGGCAGTGGGGGCGACCGGGAAGGCCGCCCCCACCGGGGCATCAGTCCTCGGTGCGACCGTCGCGCGAGGACTGCGCACGACGGCGCAGGATCACTCCGGCGCCGATACCGGCAACGGCCAGGAACAGCGCCGCAAGCGGGAACACCGTGCCGGTGACCGCGAGCGCGCCTCCCGCGGCCGTCGAGGTCGTCGAACCGGCGCCGGCGCTCGAACCGGGGCCCGAACCCGCACCGGACTCGGTGGGCGTCGGCGTGGGCGTGGGCTCACCGGGCCCCGCCGCCTCGGAGATCACGAACGGCGCCGACGACTCGGATGCCGGCGATGCCCCGGCCGCGTTGATCGCGCTGACCCGCGCCGTCCACGTGCCCGGCGCGAGGTCGGCCACGGTCGCGGAGAGCGCCGCCTTCGCCGTCGGATCCCCCGCGGCGTCCACCGCGACCGACCGGGTCGCTCCGCCATCGGAGACGAGGTCGAGGGTGTAGCCCGTGATCGCCGAGCCGTTGTCGGCCGGGGCCTCCCATGACACCGTCGCGGAGGTCCCGTCGACCCCGACGGAGGGAGCCGCGGGGGCGGCGGGAACGCCGATCTCGACGCCGTCGGTCTCGAGCACGAACGGGGCGAACGCGATCCAGTCGACGTCGGGTGCGATCGCGTACCCGTCGAGGACGACCTGGTCCTGCTGGCTGGTGCGCTCATCGATGACGATCGTGTGCTTCGTGTTGCCGAACGTCACCGCACCGTCAGCGGTGGTCAGGTTTAGCGGCATCACGGCCTCCCAGAAGTTGGTCGCGGTATAGGTGTAGCGGAACGTCGAGCGCCCCACCAACCCGTCGTGACCGGCTTCCTGCGCCTGCAGCCCCAGGTCGACGACCTGCGGGTTGTAGTCGTGGCGCCCCTCGATGTCGTCGTTGGAGTAGTGCACGATCGCGTCGTACGCCCCGGCCGTGTCGAATCCGGCGCCACGGGGGATCGTCAGCGTCCCCTGGTTCGCCGCGATCGCGTCGGTGATGCCGAGCCCGCCGACGTAACCGGTGCCGGTGCCGTTGGTGAGGTCGGAGCCGAAGCCCTTCACCGCGGCGGTTCCGCCGAGCGTGGCCTTCGTGGGGTCTTCGACCTCGACCTTGACGATGGCGGCGTCGCCCTCGACCGCACGGGTCGTGCGGACCGCGCTGACGCGCGCGCCGCCGGTGCTGCGCAGCTCGATCTCGCTGATGCCCTCAGGCAGGTGGATCCGCGCGCGCTTCTGCCCCTCGGTGAAGGTCGTCGCGAGACGGCCGTTCACCGTCAGGCCCAGGTCAGCGCCCGTCCAATCGACGACCACGTCGTAGTAGCCCGACTCCTCGGCGGAGGGATAGACATCGACACGGTCGCCGTCACCGATCGACACCGCGCCGGCGTCGAGCTTCGCGTCACCCGCGAGGCGCAGGGTCGTGGCGGGGTACACCGTGTGCTGCGTGTTGGTGTCGTCTCCCACGCGGGTGAGCTCGACGCGGTCCACGGTGACGCCACCGTCCGTTCCCGCTCCCGGCAGCACGTTCTGCCCGTCGCGGCTGGTGCGCAGGCTCAGCGTGTGGGTCCCGGCATCCAGCTTCACGTACACCTCGGCGGTGCCGCGGGCCGTGCCGCGCACGTTGTCGGGCTTGATCGCGTTGGCGCCGTATTGCACCGTCGCGGAGTCGTTCCCGTCGACGAAGAGCGCGTGCTGCGCTGCTCGTCCCGGGGTCGCGGCGAGCACCTTGTACCGGTACAGACCCGGCTCGGCCACGTCGACCTCCCAGTCCAGTCGGGCGTCGGCGCCCGTCAGGCCCATGACGTCGCAGTCACCCGAGAGGCGGTAGCCGCCACCCGGCTGCGAGCGTACGGTGCCACCGGTGATGGCCAGGTTCTCGGCCTCCGACCACTGGTGCGGAGCCTGCTCAGCGGCCTCGGCCGCGACGTCGCGGTCGGTGGCCGGGGTGATGATCACCTGGTACGCCGCGCTGGCGTTGGCCGAGGGGATGCGCACCTGCACGGAGCCTCCCGAGACCGCGACGTCGTCGTAGGCGGCGACCACGCGCGGGGTGTCGGCGACGCCGTCGGTGCCCGAGATGAGGTCTTCGCGCACCTCGATGTCGACCTTGTCACCGAACGTGTCGTTCGAGAGTCCCTTCACCGTGAGCAGTCCGTCACGGCCCTGCTCCACACCGCCGACGAGCACCTGGGCGCGACGGTTCGCGTCGTCGATCGCGGCGATGGCCTTCTCGCGGTTGGCGGTGACCTCGGCGGTCTGCGCCCCCTGCAGGTCGCCGTACCACTTGAACATCCACCATCCGCCGTTGGCGGCGTTGACCTTGGCCTGATTGTCGGAGAGCGTTCCGGATGCCGTCCAGTAGGCCGTCTGCGCGTCGATCTTGGCCGCCTCGAAGCTGGAGAACCAGCGCAGGAGGTTGGCGGGCGAGCTCATGTCGTTGCTCGCGCCGTACTCGGTGATGTTGATCTGGGGGATCTCGTCCTCGGCGATGCCGAGGTCGCGGGCGTACTGGCGGAACGCGCTGGCGCGGTCCGGCATCCACTGGTACCCGCGCAGCTCGTGCCACACGTAGACGTCGGGGACGGTGTTCGTGGCGATCGCCGTGCGCAGGAACGCTTTGATGTTGCCTTCACCGCGCCACGCGGCATCCCCGGGTCCGGCGATGCGCGGACGGCTGAGCCCGTGCTTCGCGTAGACGTCGGTGATGACCTTCCAGGCCGCGGCCCAGTCGCTCGCCCCGCCCGGGGTGTAACTGTCGGGCTGGCCGCCCTGCAGGAGGTAGCGGTTGTACTTGTCGTCGGTGTTCAACCACTGCAGATCGAGCTCGTTGAAGGGGATGAACGTGTACTTCTCGGGGTCGTCGGCTCCGGTCGCGACGGCCTCGGTCACGATCTCGAGCACCTCGAGGTAGTCCCACACGCCGTCACCGCCGGGCGTCCACTCGGAGGTGAGCTTGCCGTTCGCGTCGCGGACGTAGGTGCGGTCGTCGCCCGGGCGGACGCCCTGGTTGTACGGCCAGTCGGGGTAATAGTCCTGCGTGTAGATGTAGAGGTCTTCGCCGTGCTTGTCGAAGAACGTCTTCTCGATGTCGAAGGCGTCACCGCCCGGGTGCTGCGTACCGAACGGCGGCTTCTGCGACACGTTCGTCATGGCCGCGCCGTTGACCAGAGCCTGCGTGGGCGACTGCTCGTCGCCGAGGCCGTACAGGGTGCCCGACGCACCCCCGCGGAAGTCGCCGGTGCGACGCGAGAGGTCCGCCACGATCTCCTCGGTGGGGCGCACGCCCACGGTCACGGTCGCGGTGACGGTCCGGTCCGTGCCCTCGACGGCGCCGTTCACGACGAAGGTCGCGCCCGCCGTCGCGTACTGCGAAGCGAAGACCGCGTCCCAGCGGACGACCGCGTCGGTCTTCAGACCGGACTCGCGCGTCACGCCGACCCGTGCCGGCAGCGCGGGCGCCTGGCCGGCCGTGGTCTGCACCTGCCACGCCGTCTGGTCGAGCGCCGTGACGGCGCCCGCGGTGGCGGCGAAGTCCTGGGCCACCTGGTCGGAGGTCAGGGCGACGTCGTAGATGGAGAAGTCGTCGAACTCGCCGCCGAAGAGGGCGGCCCACTGCGGCGCCCACGGCACCCGACCGATGAGGCCGGAGCGGGTGCTCGCCTCGGCGCCGAGCTTCGCGAAGTCCACCTCGGCGGCTTCGCGGCGGACGAGCTCGCCGTTGATGTAGTACGACAGCGTCTGCCCGTCGGCGACCGAGGTGATCTGCGCCCAGGCGCCGGCCGTGAGGGGTACGGGCGAGACGGCCTTCACCTCGTTGCCCGAGTTGGCGACGGCCTTGGACTGCCCGCCCTCGTTCGGCTGGAAGTACAGGCCCCAGTTGTCGCGCGGCAACGCGTCGCTGCCGATGATGTAGGCCCAGGGGAGGTTGCCCGCGTTCTTGCCGTCCCACTTGATCCAGGTCGACACGGTCAACGCCGTCACGCCGTCGAACAGTCCCGCGGGGATGTCGAGGTAGGGGGTCGCGGAGCTCGACGAACCCTGCGCGGCACCGGGGAACAGCCCCGAGGCGCCCGCGTCGGAGGTGGGTCCGGTACCGCGCGCGAGCGACGTCGCGTTGCGGACGTGCGCGTCGAAGGCGCTTCCCTTGGATCCTTCGTTGGCGATGACGGATGCCGAGGGGTCCCCGTCGAAGGTGTACTCGACGATCGGGCGCGGCGGCGCGTCGTCGGGGGCGGCGAACGCGGCGGGGGCTCCGACGAGGCCGATCACCAGCGGCACGGTGACACAGGCGGCGACGGCCGCGGGAACGCGGCGCGGGGCAGGGGTGTGGGGTCTCATGTTTCCTCGGCGTTGAGTGACGGGACACGCGCATCAGAATCTGATAGCGCTTTCAGACCGCGAGCATAAGGGTCCGCGCCTCCGCACACAAGGTTCGACACCGATCTCTGATATCGGTTTCACATCGCGCTTGATAACGCTTTCAGAATCGGTTAGCGTCCCTCTCGTTCGACACGACGGAGAGACGAATGACGACGATGCACCCCGCCCCCACCGACGCGGCCCCCGGTCCGCGCCTCGAGTGGGGCACCGACCTGGTCGCACTGACGTTCCACTGGGACGACGACGCGCCCGTGGTCTGCAGCGCCGTGCGCGTCGCGGGACGGACGCTTCCGGTCCACCGCATCCCGTTCGTCGAGATCCTCACCGCCGACGCGGGTCACCGCCCCGCCTCGGGGCGCCTCGCCCACACCGAGCTCGGACTGCGGATGCGGTACGTCGACCACACCGAGACCGCGGGCGACGGCGTGCACACCCTCGTCGTCCGGCAGCGCTCCGCCGACCTGGAGGCACGGCTCACCCTCGTCGTCCGCGACGGCGTCTCGGCCGTCTCCAGCACCGTCGCGCTCACCAACGTCGGTACCGGTCGTGTCGTCCTCCGGTCGGTCGCTTCCTGGGCCACCGGATTCACCGCCGCCGACGCGACCGGCGACGCGCTCTCGGACTGGCAGCGGGTGACCGGCGAGAGCGACTGGCTCGGCGAGGGGCGGTGGGCGCGTACTCCTCTGCGCGGCCCGGACTTCGTGCCCCTCGCCGAGCACCTCACGGGCCACAACCCGCGCGGCGCCTTCACGGCGGTGTCGACGGGGACGTGGTCGACGGCGCACGCTCTGCCCACCGGCATCCTGGAGTCCTGCGCCGCGGGCCTGGCCCTGGCCTGGCAGATCGAGCACAACGGCGCGTGGCGCTGGGAGATCGGGGAGGACACCGCCGGCGGCTACCTGGCCCTGTCCGGGCCGACCGACGCCGATGCGGCATGGACGCACGTCCTCTCCCCCGCCGAGACGTTCACGAGCGTGCCCGTGACGGTCGCCTTCGCCCCGGATGCCACCGGCGCCGTGTCGGCATTGACCGATCATCGTCGCGCGACGCGGCGCCCGCACCCCGACAACGCCGCGATGCCGGTCGTCTTCAACGACTACATGAACACGCTCGACGGCGACCCCACCACGGAGAAGCTCCTCCCCCTCATCCGCGCGGCCGCCGAGGTCGGCGCCGAGGTGTTCTGCATCGACGCCGGCTGGTACGACGACTCGGGGCACTGGTGGGACTCCGTCGGCGAATGGATGCCGTCGACCACCCGCTTCCCCGGGGGGCTGGGCGAGGTCATCGACGCCATCCACGCCGAGGGCATGGTCGCCGGGCTCTGGCTCGAGCCCGAGGTGATCGGCATCCGCAGCGCCCTCGCCGACCGCCTGCCTGCGGAGGCGTTCCTCCAGCGCCACGGCGAGCGCGTCGTCGAGCACGACCGCTTCCACCTCGACCTCCGGCATCCCGCCGCCCGCGCGCACCTCGACGGTGTCGTCGACCGGCTCGTGACGGACTTCGGCCTCGGATTCTTCAAGATGGACTACAACATCAACCCCGGCCCGGGGACGGACGTGGATGCCGACAGCGTCGGCGATGGACTCCTCGGACACAACCGGGCGGTGCTGGAGTGGCTCGACGGCGTGCTGGACCGGCATCCGACCCTCGTCATCGAGAACTGCAGCTCGGGCGCGATGCGCATGGACTACGCCATGCTCTCCCGCCTGGCCATGCAGTCGACGTCCGACCAGCAGGACTTCGTCAAGTACCCGCCGATCGCGGCGGCGGCGCCGATGGCGATCCTCCCCGAGCAGGCCGCGAGCTGGGCCTATCCCCAGCCCGAGATGGATGCCGAGGAGGCGTCGTTCTGCCTCGTCACGGGTCTTCTCGGCCGCTTCTACGTGTCGGGCCACCTCAACCGCATGACTCCCGCTCAGCGCCACCGGGTCGCGGGCGCCATCGCCGTCGCGAAGGAACTGCGCGGCGAGATCGCCGCGTCCCACCCGCACTGGCCCCTGGACCTTCCGCGATGGGACGACCCGTGGGTGGCCCTGGGCCTACGCCTGCCCGCCGCGGATCTCGTGTCGATCTGGCGACGCGGCGACGAGGCCTCCACGGCTCTCTCCTTCCCCCACCTCGTCGGCCACGACGTCGAGGTGACCCCGGTCTTCCCCCTGGACCTCCCCTCCTGGCACACCGAATGGGATGCCACGACGGGGACCCTGCACGTGCGCGCCGGCGATGCCCGTATCTCCGCGCGCACCCTCCGCCTCTCGGCCGGGCCGGTCCCGGTCGACGAAGGCGCTCGCACCGGATCAGACTGATCACACCAACAAGGAGCAATTCAATGAAGAAGCGGTTCTTCGCCGCCACGGCCCTCACCGCCGTGGCCGCCCTCGCCCTCGCAGGCTGCTCGGACCCCGGTGCCGGCGGCGGCGCCGCCGCGGGCCCCTCGGACTGGCCCGCCCAAGACACCAAGCTCGACGGCACGACCCTCACCATCTGGGCCGCGCAGAACTCGAACACGGTCCCCGACAGCGTCGTCAAGGGATTCGAGGCCGCCACCGGCGCCAAGGTCGACGTCGTCACCATCCCCGACCCGTACGAGCAGAGCGTGCAGACGAAGGTCGCCACCGGCGACAAGCCCGACCTGGCCTTCTGGCAGCCCACCGCCTCGCAGCTCACGGCCCTCAACGCCACCACGAACCTGCAGTCGCTCGACGGCGCCCCCTTCATCGACGCGTACACGCCCGAGCTGAAGGACATCACCGGCATCCTGAACGGCACGCGGTACGCCGCGCTCATCACGACCCCGGCGGTCGAGGGCGTTTACTACAACAAGGAGGTGTTCGCGAAGGCGGGCATCACCCAGACGCCCGGCAACTGGGACGAGTTCCTCGCCGACGCGCGTCAGTTGAAGGCCGCCGGCGTCACCCCGTTCTTCGACTTCGGCGGCGGCACCCCGTGGGCCACGCAGTGGTGGGTGCAGGTGCAGCTCGCCGACGCCGCCAAGGACGGCCTGTGGGACCGCGTGAACGAGAACAAGGAAAAGTTCACCGACCCGACGATCCAGGGCGCGATCGACACCTACCAGGGCCTCATCCAGGAGGGCCTGTTCAACGCCGACCTGAAGACCGCGACCTTCGAGGACCAGGGTCCGGCGCTGCTCTCGGGCGAGGCGGCCATGGCGGTGCAGGTCAACTCGTTCTTCGGTCAGCTGCAGTCCCTCGCCGACACGACGGAACTGAACGAGAAGATCGGGTTCTTCCCGATCTCCCCCTCGGGCAACGTCGGCACGTTCATCCCCGACCAGTCCAACGCCCTCGTGGCGTTCAAGACGGGGGACGCCGAACGCGAGGCCGCGGCGCGCCAGCTGCTGTCGTACTGGCTCGGCGACGGCTACAGCGACTTCGTGCAGGCGCAGAAGACGGTCTCGCTGCAGTCGGATGTGAAGTCGTCCTCGGACGTCCCCGAAGCGCTGCTGGACGTCAGCAAGTCGCTCGGCGACTCGGTCGGCTCGATGCAGGCGCTGGCCGTGGCCAACCCCGACCTGTACCTCAACCTCGGTGACATGATCCAGGGCACCAAGACCCCGGCCCAGGTCGCGGAGGCCACGCAGTCGCAGTTCGCCGAACTGGCCAAGGCCATCGGCGCCGCCGGCTTCTGATCCCAACGGGGCGCCGGGACCCGACCCGGCGCCCCCTTCCCCCGGGAGGAACACCCATGACTTCGACCCTCGAGCGTCCCCGCACGGTGACGCCGCCGCCGCGATCCGCGCGCCCCGCGTCACGCGGTCGGCACGCGAAGGACCACCCGCTGTGGTTCCTGATCCCGGCGCTCGCCGTCCTGGTGGTGTTCTTCGCCGTCCCCACCGTCTTCAACTTCGTCTACGCGTTCACCAACTGGTCCAGCTTCAAGAGCTCGATCGACTTCATCGGCACCGACAACTTCGTGTCGCTGTTCTCCAACGGCTCCCTCGTGAACGCGCTGACGGTCACGCTGATCTACGCCGTGCTGGTGGCGATCTTCCAGAACCTCTTCGGCCTCGCCCTCGCCCTGCTGCTCGAGCGCGACACCCGCACGAACCGCGCGCTGCGCGTGGCGTTCTTCGTGCCCGTGATCATGTCGGCCCTGGCGGTCGGCTACATCTTCCAGGCCATGCTCAAGCCCGACGGTGCGCTCAACGGCATCCTCAGCGCCGTGACCGGGCAGAGCATCGACATCGCCTGGCTCGGCAGCACCACCTGGACGATCGTGGTCGTGGCCCTCATCCACGCGTGGAAGTGGATGGGCCTGTCGATGCTCATCTACCTCGCAGGGCTCAAGACGATCAACGACGACATCCTCGAGGCTGCGCGCCTCGACGGCGCGGGGTGGTGGACCACCTTCCGCGCGATCCGGTTCCCCCTGCTCGCCCCCGCCGTCACCTTCAACGTCGCCACGGCGCTGCTCGGCTCGATGAACGGCTTCGACATCGTCCAGGCGACGACCGCCGGCGGCCCGGGCGGGACCACCGAGCTGCTCAACATCTTCATCTTCCGGACGTTCGGCCAGGGCCTGTTCGCCCAGGCCACGACGATGAGCCTCGTGCTGTTCCTCGTGGTCGCGATCCTCGCCTTCCCCGTGATCCGTTTTCTGCGCAAGCGGGAGGACGTGCTGTGACCGAGACCATGACCCTCACGACGGGCCGCGCCCGCCGGCTCCCCCGGCGCCGTTCGCCGATCGGCCGCGTGATCCAGCCGATCGCGGCCGTCGTGGCGGCGGTGGCGCTCCTCGGCATCCCGTTCCTGCTCACGGTGCTGACGGCCGCCAAGACCCAGTCCGAGGCGTTCGTGCCCTCGCTCGCCCTCCCCACCGAATGGCACCTGTTCGACAACTTCGCGACCGTCGTGTCGGACGGACGGATGATCGCCGCGTTCGGCGGCAGCATCCTCGTGATGGTGCCGGCCGTTCTCGGCGTGCTGATCCTGGGGTCGATGGCGGCCTGGATCCTCGGGCGCCGCCGCTCTCGAGGTCTGGCGTTCGTCTACGCCGTCGCCATCAGCGGCATCGTCCTGCCCCCGGCCGTCGTCACGATCGTCCTCCTGCTGCGTCAGCTGGGTCTGGCCGGCACCCCGGTCGGCATGATCGGCGTCTACATGGGCATGTACATGTCGACCGTGATCTTCTTCGTCACCGGATTCGTGCGCACCATCCCCGTCGAACTCGAGGAAGCAGCGCGCGTGGACGGTGCTTCACCGGTGCGGGTGTTCGTGAAGATCATCCTGCCGCTGCTCATGCCGGTGCTCGCGACCGCGACGATCCTCATCTGCCTGTACATCTGGAACGACGTCTTCTACGCGCTGTTCGTGGTCGGCGGCCGACTGGACACCCTCCCGCTGAACCTGTACCAAGTGGCGAGCAGCGGTCTGTACCTTCAGAATTGGCATCTGATCTTCGCTTACATCATCCTGATGAGCCTTCCGCTGCTGATCACGTTCATGGTGGCCCAGCGCAAGATCATCTCGGGCATCACCAGCGGCGCCGTCAAGTGACGGCGGGCGCCGCGCACAGACGGAGCGCAATGGACCCCTCCCGCACGAGACCGGCGACGATCGCCGACGTGGCTGCGCGGGCCGGGGTATCGGTCCCGACGGTGTCACGCGTGCTGACCGGGGCCGCGAAGGTCAGCCCCGCGAAGCGCGAAGCGGTCGAGGCCGCGATCGCGGCGCTCGGCTTCCGCCCCAGCGCCGCCGCCCGCGTGCTGGCCTCGCGCAAAGCGCAGGTGATCGCCGTGATCGCCGGTGACACATCGCAGTACGGCTACGCCGAGACGATCCGGGGGATCGAGGAAGCGGCACGCGCCGAGGACTACACCGTGATGATCACCGTCGTGGAGAGCACGGACGACGACGAGATAGACCGAGCGATCGCGGCGACCCTGTCGCAACCCTTGGCCGGGGTTTGCGTCCTGAAGTTCGATCCCCCGGGTGTCGCCGCCCTCCACCGCATCCCGTCGTCGCTCCCGGTGGTCGCGCTGTCCGGTGTCCGCGAACCGGGACTCCGCCAGGCGGTACTGGACGAGTCCCGCGCCGCGGAAGAACTCACCGACCACCTCCTCGATCTGGGCCACGCGACCGTGCACCACGTGCGCGTTCCCCCGTCACGCCGCGAAGACGGCCGCACGACCGGCTGGCGGCGCGCGCTCAAACGCCGCGGTGCGGTCGTCCCGCCGCTCAGTGACGCGACCTGGGACCCGCGCTCGGGCATCGAGATCGGTCGCCGCTTGGCCGAAGATCCGTCGGTGACCGCCGTGTTCTGCGGCAACGACGAGATCGCGATGGGCGTGGTCCGGGGGATCACCGCATCCGGTCTGCGCGTTCCGGACGACATCTCGGTCGCCGGTTTCGACGACCACCCCCTCGCCGCCCTGTGGTCTCCCCCACTCACCACCGTCGACCAGGATTTCGCCGGACTCGGCCGCCGGGGCCTGCAGCTGCTCCTCAACGAGATCGCCGGCGAGACCGGCCGCCGGTTCTCGTCGGAACGGCCGCAGCTGATCGTGCGCGAGAGCACCGCTCCCCCGCGGCCGACCGCGTCGGTGCGGCGAATCGGCTGATCCCCGCGTTTCAACCCCCCTCCCGACGAGCCGCCTGCGCGCTACCGTCGCGGACGTGACGTTCAACGACAACGCCCGTGTCGGCGGAAACTCGGCGAAACGCCGCGGCGGCACGGTGGCCGCCGTCGGCGGCGGTGCGGTGGGCCTCGGCGCGGTGGTCTTCCTGCTCATCCAGCTGTTCACGGGCACCGACCTGAGCGGGATCGTGGGGGGCGGCGGCGCGGCGGATCCGCAGACCGGCGGCGAGCGCATCGCGAACTGCGAGACCGGACAGGATGCCAACACCAACGACGACTGCCGGCTCGCCGCGGCGTCGCTGAACCTCGACCAGTTCTGGGGGAAGACGGTCGAGGGGTACAGCAAGCCGCAGCTGATCATCGTCGACGGCGCCACATCGACGCAGTGCGGCACCGCCTCGAACGCGACCGGACCGTTCTACTGCCCGCCGGAAGAGACGGTGTACATCGACCCGACGTTCTTCGCGCTCCTCCGCGAGCAGTTCGACACGAACGCCGGACCGCTCGCTCAGCTGTACGTGCTCGCGCACGAGTACGGCCACCACGTGCAGAACCTCATCGGCGTGATGGATCAGTACCCGAACGACGGCACCGGCCCGGCCAGCAACGGCGTGCGCACCGAACTCCAGGCCGACTGCTTCGCGGGCGCCTGGGTCGCCGATGCGGCCGACCAGGTCGACGAGAGCGGCACGCCGTACCTGCAGCCGCCCACGACCGAACAGATCACGAACGCCCTGGCCGCCGCGGCCGCGGTGGGCGACGACCACATCCAGGCCGAGTCCGGCGGGGTGGTGAACCCCGAGAGCTGGACCCACGGGTCGAGTGAGCAACGCCAGCGCTGGTTCGACGCCGGCCGCGCGGGCGGCGTGAACGCGTGCGACACGTTCTCCGTGGCCACGGGGAGCCTTTAGCGCGTGCCGGGCCGGCACCGGCGTACCGTCCCGCGGAGTCCTCGGGCGACACGCCGCCACCGGATGCCACCACCCGGCGCGCCACCGACGACCTCCGCCTGACGGCACACGCCCCACGACCGCGGCACCGGCGTACCGTCCCGCGGAATCCGACACCGACACGCCGGCACCGGATGCCACCACCCCGGCGCGCCGCCCACAATCTCCGCCTGACGGCACACGCCCCACGACCGCGGCACCGGCGTACCGTCCCGCGGAGTCCGACACCGACACGCCGGCACCGGATGCCACCACCCCGGCGCGCCACCCACGACCTCCGCGCCACGGCACACGGCCTCACGGCACGGCCGGAAGGGGCAGCGGCTCAGCGCAGCGGGTAGACCCGGAGCTCGCCTCCGGTCGCGCCCACGGCGAGGTCGTCGCCGACCGGAGCGAGGACCGCGCTGAACACCCCGGCGGAAGACGAGAGCTCCAGGACCGGACCGTCGAGGACGATCCGCAGCTCCTCGCCGACCGGTACGCTCCACTCCTTGGAGCCGACCCGCACCACGGCATCCGTCGGGCGCTTCTCCACCACGGCGGCATCGGCTCCGCCCGACGAGACCGTCAGACGCCCGGCGGGACCCGACCACTCGACGTCGGCTGCGAGGCCGGCGACCCGCCCATCGGGTGCGCGCTCGCCACGGCGCCGCGCGACATCGGGATGCGGCTCGGCGGTGAGCACCGTGCCCTGACGACCGAGACGGTACGGAACGCTGTGCGCCCCCTCCCACCCGGCCTCGTGGTCGCCGACCCCCCGGATCCAGAACTGCAGGCACGGGGCCCCGTCGGCGTCGAAGAACAGCGACGGCGCGTACAGGCCGTCGCCGTACGTCAGCCGCCCCCACGCCTCGGCGTCGAAGCGGTCACCGTCGAAACCGCCGACCGCATATCCCGCGTAGTGCAGGACGTCGGCATCCCACACGGAGGAGATCATGACGTCGCGACCGTCGAGGGTGACGAACTGGGGACACTCCCAGAGAGCCCCCATCCACACCGGCTCGGTCACGTCGGTGGAGCGCTGAAGCGTCACGCCCGCGTACCGCCAGGCCCGCAGGTCGGCGGACGTCCATGACAGCGCCATCGCCGTCCCGTCGCGGCCCGCGGCGCCCACGAACATGCGCCAGCCCTCGTCGTCGCGACGGATGAACGGGTCACGGAACGCGATGAGGTCGAGTTCGGCCGGTGCCGTGACGACGACGTCGCCCTTCACCCACGGCCCGTCGAGGCCGGCGACGGGCGTCGCGACCCGCACGCGACCGATGCCGAAGTCCGGCTCGGTGATGGCGGTGTAGAAGATGCGCACGTCGTCTCCGTCGACGACGAGGCATCCGGTCCAGATGCCGTCATCGCCGTCGCCCGGGTGCAGCGCCACGGCGCGCTCGGTCAGCGAGAGCAGGTCGGGCCCGCTCGCATGACCCCAGTGACAGCTCGGCGCCCAGTCGACCCGGTCGGGGACGTACTGGAAGAAGGCGTGGTACTCGCCGTCGCGCCAGGTGAGGCCGTGGGGGTCGTTAATCCAGCCGGTGCGGGCGGTGAAGTGCAGGGAAGGGCGCATGGAGGGTCTCCGAAGGAAGGGTCCCCGAGGGGAGGGTCACGAAAGGTCAGGCGCGGGGGGCGGCGACCGACTCGCGCTCGACGAGCGGGCACGGCAGCAGCGTCGGCGAGACGGATGCCGCTCCCCCGCTCGATCCGCTGACGACCGCGTACAGCGCGTCCACCGCCCACGCCCCCATCTCGTAGTGCGGGAGGGCGACGGTGGTGAGCGGGGGGAACAGGCTCTCGGGGATCGGCGCCTGGTCGTCGAAACCGACGACCGAGAGATCCCCGGGGATCGACAGGCCCCGTTCACCGGCGGCCCGATAGGCGCCCATGGCCATGCGGTCGTTGTAGCAGAACAGCGCCGTCGGGGCGGCATCCAGGAGGACGTTCGTGGCGGCGTACCCGCCGCGCGCGTCCGAGCTCCCCTCGGCGACGAGCCCCTCGGTGGAGAGCCCCGCCGCGGCCATCGCCTCGAGGTAGCCGCCCAGGCGGCCGCGTGTGGCCGGGACGTCTTCGGCGCTCGCCGCGAAGGCGATGCGGCGGTGCCCCCGCGCGACGAGCATCTCGACGACCGCGACGGCACCGGCGCGCTCGTTCGGCAGGACGGCGGGGAGCGTGCCGGTGCTGTCGCGGGCACCGATCAGCACCGCCGGGCGGGCGGAGAGGTTCTCGGGCGCGACGATCTCGTCGTGATAGACGGTGGCGTAGATGATGCCGTCGACCTGACGGTCGAGGAAGGCCTGCACCTGCACCGGGGGGACCTCGGGGTCGGGATTCAGCTCGGAGTTGATGATCGCGAGCGTCAGGTTGTGCCGGCTCGCCTCCTCCTGCGCTCCGAGGATGATGCGACCGGCGTGCGGGGTGGTCGCGATCTCCTCGGTGAGGAGCCCGATCATCTCCGACGCCTGGGTGCGCAGTCCTCGGGCCAGACGGTTGGGACGATAACCGAGTTCTTCCGCCGCGGCGCGGACCCGGGCGGCGGTCTCGTCGCTGACCCGCGTGTGGGGGGTGGCGTTCAGCACGTGCGACACCGTCGTCTGCGAGACCCCGGCGCGCGCGGCGACGTCACGGATCCCCGCCGTCTTCTCGGTCAGCCGCGTCTCGGTCATCGTCGCCCCCCTCACGTTCGTACCATCTTCTGCCCCGGGGTGGTGATGTGCGACGCCCGGACGGCGGGAGTGAACCGGACCGCGTTCGCCGCGGGCTCGGCATCCACCTCGTCCTCGGTCCCGGAATCGAGGATCGTGTTGCCGCTGGAGGCCGGGTCGACGCGCACCGTGACGACCGGGAGGGGGCGCGCCTCGGCGGTCGACAGCAGCGCCTCGACCTGCGCCTCGAACGCGGAGTCCTGCGAGCCGGGATCGACGTCGGAGGCCACGACATGATTGTCGGACACCCGATTGCCGCTTCCGCCGGCGACCCGGACGATCACGGGCGGCGCGCCGGCGGGCCGCACCCGCGACGCCGCGACGACCTCGGAGAAGTGGTTGCCGATGACCGAGTTGCCGTCGCCGTCGATGTGGAGGAGCCCGAACGCGTCGTCGTAGCGCCCCTCCACGCCGAGGAACGGGGTCCACGGCTCGTGGTCGCGCAGGAAGTGATTGGATGCCACGAGGTTCTCGGAGCTGCCTGCCGCGAGCACCACCATGCCCGGGTAGAACGAGTGCAGCCGGTTGTTCGTCACGCTCGAGCGGGTCACCGCGTGCAGAGACACGCTGCTGGCTCCCCGCGGGAAGACATTGTTCGCGGTCACGAGCAGACCGCCGTGGTTCTCGGCGTAGATGGAGTGGCCGGCGAACCCCGCGCCGATGAGGTTGTCGGTGATCTTCGACGCCTGCCCCCATCCGCGCAGTTCCACGCAGCTCCCGCACTCCGCGATGAAGTTGTCGTGGATCGACAGCGCGTCGGCGTTGTAGACGGTGAGCGCGTTCTCGAGGTAGACGAACCCCATGCCGTTCACGCGGAAGGAGTCGTTGGCATCCTGCACGAGGATCCCGGTCTTGCCGTTGACGTAGGAGTTCTCGACGTTGTCGTCGGGTCCGGGTGCGGTGAAGTGGAGACCGTCGATGCAGAACCCGACGAACTCGACCGAGCTGATCCGGGGGCTCCCCATGCGCGCCACCAGGAACGCTGCGCCGGACGCCTCGTCGCCCGGACGCACGTCGTCGAGGTCGACCATGATGCGGCTTCCGCCCGGCCACAGCTCATGCAGGTCGGGCCACTCGTCCTCCGGGACGTTGAACCGGATGCTCGACGAGGTGAAGCCGTGGCCCGCACCCTCGATGCGCAGGAAGCTGACGTCGATGACGACCTGCGTGCGCAGCCGGTAGTCACCCGGGGGGATGTGGATGACGGCTCCCGGGCGCCCCCCGTCCTCGACGTCGGCGCCGCGCTGCCGCTCCTTCACATCGCGGAGGATGCCGTTGATGACGGCTCCGATGTCGTGTCGGGCGTCACCGAAGGATCCGTCGGTCACGTCGTACCGGTTGGTGTGCGGAGGCATCGGGAGGTTCTCCTTGTCTGCGGGCGCCATGTCAGCCCTTGACCGCGCCCAGCGTGAGACCGGCGACGATGTGTCGCTGGAGGAACAGCGTGAGCAGGATGACGGGCACCGAGTAGACCGTCGCGAGGGCGGTCATGCCGCCCCAATCGAGGCCGAACTGGGTCTGGAAGTTCGCGATCACGACCGGGGTCGTCTGCGCGCGCACCGAGGTGAGCAGCAGCGCGAAGAGGAACTCGTTCCACGAGGCGAGGAACGCGAAGATCGCCGTGACGGCCAGCCCACCGGACACCACGGGCAGGACGACCCGGACCATCGCCTGCAGACGGGAGCATCCGTCGACCTCCGCGGCCTCGCCGAGTTCGTCGGGCACCGCCTCGAAGAAGCTCGCCATGAGCCAGATCGACAGCGGCAACGAGATCGTCGTGTGCGCGAGGGCGAGCCCGAACGACGTGTCCGTCAGCCCCAGCGACCGCATCACCTCGATGAGCGGCGCACCGACCGCGATGGTCGGGACCATGCGCGTGACGAGCGCGGCCAGGATGAACACCCGGCCGCTCGGGGTGCGGAACCGCGTGATCGCGTACGCCGCCGGTACCGCCAGCAGCAGCGAGAGCGCGGTCGAGATCACCGCGGTCACGACGCTGTTGATCAGCGCGGCCGGGACTCCCGCGCGCGACAGCGCCGAGACGTAGTTCTCGAGCGTCCAGACGCCGGGCAGGACCGTGGGCGGCACCGCGATGGCATCCAGCGGGGTCTTGAACGACGTCAAGAGCAGATAGTGGAAGGGGAAGCCGTACAGCACGACGGCGACGGCGAGCAGCGCCCACAGCACCACGCGGCTGCGGCCGACGGTTTCGAGGGGATTCATCGCGCGGTACCTCCGGGACGCCAGATGAGCAGGACGGCCGCGATGGCGACGGCGAGCATGGCCACGAGGTACACCGTGCCCATCGCGCTCGCCAGGCCCGGGTCGCCGAAGCGCGTCATCGTGCGGTAGATCAGCAGACTGAGCGTGGTGGTGCTGTTCTGCGGTCCCCCGTCGGTCTGGATGAGGATGATGTCGAACGCCCTGGCCGCGTCGATGCCGCGGACGATCAGCGCCACGGCGATCACCGGCCGCAGCAGCGGAAGGATGATGCTGAACAGGATGCGGGGATACCGCGCCCCGTCGATCCGCGCCGCCTCGATGACGTCGCCGGGGATGTTCTGGAGTCCCGCGAACAGGACCAGCGTGATGAACGACGTGGTCAGCCAGATGTCCGGCACCGCCACCGAGAACAGCGCGATGCGCGGATCGCTCAGCCACGCGATCTGGCCGGGGTCGGACAGGATGCCGGCACGGGTGAGCAGTTCGTTGACGATGCCGAAGTTGTCGATGAGCAGGAAGCGCCAGAGGAGTCCCGCCACGACGGGGGCGATCATCAGCGGGTACATGAAAATCGTGCGGAAGACCGCCGACCGGCGTCCCAGCGCGGTGAAGAGCAGGGCGACGGCGAGGCCCAGGACGAACTCCGCCGTCACCACCACGACCGTGTAGACCACCGTGCGCACCGACGCCGACTGGAACGTCTCCGAGCCGAACGCCGCCGCGTAGTTGGCGAACCCGACGAACGTGCGCCCGGCGCCCGCGAACGGCGAGATCTCGAAGAAGCTGTCGTAGACGAAGCGCACGAGCGGCCACAGCACGAACACGGCGAGGAAGAGCGCTGCCGGGGCCATGAGGGCCAGGGCGAAGCGGCGGTCCCCGGCGTCCTTGCTGCGACGCCGGCGCGGGGGCGGCGGCACGGCCCGTGACGGGGCGGCCGGGGCCACCCCGTCACGGGCGGGAGGAGCGATGGTCTCCACGGAATGCTTTCGAACGGGATCGTCAGTTGACGATCGACTGGATCTGGGTCTTGGCGTCGGAGAGGAGCTTCGCGGTGTCCGCTCCCGGCTCGACGGCCTTCTGCAGCATCGGCACGAGGACCGAGTCGACGATCTCCTGCCACTCCGGCGTCGCCGGTCGAGGCACGGAGCCGGGGGCTTCGAGGGTCTTCACCAGAGCGGCGTAGTTCTCGAATCCGGCGACGTCGGCCTTCGACTCGAACGCGCTCTTCCGCGCGACGAGACCCAGCGAGGTGTCGGCGGCGAGGTCGTTGTGCTCGTACGCGAACGCGATGAAGTCCTTCGCGGCATCCTGCTTCGTCCCGCTCGCGGGCACCGACAGGTACCAGGCGCCGGGGACCCCGGCCACTCCCCCGGGGCCGCCGATCATGGGCGCGACGCCGATGGAGTCCTTGATCGGCGAATCCGCGGGGGTCTGCCGGTAGGCGTGGCCCCAGAAGCGCATCATCGCGAGCTTGCCCTGGTAGAAGAGGTTCTGCGCGCCGGCCCAGTCGAGCTGCGCGGCCCCGGACGGCGCGTAGGGCAGCAGGCTGACGTAGAAGTCGAGCGCCGCCTTGTGCTTCGCGTCGTCGATCGTCACCTGGCCGCTCGACGGGTCGAGCACCATCTGCGACTCACCGGCCTGCGACACCGTCGCGAGCCACTCGGTCTCGACCGCACCCTTCACGTCGGTTCCGTAGAGGTCGACGGTGCCGTCGCCGTCGGTGTCGCGCGTGAAGAATTCCGCGACGTCGCGGTACTGCTCCCAGGTCGTGGGCGCGGCGAGGGGGTAGCCGTACTTCGCCTGGAAGTCGGCCTTGTTCGTCGGATCCTCGAACAGGTCCGTGCGGTAGAAGAGGATCTCCGAGTTCGTCCACACCGGCATCCCGATGTGCTTCCCGTCGACCTGCGACTCGTCGACCAGGCCGCCGAACAGGTCGTTCTCGACGTCGTCGGTGAACAGATCGTCGAGGGAGGAGAGCCCCGGAGCGAACGCGGGGAGCCAGATGGCATCCAGCGCGGCGACGTCGAACGACGGCGTGCCGGCCTGGAGCTCGGACTGGATGCGGTCGTAGAGGCCGTCGTAGGGCAGCTCGACGAGCGTGACGTCGGTGCCCTTCTCCTTCTTGTAGAGGTCGGCGATCGGCTGGAGTTCGGCCTTGCCGCCGCCCTCGACGACGACCGTGAGGGTGGAAGTCCCCTCGGCTGCTCCGGTGCCGCCGCCGGCACCGCATCCGGTGAGGACGACGGCGGCCGCCGCCACGACGGCGAGCGGCCCCATCGCGCGCCGGACACGTCCGGTGTGCTGTTGCGTGCGAAGCTTCATCACTTCGACTCCTTCGTGAGTGATTCGGGAAAGTGCGGGTGGGAGTCTTCGCCAATACGTTTTGGCAAATCGTCTTGGCATGACGGTAACCGGCCTCGGAGCGCGCCGTCAAGCGCGCCCGGGGGCCAAAGTCTTTGGCGCTTGCCCTCGTTCCCGGCCCGCCCTACTCTCGCCACGAGACCGGATGCCAAATCCATTTGGCGATAGGAGGACCATGACTGCACCACGCTCCCGCCGACACGCCCCGTCGGCCGCCGCCCCCACCGGCGGGCTCACCCGGCGCGGATTCCTGTCCATCGCGCTGGCGGCCGGCGCCGTGGGCACCTGGGGCGCGCGCCCCGCGGTCGCGGCCCCCACGGTCGCCGCCGCGACGCCCGCCGCCGCGAACACGCCGCCCGAACGCCCCCACCGCACGCTGCTCGGCGTGCTCTGAACCGAACGACGAAACGGCGAAGGAGCCGATATGCCCTCGACCATCTACGACGTGACGACCTGGACCATCCCCTCCGCACCGACCGTCACCGCCGCCACCGACATCGGCGCCGTGATCAACAGCATCATCGCCGACATCAAGGCGAACCAACCCTCCCAGGCCTCCAAGCCGGGCGCCGTCATCTACATCCCGCCGGGCGACTACTCCCTCAAGACCCGAGCGGTCATCGACATCAGCTACCTGCAGATCAAGGGATCCGGCCACGGTTTCACGTCGTCGAGCATCCGGTACAACGCCGGCGACACCTCGTCGTGGTGGGAGGTCTTCCCCGGCGGCAGCCGGATCCGCGTCGAGAACACCGACGGCAACGCCGAGGCCTTCCTCATCCAGCGCTCCGGCTCGCCGCGCCTGAGCTCGATCGAGTTCATCGACTTCTGCCTCGACGGCGTCTCGTTCACGCCGAACCAGAACAGCTACACCAACGGCAAGATCGGCATCCGCTCCACCAGCGACACCGACTCCCTGCGCATCGCCGGGATGGGCCTGGTGTACCTGCAGCGCGGGCTCGTCATCACCGGCGCCGACGCGCTGGCCGTCACGAACAACTTCATCGCCGAGTGCGGCAACTGCATCGAGCTCGTGGCATCCGGACAGGCCAGCCTCGTGAGCGGAAACCTGATCGGGGCCGGCCCCTACGGATTCTCGATCTTCGCGGAAGGCCACTTCGGGCTGCTCATCACGGGGAACAACGTCTTCCCCCGCGGCAAGAGCAGCGTGCACCTGAAGAACTGCACGAACAACAGCATCACCGGAAACCGGCTGCACAGCTTCTTCGCCGGGATGATCACGACCGAAGGCGCCTGCGACAACAACCTGATCAGCGCCAACCATTTCCTCCGCAATCGCGAGAGCTTCCCGCCGTTCCAGAGCGTCCCCGCCCCGCAGGACGACCTCTTCGGGCTCATCCACGTGCGCGGGAGCGGCAACACCATCGTGACCAACCACTTCTCGTTCGACGTTCCGCCCGCGAACGTCCTGCCCTCGGGGGCGGTCCCGACGATGGTCCTCGTCAAATCAGGAACCAACAACTACCTCGCGATGAACCATCACGCCGCCAACGTCGCCGTGCGGTCGGCGGTGCTCGACGGCAGCACCACCAACACGAAGGTGCTGGACTCGGGCACGACCGCCGAGTTCCAGGCCCTCGGCGCCGCGACGTACGGCTTCCGCGCGACGCCCTGAGCGACGGGGAACGCGTGACGGGCCGGATCGCCGTACCGTCCTGCGGAGTCCCCGGCCGACACGCCGCACCCGGATGCCACCACCCGGCGCGTCACCGCCGAACTCCGCAGGACGGGCCGGAGCCCGCGCAGAGCTACCCGCGCGACGCGACGGCGACCGGGCTCACGACGCCCTCGCGGTCGTCCACGAGACGGCGCCGGCCGATCCAGCCGGTGAGCCCGCGGCCGTCCTTCCACCGGAAGAGGAGCACCACGGTCGCCACCGCGAGCGCGAACGCCGACACCGACCACGGCGCGGGCAGATCGCTCAGGAGGGCGTACGCGCCGGCTCCCGTGAGGAACCGCAACGGACGCGCCACCCACGCGGGCAGCACACCGTCGGTGTACCGCACGCGCGTCGACAGGTCTCCGATCGACCGTCCCGTCGCGAGGATCACCGCGAGCCACACCGTCGCTGCCGCGAACGTCCCCACCTGTCCGGCGACGACACCGGTGCGGGCGGCGGGATCGACCACCAACGACAGAAGCGCCTGCACCGTGATCGACACGGCGAAAGCCAGGAGAGTGATGCCGATCACGTCGCACAGGATGCCGAGGACCCGACGCCGACGCGTGACGGGGCGCGGGTCTTCGGCATCCGGGGACCTCTCCGCCCCGCGATGCTTCTTCGGCACGGCGAACGCGAGCAGCGAGCCGAGCAGGGCGCCCGAGGCGTTGGCGATGAGGTCGTCGACGTCGAACACCCGGTACGCACACGGGAAGATCCCCCACACGCCGGTGAGCTGCGTCGTCTCGATCACGCCGCTGATCGCGAGACCGACGAGGCCGGCGATCAGGATGCCACGCCCGCCGAGCACCCGCAGGAAGAAACCGAGCGGCACGAACAGCAGGACGTTCAGCGCGACCTGCAGCACGACCGGGTCGGTGAGGTAGCGGCCCGAGACGGCGACGGCATCCCGGATCTCGTCCACGAATTGGAACGGACGGAGGTTCGTCCCCGCACAGCGGTAGTCGCCACCGTCGGGAACCGGGACGAGGGTGTAGGTCCAGATCGCCCAGAAGTACACCGCCGCGCCCGCCCAGAGCACCGTGCGTCCGAAGCTCAGACCGCCGCGGCGGCGGTAGCTGACGGCGACGAACGGCACGAAGGCGAGGAACGCGACGATGCCTCCGAGGACGATCGCGAGGCTCCCCGACCCGATGATGTTGTGCACCCGGCGAGCCTAGGGAATACGGGCCGACGACGCCGGGTTCTCACCGTTGCGAACACCCGTCCATGTCGCCGGACGACTACCAGCCGGTGAACGGCCCGTGCGTCAGATTGCATACGGGCGGTAGTGCGCGTAATGTCGCGCGCCGTGACTGACGAAAGTCGCGAGCCCGGCGAACCGACGCCGATGGCCAAGCGCATCCTGATCGGCGAGCCTCTCACGTCGGAAAAACTCGACGAACAGCTCCTCCCCAAGAAGATGGCCCTCCCCATCTTCGCCTCCGACGCACTCTCCTCCGTGGCCTACGCCCCACAGGAGCTGCTGATGATCCTGCTCATCGGGGGCACGGCTCTGCTGACGCTCAGCCCCTGGGTCGCGGCGGCGGTCGTGGTGCTGCTGGTCGTCGTCGTCCTGAGCTACCGGCAGCTCATCAAGGCGTACCCGTCCGGCGGGGGCGACTACGAAGTCGCCAGCAAGAACCTCGGCGAGGTTCCCGGCGTCGTGGTCGCCGCAGCTCTCCTGGTGGACTACGTGCTCACGGTCGCCGTGTCCGTGGCATCCGGGGTCGACAACATCATCTCGGCGCTCCCCGAACTCAACCCGTTCCGGGTCGAGATCGCCGTCGGGTTCGTCATCCTCATCGTCATCGTCAACCTCCGCGGCGTGCGCGAGGCCTCGTCGGTGTTCGCCATCCCGACGTACCTGTTCATCGGGTCCGTCGGCATCATGATCGTCGTGGGACTCGGCCGCGCCGTTCTGGGCGATGTGCCCATGGCATCCAGCGCGAACTACGCCGTCCAGGCGGAATCGATGACGCAGGCCGCGCTGATCCTCCTGGTGCTGCGGGCGTTCTCGAGCGGCTGCTCGGCCCTGACCGGCGTCGAGGCCGTGTCCAACGGCGTGCCCGCGTTCCGCAAGCCCAAGATCCGCAACGCCCAGACCACCCTGACGCTCATGGGCGGCATCGCCATCGCGCTGTTCGTCGGGCTGACGCTGCTCGCACTGCTGTCCGGCGTGCACTACGCCGAGAACCCGTGCAACCTCGTCGGCTTCGACTGCACCCTCCCGCAGCCGAGCCTCATGGCGCAGGTGGCCGCCGCCACGTTCGGCATGGGCAGCATCCCGTTCTTCATCATCCAGGCCGCGACCGCGTGCGTGCTGCTGCTCGCCGCCAACACCGCCTTCAACGGCTTCCCGCTGCTCGGTGCCGTGCTCGCCCGCGACGGCTACGCCCCGAAGGCGCTCAACACCCGCGGCGACCGTCTCGTGTACTCCAACGGCATGGTGATCCTCGGCATCGTCGCGATCGGCGTGCTGATCGTGTACCAGGCCAACCTCACGACCCTGATCCAGCTGTACATCATCGGTGTGTTCGTGTCGTTCTCGCTCGGGCAGATCGGCATGGTCCGCCACTGGCGCCGGGCGTTGGCCGGTTTCCGCGCGCTCACCCCCGAGGCGGCGCGCCAGCAGAGCGCCCGGTACGAACGCCGTTCGGCGATCACGGGTCTGTGGATCAACTCCCTCGGCGCCTCGCTCACCGTCCTCGTGCTCGTCATCGTCACGATCACGAAGTTCACGCACGGCGCGTGGCTGGTGTTCATCGCGATTCCGATCCTCGCGACGCTCATGCTCGGCGTGAACCGCTACTACCGCGACGTCGAGCACGAGATCCGCATGGACGACGAGGTGCACTTCGGATCCTCGGGCGACGTCGCGATCATCCTCGTGAACCGTCTGCAGAAGCCCGTGATGAAGGCGATCGACTACGCCCTCGCCGCCAAGCACGACAAGACCCTCGCGGTGCACGTGGCGATCTCGGAAGAGGATGCCGCGAGCCTCCAGAAGGAGTGGGCGGCGCACGACATGCCCATCCCGCTCGTCATCATCGAGTCGCCGTACCGCACCTACACGTCCCCGGTGACGACGTTCATCAAGAGCTACCGCGAGAAGCACGGCTCGGCCGTGGTGACCGTCTACCTCCCGCAGTTCATCGTGGGCCACTGGTGGGAGTCGATCCTCCACAACCGCCGTTCGCGGCGCCTCGCGCAGCAGCTGATGCTCGTGCACGGCGTCTCCATCACGCTCGTCCCGTGGCTGCTGGACTCGTCCGAGCTCATCTACGGCCGACGCTCGCGCCCGCTCCCGGGTCAGCAGCGCGGTGGTCAGCCGGTGGCCGAGATCCCCGCGCACCGCGGGAAGGCGCCCACCTCCCCGGCGTCCTGAGGCGGCCGGCGGCCCCCTGACCGCGAAACCGCATCTGCCCGACGAACCCACTGCACGCTGCAGTGGGTTCGTCATGCGGGTGCAGTCTCGGCATCCCCGGCGTTCGGGCCTCCTCCGCGTCGCGGGTGAAGCGACGGCGCGCACCACGACGCGGCTGGTTGGATGGGGGGCGGGCAAGGATCGAGGACGAGGTGGATGACGACACGCGCGGCCGCGCGATCGAGCTGCTGGGGCGCTTCAACGACGAGCTGACCCGCGTCATCGACGCCGTCTACGGCACCCGGTGGGCGGAGATCGAGGAGATGATCGCGCTGGTGGTGCTGGCATCCGAGCGCGTGGTGTGCACCCGGCGCCTCGCCGAGGCCAGCGGCCTCGGCCGCCGGGCGATCTCCCGACTCGTCCTGCGGCTCCAGGACGAGGGGATCGTCACGACGCGGCCGTCCGAGGTCGATCGGCGCGCCGTCGATGTCGTCCTCACCGAGGCGGGGGTGCGTCAGGCCGACGAGCTCCGGCGAGCGGGCGAGACGTTCCTCGACGGGAGCGAGGCGATCGCGCGCGAGATCAGTCGAGGATTGGCGGTCGGCGACGTCCCCCCGGCACCCTCGCCCCGCGCCGACGCCCTCGATCTCCTGCGCCGCGTCTGCGAATCCGGCGCTCGGCTCGTGAGCTACATGCCGGCGGCCGCGACACGGGGCCGGCTGGCGGCCCGCCAGCGCGCCGCCCTGGTCCTCGTCGCCACGCTCGGCAGCGTGCGCCCGGCCGCGGTGTCCGACGCGCTCGAGGTCTCCCCCGCGGGCGCGGCGTACATCATCGACCAACTCTGCGCGAAGGGCTTCCTCACCCGTGTGCACGGCGTCGTCCCGGACGACCGGCGAGCCGTGGTGCTCCAGGCCACGTCGGAGGGGCTGCGGGCGGTGGGGGCGGTCGCCTACGGGATCGAGCAGGAGAGCGCTTCGCTGGCCGCGCTGTTCGCGGAAGTCGCTGCGCGGGGGCGGGGCTGACGGCCCGACCCCGCCGAATGATTTCCGGTTCGAACTATTCGGACTTGTCCCAAACGCGACTCCTTCGGTACTGTCCCGAAACAGGCAGAAGGAGTCGGACATGTCCCGAGAAGAGCACGCCCGCGAGGGCGCCCAGGCCGTCCTCCCGGACGACCGGATCATCGACGTGGCCGTCGTCATGCCGCGGGGATCGACGAAGTCGGGGATCCTCGGCGCCGCCGTCGGCGCAGGTCTCGCGGGAGACAACCAGCTGGCGTGGGGTGTCGCCGGAGGCATGGTCGGCCAGCGCGCGCACAGCGCGGCCCACGGCAGCTTCCCGTCCATCGTGCTCGCGCTGTCGGAGACGAAGCTCTACATCCTCGGGCGGCGGTCGACCGGCCTGGTCGGCGGGTGGAAAGACCTGAGTCCCGTCGCGCACATCGATCGGGACCATCTCGAGGTGAACCGGCGGCACAGCGGGACCGTCCGCGTGCTCGAACTCACCGACACCACCACGGGCACCACTCTCGAGTTCGAAGCGCAGAACATCGGCGGCCTCGGTCTCGACGATCTGCTCGGCCGACTCGAGAACTAGCCGGTGGCGTACAACGACCGTCCGCCCGGAGTCACGTTCGTCGCGGTGATCGCGTGGGTCACCGGCATCCTCCAGGTCGGCATCTCGGCCCTCGTCCTCACCGGGGCGATCCGCCCCGCGGGGGTCTCGGTCCCCTCCGCGTGGGTCGGGATCGTCGTCGGGATCATCACGCTCCTGGTCAGCTTCGGGCTCTTCGGAGCCCGCCGGGTGGCGCGCGTGATCGTCACCGCGTCGCTCGTCCTCAGCATCCTGAGCGCGATCCTGCAGGCGATCGCCCATCAGGACGCCAACGTGCTCGTCGGCGCCGTCCTGACGATCGCGCTCGCCGTCCTCGGCATCGCCCTCCTCTACACCTCCCGCGCGAACCGCTTCTTCGCGTGACCTCCCCCCGAAAGGCTCCGTCGATGCACGACGACACCCGCACCGCCCCCGCTCTCGGCGCGAACGGCTGGCAGCGCTTCTGGAACCGCGGCGGCTGGTGGCGCGCGGTCCTCATGGCCGTGATCTACCTCGCGGTCTACAACCTCTCCGGGCTCGCCCTCCAGCCCGCGATCGGGGGGCTCGTCGACGCGGAGAACTTCCTGTCGACCCCGCTGTCGGCGTTCCTCGCGATCGGCCTGCAGCCCTTGATCGGCTCGGTCGTCCTGGTGATCATCGCCGTCTCGCTCGGATGGCTGCCCCGCCCCCTCTTCGGGCGCCAGCCGGTGCCGCGCAAGTGGTGGTTCTGGCTCGGACCGATCTTCATCCTCGTGCCGATCGTCTTCCACTTCCTCGGGATCGACTACGGCCGCTACGGGGCGGGCGTCGTCATCTCGGTCCTCATCGCGGGCGTGTTCGTCGGGTTCTCCGAGGACTTCCTCACCCGCGGCATGGCCGTCGTGATGCTCCGTCGCCACGGCTACCGCGAGTGGGCCGTCATGGCGCTCTCCTCGCTCCTGTTCGCCTCGCTGCACCTGTCGAACCTCTTCGCGGGACAGAGCATCGCGGCGGTGATCCCGATCGTGATCTACACCTTCGCCTTCGGCGTGTGCATGTACGCCACGCTGCGCGTGGGCGGCTCGCTCATCTGGCCGATCATCCTGCACGCGCTCACCGACCCGACCACGATCCTCGCTTCGGGCGGGATCGACGACGGCACCCACGCGACGATGAACTCGGCGAACGCGGTGGCCAGCGCCGGAACGGTCGCCTACGTGGTGTGGGCCGTCGTGCTCCTCATCGTCACGCGCGGCGACGCGCAGGGCCGCGCCGACGCCGACGAGCCGGCCCGCGTCAGCGTCGCCGGCTGACCCGGCATCCGGGTCGGGGGCCGGGGGCCGGGGCCTCTGTGGCCCCTCGGATCGCCGAGACGGCATCTGCCCGACAAACCCACTGCACGCTGCAGTGGAGTCGTCATGCGGGTGCAGTCTCGGCATCCCTCGCTCCCGACGGCGCGGGGCGGCTCCGCCACGGAAACCTTGCCGCCCGCCGACGCCTCCGGCAGGGTGGATGCCATGCCGATCCTCGCCGTACTCACCCTCGCCGTGATGGTGGTCGCGCTGATCGACGCCATCACCCGCCGCGACGACCAGGTCAAGCACCTGCCGAAGTTCGCGTGGGTGTTCTTCATCGTGCTGCTGCCGCTGATCGGGTCGATCCTGTGGTTCACGATCGGTCGCGAGTGGGAGCAGCGGCGCGAGCCGATGACGTTCGGCGACCCCCGGCGGTGGCAGCGGGATGCCGCGGCGGCTCCGGCCGCACCGAGCGCCCGCACCACCGAGCAGCAGATCGCCGACCTCGAGCGCGAGATGTACCTCGCCGACCTCGAGGAGCAGGTGCGCCGCCGCCGCGCCGAGGGCGACGCCGCGAGCTGACCGCGCGCCCGCTGACCCGTCGAGTGTCCGGAACACGCCGCCGGGAAGACGGCCCGTACGGCGTTTCTCGGACGCCCGTCGACGCGATCGGCGTCAATCGGTGGGCCGCTGTCGCAGGCGCTTCACGTCGGTGCGGCGCTGCTTCGCCTGCAGACGCCGCTCCTTCGATCCGCGGGTCGGCCGGGTCGCACGACGCGGGGGCGCGGGCGGACGCACGGCCTCGGCCACCAGCGCGGCGAGACGGGCGCGCGCGGCGTCGCGGTTGCGCAGCTGGTTGCGGTGCTCGGACGCGGCGATGGTCAGCACCCCGTCGACGAGCCGGCTCTCCAGACGATCCGTGACCCGCTCGCGCTGCACCCGCGACAGCACGGCCGAGCGCGCGGCATCCCAGATCAGCTCCACGCGGGAATCGGCGGTGTTCACACCCTGACCGCCGGGGCCGGACGAGCGCGAGAACCGCCACGACAGTTCCGCCGCCGGGATCACCAGGCCCGCGCTGACGCGCACGTCGGATCCGGCGGAGGAGAGCATGCCTCCATCATGCGCGACCCCGCCCCGCCCCCGGTTGAGTGTCCAAGACACGCGGAGGCCCGGCGGCACCATCCGCGTGTCCTGGACACGGAGCCCGGCGTCAGCGCGCGGAGCGCCGGAACAGCACCACCGCGACGGCCCACGCGACCGCGAGGATGCCTGCGCACCACGCCAGTGCGATCCACACGCTCGCGCCGACGGGCTGCTGCGCGAGCAGGGCGCGGAGGGCATCCACGAGGGACGTCACCGGCTGGTTCTCAGCGAACCAGCGCACGGGCCCGGGCATGGTGTCGGTGGGCGCGAACGCCGAGCTCACGAACGGGAGGAAGATCAGCGGGTAGCTGAACGCGCTGGCGCCGTCGATGGTCTTCGCCGCCAGTCCGGCGATCACCGCCACCCACGTGAGGGCGAGCGTGTAGGCCATCAGGATGCCGACCACACCGAGCCACGCGACGGGCGACGCGCCCGACCGGAAGCCGACGAGAAGCGCCACCCCGATCACCAGCGCAAGCGAAACCGCGTTCGCCAGCAGCGACGTGAGGACGTGTCCCCACAGGACGCTCGCCGGCGCGATCGGCAGCGATCGGAGCCGGTCGACGATTCCCCCGCGCACGTCGAGGAAGACCCGATATGCGGTGTACGCGATTCCGGAAGCCACGGTGATCAGCAGGATGCCGGGCAGCAGGAAGTCCACGTATGCGGTGCCGCCGGTATCGACCGCGCCGCCCAGGACGAACACGAACAGCAGCATGATCGCGACCGGCATGATCGCGGTCGTCACGATCGTGTCGGGGCTGCGGAGGATGTGCCGGAGCGAACGGCCGGTGAGGACCGCGGTGTCCGAAAGCGCGTGCGTGGTCATGATTCCTCCGTGTCGATCGGGTCGGCCGCGCCGACGATGGCGAGGAAGATCTCCTCGAGGGTGGGCTGCTTCTCGACGTACTCCACCGTCGTCGGCGGGAACAGCGCGCGGAGCTCCGCGAGCGTCCCCTCGGCGATGATGCGTCCGCCGTGCAGGATCGCGATGCGGTCGGCGAGGTATTCGGCCTCGTCGAGGTACTGCGTCGTGAGCAGCACGGTGGTGCCCGACGCGGCGAGCGAGCGCACGGCATCCCAGACCTCCCGGCGGGCCCGCGGGTCGAGCCCTGTCGTCGGCTCGTCGAGGAAGACCACGGCGGGCTCGCCGACGAGGCTCATCGCGATGTCGAGGCGTCGGCGCATGCCGCCGGAATACGTGGATGCCGCGCGACCGGCGGCATCCGTCAGCGAGAACCGCGCGAGGAGCTCGTCGGCGACACGGGTCGGGTCGGGCACGTGTCGCAGGCGGGCGACGAGCGTGAGGTTCTCACGGCCGGTGAGGATCTCGTCGACGGCGGCGAACTGGCCCGTCAGACTGATGGAGGCCCGGACGCGCGCCGCCTGGGTGGCCACGTCGGCTCCGTCGACCGTCGCGGTCCCGCCGTCGGCGCGCAGCAGGGTCGACAGGATGCGGACGGCGGTCGTCTTCCCGGCGCCGTTGGCGCCGAGGAGAGCGACGACCGTGCCGCGCTCGACGTCGAGGTCGAGGCCGTCGAGCACCGTGACGTCGCCGTAGGACTTGGTGAGGTTCCGGACCCGCACGGCGGAACCGGTATCGGTGATGGGCATGTTCTTCCTCTCGCGGTGGTCCGGCCGGAGGGCGCACTGAGCCATCGCCTCCGGCCAGCCGGGTCCGGAGGGCGTGTGCGAGCGGGATCAGCCCTGGGTGCGGGCCGCCTCGTCGATCGCGCGGGCGAGGCGTGCGCGCTCGCGTCCGATCCAGCTGCCGTCGCCGTAGTTCGCCATGAACTCCTCGGCGAACGCCGACGGCTCGGCGCCCATCAGGTCACGGATGGGCGTGTCAGCCGCAGCGGCCTGCTCGAGCAGGTCGGCGAGGTCGGTCACCATGCGGATCAGCGCGTCGCTGTCGTCCGTCGGCCCGAGGTTGAGCACGTAGCGTTCGAGCGCGCGGCCCGCCTGCCGGTAGGGGGCGGGGAGGGCGTCGAGGCGGCGGCGGTACTCCCGCCACTGCTTCTTGGCGCCCAAGTCGCCGATGATCTTCTCGTACCAGGCCATGTCAGTTCCCTTCGTCGCGGAGCTGCTCGAGCCGATCGGCGAGCAGACCCCAGGTGGTCCAGAATTCGGCGAGCTGTTCTCGCCCCGCCTCGTTGAGGGTGAAGACCTTGCGCGGCGGCCCCTTCTCGGACGCCACCTTCTCGACATCGACGAGATCCCGCTGCTCGATTCGGACGAGGATCGCGTAGACCGTGCCCTCGGCGAGGTCGGCGAACCCCCGCTCGCGGAGGTCGGCGGTGATCTCGTAGCCGTAGGCCGGCCGACGCGAGAGGACGGCCAGGACGACGCCCTCGAGCACCCCCTTGAGCATCTCGGTGTCTTGCCTCGCCATGCGGTACTCCTCAACGTTGACTACCGCTACAACGTAACACTGAGTACCGGTACTTAGCAAGAGCGAGTAGCAAGCGCGTAAGCGCCTCGTATGCGTCCGCGACCCGGCCGTAGGGAAAGCGTTAGGGCCGCATGAACGCCGGGCGCGCAGGAGTTGCATCGACATACGTGCCGCCCCGCGGCGCCCGCGCCACAGCAGTCGCGCGGAAGCTCCCGAACCTGGAGTCATCGTGCTCGATGTCGTCTACCTCGTCGCGATCCTCGCGCTCTTCGCGCTGGTCGCCCTCATCGCGCAGGGGGTCGAGAAGCTGGGCCCGCAGCCCGGCGCTCCCTCCGCGCGCACCCCCGGCCGCGGCCCGCATACCCCCGCCGCGTCCGAGCGAGGGGGCGATTCCGCGTGAGCATCCTCGCCGCCGTCCTCGCCGTCGCCGCGATCGTCTACCTCGTGATCGCCCTCGTCCGTCCGGAGAAGTTCTGACATGGATGCCGGAAGCACCTGGTCCATCGTCCTGACCAGCCTCACCCTCATCGTCGCCCTGGGCCTGGCCTACCGCCCGCTCGGCGACCACATCGCCCGCATCTACACCGGCGAGCGCGATCTCGCCGTCGAGCGGGGAACCTACCGCCTCATCGGCGTCGACCCGCGCGGCGCGCAGACCTGGCAGGCGTACCTGCGATCGGTGCTGCTGTTCTCGGTCGCGGGCGTCGTGCTCGTCTACGCGCTCATGCGCCTGCAGCCGCTGCTGCCGTTCTCGCTCGGACTCGAAGCCCCCGGCGAGGCCCTGTCGTTCAACACCGCGGTGTCGTTCGTCACGAACACCAACTGGCAGTCCTACGCGGGCGAGACGACCCTCGGCTACACCGTGCAGTTCGCGGCGCTGACCGTCCAGAACTTCGTCTCGGCCGCCGTCGGCATCGCGATCGCGGTCGCGCTGGTGCGCGGCTTCGCGTACCGCCGCAGCGGCGTCATCGGCAACTTCTGGGTCGACCTCGTCCGCGGCACGTATCGCCTGCTGCTGCCGTTCTCCATCGTGGCCGCGATCGTGCTGCTCGCCGGCGGCGTCATCCAGAACCTCTCCGGATTCACGGATGCCACGACCCTCGCGGGCGCGGCCCAGTCGATCCCCGGCGGGCCGGTGGCATCCCAGGAGGCGATCAAGCTCCTCGGTACCAACGGCGGCGGGTTCTTCAACGTCAACTCGGCGCACCCGTTCGAGAACCCCGCGCCGTGGACGAACCTGTTCGAGATCTTCCTGATGCTCGTGATCCCCTTCTCGCTCCCCCGCGCGTTCGGCCGCATCGTCGGTGACGACCGCCAGGGCTACACGATCCTCGGGGTCATGGCCGCGATCTTCGTGGCATCCGCGGCTCTGCTCACGTGGGCCGAGCTCGCCGGTGCGGGCACCGCCCCGCAGCTCGCGGGCGGCGCGATGGAGGGCAAGGAGGTGCGGTTCGGCATCTTCGGCTCGACGCTGTTCGGCACGACGAGCACCCTCACCTCGACCGGTGCGGTCAACTCGATGCACGACAGCTACACCGCGCTGGGCGGCATGATGCCGATGATCAACATGATGCTCGGCGAGATCGCGCCCGGCGGCGTCGGTTCGGGCCTGTACGGGATGCTGATCCTCGCCGTGATCGCGGTGTTCGTCGGCGGCCTCCTCATCGGCCGGACGCCCGAGTACCTCGGCAAGAAGATCGGGCCGCGCGAGATCAAGCTCGCGAGCCCGTACATCCTCGTCACGCCCACGCTCGTGCTGGCCGGCACCGCGCTGAGCTTCGCGCTCCCCGGCATCCGGGACGATGTCGAGTCGACCTCGATCCTCAACCCGGGCGTCCACGGCCTCAGCGAAGTGCTCTACGCCTTCACGTCGGCGGCGAACAACAACGGCTCCGCGTTCGCGGGGCTCACGGCGAACACCCCGTGGTTCAACACGGCCCTCGCGGTCGCGATGCTGCTCGGGCGCTTCCTGCCGATCGTGTTCGTGCTGGCCCTGGCGGGTTCCCTCGCGGCGCAGGATGCCGTGCCCGCCACCGCCGGAACCCTGCCGACGCACCGGCCGCAGTTCGCGGGCCTCCTCGCGGGCGTGGCCGTCATCGTCACCGCTCTCACCTACTTCCCGGTCCTCACCCTGGGACCCCTGGCCGAAGGACTCGTCTGACCATGTCCACGCTCACCCACGCCCCGGCACCCGCCGAGGCCCCGACCCCGGCCGCTCCGCACCGCGCGTTCAGCGCCGCGCAGATCGTCGCCGCGCTCCCGGGAGCGGCGAAGAAGCTCAACCCCGCGTCGCAGTGGCGCAACCCCGTGATGTTCCTCGTGTGGGTGGGGGCGGCCCTGACCACCCTCATCGCGCTCACCGAGCCGTTCCTCGGCGGCGGAGACGCCGCGCTCCCCTTCGGCTTCACGTGGGGCATCGCGATCTGGCTGTGGCTCACGGTGTTCTTCGCGAACATCGCCGAGTCGGTGGCCGAGGGTCGCGGCAAGGCGCAGGCGGCGACGCTCCGCAAGACGCGGACGACCACGACCGCGCGCCGCGTCGTCGCGTACTCCGCCGCCGACCCCCTGGCATCCGGTGCCGCCACCGAGGACGTGCCCTCGGGCGACCTGAGGGTCGGCGACGTCGTGCTCGTCGAGACCGGGGAGCTGATCCCCGGCGACGGCGACATCGTCGCGGGCATCGCGACCGTGGACGAATCCGCGATCACGGGCGAGTCGGCGCCGGTCGTCCGCGAGTCGGGCGGCGACCGCAGCGCCGTCACCGGCGGCACACGGGTGCTCAGCGACCGCATCGTCGTCACGATCACGTCGAAGCCCGGCGAGACGTTCGTCGACCGGATGATCGCACTCGTCGAGGGCGCCTCGCGGCAGCGGACGCCGAACGAGATCGCGCTGAACATCCTGCTGGCGAGCCTGTCGATCGTGTTCGTCGTCGTGGTGCTCGTGCTGAACCCGATCGCCTCGTACGCGGCATCCCCGGTGTCGATCCCCGTGCTCGTCGCGCTGCTGGTGTGCCTGATCCCCACGACGATCGGGGCGCTGCTGAGCGCCATCGGCATCGCCGGCATGGACCGGCTCGTGCAGCGCAACGTCCTGGCGATGTCGGGTCGCGCGGTCGAGGCCGCGGGTGACGTCACGACGCTGCTGCTCGACAAGACCGGAACCATCACCTACGGCAACCGCCGCGCGTCGGCGTTCGTCCCGCTGGACGGCGTCGGCGGTCCGCTCCTCGCGGAGTACGCGTCACTGTCGTCGCAGGCCGACCCGACGCCCGAGGGCGTCTCGGTCGTCGAACTCGCCGCCGCGCAGGGGATCGTCGCCGAGATGCCCCGCGGCGCGGAACCCGTCCCCTTCACGGCCCAGACCCGCATGAGCGGCCTCGACCTCACCGACGGCACGCAGGTGCGCAAGGGCGCCGCGTCAGCCGTGCTGGCCTGGCTCGCGGCATCCGGATCGCCCGTTCCCGAGACGCTGCGTGCGCAGCTGCAGGAGGAGACGGATGCCATCGCCCAGTCCGGCGGCACGCCCCTGGTCGTCGCAACCCTCACGCCCGCGGGCGAGGGACGCGTGCTCGGTGTCATCCACCTCAAGGACGTCGTCAAGGATGGCCTGCGCGAGCGGTTCGGGGAGCTGCGGGCCATGGGCATCCGCACCGTGATGATCACGGGCGACAACCCGCTCACGGCCAAGGCGATCGCGGCCGAGGCCGGCGTCGACGACTACCTCGCCGAGGCCACGCCCGAGGACAAGCTCGCCCTCATCCGCCGCGAACAGGAGGGCGGCAACCTCGTCGCCATGACCGGCGACGGCACGAACGACGCCCCCGCGCTCGCGCAGGCCGATGTCGGCGTCGCGATGAACACGGGCACCTCGGCCGCGAAGGAGGCCGGCAACATGGTCGACCTCGATTCCGACCCGACGAAGCTCATCGACATCGTGCGCATCGGCAAGCAGCTGCTCATCACCCGCGGTGCGCTGACGACGTTCTCGCTCGCGAACGACATCGCGAAGTACTTCGCGATCATCCCGGCGATGTTCATGGGCGTCTTCCCCGGGCTCGCGGTGCTGAACGTCATGCAGCTGTCGTCGCCGGCGTCCGCGGTGCTCAGCGCGATCATCTTCAACGCGATCGTCATCGTCGTGCTCATCCCCCTCGCCCTGCGCGGAGTGAAGTACCGCGCGGCGAGCGCCTCGAGCATTCTCAGCCGCAACCTGCTCGTGTACGGGCTCGGCGGCATCCTCGTCCCCTTCATCGGCATCAAGCTCATCGACCTCGTCGTGAGCCTGCTCCCGGGATTCTGAAAGGCCCCGTCATGCGCACCACCCTGCGTACCGCCGGCGTCGCCGTCCGCGCGATGCTCGTCTTCACCGTGCTCCTCGGCGTCGGCTACATGCTGCTGATCACCGGGATCGGCCAGCTCGCCCTCCCGTCCCAGGCGAACGGTTCGCTCGTCCGCTCCGCCGACGGCACCGTGGTCGGTTCGTCGCTGATCGCGCAGTCGTTCCAGGATGCCGACGGCCAGGCGCTGCCGCAGTACTTCCAATCGCGTCCGTCCGCCGCCTCCTGGGATGCCGCCGCCTCGACCGGATCGAACCTCGGCCCCGAGAACGCCGACCTCATCGCGTCGATCTCGTCGAACCGTGAGGTATTCGAGGCGCTGAACGGCGCGGGGGCGATCCCCGCCGATGCGGTCACCACCTCGGGTTCCGGCCTCGACCCCGACATCTCCGTCGCGAACGCGGAACGCCAGGCCGCGCGGATCGCCGAGGCCCGTGGCATCCCGGTGTCCGAGGTGGAGGCGCTCGTGGCGGAGCACACGCTGCCGCGCGACCTGGGCTTCCTCGGCGACCCGCGCGTGAACGTGCTCGAGCTCAATCGCGCGCTGGACGCCCGATGACGCGCGAGAATCGCTGACATGCGCACGCGTCCTCCCGCCGCCGTCGCCCCTCGCGGGCGGCGGCGGTGCGGCGCGTCCGCGGCCGCGGTGGGGCCCGACGGCGTCGCACGCGCGTCGAGTGTCCACAACACGCCGATTGCGCGCCGCCGCAACGGCGTGTCTTGGACAGTGAACACACGCCGGCACGGGAGCCCCACGTGAAGCGCGGACACTTGCGCGTACTGCTCGGGGCCGCGCCGGGCGTCGGCAAGACATACGAGATGCTCGAGGAGGGGCGCCGTCTCCGCGAAGAGGGCCGCGACGTCGTCATCGCGATCGTCGAGACGCACGGCCGCGTCGCCACCGCCGCGCAGGCCGAGGGACTCGAGGTCGTGCCGCGCCGCGACGTGGCGCACCGGGGCGTCGCTCTCGATGAGATGGACCTGGATGCCGTGCTCGCGCGCCGACCGCAACTCGCGCTGGTCGACGAGCTCGCGCACACCAACGCCCCCGGGTCGACGCACGAGAAGCGCTGGCAGGACGTCGAGGCGCTGCTCGACGCCGGCATCGACGTCATCACGACGGTCAACGTGCAGCACATCGCCTCCCTCGGCGACGTCGTCGAGAAGATCACCGGCGTGGTGCAGCGCGAGACGGTCCCGGATGCCGTGGTCCGCGCCGCCGACCAGATCGAGGTCGTCGACCTCGCTCCGCAGTCGCTGCGCGACCGGCTGGCATCCGGGTTCGTGTATCCCGCCGAGCGGATCGACGCGGCCCTCTCGAACTACTTCCGCCTCGGCAACCTCACCGCGCTCCGCGAGCTCGCGCTGCTGTGGCTCGCCGACGAGGTCGACTCGGCGCTGCAGCGCTACCGCGTCGAGCAGGGCATCGAGGGGTCGTGGCAGGCGCGCGAGCGCGTCGTCGTCGCGCTCACCGGTGGCGCCGAGGGCGAGACGCTGCTGCGCCGGGGCGCCCGGATCGCCGCACGCTCGGCCGGCGGTGAGCTGCTCGCCGTGCACGTGTCGACGCAGGACGGACTGCGGGCCGAAGAACCCGGCGCCCTCGCCGTGCAGCGCGCGCTCGTCGAGTCGCTCGGCGGCACCTATCACCAGGTCGTGGGCGACGACGTCGCCGCCGCCCTCGTCGACTTCGCCCGCTCGGTGAACGCGTCGCAACTGGTCATCGGCGTCAGCCGCCGGGGGCGCCTCGGCGCCGCCCTCACCGGCCCCGGCATCGGCGCGACCGTCATCCGCCTCTCCGGCGACATCGACGTGCACATCGTCAACCACGCCCGCGCCGGCGGACGGTTCGCGCTGCCGCGGCTCACCGGTCCGGCGCTGAGCGCGAAGCGGCGCCTCCTCGGTTTCGTCACGGCCCTCGCGGGCGGCCCGCTGCTGTCGTGGTTGCTGATCGCCACCGGCACCGACGAATCGATCACCACCGACGTCCTCGCGTACCAGCTTCTCGTGGTCGTCGTGGCCCTGATCGGCGGCATCTGGCCCGCCGTGTTCGCCGCGGTGCTGTCGGGACTGACCCTGGACTTCCTCTTCATCGCGCCGGTGTACACGATCACGATCAGCGACCCGATCCACGCGATCGCACTGGTGCTGTACGTCGTGATCGCGATGCTCGTCAGCGTCGTCGTCGACCAGGCCGCCCGCCGCGCCCGCGCCGCGCGTCGGGCCGCCGCCGAATCCGAGCTGCTCGCCACGGTCGCCGGCAGCGTCCTGCGCGGCGAGAGCGCGGTGCCGGCGTTGATCGCCCGCGCCCGCGAGGCGTTCGGACTCGCGGGGGTGCGGCTCGTGGCATCCGACGGGTCCGTCCTCGCCACCGACGGAGAGCCGGTACGTGACGGCCGGCTCCTCGACGTGCCCGTGGGCGACGGCCGCGCCCGCCTCGAACTGCACGGCAGAGACCTGGATGCCACCGAGCGGCGCCTCCTCGACGTCATCGTCGCGCAGCTCGCCGCCGCCCTCGAACGCACCGATCTGGCCGAGACCGCGGCCGAGGCGGGTGTGCTCGCCGCGACCGACCAGGTGCGCAGCGCCCTGCTCTCGGCGGTGAGCCACGACCTGCGCCGGCCGCTCGCCGCCGCCGTCGCCGCCCTCGGGGGCCTGCGCGCCGCCGGCGACCACCTCTCCGCCGACGATCGCCGCGAGCTGTTGGAGACGGCGGACGAGAGCCTGGCCACGCTGTCGGTGCTCGTCACCGACCTGCTGGACGTCAGTCGCGTGCAGGCCGGAGTGCTCGCGGTGTCGCTGGCGCCGGTGGATTCGGCCGGCGTCGTGCTCGCCGCGCTCGACGAGCTCGACCTGGGTCCCGACGACGTCGAGCTCGCACTCGACCCCGACCTGCCGTCGCTGCGCGCCGACCCGGTGCTGCTGCAGCGGGTGCTCGTGAACGTGCTGAGCAACGCCGTCCGGTTCACGCCGTCCGGAGGGCGCGCGCGCGTCGCGACGAGCCGGCTCGGCGGTGTCGCCGAGATCCGCGTCATCGATCACGGCCCCGGGGTCGCCCCCGAGCGTCGGGGCGACATGTTCGCGCCGTTCCAGCGCCTCGGCGACACCGACAACACGGTCGGCCTCGGCCTGGGCCTGGCGCTGTCGCGCGGGTTCGCCGAGGGCATGGGCGGAACCCTCACCCCCGAGGACACCCCGGGCGGTGGACTGACGATGGTGATCGCGCTGCCGGTGGCGGATGCGCCCGCACCCGCGCGCGGCCCCGAGTCCCCGGCATCCCTCCCCCGAACGGAGACCCGATGAAGGTCCTCATCGCCGACGACGACCCGCAGCTCGTGCGGGCGCTGCGGATCACCCTCGCCGCGCACGGATACGACGTCGTCGCCGCGGCCGACGGGGCGGCGGCGATCACGCTCGCCGCCCAGGCGCACCCCGACATCGTGCTGCTCGACCTCGGCATGCCGCACCTCGACGGCGTTCAGGTGATCCAGGCGCTGCGCGGGTGGACGACCGCACCGATCATCGTGGTGTCGGGACGCACAGGTTCCGCGGACAAGGTCGAAGCCCTGGATGCCGGCGCCGACGACTACGTCACCAAGCCGTTCCAGATCGACGAGCTGCTCGCGCGGCTGCGCGTGCACGCGCGGCGGTCGGTGCCGTCGAGCGGTGAGTCGGTGGTGCGATTCGCCGACGTCGAGGTCGACCTCGCCGCGAAGGCCGTCACCCGCGCCGGCACCCGCGTGCACCTCACCCCGACGGAGTGGCGGATGCTGGAGTTCCTCGCCCGCAACCCCGGCTCGCTGGTGACGCGGCAGACGCTGCTGAAGGAGATCTGGGCCAGCGAGCAGGTCGCCGACAGCGGGTACCTCCGCCTGTACATGTCGCAACTGCGGAAGAAGCTCGAGGCCGAGCCCTCCGCGCCCGCGCACCTGCTGACCGAGCAGGGCATGGGGTACCGGCTGGTGCTGTAGCCGCGGGGCGGTCCGCGGCGGCGGTCCCTCCCCCTCCCCCGCTGACTTGGCACAAACGCGCGCAAGACCAAGGGCCCGACGTACACAAGCCCGAAGTCAGCGACCACACGCGGCACGCGGGGCCCCCCGCCGCGGCCGCTCCCCGCTGACTTGGCACAAACGCACGCAAAACCACGATCCCGGCGTACACAAGCCCGAAGTCAACGGTCGGAGACGACGCACGGGTCGGGATCCTCCGCCTCCGCGGCCTCGAACTCCGCCTGCACGCGGGCGCAGCGGCAGGCGTACACGATCGAGTGGAGGAGCATCAGCGGACCTCGCCGACCGTGTGGCATCCGGGGCACGGGAACGCGACGCGGTCCCCGATGCGCAGGTCGCCCGGGAGCGTGACGCTCCCGACCGGACGCCCCGCCGCATCGACGACGGCAAACCGTTCGTCGTACGCGTGCGACACCCGCCCGAGCAGGCGCGCCTCCCGCCACACCGCGTCGAGCCTCGCGGCACAAGCATCGAGCCGGAGCGTTCCGGGCCCGGCATCCACGACGGTCGCCACCACGACGGTCGTCGACAGGACCGTGGATGCCACCCCTCCCGACGCCGGGATCACCGCCGGGCCCGTGCACACGCACGGCGTGCCGCAGAGGTCGGCGTACCGGGCGACGGACATGGCGCGGACGGTGACGTCGTCGAGTGTCGGGGCGGAACCTGCGGGCCACGCGGCCGCGTCGAACGGCGCCGGGATGCTCGCGCGCAGGGTGGGGAGGAGAGCGGTGAGGGTCATGGCATCCGGTCTACGCCGGGCACAGGGCCGCTTCCGCACCGCTGACGTTTCCCGTGCGGGCCCGGGCCGGTTCCTCACGGTGCCGCGGCGGCGGGACCGGCCCCCGGCATCGCGAGACTGCATCCGCCCGACATCTCCACTGCAGCCTGCGCCGGTTTCGGCAGCAGCGTGCAGTCTCGCGGCTCGCCCCGCCCCGCGCCCCCGCCGACGCCAGGGCCGCCGCCCACGCCCCAGCCCCCACCCACCCGCCGCCGCCGCCGCCGCGTAGCCTAGAACCGTGACCCTCCCCTTCGACGTGGCCGCCGTGCGCGCCGACTTCCCGATCCTCGGTACCGAGATCGACGGTCGGCCCCTCGTCTACCTCGACTCCGGCGCGACGAGCCAGAAGCCCCGCGCGGTCCTGGATGCCGAGCGTCACTTCCTCGAGACCGCGAACTCCGCGGTGCACCGGGGCGCGCACACGCTCGCCGCCGAAGCGACGGAACTGTTCGAAGATGCCCGTGCCGCCGTCGCGGAGTTCGTCGGCGGCACGCCCGAGCAGCTCGTGTGGACCTCGGGCGCGACCGCGGGGCTCAACCTCGTGGCCGGTTCCCTCGGGTACGCGGGGCGCCTCCGCGAGGGCGACGAGATCGTGGTCACCGAGGCCGAGCACCACGCGAACCTCATCCCCTGGCAGGAGCTCGCCGCCCGCACCGGCGCGCGCCTCCGCCCCATCCCGGTGCACGACGACGGCACGCTCGACATGGCAGCGGCGGAAAGCCTCATCGGCGCCCGTACGAAGGTCGTCGCCTTCCCTCACGTCTCGAACGTCCTCGGCATCGTGAACCCGGTCGCCGAGCTCGTCGCCCTCGCGAAGGGAGTCGGCGCGCTGACCGTGCTCGACGCGTGCCAGTCGGCGCCCCACCTCGTGCTGGACCTGCCGGCATCCGGCGTCGATCTGGCCGTCTTCTCCGGCCACAAGATCTTCGGTCCCTACGCGATCGGCGGGCTGTGGGGCCGCGACGAGGTGCTCGACTCCCTCCCGCCGTTCACGACGGGCGGTTCGATGATCACCACCGTGACACTGGAGAAGGCCGAGTTCCTCCCGCCGCCGCAGCGGTTCGAGGCGGGGACGCAGCCGGTGTCGCAGGCGATCGGACTCGCCGCCGCCGTGCGCTGGTTCGGCGTGCTCGACCGCGACGCCGCGCACGCGCACGAGGCCGCCCTCGAGAAGCGCCTCCGCGAGGGCCTGCGTTCGATCGACGGCATCCGTCTCCTCGGAGACACGGATGCCGCCGAGCGCGTCGCCCTGCAGGCCTTCGACGTCGAGGGGGTCCACGCGCACGACGTGGGGCAGTTCCTCGACAGCCGCGGCGTCGCCGTCCGCGTGGGACACCACTGCGCGCAGCCGCTGCACCGCCGGTTCGGCCTGACCGCGTCGGTGCGCGCGAGCGCTGCGGTCCACACCACGGCCGAAGAGGTCGACACGTTCCTGGATGCCGTGTCCGGCGTCCGCGGCTTCTTCGGGGTGAGCGCATGAGCGGTCTCGAATCCCTCTACCAGGACCTGATCCTCGACCACTCGAAGAACCGTCGCGGTTTCGGTCTGGCAGACCCTGGCGCGCACAGCGCCACCGTGCATCAGCGCAATCCGATCTGCGGCGACGAGATCACGCTGCGGGTGGACGTCGACGGCGACCGCGTGGCATCCGTCAGCTGGGAAGGCGCGGGCTGCTCGATCTCGCAGGCCTCCGCGTCGATGCTCGTCGCCCTCCTGAAGGAAGACGGCGGAGACGACGGGATGCCGACCTCCGACGCCGAAGCGCTGATCGCGAAGTTCCGCGAGGCCCTGCGCTCGCGCGGGCAGATCCCCCTCGACGAGGAGACGTTCGGCGATGCCGCCGCGCTCTCCGGCGTCTCGAAGTACACCGCGCGCGTGAAGTGCGCGATGCTCGCGTGGGTCGCGCTCGAAGAGGGGCTGCGGCAGGCCTGAGCCGCCCGGCCGCACCGGCATGACCTCAGCGATCCGCGCACACTCAGCCGCATCCCGACCCCGCGGGCTGAGGTTGCGCGAATCGCTGAGCGCACGCGGCGCGCGGCGCTAGTCTGCGGGCAGACCGACGGAAGGACGGATGCCATGGCGGCAGGATTCAGCGACGAAGAACGCGCGGCGATGAAGCAGCGTGCCGAGGAGCTCAAGGCCATGAAAGGCCTGAAGGGCGCGGCGAAACTCGAGAAGGAGAACGAGGCCTGCCTCGAGGCGATCGACAAGCTCGAGGGCGTCGACCGCGCGGTCGCGGAGCGCCTCCACGTGATCGTTCTGGAAGAGGCATCCCACCTCACCCCGAAGACCTACTACGGCTTCCCGGCCTACGCGAAGGACGGCAAGGTCGTGGTGTTCTACCAGCCGGCCTCGAAGTTCAAGACGCGGTACGGCACGGTGAGCTTCGACGACTCCGCGCAGCTCGACGACGGCCCGATGTGGTCGGTGTCGTACGCCGTGGTCGAGGTCACCTCCGAGGTGGAGCAGAAGATCCGCGAGCTGGTGCGGCGGGCGGCTCCGGCGTCGGCCTGACGAGAACACTTCTCAACTGAACACTCACAGGTGACACGCATTGACGCCGCCGTGGGCCGCGGGTTTGGCTGAAGCATCCGCTCACGGTGTCGTGATGCGAAATTGCACGCCGCGACCGGACGAGTCTGCGGGCCCCCGCCCGCAGGACACGACCAGGCTGGGCGAGCGCTCAGCCGGAGAGGACGAGGATGTCCGGCAACAAGGCAGTCGCCTATAAAGAACCCGGCGTGGTGGAGGTCATCGACACCCCTTACCCGGAGTTCGAGCTCAAGGACGGCCCGGGAGTGAACCCCGCGAACGTCGGCCGAAAGGTCCCCCACGGTGCGATCCTGCGCACCGTCTCCACCAACATCTGCGGGTCGGACCAGCACATGGTCCGCGGTCGTACGACCGCACCCGCGGGGCTCGTGCTCGGACACGAGATCACCGGCGAGGTGATCGAGGTCGGACCCGACGTCGAGTTCGTCAAGGTCGGCGACATCGTATCGGTCCCGTTCAACATCGCCTGCGGCCGCTGCCGGAACTGCAAGGAGGGCAAGACCGGCATCTGCCTGAACGTGAACCCCGACCGCCCCGGAAGCGCCTACGGCTACGTCGACATGGGCGGCTGGGTCGGCGGGCAGGCCGAGTACGTGCTCGTGCCGTACGCCGATTGGAACCTGCTGGTCTTCCCCGATCGTGACCAGGCGCTGGAGAAGATCCTGGACCTGACGATGCTGTCCGACATCTTCCCCACCGGGTTCCATGGCGCGTACACCGCGGGCGTGCGTCCGGGATCGACCGTCTACATCGCCGGCGCGGGCCCGGTCGGCATCGCCGCGGCGGTCGGGGCGCAACTGCTCGGAGCCGCGGCGGTGCTCGTCGGCGACCTCAACGCCGAGCGGCTCGCGCAGGTGCGGTCGCTGGGCTTCGAGAGCGTCGACGTGTCGAAGGGCGACCCCCGCGACCAGATCGAGCAGATCCTGGGCACGCCCGAAGTGGATGCCGCAGTGGACGCGGTCGGCTTCGAGGCACGCGGGCACGGCTCCGACTCGTCGCACGAAGCGCCGGCGACCGTGCTCAACTCGCTGTTCGACATCACCGCGGCGGGTGGCGCCCTCGGCATCCCGGGTCTGTACGTGACCGGCGACCCAGGCGGCGTCGACGAGGCGGCGAAGGTCGGTTCGCTGTCGCTGCGCCTCGGTCTCGGCTGGGCCAAGTCGCTGTCGTTCACCACGGGGCAGTGCCCCGTGATGAAGTACAACCGGCAGCTGATGATGGCGATCCTCCACGACAAGGTGCAGATCGCGAAGGCGGTGAACGCCACGCCCATCAGCCTCGACGACGCCCCGCAGGGCTACGCCGACTTCGACAAGGGCGCCCCGCGCAAGTACGTGCTGAACCCGAACGGGTACATCGCGGCCTGATCGCGGAACGGGATGCCGCGGCGGAACGGTCGCGGCATCCCGTTCTCCTTCTCGACGGCGCGCTCAGCCCACGAGCTCGCGCTCGAGCCGGGCGTAGCTCGTCTCCATGCCGTCGACCATGCCCGCGGCGAGGACCATGTCGCGGGTGGCGGCATCCGGGTACTCGATGAGCAGCGTCAGGAGCGTCACGCCGTCCTCCTCGTAGAGCGAGAGGTCGTTCGTCGTGGAGGGGAAGTCGGTGCCGGTCATGTGCTCCGTCTGCACGACGCGGTGCGGTGCCTCGATGTACAGCACCTCTCCGTCGAAGCCGAACGCCTCGCCCTCGGTGCCGGGGTCGGGCGCCCACGCGGTGCGGTAGGCCGCGCCGACGGTGTCGCCGATCTCGCACACCGTCATGCGCCACCCGTCGGGGCCGAGCAGCCAGCGCTTCATCAGTTCGGGGTCGGTGTGGGCGCGCCACACCAGGTCGCGCGGGCCGTCGATGAGCCGAGTGATGCGCACGTGCTGATCGCTCAACACCTCGAGTTGCGTGCCCTTGCCCTGCGCGTAGGCGCGGAGGTCCTGCAGCACGACGTCGAGCTGGTTCATCGCGAGGGTCGAGCCCTCGACGACACCCATCGCCACGACCTGCTCGAGCGCCTCGGCCGACGCGAAGCGCGACACGCTCGTGAGTCGGGAGCCCTCTGGCGTCGCCTCGAACGTCAACGCCATGCGCATCGCGGGCATCGTCTCGAGCGGCTCGCCGTTCTCGTCGGCGAAGGAGTCGACGACCTCGTACCCGCGCGGCGGGTCGATCGAGACGAACTCCCACGTGCCGTTCGCGGTCTCGCCGGTCGGTGAGGTCATGCGGTACGTCGCCCGCCCGCCGGGCGTGAAGTCGAACGCGTCGAAGGTCGACGGCCAGCCGGGAGGGCCCCACACCCGCTCGAGCTGGCGCGGATCGCTGAACACCGCCCACAGCCGCTCAGGTCCGACCGGGAACTCGGCGACCAGGGTCAGGGTGAGCGCTTCGGCGTCGGTGTCGACGGAGGTGACGGGCATGAGGGACTCCTTCGTTTCTCAGTGCAGCGGGCGGGATGCCGTGGCATCCGGGTCTTCGGCGAGGAGGGCGTCGAGGCGGTCGATGCGTCCCCGCCAGAGGTCTTCGTACGAGCGGAGGAGCCGCTGCACGCGGGCGATGGCCTCGGGTTCGGCGCTCACGAGACGCTCCCTCCCCTCGGCGCGCTTGCGGACGAGCCCGGCCTCGACGAGCACGCCGATGTGCTTCGAGACCGCCGCGAACGACATCGCGTATCCCTCGGCGAGCGCCGACACCGACTGCTCGGCGACGAGCGTGCGCCGGACGATATCGCGTCGCGTCGCATCGGCCAGCGCGTGGAACACGCGGTCGACGTCGGCATCGGTGGGGATAATTCGTTCAACCATTTGGTTGCACGTTAGCAGGGGCTTTGGGTGGAGGCAAGGGTCGCGTGGTCCACCGCGACACGACCGCCCCACCCGCGCAACCTCGGCGATTCGCGCAACCTCAGCCGCCGACGTCCGCATGTCACGGAGCCGGGGCGAATCGCCGAGATTGCGCCACACGCGCGGCGGCGAGGGGCATTGTTGAACCCCGCCCAATATCCATTCACGCGCATCCATCACCCGCGCACGGGCGTAGGCTCGAAGCACAAGGACGGACCGTCCGAGAAGATCTCCCGGCACCGCGCCCGCCCGGGAAGAAGGCCACCCATGGCCCAGTACGACGTAGCGAACCGTTCGGCGATCGTGACGGGAGCGGGCAGCGGAATCGGCCGTTCGACCGCGCTCCTCCTGGCTCACAACGGCGCCGCCGTGGTCGTGAACGACCTCAACGCCGACAACGCGCACACGGTCGTCGAAGAGATCCGCGCGGCCGGCGGCACGGCCGAGGCCTCGGTCGGCGACGCCACCGACAGCGCCTGGATCGCGTCGTCGGTCGAGCTCGCGAACACCCTCGCGCCCCTGCGCATCGGCGTCAACAACGCCGGAATCGGCGGCGCGGCCGCCCCCACCGCGGAGTACACCGACGAGGCCTGGGACAAGGTCATCGCGATCAACCTGAACGCGGTGTTCCGCAACATGAAGGCGCAGATCCCCTCGATCCTCGCGAACGGCGGCGGTTCGGTCGTCAACATCGCCTCGATCCTCGGCAGCGTCGGCTTCGCCACGTCGCCGGCGTACGTCGCCGCGAAGCACGCCGTCGTCGGCATGACGAAGACCGCCGCGCTGGAGTACTCGGCGCAGGGCGTCCGCGTGAACTCCGTCGGCCCCGGCTTCATCGACACCCCGCTTCTCGACGCCGTCGGCGACGACGTCAAGGAGTTCCTGGTCGGCAAGCACCCGATCGGCCGCCTCGGCAAGCCCGACGAGGTCGCGCACCTCATCGCCTTCCTCGCCAGCGACGCCGCGAGCTTCGTCACCGGCAGCTACCACCTCGTCGACGGCGGCTACACCGCCCTCTGACACGGGATGCCGCGCGGCCCGGCCCTCGCGCGGGGTCAGGGCCGCGCGAGCTCCTCGAACTCACCCTCGGGAAGCGCCACCCAGCCCTCGCGGCGTGCGATCTCGAGATCCTCCGCCGCCGGCCGGGAAACGCGACCGAGGGCCGCCGCCCGGGTCGCCAGTGCGGCGATCATCGCGTCGAACGCATCGGCGGATGCCACGGCGACCGCCGCGAACGCACCGACGTCGAACCACGGCGCGCGCCGCTGGAGCGCGGCGAGCAGAACCGCCCGGCGGGTGGCATCCACCCGATACTTCGCCGTGTCGAAACCCCAGATCCGGAGCGCGCCGCCGGGGTACACCTCGAACAGGCGCCCCTCCCCCGCACGGTCGACGGGGAAGCCGCCGACCGCGAGTCGGCGCAGCAGTCCCGCGCCGCGCAGCGCCGTCACGCCGAGGCGGTCGGTCGAGACGCTCAGCGGCCAGCGTCCGATCCGTTCGCGCACCACGACGTCGGTGCGCCGGTAGACCAGGCCGCGGCGCCAGTCGGCGCCCCCGTCGACGGGACCGAGCTCGGGCTCGGCGGCGGCGTGGTGCGCGCGCACGAAGTCGACGAACGCGTCGGGCCAGCCGAGCGGACAGTCCAGCCCCAGCCAGCCGTCGTCGCCGAGGGATGCCACGATCGTGGCGTCGTCGACGCCCACCTCGAGCCGCGCGAGGCGCGCGCCGCCGCCCGACCAGACGATCTCGGCGAGGGCGGTGCCGGGCACCCCGGCGGCCAGGTCGACGCCGATCGTTCTCATCCCCGCAGGCTACGCGGGGCGCCCGACATCGTGGCCCCTGCCCCGCGAACCTGCGAGGATCGACCCATGCCGGCCGACGACGAACTCCCCGACTCCCTCGAGCCGGGGGTGCACGTGCCGCCGCGCGAACAGCCTCCCGCCCCTCCCACACCCCGCGGCGACCTGCGCGCCGTGTCGATCATCGCGATCGTCACGGGCGTGATCGTGGTCGGCTGGCACATCTTCCTGGTGTCGGTCAGCGCCGTGGCCGAACTCGACCAGTTCCTCTGGATCCAGCTGGGCATCTGGGTCCTGGCGCTGGTGTCGTTCGTGCTCGGCATCCTGAGTCTGAACGCGCGCATGGCGCGTGAACTGGCCGCCGCCGGCTTCATCTCGGGCGTCGCGGCGTTCCTGCTGTCGATCTCGATCGGTCTGCTCGGCGGAGCGCTCTTCCTGAACTGACGTCGCGGCCGGCCGCGCCCGCGCCTCCCGCCTCGCGCCTCGCCGATCGAGTGTCCAAGACACGCCGTATCGCGCCTCGTCAATGCGGCGTGTCTTGGACACTCGGGCTCCGCGCGGCGCTCGGCAGGGGCGTGGGGGTGTCACGCGAGCCGGCGCCCGACGTACCGCGCGGACGGCCGGATGATCTTGGGGTCGCGGGCCTGCTCGAGCACGTGCGCGGTCCAGCCCACGGTGCGGGCCAGGGCGAAGGTGGGCGTGAACATCTCGGGCGGGATGCCGCACTCCTCCATCACGACGGCGGCGTAGAACTCCACGTTGGCGTGCAGCGGCCGGTCCGGCTTGTGCTGGGCGAGGAGCCGTTCGGCCATGCCCTGGAACGCCAGTGCTTGCGCGACCCGCGCGCCGCCGAAGCCCTCCGCGACCTCACGCAGCAGCGCGGACCGCGGGTCGGTCGTGCGGTACACCGCGTGACCGAAACCCATCAGCCGACGGCCGGCGGCGAGCTCCCCGCGGATCCACGCCTCGGGATCGTCGCCCGCGCGATCGAGGCTCTCCAGCGCCCGCGCGGGCGCTCCGCCGTGCAGCGGTCCGGACAGGGCGCCGAGCGCGCCGGTGAGGCACGCGGCCATGTCGGCACCGGTCGAGGCGATGACCCGCGCGGTGAACGTCGAGGCGTTGAAGCCGTGGTCCATCGCGGCGACGAGGTACGCCGTGAGCGCCCGTTCGTGCGCGGGATCGGGACGGATGCCGGTGAGCGCGGCGAGGTAGCCGGACACGACCGGCCCCGTCGGCCCGGGATCCTCGCCGCGGGCGACGGCGGCGATCACGCGCGGTGCGGCCGCCGCGAAGGCGATCGCGTCGTCGAGGCGCGCGTCCTCGTCGAGGTCGTACAGCGGACGGGTGCCCCGAGCGGATGCCAGCAGCGGCCACGCCGCGCGCAGCGCGGTGAGCGGATCGTCGGTGCGGGCCACGACGGCCTCGACGACCCCGTCGACCGCGGGGTGCGCGGTGGCCGCCGCGACGCGGTCGAGGAAGGAGGCCGGGGTGGTGGCATCCGGAAGCTCCCCGACGACCAGCAGCTGCCAGACGTCTTCGAACGTGCGGTCGCGCGCGAGGTCGACCGCGGGGATTCCGCGGTAGTGGTACATCCCGGCCTCGCCGTCGACGTCGCCGATGGCGGTTTCGGCCGCGACGACCCCGGTCAGGCCACGGGGGACATCGATCAGCTCGCTCATGGGCTCAGTGTGCGAACATGACGATCACACCGTCAACGTTGATCGGATCAATGTGCCTGCCTCCCTCCCCCGCCTCACCGCCGTCCAAGCCGCCGCGCGCCTCGGCGTGAAGCCCGCGACCCTGTACGCCTACGTCTCGCGGGGACTGCTCGCGCGCACCCGCGACGCGAGCGGGTCGACGTTCGACGCGCTCGAGGTCGAGGCGTTCGCCGCCGCGCGTCGCCGCACGGCCGCCCCGCCGGCACATCCGACGACCGGGATGCCGCTGGGCGTCATCCGCACCGACATCGCCGACATCGAGGACGACGAGCTGCTCTACCGGGGGCGGCGTGCGCGCGACCTGATCGACCGGCCGTTCGCCGAGGTCGTCGCGTGGCTGTGGGACGACGCGCGCGTCGACGCCCCCGACACCGCGATCGGCAGCGCCCGGGCGATGGTGCAGGCGCTCCCGCTCCACGCCGGGGCGATGGACCGTCTGCGCGCGGCGCTGACGGGGTTCGCCGCCGACGATCCGCTCCGCCGAGATGCGACCGCGGAGACCGCCCACCGCATCGGCTGGACGCTGCTCACCGGACTCCCCGTCGCCCTGGGCGGCCACCCCCGCACCGATCTCGCCCGCGCGCTCGTCGGCGCCTGGACACCCGCTCCGACGGACGCCGTGGTCACGGCCGTCAACGCCGCGCTCGTGCTGCTCATCGACCACGATCTGGCGGTGTCGACGTTCGCGGCCCGAGCCGCGGCATCCGCCCGCGCCGACGCGTACGCCGCCGTCAGCGCCGCGCTCGGGGCGGCCGACTCCCCGCTGCACATCTCCGCGGCCACCCGCACGGCGCGCCTGCTCACCCGGGTGCGCCGGGGCATGGAACCCGAGCGGGCACTGGCCGAGGCGCTGCAGGACGGCAGCGGCATTCCGGGCTTCGGTCACCCGCTCTACCGTGGCGTCGACGATCGCGCGGACGCCCTGTTCCCACTCCTCACCGACCTGCCGGACGGGGAGGGGACCATGGATGCCGTGCGCCGACTCCGCACGGCCGTCGCTGACCGCGCACGCCTCGCGCCGAACGTCGACCTCGCGCTGGCCGCCCTCGCCTCGGCGGCGCGGCTGCCCGAGGACGCCCCCGCCACCGTGTTCGTCGTGGGCCGGACGGCCGGGTGGATCGCGCACATCGCCGCCGAGTACGCCGAGCCCGCGATGCGATTGCGCCCCCGCGGCGAGTACGTCGGGCCGTGAAGTTCCGGCGGGTGCGGGTGAAAGCATCCACCTGAACCTCCGTCCTAGCCAGGAATCTGGCTAGGTTGCCCGCATGATGTACAACGTCCTGGAGGCACGAAACCGCCTCTCACAGCTCATCGCCGATGCCGAGTCCGGGATCGAAGTCACGATCGCGCGGCGCGGAACCCCCGTCGCCCGGATCGTGCGCATCGACGACGCGCCTTCGCGGGCGACGAACGCGTTCGCGCGGTGGCTGGAGGAGAACCCGCTGACACCCCAGCGAGCGCGGCCGGTCGACGAGATCGAGGCGCTCATCGCCGAGAACAGGGCGTGATCTACGTCGACAGCTGTCTCGTGATCTACGCCGTCGAACGCGACGACAGCGTCGGCAACCGTGCCCGCGACGCCCTCGCGGGCACGGACCAGCCGCTCGCGACGAGTCCGCTGGTGATGCTCGAGGCCCTCGTCGGCCCGATGCGAGAGAGGGATGCGCTGTCGCAGTCGGACATGTGGAGCGCCCTCGATCGCTTCGAGCTCCTCCGCATCCACGATGACGACTATCTCGACGCCGCGAGGCTCCGGGCGCGGCACCGCGGGCTGCGGACGGCGGACGCGCTGCACCTCGCCGTCGCCCGGCGCGCAGGATGCACGGCGTTCTGGACGAACGATGCGCGCCTGACGGCTGCTTCGGGCGGAATGGCGGTCGACGTGATCGGCGCCGGATGACAGCGCCGGACGTTCAGCCCGCGTTCCACCCCTTCGCGAGCTCCACGACCGCGGCGACCGCGGCCTCGGTGTCGGCGGGCGTCCCTCCGGCACGCCCCGCGACGAGCCCGGCGACGAAGGCGCTGAGCGGAGCGGCGGGCCGGGCCACACCGTTCGCGACGTCGCGCGCGAGGTCCAGGATGAGCGCGATGGGCACATCGCCCTCGGCGAGGCCGAACCGTTCGGCCAGCGCCGCACTCCACGCGTTCAACGCTTCGGGCGGCAGGGTGCGGGTCTCGGTCACGGCTCCTCCTCGGGGCTGCTCGCGGCCGAGCCTCCGGCCGCCGTCAGATCGTCCCACGTGTCGATGTCACGCGACAGTGCCGCGGGCGCGTCGACGAACGCGACCCTCAAGGCCCCGAGCAGCGTCCGCATCGCGGCATCCCGCCCTCCGTCCGGAATCGTGGATGCCACCTCCCGCAGCGCCGCAGTCCGGTAGCGGCCGGTGAGCCACTGGGGCCGGCCGCTTTCGGCGAGGCACACCCCGTCTGCGTCGGCGGGGATCGGCGGCAGCGCGTCGACGGCGGCCGCCGGGTCGACGAGATCGCACGCGAGAAGCAGCACCTCGTCGGCGTCGACCGCGGCGAGCGCGGCGACGGTCGCGGCGACGGGTCCGCCGAACGGCGGCTCCTCGCGCACCCAGGTCACGTCGAGCCCGGGGTCGAGGATCGGGGCGGCCACGACGATCCGCGCCACCCCCGCGCCGCGCGCGGCCTCGAACGCACGCCCGAGGAGCGTCTCCCCGGCGAGGCGGAACAGCGGCTTGGACGCCCCGCCGACGCGGGCGGCGCGGCCTCCCGCGAGCAGGATCGCGTCGAGACTCACGCGAGCCTCACCTCGACGAGGTCGCCGGGGTCGAGGTCGCGCTCGCCCGGCGGGATCACGGCGTAGCCGTCCGCGTCGCCGAGGCCGCGGGTGGAGCCGCGGGTTCCGGGCGCGGGCGGGACGGCGCGCCAGGCGGCGGGATCCGTCCGGTCGAGCCGCACGGGGACGTACTGCAGGCGGTCGGCTCGCACGCGCCATCCCTCGGCCAGCGGCACGCGGACGACCGTGCGATCGTCATCCGGGGCGCCCTCCAGCGCCCGCAGCGCCGGGCGCACGAACACCTCGAACGAGACCGCCGCGCTGACCGGATTACCGGGCAGGCCGAACACCAGCGTGCCGGAGGGCGTACGCCCGAAGCCCTGTGGCCGGGCGGGCTGCATCGCCACCTGCACGAACGACAGCAGGTCGCCGAGGCTGTTCTTCACGACCTCGTACGCGCCCGCGCTCACACCGCCGGAGAAGACGACGACGTCGGCACCGAGCCGCTCCGCCTCGGCGATCGACGCGCGCGGCCCGTCGCCTTCGTCGCCGACGCTCGCGCGGAGCACGACCTCGGCGCCCGCCTCCTCGGCGAGCCCGGCGAGCAGGAAGCTGTTCGACTCGGGGATCTGCCCGTGCCGCAGCGGCACCCCGGGCGCGACGAGTTCGGACCCCGTCGAGATCACCGCCACCTTCGGCGCCCGGGCGACCACGACGGAGGCGACCCCGGATGCCGCGATCGCGGCGATGCGCGCCGCGCTCAGCCGCACTCCGGCGGGGACGACGAGCTCACCCGCCGGCGTGTCCGACCCCCGGCGGCGGATGTGCGCCCCGGGCCCGCGGGGGACGACGACCACGTCGGTCCCGGACAGCGACCCGTCGAGTCCGTCGCGGGTGTCCTCGAACGGAACGACCGCCGTGGCATCCGTGGGGACCGGCGCTCCGGTCATGATCCGGGCGGCCTCCCCGGGCCGCAGCGCGGGATCCCGCGATGTTCCGGCCGGGAGATCGGCGACGACCCGCAGCGTCGCGGGGACGGTCGCGACGTCGTCGACCCGCACGGCGAAGCCGTCCATGGCGGAGTTGTCGAAGCCGGGCACGTCGACCGCGGCGTGCACGGGATGCCGCAACACCCGGCCACGAGCCCGATCGAGCGGACGGACCTCCGGCGCGAAGGGCTCCACGACCGACAGGATCGCGGCCAAGTGCGCGGACACCGCGATCACGGACGGGGGCATCCCCTCAGCGTAGGCGTCGGGTCTCGGCATCCGGTCCGGTCGTGTCGCCGTCGCGAGCGAGGGGTCCGGGACGGGCCAAGGATGCCACGGCGGCGTCGGTCCTCCCCGACCCGACCGCAGCGCGAGTACCGTGTGCGGCATGAGCGACCTGACCTACCCCGAGATCGGGGCGACGGCGGGGCGGCTGCCGCCGGGGTATCACCACGTCCGCGCGGAACGCGTGATCGGGCGCGGGCGGGTCGCGTTCGAGCAGGCCGCCGACGCGCTGCTGTGCGGGAACGTGCAACGGCGGGCGGGCGCGACCGTGCGCCTGTCCGAGACGCCCCTGCGCGTGGGGACCCGCATCGACATGCGGCTCGGGCCGTTCGGCATCCCGTGCCTGGTCGTGTGGGCGGAGCGCGACGAGGAGCACGCCGGATTCGCCTACGGATCGCTGCCCGGGCACCCCGAGAGCGGCGAGGAACGCTTCGAGCTGACGCTGGCGCCCTCGGGCGAGGTGACCTTCAGGATCACGGCGTTCTCGCGCCCGGGCCGTTGGTTCACGCGCCTCGCGTGGCCGGTGAACCGCGCGATCCAGCGCCGCATGACCCAGCGCTACCTCTGCACCCTGGATTCGCCGACGCGCTGACCCTCCGCGCCCGGGACGGGCGGAGCCGCGCACAACTCGACACACCGACACCGACCACCCCGCGCCGGAGTCGTGCACACCGGATGCCACGTCCCGACGGAAACGGGGAGGAGCCGCAGCCCCTCCCCGCCCGTGTCACTCGGAGTCCGACTCGCCTTTCCGGCGAGGCCGGACGAGCAGCACCACGACGACGCCCACGACGATGACCGCGACGCCGCCGACCGACAGGCCGATGACCAGGCCCGACGGCGCGGCCGCGGGGGCCGAGGCATCCGGGGCCGCCTCCTCCTGCTGCGACGCCACGTTCGCACAGGGGGACGCGTCGGAGCCGGTGCCGACCGGCTCCCCCGCCGCGGGCGCGTACGAGAACGTGTACGTGCCCGAGACGGGGTGGCCGTCGGACGACACCGCCCGCCACGTCACCTGATACTCGCCGGCACTCCCGAGCTCGACCGGGGTGGTGAGCGTCGGGCCGGCGAGCGCGGTGCAGTCGGTCTCGTAGTGCCGGGCGTCGGGCCCCACCACGATGACCTCGTTCCCGCCGTCGGCGCCGAGGAGGTTGGCGCTGAAGGTGAGCGTGACGTCCGCGGCGGTCGAGACCGTCGTGTCCGCCGCCGGCGTGGTCGAGACGAGGCTGTCGTGCGCCGACGCGGCCGGGGCTGCACCGAACGCGGCGCCCACGGCGGCCGCGGCGACGATGAGGCCGAGGACGCCGGCTCGACGCCGAGGCGCCGTGAGCGCGCGCACGATCAGGCCTTCTTCGAACGACGGGCGAACGCCAGCGCGCCGAGCACCGCGCCACCGACGGCGATCACGAGCGCGGCGATGCTGAGCCCGAGCGCAGCGCCCGCGGAGCCGTCCGTGGACGACGCCGCGGTCATGTCGTGGTCGTCGGCAGCGGGCGCGGCGGTCGCGGTACCGTGGCTCGCCCCGTGACCCGTGGTCGGCGGGGTGTCGTTGATGTAGAGCACCGGAGCGGGCTCGAGCGTGTCGTCGGCGGCGACCTCGTCGGGCGTGGCCGACCAGTTCACGACCTCGCCGTCGGAGTACGTCTGCACGGCGGGCAGGACGACGTGACCAGTGTCGGGCACGGGTCCGAGGACGGCCGAGAACATCTGGAACTGGTCCTGACCGATGCCCACGCCGGGGTCGGCCTGCCACACGATCTTCAGCGGGGCGTCGGTGACGGTGTTGCCGTCGACCTCGACGGGCGCCGGCAGGGCGCCCTTCTCGACGGTCGCGGTCCAGCCGGGAACGGGCTGCACGAGGACCGCCGTGAGCGGTGTGTCGGTCGGCAGGGCGACCTCGACCTTGACGGTCGAGGCCGTCTCCGACTCGGTCGGAACGCGGAAGTTGACCGTGGCGTAGCTGCCCGGCGTGGCGGTGTTCGGGTTGACGGTGACGTGTGCGGATGCCGCGAGGGGCACGCCCAGAGCGAGGGCGAGGCCGGCGGCCGCGCCCACGAGGGCGCGCGAAAGGGAACGGGACATGAAGGCTGCTTTCTGGATGTGCGCAGGCGTGATCGCACGCCGAAGCGCGAAGAGGTGAAGAGGGAGGGGGACTACGCCGCGAGCGGCGGACCCCGGTGCCTCATCACCGACAGCACGGTCATGCGGACCGTGAGCAGCGGCGCCTCCGGACGCATCCGCGGCGCGACGCGGGGGCGCGGCGCCGTGACGGGCGCGAGGGCGCGGAACGTGTCGGACAGAAGTCCGGCGACCGCGCGCAGCGCCCGCTCACCGGAGCCGAGCGCGACCACCGTGACGGCGGCGGCGAGCGCGTGCGCGACCCACATCCACGGCGATTCGGTGCCCGTGAGGCCGTGCGAGTGACCGGATGCCGCCACCTCGGCGAGCGCGGTCGCACCGGTGTGATGCCCGGCCGCGGCAATGCCCCCGCTGAGGTCGAGCGCCAGCAACGAATGGAACAGCAGCTGGCTGGCGGCGATCGCGGCCGTCAGCCGCCACCACGACACGGTGCGTCCGACGAGGGCGATGCACAGGGGCGACGCGAGGCTGAGGGCCAGGACGACGTTCAGGACGGCGGGCAGCTCACCGGCGGCGACGGTGTGCGACAGGGTCGCGACGAAGGTCGCGAGCACGGCGGCGGAGACCCCGCGTGCCGCGCGGCGTGCGCGCCCCGCTCTCGCCGACATGCCGGTCCTCCGTCTCCGTTCCCTGCCATTCCACCACACGGGTCGGACACCGCGGCGCCCGGGGACGCGGCCCCGACGACGCAGCACCCACCCGCCCCGATGTCGCGCCCCGGGCGTACGCTCGACCCATGTCCCCCTCGTTGCACGGCCGGTCCTGAGATGGGACGCCTGACCGCCTCGCGTCGCGTCACCCGCATCACGCTCGACGGCGTGAACAGACAGCGGCCGGATGCCGTGGCCGTCGAGGAGCCGCTCGAGATCCGGGTCGCCGGGTCACCGCTGTCGGTGACGATGCGCACGCCCGGCCACGACGTCGAGCTCGCCGCCGGGTTCCTCGTGTCCGAGGGAGTGATCCACCGCGGAGACCAGTTCGCGCGGGCGATCCACTGCGGAGGACCGGGCACCGGCGGCGCCGACGGCAACACCTACAACGTCCTCGATCTCACGCTCGCTCCCGGCGTGACGCTCCCCTCCGCCGACATCGCCCGCAACTTCTACACCACGAGTTCGTGCGGCGTGTGCGGCACGGCCTCCATAGAGGCCGTCGAGAAGGTGTCGTCCTACGACGTGTCGGGGGATGGCATCCGGGTCGAGGCCGTCGATCTCGCCGGCTTCCCCGACCGGCTGCGCGAGGGGCAGAAGGTGTTCGAGAAGACCGGTGGGCTGCACGCCGCGGCGCTCTTCGACGTCGCGACGGGCGAACTGCTCGTGGTGCGGGAAGACGTCGGGCGGCACAACGCCGTCGACAAGGTGGTCGGCTGGGCGCTGCTCAACGACCGGCTGCCGCTGCGCGGAATCGCGCTGCAGGTCTCGGGCCGGGTGAGCTTCGAGCTCGTGCAGAAGGCCGTGATGGCCGGCATCCCGATCCTGTCCGCCGTCTCCGCACCGTCGTCGCTCGCGATCGAACTGGCCGAGCGGGCGGGACTCACCGTCGCAGGATTCGTCCGCGGCGGCAGCATGAACCTCTACACACGTCCGGATCGCATCCTCGCTCCATCCACAACCCCCGCCATCGCCGAGACCTCCGGCGTACGCTGACCGAAGGCGCGCGGAGGGATGCCACCGTCTCGGCGCCGAAACCATCGGAGGGTGCACATGGGTGACGCGTTCGGGCTGATGAAAGACGCACCGCGTCAAGGCGGGCTCGGACCGGCCGTCACGGGCGACTGGGCGAGTACCGGCGAGTACGAGCACCCCGCCGCCGGATGGGGTGCCGCACTCACGGTCGGCAAGGTGCTGCTCGAGCAGCGCCAGCCGATCGCCGGCACCAAGGCGATGTTCACGATGAACCACCCGAAGAGCGGCTTCGACTGCCCCGGGTGCGCGTGGCCCGATGACAAGGGTGTCGCCCTCGACATCTGCGAGAACGGCATCAAGCACGTCACGTGGGAGATGACCCACAAGCGCGTCGGCAAGGAGTTCTTCGCCGAGCACTCCGTCTCCGAGCTCGCCGAGTGGTCCGATTTCGCCCTCGAGGATGCCGGTCGCCTCGTCGGACCGATGGCGTACGACGCCGCGACCGACCACTACGTCCCCATCTCGTGGAACGATGCGTTCCGGCTGATCGCCGAGCACCTGCACGGGCTCGACAGCCCCGACCAGGCGGCGTTCTACACCTCGGGGCGCCTCAGCAACGAGGCGTCGTTCCTGTACCAGCTGTTCGCGCGCGAACTCGGCACGAACAACCTCCCCGACTGCTCGAACATGTGCCACGAGGGCTCGGGCCGGGGGCTCACGGCATCCCTCGCCACGGGCAAGGGCACCGCCGACCTCGAGGACTGGCAGAACTGCGACGCCCTGTTCGTGCTCGGCGTCAACGCCGCGTCGAACGCCCCGCGCATGCTCACGAGCCTCGCCGAGGCCGTCGAGCGCGGTGCGCAGGTCGTGCACGTGAACCCGCTGCGCGAGGTCGCGGCCACGCGCACGATCGTGCCGCACGAGATCGTCGACATGGCGACGTTCCACGACCACCCGACGAGCACGCTCAACCTGCAGGTGCGCCCGGGCGGCGACCTGGCGCTGATCCGCGGCATGGCGAAGGTCGTGTTCGAGGCCGCCGAGCGCGACCCGTCGGTGCTCGATCAGGCCTTCATCGACGGCTACACCCACGATTACGAGGCGTACCGCGCGCTCGTCGAGGCGACCCCGTGGGACGCCCTCGTCACGCAGGCGGGGCTGACCGAGACCGAGATCCGCGCCGCGGCCGACATCTACCTCGCGTCGGAGCGCACCGTGATCAGCTGGTGCCTCGGCGTCAGCCAGCACGAGCACGGCGTCGACACCGTGCGCGAGATCGTCAACCTGCTGCTCCTGCGCGGCAACGTCGGCCGGCTCGGCACGGGGCCGTCGCCGGTGCGCGGCCACAGCAACGTGCAGGGCAACCGCACGTGCGGCATCAACCACAAGCCGACGGAGGAGTGGCTCGCGAAGCTCGACGAGGTGTGCGGCATCCGCTCGCCCCGCGATCCCGGACTCGACACCGTGCACACGGTCGCCGCACTCCACCGCGGCGACCTCAAGGTCTTCGTCGGGATGGGCGGCAACTTCGTGCGGGCCGCTCCCGACACGAAGCTCACGGCCGAGGGCATGAGCCGCTGCGAACTGACGGTGCACGTGAGCACGAAGCTCAACCGCAGCCACCTCACGCACGGCAAGGCGGCGCTGATCCTCCCGTGCCTCGGTCGCACCGAACGCGACGAGCAGGAATCCGGTCCGCAGTCGATCTCGACCGAGGATGCCATGAGCTCCGTCATGCTCTCGCTCGGGTCGCGCAAGCCCGCGTCGCCGCACCTGCTCAGCGAGCCGGCGATCATCGCCCGCATGGCGCGCGCCGCGATGCCCGAGTCGGCGACGCCATGGGAGTGGTACGTCGGCGACTACGACCGCATCCGCGACACCATGGCGAAGGTGCTGCCCGGGTTCGAGGGCTTCAACGAACTCGTCCGCCAGCACTGGGGCTTCCGCATCCCGCAGCCCGCGCGCGAGCGCGACTTCCGCACGCCCTCGGGCAAGGCGGAGTTCTCCACCGCCGAGCTGCCCGACGTGATCCCCGCCGACTCCGACGTGCTGGTGCTGCAGACCATGCGCTCGCACGACCAGTGGAACACCACGATCTACTCGGCCGACGACCGCTACCGCGGGGTCCGCAACATCCGCGAGCTCATCTTCATGAACCGCAAGGACATGCGCGACCGGGGGATCGCCGAGGGCGACCTCGTCGACATCGTGGCCACCTCGCGCGACGGGTCGGTGCGGAGCATCACGGCGTTCCGCGCGCTCGAGTACGACACCCCGCGCGGGAGCGCCGCCGGGTACTTCCCCGAGATGAACGTGCTGCTCGGCCCCGACGACTACAGCCGTCAGAGCGACCAGCCGCTGATGAAGAGCCTGCGCGTGCGGGTGGCGAAGACCGCCTGACCGGAAGCCGCCGCGCGGCGCGACCGCCGTCGCCGGCTCACGCCGTGGGTTCGGCCCCGAGCACCGCGCGCAGACCGGCGGAGTACTCCTCGAACGTCACTCTCACCCCGAACGCCCGCTGGACGATGTACCCCTGCGCGAGCGCGACCATGTGGAGGCTCAGGTCGGCGGCATCCGTGCCGGGATGCTCGGCCACCCACGGGCCGAGGGCCTCTTCGTAAGCGCGACGGATGCGCCCCACGATGTGGGTGATCAGCTGCTTCATCTCGGGGTCGATCGCGGCTTCCGCCCACATCTGCAGGACGACGGAGGCGGGGGTTCCGTCGTCGTCGAATCCGCGGAGGAAGCCGGCCACGAGGTCCAGCGGCGAGCGCGGCGCCGCATCGGAGGCGGCGATGTTCGCCTCCCGCGCCCCGATCACGGTGTTCGCGGCGTAGAGCGCGATCTGCGCCTTGCTCTCGAAGTGCGAGTAGATCGAGCCCGTCGAGAGCCCGGACTCGGCGGAGATGTCGGCGATCGCCGTGCGCGTGAGTCCCTTGCGCTCCATCACCCGGATCGCGGCGGCGACGATCTCGTCGCGGCGGGCCTGCGAGGACGCTTCCGTGAGTCTCGGCATGCAAACAGAGTACCCGTTCTGTATAGTCACACACAGAACGTTCATTCTTTTTGGAGGTCTTCGTGGCCACGCCCACCGATCCGCCCACCCACTGGGCCCGCTCCCTCGCCATCGCCGTCGGCGCGGCGGTCGCCGTCACGCTGATCGTCCTCGCGTTCCTGTGGCCCGTGGCCACGGCATCCGCGAAGGACATCCCGCTCGCCGTCGTCGGCGATCCGGCCGCGGTCGCACAGGTCGAGGACGGCCTCGCGAAGAACGCCGACGGCGTGTTCGCGCCCACGACCTCCGACAGCCGGGACGCCGCGATCGACGCGATCGAGCGGCGGGAGGTCTACGGCGCCGTCGTCACCGGGCAGCAGCCCGAGGTCCTCCTCGCGACGGCGGCGAGCCCCGCGGTGGCGACCGCGCTCCGCGGGGTGGCACAGGGTCTGCAGGCACAGGTGTCCGCTCAGCTGGCGGCGATGGGACAGAACCCCACCGCCGTCGCCGTCACCGTCACCGACGTCGTGCCCCTCGTCGACGCCGACCCCAACGGCGCGGGCATCGTCGCGATCGGGTTCCCCCTCGTCCTGGGGGGCCTCGCGGGTGGCATCCTGATCTCCCTGCTCGTGACCGGGGTCGCCCGACGGATCACGGCACTCGTCGTCTACGCGGCCGCCGCGGGAACCGCCGTCACCCTCATCGCGCACACGTGGTTCGGCATCCTGCCCGGCGATGCGCTCCCCCTCATCGCGGGCAACGCCCTCGCCATGCTCGGCACCGCGTCGTTCATCGTGGGTCTCAACGCGCTCATCGGCCCTCCCGGCATCGCGGTCGGCGCCGTGACGACGATGCTGATCGGCAACCCGCTGTCGGCGACCAGCATGCCCGTCCAGTTCCTCGCGGCGCCGTGGGGCGGAGTCGGACAGTTCTTCGTCCCGGGGGCCTCCGCGACGCTCATCCGCGACCTCGGCTACTTCCCCGCGGCGGACACGACACAGCCCTGGCTCGTCCTGGCCGCGTGGGCGCTCGTCGGTGTCGTGCTGAGCGTGATCGGCCACTGGCGCAACCGCGAGGTCGTCCACCTCGCGGAGTGAGGGACGGGACACAGCGAGCACTCCGCCCTCCGCGCCGCTAACGTGACCGGGCCGTGCAGCGGAGATCTCGCGAGACACGCCGCCCCCACACCGCCGCACACCGGCGTGTCGTCCACCGACTCCGCACGACGGCACGCCACCCGGCGGTCACTCCGCACGAGAGCGCCCCGCCGCAGCCGGGGCCGCCGCTCCCCGCCGCGCCCGGCGACACGCCCAACTAGACTGTCCCCGTCCGGCCCCTGCGATTCTTGGAGCTCAGCCGCGTGACCACCCCGAACCCCGCCGCCCGTACCGCTCTCGCCGACACCGTCGAGAACGCGATCGCGACCCCCGAGAAGGACCAGCCGTACGGCGCGCTCGGCCTCAAGGACGACGAGTACGCGAAGATCCGCGAGATCCTCGGCCGCCGCCCCACCAGCGGCGAGCTGGCGATGTACTCGGTCATGTGGAGCGAGCACTGCTCCTACAAGTCCAGCAAGATCTACCTGCGCCAGTTCGGCCAGAAGGTCAGCGACGAGATGAAGACCCGCCTCATGGTGGGCATGGGCCAGAACGCCGGCGTCGTCGACGTGGGCGACGGCTGGGCCGTCACCTTCAAGGTCGAGTCGCACAACCACCCGAGCTACATCGAGCCGTTCCAGGGTGCGGCCACCGGCGTCGGCGGCATCGTCCGCGACATCATCTCGATGGGCGCCCGCCCCGTCGCGGTGATGGACCAGCTGCGCTTCGGTGCCATCGACCACCCGGACACCCCGCGCGTCGTGCACGGCGTCACGAGCGGCATCTCGTTCTACGGCAACTGCCTCGGCCTGCCCAACATCGGCGGCGAGACGGTGTTCGACGCCGTCTACCAGGGCAACCCGCTCGTCAACGCCCTCGCGGTCGGCGTCATGCGCCACGAAGACATCAAGCTCGCCAACGCCACGGGCGTCGGCAACAAGGTCGTGCTGTTCGGTGCCCGCACGGGCGGCGACGGCATCGGCGGCGCGAGCATCCTGGCATCCGACACCTTCGCCGACGGCGGACCCACCAAGCGTCCCGCGGTGCAGGTGGGCGACCCGTTCGCCGAGAAGGTGCTCATCGAGTGCTGCCTCGAGCTGTACCGCGACGACCTCGTCGAGGCGATTCAGGACCTCGGGGCCGCGGGCATCTCGTGCGCCACGAGCGAGCTGGCCGCCAACGGCGACAGCGGCATGAAGGTCGAGCTGTCGAAGGTGCTGCTGCGCGACCCGTCGCTGACTCCGGAAGAGATCCTGATGTCGGAGTCGCAGGAGCGCATGATGGCGATCGTCGCGCCCGAGAAGCTCGACGCGTTCCTCGCCGTCGTCGGCAAGTGGGACGTCGAGACGAGCGTGCTCGGCGAGGTCACCGGCGACGGCCGCCTCGTCATCGACTGGTACGGCGAGCGCATCGTCGACGTCGACCCCTCGACCGTCGCGGTCGACGGCCCCGTCTACGAGCGGCCCGTCGCCTACCCGACGTGGATCGACGCGCTGAACGAGGACTCCGCGGCGAAGCTCCCGCGCGCCGCCGACAACGACGCGTTGCGCGCGCAGTTCACGACCCTCGTCGCGAGCCCCAACCTCGCCGACACCTCGTGGATCACGAACCAGTACGACTACTACGTGCTCGGCAACACGGCGCTGAGCTTCCCCGACGACGCCGGCATGATCCGCGTCGACGAGGAGACCGGGCTCGGCTTCGCGATCGCGACCGACTGCAACGGCCGCTACAACCAGCTCGACCCGTACAACGGCGCCAAGCTCGCCCTGGCCGAGGCGTACCGCAACGTCGCGGTCACCGGAGCGGTGCCCACCGCCGTCACCGACTGCCTCAACTTCGGCAGCCCCGAGAACCCCGAGGTCATGTGGCAGTTCAGCCAGGCCGTCGAGGGTCTCTCCGATGGATGCCTCGAGCTCGGCATCCCGGTCACGGGCGGCAACGTGTCGTTCTACAACCAGACCGGTGACCAGCCGATCCACCCGACCCCCGTGGTGGGTGTCCTGGGCATCATCGACGACGTCGCCGCGCGCATCCCGAGCGGATGGCAGGATGCCGGCGAGAACCTGTACCTGCTGGGCGTCACCGCCGACGAGCTCGACGGCTCGCAGTGGGCCGGCACCATCCACGACCACCTCGGCGGTCGTCCGCCGAAGGTCGACCTCGCGCAGGAGCGCAAGCTCGCCGAACTGCTGCAGGCCGCGGGATCTCAGTCGCTCGTCTCCAGCGCGCACGACCTCTCGTCGGGCGGTCTCGCCCAGGCCCTCGCCGAGGGCGTGATGCGCTTCGGCGTCGGTGCGCGCGTGTGGCTGACCGAGCTCATGGAACGTGACGGAGTGGATGCCACCGCCGCCCTGTTCAGCGAGTCGACCGGTCGCGTGCTCGTGAGCGTGCCGCGCGAAGAGGACGTGAAGTTCCGCGGCCTCTGCGACGGTCGCGGCTACCCGGTGCTGCGCATCGGCGTGACCGACGTCGAGCCGGGCACCGAGGCGACGCTGGAGATCCAGGACGTGTTCACCGTCCCCGTGTCGGAGCTGCGCCGCCTGTCGACCGAGACGCTTCCCGGCGTCTTCGGCCCGACGGTCACCGAGCCCGTCGCCTGAGCCGTTCCGGGTCACCCGCCCACGAAAGGAGTCGCCGATGACCGATCACGACGACGACATGGCGGGCTTCGACGCGCGCCGGCAGCGCCGCGTCAAGATCACCGCGTGGGTCGTGATCGGCGCCCTCGTCCTCACCGGCGGCGGCGCGACGGTGCTGTCGCTGATCTTCGGCTGAGGCCGCCCGCCCCTCCCCGCGACAAACGCTTCTCGCGGCGAGACACGGCCTCTCGTCGCGTTTCTCGGCGTGAATCGCGTTTATCGCGGAGAAGCGAGCGGGCGAGGCGGCGCGGGGCCGGGAAACTCCCCGCGGGATGCCAGACGACCGACGTAGCATGAGGACGTGGAACCGCTCCTCGCGCTGATGGCCGAATGGTGGTGGATCGCTCCCGCCGCGGCCGGAGCCGGCACCGTCGGCTGGATCGGCGTGCGCAACACCCGGCGTCGCGCGCTGCCCGCGGGAGGATCGACCACCGAGCGCGCCGCTCGCACGTGGGCGAACCGACCGATGAGCAAGGCGGCCGCTCGCCGCCTGGAGCTGGATGCCGCGCTGCTCGACCAGCAGAACGCGCGACACGCGGTCACGCGCGGTCGCGCCGAGGTGAAGATCGCGGATGCCGAAGTGATGCGCGCGCAGGCCGAGCGGGCGGCATCCCGTGCCTCGTCCGACGCGGTCGTCGCCGCGCGCGCCCGCCTCACCGCGGCTCAGCGCGAGTTGCGCGCCGCCTCGGCGGAGATCCGCGCCCGACGCGCCGCGGTGCGGGCGGCGAAGAGCATGCTGCCCGCCATCCGCGCCGGGAGCGCCCCGCTCCCCGTGGCCCGGTTGTTCGCCGAGCACGACGCGATCCTGCAGCGTTGGATGGCGTACGAGACCGACCCGGCCCTCGCGATCGACTTCCCGGCGATGAGCGATTCGCGCTCCCCCCTCACGGCCGAGTTCCTCCGCGCGCAGGAGCGCGCGCAATGGCTCCGCCCGTCCTCGACGTCGACCCGCCTCGAACCGGCCGACTTCCTCGCCTACCGCGACGCCGTGCGCGCCCTGCGCCACGCGTTCGAGCGGGCCGAACGCGCGGCGCGCCACGGCCGCGACGAGCGCCCGGCGGATGACACCTCCGACGTCTGGGGTCGTATGGCGTCGGAGTGGGCCGAGCAGGCGCAGCGGGCGGTGACGTGGTCGATGGAGAACATGGGGCGGGCGGCATCCAAGTCGTGGACCGAGCGCCAGGCCAAGCGCGGGCGGAAGAGCGACCCGGGCGCGTAGCGTGTCCCCGTGAACAACATGATGGAGTTCGCCGGAAACTACTGGTGGCTCGTCTTCCCGCTCTTCGGCATGACGATGGCCGCGGTCGGCCGCATCTCGAAGCAGCGGGAGCTCACGGCCCGCCGGCGCCACCGCGAGCAGCTCGAACTGCTCCGCGTGCAGGGCGGCGGGGCCGTGGCATCCACCCCCGCCCCGGTCGCCGCGACGCCGGCCGCGGGCGACGACCTCGGGCGCGTGGAAGCCCGGCACGACGACGTCACGCACCGCTGGCTCGACTACGAGCTCGATGTGGCGAAGCTCATCTCGTACCCGGCGATGAGCGACGGGCGGCAGCCGCTGACCGCCGCTTTCCTGCGCGCGAAGAAGGTCGCCGACACGCTGCGCCCGGCCGTGGGCGAGACTCCGGCTCCCGAGCGACTGAGGGAGTACCGCGACGCCGTGACCGACTACGAGGTCGCGTTCGAGCTCGCCGAACGCGACGCGCGGCGGGTCAAGGCCGCGGCGTTCACGCCCGAGGAGCGCAAACGCCTCGAGACGGCGCAGCAGCTCCTCGGCGTCGCCGTCGACCAGGCCGCGACACCGAACGAGCGGCAGGTCGCCTACCGCCGCGTGCGGCAGGAGCTCGACGGCCTCATCTGGTTGAGCGACGAGGCGGTCGAGAACCTCGAGAAGAAGGTCGCGCTCGAGTTGCCGTCTTCCACGCCGCCGGAGCCGGCCGCCTGACGCACCGCATCAGCGCACGCGGCGGATCCGCACGGGCCCTCGCGCGGTCGTCACGTCGACGACCTCGCCGCGCTGCGTGACCTCGACCTCCCCCGCGTCGACGAGGTGTCGCGCGGCGTCCCGCGCCGGTTGCATGAGGTCGCGCCACTCGTCGCCGCCGACGGCGCGGGCGGCCTCGGAGGGGCAGATCGTCGCCCCGGCGGCCCGCTGCGCGAGGAGTTCGCGAATGGATGCCACGAGCCGGGGATCCGCAGCAGATGACGGGGGCATGTGTCCAGTGTCCCCCCGCACGACGGCGTCGGGGCGAGAATCGGGCCGTGCCCCTGGAACGTCACGCCCCCACCCTCCCCGGCCGCGCCGTCATCGAGCAGCGGTGGAACCGCGCCGTGTTCGTGCACTGGCGTGTCGATCCCGATGAGGTCGCGCCGCTGCTCCCCGCCGGGACGCGTCCCGACGTGCACGACGGCGCGGCGTGGGTCGGGCTCGTGCCGTTCGTGCTGAGCGAGTTCCGCTTCCTCCCGCTGCCGCCGGTGCCGTTCGTCGGCACCTTCACCGAGATCAACGTCCGCACGTACGCCGTGGACGACGCCGGTCGCCGCGGGGTCGTCTTCCGGACGCTCGAGGCCGAGCACCTCGCGCCGGTGCTCGCGGCGCGCGCGCTGTTCGGGCTGCCGTACCGCTGGGCGCGGGCGGGGGTGCGCACCGACGGGCCGCTCATCGAGTACCGGTCGCGGCGGCACGGCGGGCGGCATCCGGGCACCCGCCTCCGGGCGCACCTCGGCACCGCCCCCGTCGACACCCCGCTGTCGCGGTTCCTCACCGCGCGCTGGGGGTTCCACGAACGGCACCTCGGTCGCACGATCTGGGCCGCGAACAGCCACGAGCCGTGGCCGCTGGTGACCGCCGAGCTCGAGGCCCTCGACGACGACCTCGTCGCGGATGCCGGCTTCCCGCAGCTGCGCGGACGCACGCCCGACTCGGTGCTCGCGATGCCCGCGGGACATCCCGGGTTCCGCACCCGCTTCACCCCCGCACGCGGCATCGCGAAAGCCCCCTCCGCCTGACACGGAGGGGGCTCGCGGATGGGGCGTCAGTCGCGCTGCGTCGGGAACGCGGCGGGGTTCTGCTCGAGCCACGCGTCGACGGCCTCGGCCTCACGGCCCTCGCCGTACTCGTTGACGACGAGGTCTTCGAGCGAGCCGTACTGCGCGTCGTCGAGCTGGATGCCGGCGATGAGCTCAGCGGCATCCGGGTACTTCTCTGCGAAGCCGGCCGTGCCGAGGAAGTGGAGCTTCTCGGGGTCGCCCATCAGGCCCTGCGGGTCGGCGAGGTCCTTCACGTCGTAGGCGTCGTTGGCCCAGAACGGACGCCAGAGCGTCACCGCGATGTCCTTCTGCGCCGCGATGGCGTTGTCGAGCTCGGTGAGCATCGCCGCGGTCGACGAGGTCACCAGCTCGAAGCCGCCGTCGAGGCCGTAGCCGGGCATCGCGACCTCCTGCGTCTGCTTCGTCAGGCCCGCCCCGGGCTCGATGCCGTAGATCTTGCCGTCGAACCGGGCGGCGTTCGCCTGCAGCTGGTCGATCGAGTCGATGTCGACGTAGCTGGGCACGGCGATCGTGAGCTTGGCGTTGTCGTAGTACGAGCCGAGGTCTTCGATCGCGTCGCCGTAGGTGTCCATGTACGACTTGTGGGTCAGCTCGGGCCAGGCCGACGGGTAGATGTCGACGTCGCCCTGCGCGAGCCCGGCGTACAGCGGCCCCGCCTCGGTCAGCGTCTGCATCTTGACGGTGTAGCCGAGCTTGCCGAGCTGGTCCTCGAGGAGGTAGGCGGTGCTGAGGCCGTCCGTCCACGAGGGCAGGAAGCCCAGCGTGATCGTGCCCTTGTCGCCGCCGTCGCCGGCGCCGCCCTCGGCCTGGTTGCCGCTCGCGCATCCGGCGAGCCCGAGGGCCGCCACGGCGCCGAGGGCGAGTGCTGCGGTGAGGTGTCGCGTGTTCTTCATGTGATCTTCCGTTCCGTATGTGATTTCCGTGGTGCAGGGGGGAGGCAGTGGATTCAGGCGCCCGTCGTGATGGGGGCGCGGCGCGGGGAGGCGACCTGGCGCTCGGCCTCGCCTGCGGCATCGGCGGCCGGGCCGCCGGAGGCGGGGGCGCCGGGACCGCGGCGGCGGCCCAGCACCGCCAGCAGCGACGACGTGTTCGCGGCGCGGGTACCGAGGGCTGCGGTGAGGCGGTCGAGGTACACCGCGAGGATGACCACGCTGAGCCCCGCCTCGACGCCCTTGGGGAGGTTGACCGTCGAGATCGACTGCACGACCTCCTTTCCGAGACCGTCGGCACCGACCATGCCCGCCACGACCGCCATCGACAGCGCGAGCATGATGACCTGGTTGACGCCGGCCATGATCGTCGGCATCGCGAGCGGGAGCTGGATGCCACGGAGGATCTGCCCGGGCGTCGCACCGAACGCGTGTCCGGCCTCGACGGTCTCGGCATCCACTCCCCGGATGCCGAGTTCGGTCAGGCGCACCCCCGGGGGCAGGGCGAAGATCACCGTCGCGACGACGCCGGGGACGACGCCGATGCTGAAGAAGGTGATCGCGGGGATGAGGTACACGAACGCCGGCATCGTCTGCATGAAGTCGAGGACCGGCTTCATCACGGCGCGGACCGCGGGATTGCGCGCCGACCAGATGCCCAGCGGCACCGAGATCGCCACGGCGACGGCCGCCGCGACGACGACGAGCGCGAGCGTCTGCATCGCGGTCACCCACTGCCCCATGGCGAGGATCAGCGCGAACCCGACGACGGTGCCGATCGCGAGCTTCCACGAACGCACGAGCCAGGCCAGCAGGGCGGCGACGACGATCACGACGATGATCGGCGCGGCCAGCAGGACGTCGCTGAGTCCCCCGACGAGGAAGCGGACGACCACGGCGATCACGTCGAACAGGCCCGACAGGTTGTCGCGGAGCCAGTCCACGCCCGCGTCGACCCACGTCCCGACCGGAATACGGAACCCGTCCATCAGCGCACCCCCTCGATTCCGGATGCCACGGCTTCCGGCGCGTCACCCGCGTCCGCCAGCACGGCGTCGATCTCGGCCGAGGGCACGGGCTGCGGGAGCACGGTGATCTCCTCGGTGGCGGTGGGCCCGGGGCCGAGCGCCGCGAGCAGCGTGACGCGCGGGATGACGCCGGTGAGGCGTCCCTCCGCATCCAGGACCGCCAGCGGCAGCGGCGACTCGACGGCGGGCACGAACAGGTTCATGAGCACCTCGTCCTCGCGGACGCTGTGCGGCACGGGCTTCAGACGCCCGAGCAGCGAGCTCTCCCCCGCGCGGACGAGCTTCACGGCATCCCGGTCGGTGACGATCCCGAGGAGCTTGCGGTCGCGATCGGTGACGTACACGGCCGACATGTAGGCGTCGCGCATCTGGCGGAGGGCCGTGCGCGGACCCGCGCCGGCATCCACGCGGGGACGGGGACGTTCCATGACGTTCGCCGCCGTGAGCACCCGGGCGCGGTCGACGTCCTGGACGAACTGCTCGACGTAGTCGTTCGCGGGGTCCGTGAGGATGTCCTCCGGCGTTCCGATCTGGACGATACGGCCGTCGCGCATGACCGCGATGCGGTCACCGAGGAACATCGCCTCGTTGAGGTCGTGCGTGATGAACACGATCGTCTTCTTCAGCGTCCGCTGCAGCTCGAGCAGCTGCTCCTGCATCTCGCGGCGGATGAGCGGATCGAGCGCACTGAACGCCTCGTCCATGAGCAGGATGTCGGTGTCGGCGGCGAGGGCGCGGGCAATGCCGACGCGCTGCTGCATCCCGCCGGAGAGGGCCGAGGGGAGCTTGTCGCCCCACCCCTCAAGGCCCACCAGGGCGAGGATCTCGTCCGCCTTCGCGAGGCGTTCGGTCTTGCCGACGCCCCGGATCTCGAGCGGGTACGCCACGTTCGCGGCGACCGTGCGGTGCGGCAGGAGGGCGAAGTGCTGGAACACCATCGCGATGCGCTCGCGGCGCAGGTTCCGCAGCCGCGCGGTGCTCACACCGGTGAGCGGGTCGCCCTGCACCTCGACGGTGCCGGCCGTGGCGTCGTGCAGGCCGTTGAGCATGCGGATGATGGTGGACTTGCCGGAGCCGGAGAGGCCCATGATGACGAAGATCTCGCCGGGTTCGACGTCGAAGCTCGCGTCGATGACGGCGGCGGTTCCGGCGTCGCCGAGCTGGTCGCGCCGGGCACCGGCGCGGAGCTTCTCGACGGCGGACTGCGGGGAGCGGCCGAAGACCTTGAAGAGGTTCCTGGCCGCGATGGCATGCGGAGTGGTCACTGTGTGCACCTGCGCGGCCTCGGGTGGCCGCATCGGTCACGCCCGGGTGGCAGCCGCTCGGCGTTCACCGGGGGTGCGAACGCTCCGACGCCGGATGTCGGATCCGGGTCCTGGCCGCCGACCGTACGCTCGCGGCGCGACTCCCCCGAGCCGGCACCGGCGACCGCGGACTGGTCGGGTGGGCGGCCCGCTGGGGGCCTCCTCTACCGTTTCACGCTGATGGATCGGCTGGCAAACCGACCGCCGGCTTGCGTTTCCGGGACGACCGTGGCACACGCGGGCGCGTAGCGGGAAGGTGCACGGTCCCGTCGCCCCGGGCACGCCCGGGCGTGTCGGTCAGTCCTCCGCGGGGGCGCCGGCGGCGGACCGGTGGTGACGGATGACCTCGGCGACGACGAAGTTGAACCACTTCTCCGCGAACTCCGGATCGAGATCGGCCTCGGCGGCCAGACGCTTCAACCGGGCGATCTGCTGCTCTTCGCGAGAGGGGTCGGATGCCGGCATCCCGTGCTGCGCCTTGAGCACACCGACCTGCTTGGTACAGCGGAATCGCTCGGCGAGCAGGAAGATGAGCGCGGCGTCGATGTTGTCGATGCTGCCGCGCAGGCCCTGCAGGATCGTCGTGGGGTCGGCGTCGGTCATGGGTCCTCCGGACCCGACCCTATCGCGCACCCGCGGTCCGCCGCGGCGAGCCCTACAGTGTGACCATGAGCCGATCGTCGCACCCCGATCCTTCCGCCGAAGGCGCCAACGCCGGGGAGGTCACCTCGCGCGACCGGCCCGTGTGGTCGGCGATCGCGCGGCCCTACGCCGCGGGCTTCTTCCTCACGCTGGGCGGGCTCACGGCGCTCCTCCTCGGACTGTCGCTGTCGAACCTCTCCACGGTCCTCATCTACATCGCGATCGCCCTGTTCATCGCGCTCGCGCTCGATCCGCTCGTGCGGAGCCTGGTGCGCCGCGGCATCTCGCGGGCGTGGGCCATCGTCATCGTGTTCGGCGGACTCGCGGTCATCCTCGCCGCCGCCCTGTGGCTTCTGATCCCGCCGGTGGTGCGCCAGATCTCGCAGTTCATCGAGGACGTCCCGACCTTCGTCTCGGACCTCCGCGCCAGCGATTTCGTGCTGTGGATCGAGTCGAACTTCGGCGACAGCGTGGGCGACATCTTCAACGAGGTGCAGAAGTTCTTCACGAACCCGGCGAACCTCACCGCCATCGGCGGCGGTCTGCTGCAGGCCGGCGTGACCATCGCCACCGGCATCTCCGGCGCGATCATCGTGCTCGTGCTGAGCCTGTACTTCCTGGCATCCCTCCCGTCGATGAAGAACTCGCTCGTGCGCCTCAGCCCGGCGCGCAACCGCGAGACGGTGTCCGAGATGACGGGCCAGATCACCGACTCGGTCGGTGGCTACCTGTCGGGCATGGTCGTGCTGGCGCTGATCAACGCGGTGTTCGCCTTCATCGTGCTGACGCTCGTCGGGCAGCCCTTCGCGGCGCTGCTGGCGGCCTTCGCGTTCGGGATCACGCTCATCCCGCTCGTCGGGTCGGTGCTGTTCTGGGGCACCGCCACGGTGTTCACGCTCATCGTGAATCCGACGGCCGGACTGATCTTCGCCGTGGTCTACCTCGTGTACATGCAGGTCGAGGCATATGTGCTGACGCCGCGCGTGATGAGCCGGACCATCTCGGTCCCGGGATCGCTCGTCGTCATCGGCGCACTCGTCGGCGGCACGCTGCTCGGACTGCTCGGCGCCCTGGTCGCGATCCCGGTCACCGCCTCGCTGCTGCTGATCGTCAAGCAGATCATCATCCCGCGCCAGGACGCGAAGAAGTAGCGGATGCGGGGGCGCGGCCAAGCGCCCCCGCATCCGCCCCTCTACCGGCGATCCCGACGAGGGCGACGAGCCACGATGGTGCCGACGAAGAGCAGGACGACGGCGAGCGCGAGCGCGGAGAGCGGCCACACCGTGCCGGTGCGTGCGAGCGTCGCAGACCCCGTGACTCCGGCCGTCGTGGATCCGTCGATCGACGCGTTCGCCCCGGAGGGGGACGGCGAGGGAGTCGGAGTCGGAGTCGGGTCGACCGGTCCGGTCGTGCCCGTGTCGACCGTGACGGTCTGCGTTTCGGAGGTGTTCCCGGCGAGATCGGTCGCCCGCAGCACGACGGGGACCGTTCCTCCGCCCGAGGCGAGCGTCACCTGACCATCGACCACGGCGATCCAGGTGCCGTCGACCCGACGCTCGACCGTGCCGACGCCCGACAGGGCATCCGAGGCGGTGACCTCGACCACGTGCTCCGAGGCCTCGTGCGTCACGACCGTCGTCAGCGTCGGCGCGACGCCGTCGATCTTCACCGTCAACGCGATGCGTGACGACACGTTGCCCGCGGCGTCGACCGCCTCGGCCTCGACGAGGTGCGTGCCGTCAGCGGTGACCCGGAAGTCGTCGGTCAGCGCAGCCCACGCGCCACCGTCCACGCGCACGCGCACCGCCGGAGAGGGATCGGTGTCGTCGGTGACGGTCGCGGCGACCGGCACCGCGTCGCGGTACCAGCCCGAGGCGGGTACGGGGGGTGCCGCCTGGAACTCCAGCGTCGGCGCCGTGGTGTCGACCGGCGGCTGGTCTGCGGCGGCCCACACCTCGAACTCCGAGATGGCGGCCGACCCCTGACCCTCCGCGGCGCCCCACGACTGCATCACCGCGCGGACGGCCGTGGTCTCGACCGCGGTGAAGTGCACCTCGTTCGCGGTATCCGACGATCGTCCGTACGTGTCGGATGTCGCGACGTCCTCCCACGCGCCCGAGTCGTCGCGGTACTGCAGCACCCACGACCGTGGAGGGATCAGACCGGCATCGGCCTCGTCGGCCGCGTCGCGCGCGAACTGCACGCTCGCGCGGTCCACCGTCACCGGGCGATCCCAGGTCAGCTGGACCCACTGCTCGCCGACGCGCGGCCAGGTGCCCCACGGGGTGCCCGTGACGCTGCCGTCGTTCACGCCGCCGACGGGCGCCCAGCCGGAGGCCGACGATGCCGTCGGGGTCGCGTACGGCGCGATGTTGCCCGTCAGCGGCGCATCGGGCGACCGTGGAACGGTCACCGCGGTCGCGGTCGAGACGTTCCCCGCGGCGTCCGTCGCACGCACGTACACCACGTGCCGCTCCAGATCGGGCGCCGCGACGGCCGCCGTGTACGGCTGCCACGTGAGCGGGTCGTCCAGCGCGTACTCCATGCCGACCAGGCCCGAGCCGGCATCCGTGGCCGTCGCCGAGACCGATCGGGCGCCCGCGTCCAGCGTCGCCGTGACCGAAGGAGCGGTGGCGTCGATGCGGAAGGATGCCGTCGCCTCGGTCGAGACGTTGCCGGCGGCGTCCGTGGCGCGGGCGGTGACCGTGTGCGAGCCGTCCTCACGCACCACGGTGTCGACGCGGCGCACGTCGGGAGTCGTCGTGGCCGCCGCGCCGTCCACCGCCACCGAGAGGGCGACGCGCACGTCGCGGTCGTCGGTCGCATCGGCACGCGCGGTCACCGGTCCGACGAACCATCCGTCGGCGCCCTGGGGGCCGCGCGTCTCGAGCGACACCTCGGGGGCCGTGGCATCCACCGTCTCCCCGAGCACCTCGAGTTCGGAGACGCCGACCGCGGCGTTCGTGGTGCCGTCGGACTGCGCGTCGAGCACGGCACGGATGCCGGTGGTCGTCACGGGTGTGAACGACACGCGGCTGGGTGCCGACGCCTCGACCGGGTAGCCACCGGCTCCCGAGACCTCGGTCCAGACGCCGTCGACGAGCGCCTCGATGTGCCACGAGGCCGGCACGGCGACACCGTCGCCCGCGCCCGAGGCTCCTGCCACGTCGCTCCAGAAGTGCGCAGTGACCGCGTCGACGGTGACGGGCTTCTCCCACGTGTAGCCCACGTTGCGGGTCTCCGGACGCACGCCGTCCCAGGTGGCCCACGTCTGCGACGCCGACCCGCCCTGGTAGACGACGGTCCCGTCGTTGATCGAGGCGAGCGAGTTCCAGGCCGCAGTGAAGTCGGCGACCGGCGTGCCGGTCTTCGCCAGGTCGGTGCGCCAGGCGTCCGCGCCGATCACCGTGACGGTGGCCTGCACGCGACCGGCGGCATATCCCTGTGCCGTTCCGCTGACCGTGAAGGTGCCGGGCGCCGCGTAGGAGGCCGGATCGACGGCATCCCAGGTCACGGGTGCGGCCACGCGGTCGTCGCCGTACGCGAGCGCCACGGTGTCGGGCAGCTCGGGAGCCTCTCCGACGAGCGTGCTGGTGGCGGCCGGCTCCACACCGGTCGGGGCGACGGCACCCGCGGTCCACTCCTCCACCGCGAGGGCCGAGTAGCTCGACGACGCCCCCGAGCCCGGCGCGGCGTTCAGCGTCGCCCGCAACCGGGTCGTGGTCACGGGCGTGAACGTCACCTCGTGCAGCTCGCGCGTCGAGGTCGGGTACCCGCTCGGGTTCGCGATGTCGTTCCAGCGCCCGTCGGCCCAGTACTGCAGCTTCCACGACGACGGGGCCGAGACGCCGTCGCCACTGCCCGGCTCGCGGTCGCTCCAGAACTGGATCGACGAGCGGTCGATGCGCACGGGTTCGGGCCAGTCGTACTGGATCCACTGGGAGGCCGGTCGGTCGGCCGCGTACGAGCCCCACATGTCCGGCGGGAGCGGGTTCGGGCGCACGATGCCGTCGTTCAGCGCCGCCTTCCAATACTGCACGGGCACCGGTTCGTTCGACGCCGAGACCGTGGCCCACGGGGCGACGTTCGCCGAGGGGGTCGTTCTGATGTCGTGCGCCGGAGTGGTGACCACGGGCTTCATGCGCGCCGGGGTCACGGAGTCGTCCCACTGCACCTCGTCGACGGCCACCGACCGCCGGAAGTGGTTCCCGCCTGCGGCATCCGCCGTGTGATAGGCCATGTACCAGGCGCCGTGGTACTCGGTGATGGCGGGGTGGCTGGTGGTCGACGAGACGGGCGCGAGCACCCGGCCCTGCGAGGTCCACGGTCCCATCGGGGTCGGCGCGGTCGAGTAGGCGATGCACGCGTGGTAGACCGCGGGGGTGCACCAGCTGTCGGGCCCGGCCGTGTTGGCCGCATAGGCGAGGTAGTACGTGCCCTTCCGCTCGAACAGCCAGGCGGCCTCGAAGAAGCCGTCGACCCCGCTGCGGAATTCGGTGGGGGTGCCGATCATCGTCTTCATGTCGGATGCCAGCTCGACACCGAACAGCCGGCTGAAGCTGCCCCAGTACATCCACACGCGGCCGTCGTCGGTGACGTAGACGGTGGGATCGATGTTGTGGGCGTCGTTGCCCAGGATCTTCTGCGACACGATCGGGCCGCCGGCGTAGTCCTTCCACGGGCCCAGCGGGGTGTCGGAGACCGCGACGCCGATGCCGAACGGATCGGGCGAACTGCTGCCGGCCTCGTGCACGGGCACGTACCAGTAGTAGCGGCCGTCGCCGCCCTGCACGACCTGACCGGCGTAGGCGCGGCCCGGCGTCGCCCAGGAGAAGACCTGCTCGGGGCGCATGAGCGACGGGTGGTGCTCCCAGGAGCCGCCCTCGACGTCGGTGGTCGAGAACGCCTGCCATTCGTTCATGACGAAGTCGTTCGTCGTCGCGTCGGCCTCGTCACGGCCGGCGTAGACGTACAGCGTGTCGTCGGCGACGAGGGTGGCCGGATCGGCGGAGTACACCGACCCGTCGCCGATCAGGGGGTTGGGGAGGGCCGCGGCGGGGCTCGCGGGCGTGAGCGCCAGCACTCCTCCCACGAGGCCCAGGACGGTCGCGGCGGCCCACAGTCGCCGCGGGGCAGGACGGATCACGGTGGTCTCCTTCGACCGGGGGGAAGTGCGGAAGGGGCCGGGGGCGAAACGCCCCCGGCCCCGGTTCGTCAGGCCGAGCGGCGCCGACGGTGGTACGCGATCGCCAGGACGATCAGCCCGAGCAGCAGCACGCTCACGCCGATGCCGATCGCGACCTGCGTCGACGCGGCATCCTGTCCGGTGACCGCCAGCGGCGGCGTCTGCGACGACGTCGCGCCGGGAGCGACCACGGTCACCTGCGCCGTGAGCTCACCGCCGGGCACCACGAGCGCCACGGTGTGCACCCCCGACTCGGCGTATGCCGGGACGGTGAACACTCCGTTCGCGGTGCCGTCGGCCCCGACCGTCAGGGTGCCCAGGCGGGCCGGGGTGGAGCGGAACTCCACCGCGAACACCGTGCCCGGCGCAGCCCCGCTGACCGAGACGGGCAGCTGCCCGCCCGGCGCCACCTGCGCGACGCCGATCCGGATGACCTCGTTGCCGGTGAGCGAGCCGCTGGGCTCGGCGCCGGGATCGGTGCCGCCCCCGCCGGGGTTCGTGCCCGGGTCGGTGCCCGGATCCGTGGTCTTCGCCGGCACGGCGACCTCCACGACATCCGACACGTTGCCCGCGACGTCGGTCACCCGCACGCGCACCGTCGTGGCGGCGTCGCCGACGGCGGTGACGCCGGTCGCAGCGGTCCACGCCCCACCACCGAGCTGGTACTCCACGACGGCCACGCCCGAACCGGCATCCGTACCGGTGGGGGTCACGGTGCGCGACGGGGCGTTCCAGCCCGCGTCGGCGACCGGCTTGGTGGCATCCCGCTTCACCTCGACGCCCGCGGGCTCGGAGGTGTTGCCGGCGACATCCTTCGCCCGGAAGGAGACCGTGGTCGCACCGTCGCTCGTGACCTCGACCGGCGCGGTGTACCGCGACCACTCGCCGCCGCCCACGCGGACCTCGACGACGGGAGTGTCGTCACGGTCGTCGATGGCGGTCGCCGAGACCTTCACCGTGCCGGTGTACCAGCCGCTCGCGGGAGCGACCGGGTCGACCGAGGTGGTGACGACAGGCGCCTGCGTGTCGGGGACCGGCGTCTCCGGCTGCTCCCACACCTGCCATTCCTTGATGCCGACGCTGCCCTTGCCCTGCTCGGTCCCGACGGGGTCGAGCGCCAGGCGGAGCTTCGTCGTGGTCACCGGGTCGAACGTCACCGTGTTGTAGGTGTCCTTCGCCGTGCCGTACGCGCCGGCGTTCTTCACCGGCACCCACGCGCTGGTCGTGGCATCCCAGTACTCGGCCTCCCACTTCGCGGGGACGTCGATGCCGAGTCCCTGCGCATCGATGTTCGACACGAAGTACACGCCCAGTTCGCCGACCGTCACCGGCTCGGTCCAGTCGTACTGCACCCACTGGTCGGTCACCGCGGGCCAGACGCCCCACACGTTCGCGTTGTCGTTGGGGGCGACGTCGCCGGAGGACGTGGGCTGGACGTTGTCGTTCAGACCCGTGACCTTGTTCCAGGCGGCGGTTCCGGATGCCGTGGGCGTGGCGAGCAGGGCGACGTTGCGCTTCTGCGACCCGTCGGCCTTCGGCACCGTGCGCTCGACCACCGGCGAGACGTTGCCCGCCGTGTCGGTGGAGCGCACCTGCACCTTCGTCTCGTCGAGTCCGACGAGCACGGAGCCCGTCAGCGCCTTCCACTCGCCGGAGTCGCCCAGGCGGTACTCGATCGAGGCCACGCCCGAGCCGGAGTCCGTCGCGGTGGCCTTGACCGTGCGCGAGACCGCGTCGGTGGTCACCTCGACGGCCGGATCCGTGGTGTCGATGCGCACGGTCTGCTCGGCCACCGGCGACGTGTTGCCCGCCGCGTCGGTCGCCCGGGCCTGCACGACGTGGGCTCCGTCGCCGGTCACCGAGACGGTGCCGGTGTAGGCCGCCCAGGCGCCCGCATCCACGCGCACCTCGATGCGCGGGGCCGCGTCCTGATCGTCGCGCGCCGTCACGTCGACGGCGACTGCCTGCGTGTACCAGCCCGAGCCCGGAGCCGCCGGCGACACCTGGAAGGCCACCGTGGGCGCCTTCGTGTCGTCACCGCCGGACCCGACCGTCACCGCGGCCGACGCGGCCTTGGTGCCGGGCAGGTCGCTCTGCACCGTGCCCGCGACCGTGAACTGTCCCGGCGCGGCGTAGGAGTCCGCGGCGACCGCGTCCCACGTGACCGGGAGGTCCTGACGCGAGCCGTCGTTGAACAGCACGCCCACGGTCTTCGGCAGCACCGGCGCGACACCCGGCTGGGTGCGGCTGGTCACGGCATCCACCTGGTTGATCTGACCGGGAGCGGTCGCGCGGACCCACACGGTCGCCTTGGCCGAGACGGGCGAGCCGGGGACGATGCCCGACACCGGGAAGCTGCCCTCACCGGCGACCTGCGCGTCGGTGACCTGGGCCCACGTCACGGGGAGGTCGGCGTGGCTGCCGTCCGAGTACGTGGCATCCACCGTCGCGGGGAGCGTCGGCTTCGTGCCCACGGCCGTGCGCACGTCGATCGGCTCGATCGAGGTCGGCGCGTCGGCGAACACCTTGAGCTCGCTGACGGCGACGGCCGCGTACGGTCCGTTGCCCGCGGCCTGCAGCACGACGCGGAGCCGCGTGGTGGTCACGGCGTCGAAGGTGACGGAGTTGGTCGCGTCGCGCTTCACCGTGTACTCCGACGGGTTTCCCACGTCGGCCCAGTCGGAACCGGTCCAGTACTGCGCCTTCCACCCCTTCGGGACGTTGACGCCGTTGCTGGAGTTCGGGTCGGTCTGGTCGCTCCAGAAGCCGATCTCGGCCCCCGCGATTCGCTGCGGCGTCTTCCACTCGTACTGGAGCCAGCGGGTCGCCGGGTGGTTGCCCGACCACGTGCCCCAGATGTCGCTCTGGCTGCCGCCGGTGAAGAACACCTTCCCGTCGTTGACCGCCTTGACGTTGTTCCAGCCCGCGGTGTACTCCGCGGTCGGGGTCGCCTCGGGGGCGACGTTCGTGCCGGCGGTGACCGGCTCGCCCTGCACGGTGACGTCGGTCTGCGACGTCTTCTCCCCGTCGTCGGCGGTCAGGCGCAGCACGTACTGCCCCTTGTCCGAGAAGCGGGCCGTGGTCGAGGCGGACGCGGCGTCGTCGAACAGCACCGTCGCCCCCTCGGGCGCGCTCACCACCGACCAGGTCGACGACACGGTGCCCGCGGGCAGCCCGTCGTCCTTGACCGTGCCGACGAGCGCGGCCGCGCCGCCGACCGACGCCTGGAGGTTCTGCCACGCCGTGACCAGGGGAGCCTGGTTCGTGGATGCCGGGGCGGCGACGCCCGTGTGGAACACCTGCAGTTCCTTGACACCGGTCTTCATGCCGCTGGCGTGGGTCACCGTCAGGCGCACGGCGTCACCGGTCACCTCGGGGAACTGGACGTGGTTGTAGTTCGCGCGGGGGTACGCGGGTGTGCGGGCCTGCTGCGGGATCACCGACCACTGCCCGCCCCGGCGCACCTCGAGCGTGTAGACCGACGGCTCGGCGTACCCCGGCGCGGTCGCCGACGACGAGCTGTCGTAGAAGTAGGGACGGATGTCGTCGAAGGTCTTCTCGCCGCCGAGCTCGACGGTGAGGGAGTCCTTCGCGTTCGGCGATCCGGCGGTCCCCCAGAAGGGCTCGTTGATGGTCGTGCCGTCGACCGCGCCCTTCGGGTCGCGGCCCGCGGCCGAGAAGGTGGCCGTCGCCGAGGCGGCGAGGTTCGCACTGCCCGTGCTGGCGGTGCGGACGTCGGCACCGGCCTTGGCGAACAGGTCGACCACGCGGGCGTCGTCGGCGAAGCGCACGTCCTGCGGCGCCTGGACCGACGAGGTCGTCGCGGTGGTGACCTTCGCGTCGCCCTTGACGACCTGCACCGTTCCGGTGGCCGGGTCGTAGATGACGTGCGACAGCTTGTCGACGGTGAAGGCGAGCTTGCCGTCGAGGAACACCGAGTAGCCCTCGGGCACGTCGTCGCCGTAGTACCGCGTCCCGCCCGGAGCGTCCCACGTGACGGTCAGGTCACGGTCGCGGTACCGGATGTTGTTCGCGGTGAAGTGGTCCCACCCGATGTCGATCGGGTCGAGTTCGATCTTGGCGTCGTCGCGGGTGCGCACGCCCATCGCGTCCTCGATCATCGTGAAGTTCGTCGCGCCGAGGATCGTGTGGTGGATCCAGGAGCGGTAGTCGATCTTCTGCGGGTTCGCCGAGCCGTTGGCCCAGAACTCGTTCTGGTCGGGCAGACGGTTGTCGCCGCCGTTCTGATAGTGCGCCCACGCGTTCCAGTACAGGAGCTTCTTGTACGACTCCGCGGTGATGGCATCCGTCGGGTAGTCGCGCAGGACCTTCGACATCATCCGGAACATCACCGTGGAGTTGATGACCGAGAAGTTGTTGCTGCCCTGGCCGCCGGTGGCGTTGTACGCCGCCTGGTCGGCCTGGTTCGCGGTGTAGAAGGGGAAGATCGGGTACTGCTTGTCGTCCGCGAAGAGCCGCAGCGCCTGGACGTAGTCGTCCTTGTAGTCGGCGTCGCCGGGCTTGGGCACGAGGCCCACGGTGAACGGGTAGTAGTTGTTGATCTCCTTCCACGGCACGTGCTCGCCGTTGTTCGCCATGGCGTGCTCGAGGAGCTTGCGGTCGGGGTTCCACAGCACCTTCATGACCTGCGCCTTGATGTTCTGCGCGAACGCCTCCATCTCGGCGGCCTTCGCGGTGTCACCGGCGGTGCGGTAGGCCTCGGCCGAGGCGAGCGCGTTGGAGTACAGGTAAGCGTTCTCGGCGCGGTCCTGGTAGCCGGCCTTCCAGTGGAACGACACGGCATCCGCGTCGTTGCCCGTCATCGCGCCCCAGTTGTATTCGATGAGGCCGTTCTTGTTGAAGTCGTAGGCGTCCTGCAGGCCCTTGACGTCGTCCTCGGCGTACTTGGCGAGGTTCCCGGCGATGGCGCTGGGTCCGCCGTGCAGCTCGTAGGAGCGCCACGCGGCCTCGGAGATGTACTGGGTGTAGCTGTTCGACCAGTTGGCCGGGTCGCCCGGGTTGTCGACGAATTTGTAGCTCTTGCTCGTCTCCCCCGTCGACACCCAGGGGCCGTAGGAGTAGATCGGGTCGCGGAAGTACTTCAGATCGTCGATGAACATGCCCGTGGTGAGCACGATCGAGTTGTTGTACCCGAGCACGCCTTCCATGGCGACCGGGAACTGGTAGGTGTTGCCGGGCATGTCGGCGTCGAGGAAGTTGAACCGCATGAGCCACCACCGGTAGAACAACGACTTGTCGATGTTGTCCTCGGGGGTGTCCAGGTACGGCACGTTCTCGGCCCACCACCGGTTGTAGGAGGTGACGTGGCCGGTGTACGCCTCGGCGGGCGACTGCGCCCGCGTGGCGTCGTACTCGCTGCGGGACTCGGCGATCTCGTCGGTGACGAGGCCGAGCTGCACCTTGGCGGTCGCGCTGCCGCCGGCGGGCACCGACAGCGTGCGCGTGAGGGTCTGGCCCGCGGGCGCGAAGCCGTCTCCCGAGAAACGGGGCGAGATCTTGGTGAGGTTGTTGAGCGCCTCGACGTGACCGACCAGCTCGTCGCCCTCCGCGGACACCGCGTACGGGGAGGATGCCACGAGCTCGACGTCGACCGCACCGCCGGTGGAGCGCACGTCGAGGTTCGTCACCAGCACGTTGGCGTCGGTGATGAACTTCGTCTGCACGATCTCGAGCCCGCCGCCGCGGTGGACGCTGCGCCAGTAGCTCGGGGTCTGCTTGCGCTGGGCGACGTCTTCGGTCAGCGGCACGTCGGCGCCGTTCACCCGCGCCGCGATGGTGTAGCCGGAGCGGCCGTCGATCGATTCCCAGTAGGCGAGCTGCCCGCCGAAGCCGAGGGCGGACGGGTCGTGCTCCTTCATGAAGGCCGCACGCCCGCGCGTGAACAGCCACTGGTTGTTGTCGCCGAAGCTGCCGGCGTCGCCCGTGCGGGCGAGCATCCGGTCCATCCAGAAGTCCTTGTCGACGCTGGTGCCCGCGCCGGCCGCCACGTCGGCGTCGAAGATCTTCTGGAGCTGGTTACCGGGGGTGTAGGTCACCCCCGTCGCGGGGACCGGGGTGGGGCTGCCCGAGAACGTCGGGTAGCCGATGTCGGTGTTGGCCGCCTGTGCGGGGGCCGCGACGACCAGGGTCGCGACGACGGCTGCGGAAGCGATCGTCCCGATGGCCGCGCGGCAGGTGCGACGGCTCGTGCGGTGTGGGGAGTCCACGATGTCTCATCCTCTCGGTCTCTCTCCTCACCGAGAGAGACATGCGGGATGAAACGCTAAGGAAACGCTTACGTTTTCTCAATCCTTTTCGAAGATTTCGAAGGACGCGAAAACTCAGCGCCGCGCGATGGTCGATCCGCGGATGATCAACCGCACCGGCAACTGACTCGTCCCCGACTCCAGCCGCGCGCCGTCGATCGCCTCGAACACGCGCTGCGCGGCGAGCCGACCGAGACGCTGCAGGTTGGCATCCACCGTCGTGAGCGCCGGACGGGAGTTCGTCGCGAGGATCTCCCAGTTGTCGTATCCGACCACGGCGAGGTCGTCGGGGACCGTCCGCCCGAGCTCGCGCGCCGTGTCGAGCACGCCGCGGGCGATCTGGTCGGAACCCGCGAAGATCCCGTCGATGTCGGGGTGCTGCGACAACAGCATCGCCGCCGCGTCGCGCCCCCAGTTCTCGGTCCACTCCGAGAACATCGGTTCGCCGACCAGCTCGAGGCCGGCCGCGGCGAGCCCCTCCCGGGCGCCGGCGAGGCGGTCCTTCGCGGCGGCGTACGTGGGGTCTCCGGACACGTGGGCGATGCGGGTGCGCCCGCACGAGACGAGGTGCTCCACGGCCAACCGGCCGCCCGCGCGGTTGTCCGGCACGAGGGACATGTCGCGCGGATCGTCGGACGGCGAGTACGCGTACACCACGGGTACGGGGATGTCGGGTCCGAGCGACGGCCGCGGATCCGTCGCGCGGCCGACCACGATGATCCCGTCCACGCGCCGACTCAGCAGCGCGCGCAGGTGATGCTGCTCGCGGATGGCGTCCCCGCGGGCGTCGCACAGGAAGACGTTGACCTGGCCCGCACCGAACGCGTCCTCGGCGCCCATCAGGATCGGCAGGACGAAACGACCTTCGAGGTCGCTCGTGAGCAGGCCCACCGTCCCCGTCCGCCCGGCGACCAACCCCCGCGCCATCGCGTTCGGGGTGAAGGACAGCTCGTCCGCGGCGAGGAGCACGCGCCGCCGCGTCGCGTCGGCCACATCCTCTCGCCCGTTGAGCGCCTTGGACGCCGTCGCGATCGAGACCTGGGCACGCTTGGCCACATCGCCGAGCGTCACCGCGCGGTTCGCCCCGTTGCCATTCACGCTCGCCCCTTCCGAAAACCTTATCGAGATGTGTTGACCATAGCGCCTTCGCCGGATAGTGTCCCGAAATGGGTTTCGGCTTTTCGAACCCGACCCGATCACATGTGCGACAGCGGCGCCCGCCGCAGCGCTTACTCGATGAAGAGCAAGAGGAGAACCGATGAAGCTTTCCCGAAGCCGCACCGCGGTGCGGACGCTGACGGCCGCGCTCGCGGCCGGCGTCCTGGTGGGTTCGCTCGCCGCCTGTTCCGGGGGCGGCTCGACCGCAGCCCCGCAGGACATTCCGGCCACCGGCACGGATGACGGCGCGACGCTGACCCTGTGGACGCGCGCGCCCCTGGAGAAGCAGGCCAAGGACCTCGTGGCGGCCTACAACAGCACCCACAAGAACCAGGTCGAGCTCACCGTCGTCCCCAACGACGACTACGTCGCCAAGGTCGGCGCCGCCGCCGGCTCGGGCGGGCTCCCCGACCTCTTCGCCGCCGACATCGTCTACGTGCCCAACTGGGTGCAGCAGGGGCTGTTCCAGGACATCTCCACCCAGATCGACGGCCTCTCCTACAAGGACACGATCAACAAGGGCCACCTGGATGCCGGCACCCTCGACGGCAAGGAGTACGTCCTGCCGTTCGTGCTCGACCTGTCCGTGATGATGTGGAACAAGGACCTCGTGAAGGAGGCCGGTCTCGATCCCGAGAAGGCGCCCGCGACCATCGCCGACTTCGCCAAGACCGCCAAGGCCGTGCAGGCGCTGAACAAGCCCGGCGTGTCCGGCACGTCGACGGGCCTGAACTGCGGCGGTTGCCTCCTCTTCACCTGGTTCCCGTCGATCTGGGCCTCGGGCGAAGAGGTCCTCAACGCCGACGGCACGGCCTCGCTGCTGAACAACGACGCCGCCAAGGAGGTCTACTCCACCTGGAAGGACCTCGACGCCGCGGGCGCCGTCGCTCCCGGTTCGGCCGACGAGACCGGCGCCACCTGGGTCGCGGGCTTCCAGGAGGGCAAGGTCGGCATCATGCCCTTCCCCGCCACGCTCCTCTCGGGCCTGAAGTTCGACGCCGGCGTCTCGGGCATCCCGGGCGTCGAGGGCGGCGAGTCGACGTTCGTCGGCGGTGACGGCATCGGCATCTCCAAGGACTCGAAGCAGTCCCCGCAGGCCTGGAACTTCCTGTCGTGGCTGACGTCCGAGGACGCTCAGGTCGGCGTCCTCGCCAAGGGCGGCAGCACGGTCGCGCGCTCCGACCTCGCGAACAACGAGTACTCCGCGAAGGACCCGCGTCAGGTCGCGATCAACGAGGTCGCGGGCAAGGGCAAGACGCCCGTCGCGCTCAACTTCCAGCAGGCGTTCAACGCGCCCGGCAGCCCGTGGCTGACGTTGGTGCGCAACGCCGTGCTCAACGGCACGAACACCGTCGACGCCGACAACGACGAGATCACTGCGGTCCTGGCCCAGTGAGTCCCGGTGGGGCGTCGTCCACGCGGCGACGCCCCACATCCCCCTTCGGAAGGAATGACGTGGCCCTCTCCACACCCCTCCGGCGGAAGCGTTACTCACGCTCCGCCCTCGGCGGCCCGCTCCAGGGCTGGCTCTACGCCGCCCCGACGGCGCTGTTCGTCGTCGCGCTGTTCATCATCCCCCTGCTGCTGGTACTGCAGATGTCGGGCTCGGAGTGGCCGCTGCTGCGCGGGAACATGGGCCCGAACTTCCCCGAGAACTTCGTGGATGCCGTGAACCACCGCCTCTTCTGGGAGTCGATCCGCTTCACGCTGCTGTACACGGTGATCACGACGGTCCTGTTGATCGGGCTCGGCCTGGGGCTCGCGCTGCTCGTCCAGGAATCCAGCCGCTGGAAGGGGTTCCTCCGCACCGCCTTCCTCCTCCCGAGCGCCCTCGGCCTCGCCTCGGCATCCCTGCTCTTCTACGTGCTCTACTCCCCCATCGCCGGCCCCTTCGCGGGTCTCATGCAGTCGTGGGGGATCACCTTCCTCGGCTCGCCCGAGGGCGCCCTGTGGTCGACGGTGTTCCTCATCGTGTGGCGCTTCGCCGGCTTCTACATGCTCCTGCTGCTCGTCGGCCTCCAGGGCATCCCGGAGGAGCTCTATGAGGCGGCGCGGATCGACGGAGCCTCGCGCGGACAGATCTTCCGTGACATCACCGTGCCGCTGCTGCGCCCCACTTTCGCCCTCACGACCGTCATGTGCGTGACCGGCTCGCTGCTGGCGTTCGACCAGTTCTACATCCTGACCAAGGGCGGACCCGACAACAGCACGATGACGGTCGTCCAGCTCATCTACAACATCGCCTTCCAGGGCCAGAACAGCCTCGGCATCGCCGCCGCGCTGTCGGTGATCATCCTGATCGCCCTGGTGGTCATCAACGTCGTGCAGCTGCGCGCGTTCCGTCGCCCCGAGGAGGCCTGACGTGGCTCTGACAGACACCCCGGCCCGTCCCGCGACCCTGAGCACCCGCGCGATCGTCGCGCCGGGATCCACCGGGCGTCGCCGCTCGCGGGGACCCCTGCTCTGGGGGCTGCCGTCGAAGATCTTCACCGGCGCGCTGGCCATCATCTTCCTGTACCCGCTCGTGTGGACGGGTGTGGCATCCGTCAGCCCCCAGGCGGGCACGAGCCAGAACGACGGCTGGGGCTTCGGCAACTACGCCACCCTCGCCAACTTCCAGTCCGGCATCTGGGTGTACCTCGGCAACTCGCTCTTCGTGTCCCTGCTGACGGTCGCGCTCACCCTGCTGGTGTCGTTCTTCGGCGGCTACGCGTTCGCGCGCTTCTCGTTCCCGGGCAAGAACCTGCTGTTCCTGCTCGTGCTGGCGATCCTGATGGTGCCGTACGCGACACTGCTCATCCCGCTCTACGTGATCCTGAACGCGGTGGGACTGCAGAACTCGCTCGTGGGCGTCGCGCTGGTGCTGACGATGTTCCAGCTCCCGTTCTCGATGTTCATGATGCGCATCTCGTTCGAGTCCGTCCCGCGCGAACTCGACGAGGCGGCCCTCGTCGACGGCTGCACGAGCTTCTCCGCCCTGCGCCGCGTGCTGCTCCCCGCGGTCAAGCCCGGCCTGATCACGGTGGGTCTGTTCGCCTTCCTCACCGCGTGGAACGACTTCATCGCCCCCCTGATCCTCATCAACGACCAGTCGAAGATCACGCTGCCGTTGGCGGTCGCGAACCTCCGCGGCCAAACGATGGGCGTCATCGACTACGGAGTCACCGAAGCCGGCGTCGTCGTCCTCGCGCTGCCGTGCATCGTCCTGTTCCTGATCCTCCAACGTCACTACGTGCGCGGCTTCATGTCCGGCGCCTTCAAGGGATGACCATGTCCACCACCCTCCCCTCCCGTCCCCTCGACGTCGCCCCGCCGTCCACCGTGATCGCCCCCGTCGTCCCTCCCCGCTCCACCCTGCGTCCCCTCGGACTGGGCGAGGTCCGCATCACCGGCGGGTTCTGGGGTGAGCGCCAGCGCGTGAACGCCGCCCACACCCTCGCCCACATCCTCGACCGGCTCGAATCCGAGGGATGGCTGCCGAACTTCGACCTGGCCGCCGCGGGCGGCCTGCCGGAGGGGCGCCGCGGGCGCGAGTTCTCGGACTCCGAGATCTACAAGTTCCTCGAGGCCGCCGCGTGGGAGATCGGCCGCTCCGACGATGCCGACCTGGAGCGCACGTTCCGCGCCGTCGTCGCCCGCGTGGCCGCCGCGCAGGAGGACGACGGGTACCTGAACACCGAGTTCGGCCGCCCCGGCCAGCAACCCCGCTGGTCCGACCTGGAATGGGGGCACGAGCTGTACTGCCTCGGGCATCTGTTCCAGGCCGCCGTGGCCCGCGAGCGGACACGACCGGGCGCCGACGACGGGCTGCTGACGATCGCCCGCCGCGCCGCCGACCTCGTGTGCGACGTCTTCGGGCCCGACGGCATCCCGGCCTTCTGCGGCCACCCCGAGATCGAGACCGCTCTGGCCGAGCTCTCCCGCCTCACCGGCGAACCGCGCTACGGCCGGCAGGCGGCGCTGTTCGTCTCGCGCCGCGGTCACGAGACGCTCCGCGACATCGAGTGGGGTCGCACCTACTTCCAGGACGACGTGCCGGTGCGCGACGCCGAGGCGCTCAGCGGCCACGCGGTGCGGGCCAACTACCTCGCCGCGGGTGCCGTGGATGTCGCCGTCGACAGCGGCGACGACGCGCTGCTCGACTCCCTCCGCCGTCAGTGGGGGCGGACGCGCGGCCGCCGGACGTACATCACGGGCGGTCAGGGCTCGCACCACCAGGACGAGGCGTTCGGCGTCGACTGGGAGCTGCCGCCGGACCGCGCCTACTCCGAGACCTGTGCGGGGATCGCCTCGGTGATGTTCTCGTGGCGGCTGCTTCTCAATGACGGCGACGCGTCGTACGCCGACCTCATCGAGCGCACGCTCTACAACGTGGTGGCGACCTCGCCCGCCGCGGACGGGCGCAGCTTCTTCTACGCCAACACCCTGCATCAGCGGGTGCCCGGCGTGGTCGCCGACCCCGAGGGCACCTCCCCGCGCGCGTCGTCGTCGCTGCGGGCGCCGTGGTTCGAGGTGTCGTGCTGCCCGCCGAACGTCGCGCGCACCCTCGCCAGCCTCGACGCGTACGTCGCGACGGCGGATGCCGACGGCATCCAGCTCCACCAGTACGCGCCCGCGGAGATCCGGACGGTGCTCGACGACGGCAGGCCGGTCTCGCTCGACGTCGAGACCGTGTACCCCGCGGACGGCACGATCCGCGTCACGGTGAACGACGATTCTGCGGGCGAGTGGACGCTGTCGCTCCGCGTGCCGCAGTGGGCGGAGGGCGCGCACGTCGCGATCCGTTCGGGCGGAGAGCTGGTCGACACGCATGCCGTCGCCCCGGGGATCGCCCGCGTGCGACGAGCGTTCCGGACGGGGGACGTCGTCGAACTGGAACTGCCCATGGCGCCGCGCGTCGTCGCCCCGGATCCGCGGATCGACGCGGTGCGCGGGTGCATCGCCGTCGAACGCGGGCCCGAGGTGCTGGCGCTGGAGTCCGCGGACGTCTCGGGGGTCGACGACGTCGGCGACGTGTGCCTCGTCGGGGAGCCCGCCCCGTTCGAGCGCGACGGGCGGGTGTGGATCCGTGTCGGCCATCGCGTCGTCCCGACGGAGACCTGGCCCTACCGGGAGTCGACCGCACCCGAGGTCGCGGACGCCGATGCCGTCCCGCTCGTGGCCTATCACGACTGGGGCAACCGCGGCCCCTCCACGATGCGGGTGTGGATCCCCACGTCGTGACCCGCATGACGGCGCCTCATCTTCGGGTGGGGCGCCGTCGTCGGTTTCAGCGCATCGGCAGCAGGCGCGTCGGCGAAGGGGACGCCGTGCGGTGGCGCACGCGGCCCGGCACACCCGTGCGGGCGTCGAGCGGGAGCGACACGATCTCGTCGGCGAGCTGACCGGCCACCAGCAGCGTGTCGTTCACCACGACGTGGTGTCGCGGCCAGTGCGTACCGGCCTCGGCGAGCGCGGTCAGCTGCAGCGCCTCGCCCGCGCCACGGACCGACAGGACGCCGATCGTGTCGCTGCCGCGCACTCCGACGTAGAGCGTCGCACCGTCACGACTCGTGCACAGTTCGGCGGCGGTGTCTCCATCGAGGGTGCCGAGCAGGGGCTCGCCGGACAGGACACGCCACCGCCCCTCGGCATCCGGGGTCAGGACGAACACCTCGCGACTGAGCTCGGTGACGACGTAGAGGTGGCCGGACGGATGCCAGACCCCGTGCCGCGGACCGCTGCCCTTCGGCAGCGCCACTTCCTGCACGAGGCGCAGACCGGCGCCGCTCGAACGCCAGAACCGCACGAGGTCCAGACCCATGTCGGTCGTGGCGAGGAGCCCGCGCGGGAGGACGATCGTCTCGTGCGCGCGGGAGACGCGTGCCCCCGCGGCCGCCTCTTCGGACTCGGCGTCGGTCTCGGGAACGGCGTCGTACTCGGGGACGAGGTGCCCGAACTCCTCGCCGGCCGCCTCGCGCAGGGCGCGGGCCGCGGCGGCGAGGTCGGGGACCACCGCGCCCGAGACGGCGGCGCCGGTGTCGAGGGCGAAGGGGTCGTCGGTGGACCCGTACGGATCGCCCGCCGCGGCGGCGATCACCGGCGAAGACGGTCGGCCCGCGGCATCCAACGAGATGCGCACCACGCGACCGTCGCCCCAGCAGCTGGCGACGAGGAACGACCCGTCGGGCGCGACCGCGACGTGGCACACGGCCTCGCCGGCGGGCACCGGCGCGCCGAGCGGGGCGAGGCTCGTCTCTCCGGTGCGGCGGTACGCCTGCACCGTGCCCTCCGCCTCGAGGGCGGCGTACAGCACGTCGAGCTGGGGGTGCACCGCGACCCACGACGGCGAACCCGGGGCGGCGACGGCCGTCCCCACCATGCCGAGGGGCCCGGACGCCCACACCGAGTCGGCGTCACCGGCCTGCAGGATGCCGATTCCCTCGGCCGACCCCGCGTCGGGGGCGTAGGCGCCGACCCAGAACCGCACGTCAGTCGATCAGGTCGTGACGGACGATGACCTGGTCGCGTGCGGGCCCGACGCCGATGACCGAGATCCGCGTGCCGCTCATCTGCTCGAGCGCGAGGACGTAGTCCTGCGCGGTCTGCGGCAGCTCGTCGAACGTGCGCGCGGTGGAGATGTCTTCGCTCCACCCGGGCAGGTACTCGAGGATCGGCTTGGCGTGGTGGAAGTCGGTCTGGTTCACCGGCAGGTCGTCGTACCGCTCGCCGTCGACGTCGTAGGCGACGCAGACCGGGATCTGCTCGAGACCGCCGAGGATGTCGAGCTTCGTGAGCACCAGGTCGGTGATGCCGTTGATGCGCGTGGCGTAGCGCGTGATCGGAGCGTCGTACCAGCCCACGCGGCGGGGACGGCCCGTGGTGGTGCCGAACTCGAAGCCGCGCGAGCGCAGCCATTCGCCGCTCTCGTCGAACAGTTCGGTCGGGAAGGGGCCGGAACCGACACGGGTCGTGTACGCCTTCACGATGCCGACGATGCGGTCGAGGCGGTTGGGTCCGACGCCCGAACCGGTGGCCGCGCCCCCGGCCGTCGCCGACGACGACGTGACGAACGGGTAGGTGCCGTGATCGACGTCGAGCATCGTGGCCTGGCCGCCCTCGAAGACGACGACGTCACCGGCATCCAGCGCGTCGTTCAGGAGCAGCGAGGTGTCGCTGACCATGGGCGCCACGCGGTCCGCGTAGGAGAGGAGGTCTTCGACGACCTCGTCGGCGGTGATCGCCCGGCGGTTGAAGATCTTCACCAGCAGGTGGTTCTTCTGGTCGAGGGCGCCCTCGACCTTCTGCCGAAGGATGTTCTCATCGAAGAGGTCCTGCACGCGGATGCCGACGCGGTTGATCTTGTCGGCGTACGCGGGACCGATGCCCCGGCCGGTCGTGCCGATCATGCGCTTGCCGAGGAAGCGCTCGGTGACCTTGTCGAGCGTGCGGTGGTACTGCGTGATGATGTGCGCGTTCGCGCTGATCTTGAGGCGACTGGTGTCGAGCCCGCGCGCGTTGAGCGCCTCGAGCTCGTTGAACAGCACCTCGAGGTCGACCACGACGCCGTTGCCGATGACGGGGGTGACGCCCGGCGAGAGGATGCCGCTGGGCAGCAGGTGCAGGGCGTACTTCTCGTCGCCGATGACGACGGTGTGGCCGGCGTTGTTGCCGCCGTTGAACTTCACCACCCAGTCGGTGCGCTCACCGAGCAAGTCGGTGGCCTTGCCCTTGCCTTCGTCGCCCCACTGGACGCCGACGATCACGATTCCGGGCATGTGCGCTCCTCGCGTGTTATCCGGCGGTACACCCCATCCTATCGAGCGGTCCGACAGCACCCCGGCGGGGTTGTCCACAAGCCCACCCGGCGGCGTTGCGGCGTCACTACTCTGAGCGCATGCTCCGCTCCCGTTCCTGGGCGACCGGTTGGACCGCCCTCCGCCTCGCGATGGCCGCGCTCATCGCCGCGGCGATCATCGCCCAGTTCGTCTCGACCGTCACCGGCGCCGTCGACACCGGTCGCGACGTGCTCACCACCGTGACGAACTTCTTCAGCTTCTTCACGATCCTCTCCAACACCGCGAGCGTGGGAGTGCTGGCGTGGGCCGGCATCCGGTTCCTCGGGCGCGGACGCCGCACCGAGCCCGACCCGCTCCCGCTGGCCGCGGCGCTGGCGTGGGTCTCGACGTACATGGTGATCACCGGCGTCGTGTACAACCTGCTCCTACGCGGGCTTCCGCTGCAGCCCGAGACGGTGGCGTGGTCGAACGAGGTCATGCACGTCTGGGGTCCGCTGTTCCTCCTGCTCGACCTCTTCCTCGGACCGTGCCGCCGACGCCTGCCGTGGAGAGCAGCGCTCGGGGCGGCGATCTTCCCGATCGCGTGGATCGTCTACACGCTGCTGCGCGCGAACTTCATCACCAACCCGACGACCGGGCAGCCGTACTGGTACCCCTACCCCTTCCTCAACCCGTACGAGAGCAGCTGGGGCAGCGTCATCGGCTACATCATCGGCATCGCCGTGACGATCATCGTCGTCGCCATCGGTGCCGTCGCGCTCGGACGCGCGCGGGGCTCGGACGCCCCGACCGAGCCCCGCGTTTCGAGGCCCGGCGCCCGTCACGAATAGAATCGAGCGCATGTCCAAGGTCCTGCAGTCCCTTCCCGTCGGCGAGCGCGTCGGCATCGCCTTCTCGGGTGGTCTCGACACCTCGGTGGCCGTCGCGTGGATGCGCGACAAGGGTGCCGTGCCCTGCACGTACACCGGCGACCTCGGCCAGTACGACGAAGACGACATCGCGTCGATCCCGGGCCGCGCCACGCAGTACGGCGCCGAGATCTCGCGCCTGGTCGACTGCAAGACGGCGCTCGTCGAAGAGGGCTTCGTCGCCCTCGCGTGCGGTGCGTTCCACATCCGCTCGGGCGGACGCACGTACTTCAACACCACGCCACTCGGTCGCGCCGTCACCGGCACGCTCCTCGTCCGCGCGATGAAGGAGGACGGCGTCGACATCTGGGGCGACGGCTCCACCTACAAGGGCAACGACATCGAGCGGTTCTACCGCTACGGCCTGCTCGCCAACCCCGCGCTGCGCATCTACAAGCCGTGGCTCGACGCCGACTTCGTCACCGAGCTCGGCGGCCGCAAAGAGATGAGCGAATGGCTCGTCGCCCACGACTTCCCCTACCGCGACTCCGCCGAGAAGGCGTACTCGACGGATGCCAACATCTGGGGCGCCACGCACGAGGCCAAGACCCTCGAGCACCTCGACGTGTCGCTCGAGATCGTCGAGCCGATCATGGGCGTCCGCTTCTGGGACCCCGCGGTCGAGATCGAGACGGAGGACGTCACGGTCGAGTTCGAGGCCGGTCGCCCCGTCGCCATCAACGGCACGCGCTTCGACGATCCGGTCGCGCTGGTCCGCGAGGCGAACACGATCGGCGGCCGCCACGGCCTCGGCATGAGCGATCAGATCGAGAACCGCATCATCGAGGCGAAGTCGCGCGGCATCTACGAGGCCCCGGGCATGGCGCTGCTGTTCCTCACCTACGAGCGCCTCGTCAACAGCATCCTCAACGAGGACACCCTCGCGACCTACCACGAGCAGGGGCGCCGCCTCGGCCGCCTCATGTACGAGGGCCGCTGGCTCGAGCCGCAATCCCTCATGCTGCGCGAGTCGATCCAGAAGTGGGTCGGGTCCACCATCACCGGCTCGGTCACCGTGCGTCTGCGCCGGGGCGAGGACTACACGATCCTCGACACCGTGGCATCCGGAATGTCGTACTCGCCCGAGAAGCTGTCGATGGAGCGCGTCGGCGACGCCGCGTTCGGTCCGGTCGACCGCATCGGCCAGCTCACGATGCGCAACCTCGACATCGCCGACTCGCGCGCGCGCCTCGAGCAGTACGCGAGCCTCGGCCTGATCGGCGGGCCGACCGGTGAGCTCGTCGGCGACGTCGCCGCCGGCGGTGCCCGCGAGATCATCGAGCCCGCCGCTCCCCTGTCGGCCGAGGGCGAGCGCCTCGCCGACGCGACGGACGCGGCCGGCGAGTCCGCCGCGTTCGACGCCGGCACCGACTGACCCGCGCTCCCGCGCTCCCTCGACGCCGCCCCGCCGTTTCGGTCGGGCGGCGTCGTGCTGCGCGCGGAGCCGCGGCTGAGGGCGGGAGCGCCGCACGGGGCCCCAGATCACGTGAAGTGGCCGAGTGCACGCGACATCTCGCGCCAGAACGGGTGATCTCGGCCAGATCACGTGAAGTGGCACACCCCGGATGCCAGAAAATGCACACGTGAGTGCAAGATAGGCGTACACTCGGGGAACGTGAGTACACCCGCCCGCCGCCGCGACGCGATCGAGAACCGCGCCGGCATCGTCGATGCCGCCACGGCGGCCATCGGCCACGACCCGCACGCATCCATCGCCGCGATCGCCGCCCGCGCCGGGCTGTCACGCCGCGCCCTGTACGGACACTTCGACGACCGCAACGCGATCGTCCGCGAGGTGATCGCCGCGGGAGCGGCGCGCTTCAACGCCATCGCGGACCGCGTCGACGACCCGGACTCCCGCGTCGCCCTCGCCCGGCTCGCGTCCGAGCTGTGGCGCGAAGCCGAGCACGTCCAAGCAGCGGCCTCTCTCGCTCTCGACGACGCGCACGTGTCGGAGACGGCGGACTCCCTCGCGCCGCTCCGCCGCCGGATCGACGCCATCGTCCGCCGGGGGCAGGAGGCCGGCGAGCTGCGCATCGATCTCCCCGCCCCCACGCTCGCGCGGCTGCTCGAAGAGACCGGGCGCATGGTCGTCACGCGCGTCGACGCGGAGTCGACCGCAGCCCGCGCGATCGTCGTCACGGCGGTCCTCGCCATCGCCGGCCTCTCCTGGACCGAGGCCCGGCAGCTCATGACCCAGCACCCCGACCTGGAGACGCCATGAAGATCGTGCTCGACGCGGTCGCGAAAGGACGGGCGCAGCGCGCCCTCCCCGAGACCTCCACCTCGTACGAGACCGGCCGGGCGACCCTCGCCGTCGCCGAGACCGAGCAGCGACCCACGGTTCTCGGGCTGGTCGCCTCCGCTCGGATGAAGATCGACAGCGGATCGGTCACGATCGACGGACGCGCCGACGCCGGTGCCATCCGCCGCCGCGTCGCCCTCGTCGACGCCCCCGTCGTCTCGGAGCCGGAGCCGAACGTCACCGTCACCGGTGTCGTCGCCGAAGAGCTCATGTTCGCCGGTCACGCGCCCACGCCGTTCGCCGCGCAGCGCTGGCTCGAAGGGCTGGGGCTCGAGTCACTGGCATCCCTGCCGATCGGCAACGTCGACGCCGCCGCGCGGATCCGGCTGCTGCTGGAACTGGCGGCGCTGCGGAAAGACGTCGAAGGGCTCGTGCTCGTCGCACCCGACCGGCACGGCGGCGAGCCGGCCGCCTGGTGGCGCATCGCGGAGGAGTTCGCCGAGCGCGGGTACGCCGTGCTCGTCATCGCGGGCCACGCCTCGCGCACGGCACTCGACGCCCTCGACACCCAGAAGGAGGAGGTCCGGTGAAGATCCCCCAGATGATCACGGCGGAGCTGCGCCGCCTCACCTCCACGCGCATGTCGGTCATCGCGCTCGTGGCGCTCCTGGCCGTGCCGATCCTCTACGGCGGCCTGTACCTCTGGGCCAACCAGGACCCCTACGGCAATCTCTCGCACGTCCCCGTGGCCCTCGTGGTCGACGACACGGGCGCCGAGATCAACGGCGAGCAGCGCAACCTCGGTGACGAGGCCGCCGATCAGCTCCTCGACAGCGACACGTTCGAGTGGCACCGGGTCGACGCCGACCAGGCCTCGACCGGCCTCGAACGCGGCGACTTCGACTTCATCGTGACGCTCCCCGCCGACTTCAGCGACGCCGTCGCCTCACTCTCGAGCGACTCCCCGCGGCAGGCGTCGATCGAGCTGCGCACGAACGACGCGAACAACTACCTCGCGTCCACGATCGGCTCGCAGGCCGTCGCGCGCATCCAGGCCTCGGTGGCGAAGAAGGTCACCGACGAGGCCGGTCTCACGCTCCTCGACGCGCTGCACACCATCCGGGTGAACCTGGTGGATGCCACGACCGGGGCGACACAGCTCGTCGACGGCCTCGGCACCGCGAAGTCGGGATCGACGCAGCTGGCTTCCGGCTCGGCGCAGCTCGCCGACGGGACGGCGAAGCTCTCCGACGGTGCCGCGCAGTTGCGCGACGGCACCGCGCAGCTGCGTGACGGCTCGGCGCAGGTCGCCGACGGTGCGCAGCAGGTGGCGGGTGGGGTCGACCGCATCGACTCCGCCGCGCGCCAGGTGGGCACGATCGCGGGCGATGCCGCCGCCCAGTTGCCGCAGGCCCGCGCCGACATCGCGAAGGCCCTCGCCGACGCCGGACTCGATCAGCAACGGATCGACGAGATCCTCTCCCGCCTCGACCCGGTCGGCGATCGCCTCCAGGCAGCGAACACCCGTGTCCAGGAGACCGTCCAGCAGATCAACACCCTCGACGACGGGGCGCGTCAGGTCGCCGCCGGCAGTGCCCAGGTGGCATCCGGAGCGTCCACCGCGGCCGACGGTGCGTCCGCCCTCGCCGACGGCGCCGCATCCGCCGCCACGGGCGCCGCCCAGCTGCGCGACGGCGCGGCGCAGCTCGACAGCGGGCTCGGGCAGCTGTCGGACGGTGCGACGCAGCTGCGCGACGGCCTCGCGTCGGGCGTGCAGCAGATCCCCGACTCCGACGACCAGACGCGGCAGGCGCAGGCCGACACGATCTCCGATCCGGTGAGCGTCGGCTCGACGTCGGTCACCAAAGCGCAGAACTACGGCGCCGGCCTCGCCCCGTTCTTCGCGGCCCTCGCCGGCTGGATCGGCATCTACGCGCTGTTCCTCATCGTGAAGCCGGTCTCCAAGCGCGCGGTGACGGCACTGCGTTCGCCGTTCCGCGTGACGCTCGCGGGCTGGCTGACCCCCGCCGGTCTCGGCGCGGTGCAGATGGTGGGCCTGTTCACGGTGCTCGCCGTCGCTCTGCAGTTCTCGTTCGCGAACCCGTGGGCCGCCCTCGGCATCCTGCTGTTCGCCTCGGCGACGTATGCGGCGATCGTGCTCGCGTTGAACGTGTGGCTCGGGTCGGTCGGGCAGTTCCTGGGGCTCGTGCTGATGGTTCTGCAGTTGGTGACGGCCGGCGGCACGTTCCCGTGGCAGACCCTCCCCGGGCCGCTCGCGGCGCTCCACCACGTGCTGCCCATGGGGTACGTCGTGGATGCCATGCGCCAGGTGATGTACGGAGGCGACATCAGCCGCGTGGGGACGGACCTGCTGGTTCTCGGTGCGTGGATGGTCGGCGGCGTGCTGCTCGCGGCGATCGGCGTGACGCGGATGACGCACCACCGGACGCTCCGCGATCTCCAGCCGAGCCTGATCGGCTGAGTCAGCGGCGCCGGGCGCGCGGCGTGCGGCTCCCCCACTGTGCCGCGGCGTGGCCGCGCGGGGCGGCGCGCGGGCGCGCTCGGTCGCTCGCGCGACCTCCCTCGCGATAAACGGCATCGGCGGCGAGAAACGGGACGTCCCGTCGTTTCTCGCCGCGGATGCCGTTTATCGATGTTGCGGAGCGGTGGCCGTGCGCCGAGACGGGTCGCGACGTAGGGTCGGGGCACGACGATCACGGAGGGATGCCATGGCCGCCCGTAACACCCGCCTGATGCGCTGCACGCCCGACGACCTGTTCGCGGTGCTCGCGGACGGCTGGCTGTACCCGGTGTGGGTGGTCGGCGCGGCGCGCATGCGCGACGTCGACCCCGAATGGCCGCAGGAGGGTGCGCGCATCCACCACTCGCTCGGCGTCTGGCCGCTGATGATCCACGACACCACCGAGATGATCGAGTGGGACCCGCCGAGGCGCGTTCGCCTGCGCCCGAAAGCCGGGCTGCTCGGTCGCGGCGTCATCCGGTTCGACGTACGCCCGCACGGGGACGGCATCGCCGTGACGATCGCCGAGGAGCCCGTCACGGGGCTGCCGGCGGTGCTCCCCGGCATCCTGTGGCGACCACTGCTGGTCCTCCGCAACCACGAGTGCCTCAACCGGCTCGCGTTCCTCGCCGAGGGCCGCCGCGAGGAGCGGGAAGCGGGCGAACTCGAGGCACGGCCGGCGACCCCCGACCCCGCCGAGGGCGCGGCGTCGCCCCAGGCCGAGAGCGACGCACGGGAATCGGATATCTGAACCTGCGGCAAACGGGAATGCGTAGCCGTTCGGCACCCTTATAGTTGACAAAACACAACTTCTTTCCGGTGCCGGCGACGCCCGTTCGCCCCGCCTTCCCCGCCGCGTATGACCCTTCACGCGGCACTTTCTGTTCGGCCCCTCTCTGTATCGAGGAAACGTGACCACTGCTGCCGTGTCGACCCCGACCACCCGAAGCACCCCGGTGATGACTCACCGCCAGATCCTGTTCGTCATCTTCGGGCTCATGGCGGGTATGTTCCTGTCCGCGCTCGACCAGACCGTCGTCGGCACCGCGATCCGCACGATCGGCGACGACCTCAACGGCCTCAGCCAGCAGGCGTGGGTGACCACCGCCTATCTGATCGTGTCCACCATCGCGACGCCCATCTACGGCAAGCTCTCCGACATCTTCGGTCGCCGTCCGCTCTTCATCATCGCGATCGTGATCTTCATCGTCGGATCGATCGCCGCGAGCTTCTCGACGTCGATGATCGAGCTCTCCGCGTTCCGCGCGATCCAGGGCCTCGGCGCCGGTGGCCTCATGTCGATGCCGCTCGCCATCATGGGCGACATCCTCGCCCCGCGCGAGCGCGCCAAGTATCAGGGCTACTTCCTCGCCGTCTTCGGTATCTCCTCGGTGATCGGCCCGCTCGTGGGTGGTCTGTTCGCCGGCGCACCCGAGATCCTCTTCCTGGCCGGCTGGCGCTGGGTGTTCCTCATCAACGTGCCGATCGGCCTCGTCGCGCTCGCGATCGTGCTGCGGTTCCTGCACATCCCGCGCCACCCCCACGGCGCCGTGCGCATCGACTGGTTCGGCGCGATGGCCGTCATCATCGCCCTCGTGCCCCTGCTGCTCGTCGCCGAGCAGGGCCGCGAATGGGGCTGGACCTCGCCCATCGCCATCGCGTGCTACATCATCGGCGGCCTCGGCATCCTCGCCTTCATCCTGATCGAGCGCAGCATGGGGGACGACGCGCTGATCCCGCTGAAGCTCTTCCGCTCCTCGACCTTCTCGATGGCGACGATCATCGGCGTGTTCGTCGGCTTCGCGATGTTCGGCGCCATGCTCACGCTGCCGCTGTACCTGCAGCTCGTGCTCGGCTCCTCGCCGACCGAGAGCGGCTTCCAGCTGCTGCCGATGATCCTGGGCCTGATGATCTCGTCGATCGTCAGCGGCCAGATCATCGCGCGCACCGGTCACTACCGCATCTTCCCGACCATCGGCACGGCGTTCATGGCCCTCGGCTTCTTCACGCTGACCTTCGTGCGCTACGACACGTCGTACTGGCAGATCGCGGGAGCGATGCTCCTGATCGGCCTCGGTCTCGGTCAGCTGATGCAGACGCTCACGATCGCGTCGCAGAACTCCGTCGGCCCGCGCGACATCGGCGTGGCCACCTCGGGATCGACGTTCTTCCGCCAGATCGGTGGAACGCTCGGAACCGCCGTGCTGCTGTCGCTGCTGTTCACGCTCGTGCCGCTGAACCTGCAGACGAACTTCAAGGATCAGGCCACGCTGTCCGACGCGCTGGACGCCGCCCTCGACCCGACCGTCGCAACCGCACCGGCCAACGCCGGCATCATGTCGAAGGTCTACGACCCGTTCGTCGCGAAGCTCACCGACGGTGCACTCAGCGGCGCGCAGCAGGGCGTCGAGCAGGCCAAGACCGCCGCGGCCGACGCCGTGGCGCAGCAGGTCGCGGCCGGCACGATCCCCGCGGCAGCTCAAGCCCAGGTGACCGCGGCCGCGCAGGAGCAGGCGATCCAGCAGGCGGCCGCCGCGATCCAGCAGCAGCTGCCCGTGGCGAAGGTCGCCTCCGATGGGACGGTCACCCTCGACTTCTCGGATGCCACGGCCCGCCGCGCGTTCGTCGACCAGGCCGTTCCGCAGATCATCGACGGCATGTCGAACTCGTCGGATGCCTCGTTCGACAACAGCACGATGGACGACACGTCGTTCCTGAACGGCGCCGACCCGCGTCTGACGAAGCCGCTGCTGGTCTCCTTCAACCAGTCGAGCATCAGCGTGTACTGGGTCGCGATGGGTGTGGCGCTGATCGCGTTCGTGCTGACGCTGTTCTTCCGGACGCCGCCGCTGCGCCAGAAGTCGGCTCTGCAGGAATCGGCCGACGCCGCCCGCCACGCGGAACCCATCGCGCTCGGCTGAGCCCGCGGGCGTGCCTGCTGCGGCGGGCGCGGGTGCGGATGCGGCTGGTGCGGCTGCCGCGCGTGCTGCGGCGGGTGCGGATGCGGCTGGTGCGGCTGCGGGATTTGCGCGATAAACGCGATCGGCGGGGAGAAACGGTACGCGAAGCCGTTTCCACCCGCTGATCGCGTTTATCAGTGTGAGGCAGCCGCGCCCTGCGGCACGGCGCCGCGGCGCAGTGCGTGCAGTGCAGTGCGGTGCCGCAGAGCACCGCGGCCCGCACGGCGCGGCGCGGTCTCGGCCCCGGTCCCGTCTCGCGGGAAAGCGCCGCGATAAACGGCATCCACGGCGATAAACGGCGGGAGAAGCCGTTTCTGGGCGCGAATCGCGTTTATCGCCGAAGGCGGGGCGCGGCGCTTCAGCTCTCGGGGCGCGAGGGGGCGGCGATCGAGCCGCCCTCTTCGGTGCGGTGCTGCAGGTCGTCGACGTAGAGGCCCGGCTCGTCCATCGTGCGGTTGCGGTACGCGGCGCGACCGACCATGTGGGCGGCGAGGGGTGCCGTCGCGAACTGGATGAGGACGATCGGGATGCCGAAGGCCAGCGCCTCCCACGTGCGCACCGACAGCACGACGGCGGTGACGATCAGCAGCACACCGAGCACCTGCGGCTTGGTCGCCGCGTGCAGGCGGGTGGGGACATCGGCCCAGCGCAGGAGGCCGATGGTCGCCGTGAGGCACAGCACCGCACCGATCAGCACCAGTACGAGTGCGACGACGTCGAGCACGGATTCCAGGGTCACCGGGGGTTCTCCTTCCGCGCGACGAAGCGGGCGACGGCGATGGAGCCGAACACTCCCACGGCGGCGATGATCAGCATCGCCGGCAGCGACCGCGTGTGGTGGTTGATCACCATGTCGGCACCCAGGATGCAGATCACCTCGGTCAGCAGCACGTCGGCGGCAACCGCCCGGTCGAGGATCGACGGGCCGATGACGAGCCGGATGAGCGCGAGCACCGCGGCGACGGCGAACACGACCAGGATGACGATGACGAGGGCGGTCATAGCGGGGTCCGTCCGTCGCGGGGCGTCTCGGCGCCGAGGGGGGCGTGGTCGTCGGCCGCGGCGATCTGCCGCCGGAGGTCGGCGAGCTGCGCGCGCGACCCGACTGCCCGCGTGATGCGCGCCTCCCACCCCAGCACGACGCGGCGCTGGTGCTCGGCATCCGCATCGCTGCGAACCCCGATGGTGTGGAGGAACAGCGTGCGCCCCTCGCGGTCGACGTCGACGATCAGGGAACCGGGGATCAGGGATGCCGTGACCGCGGTGTGCGCCATGATCACGTCGTCGTCGACACGGAGGGGGACGGCGATGATGGCGGCGCCGGGCGCGCGACGGAAGTCGAGGACCTGCCACGCCACGACCAGCGAGCCGCGCACGACGGCGGCGAAGAACGTCACGACGAAGACGAGGCCGTACCAGAGGTTCAACCGCCCCGACAGGTCCACCGGCGGGAGGCGGAACACGCGGGTCACGAAGATCGCCGCGCCGACACCGGTCACGAAGGCGAGCCAGGTGAACTGCCCCCACAGCAGCATCCACAGAGCGACCAGCACGAGGAAGAACGGCAGCTGCTGCAGGAAGAAGCCGACCTGCGACCGGCGCGAGGGGCTCATCGTTCCGCCCCCTGATCCTGGAGCTGGACGAGCGTGATGCCGTCGGTGATCCGTTCGCCCGCGCGCAGGCAGACGTCGAGCAGGGGACCTGCGAAGACGGTCAGCGCGACGGTGACGGCCACCATCCCCGCCGTCGCCGCGGTCATGATGCGCGGGATCGTCCGGCGCTCGGTCGAGATCGCGGCCGCGGGGGCGTTGCCGAGGTAGGCGATGCGCTCGAGCGTCTCGGTGGAGTCGTTCTCCTCGCGCCAGAACGACAGGTTCCAGGCGCGCATCAGGGCGTACAGCGTCAGGATCGATGTGGCGATGCCGCCGACGATCAGCACCATCATCACGGGCGTGCCCACCTGGGCTGCGGCGTCGAAGAGCGCGTACTTGCCGATGAACCCCGAGAACGGGGGCAGTCCGCCCAGGTTCACGGCCGGGATGAAGTACAGCACCGCCAGCACCGGAGCCGCCCGCATGAGCCCCTTGACCTTGAGGATCGACGTGCTGCCCGCCCGACGTTCGATGAGGCCGACGGCGAGGAACAGCGTCGTCTGCACGATGATGTGGTGGACGATGTAGTAGATCGTCGCCCCCACGGCGAGCGGGGTGTTGATCGCGAGTCCGAAGATCATGTAGCCGATGTGGCTGACGAGCGTGAACGACAGGATGCGCTTGAGCTCGGCCTGTGCGACGGCGCCCAGGATGCCGACGATCATCGTCGCGAGGGCGACCATCATCAGCACGAAGTTCAGGTCGTTGTCGACGAACAGCTGCGTCTCGGTGCGGATGATCGCGTAGACGCCGACCTTGGTCAGCAGGCCCGCGAACACCGCCGTCACGGGCGCCGGGGCCGTCGGATACGAGTCCGGCAGCCAGAACGACAGTGGGAACACCGCGGCCTTGATGGCGAACGCGAGCAGCAGCATGAGGTGCAGGATCGTCTGCACGTCCTGCGGGAGCAGCGCCATCCGTTCGCTGATCTGCACCATGTTCACCGTGCCGAGCGCGCCGTAGACCATGGCGATCGCGGCGAGGAACAGGATCGACGACACCAGCGACACGACGATGTACACGACGCCGGTGCGGATCCGCGACTCGGTGCTGCCGAGCGTGATGAGCACGTACGACGCGACGAGCAGGATCTCGAAGCCGACGTAGAGGTTGAACAGGTCGCCGGCGATGAAGGCGTTGAAGATGCCCGCGCCGAGGATCAGGTACGCCGGATAGAAGATCGAGACCGGGGTGTCCTCGTCGTTGTCGGCAGCGCCCTGGCCGATCGAGAAGAGGAGGACGGCGAGCAGCACGATCGCCGTGACCACGACGAGGAGCGCCGCGAGCACGTCGACGTACAGGACGATGCCGAGGGGGATCTGCCATCCCGCGATCGCCACCGCGATCGGCCCGTTCGTGTCGACGGCGACGAGCAGGATGGCCCCGAGCACCAGCACGGTCGCGAGCGAGACGACCGAGACCGCGATCTGGGTCTTCTTGCGTCTACCGAAGATGAGGTTGATCGCGGCACCGATGAGGGGGATGCCGACGAGCAGGGGGACCAGGGCGCTCACGAACGATCACCGTCTTCCGGGTCGCGGGTGTCGTCGTCGGAGGGGTCGGAACCTTCGGGGTGCCGGGTGTCGCCCTGCGGCCGGTCGCGCCCGACCGCCACACGATCGACCGGAGCGTCGTCGATCAGCTGCGACAGGTCGCCCTGGTGCAGCACGCGGATCGGTGAGACCGCGTCGCCGACGAAGTCGGTCGTGACGTCTTCGTCGTCGGAGCGGGACTCCTCGTCCATGGCGTCTTCGGCCTCGGATGCCGTGCGCTCGCGCAGCGCGACATCGTCGGCGTCGTCGATCACGGTGTCGGCCTGACCGAGCTGCCAGGAGCGGTAGATCAGTGCCAGCAGGAACGCGGAGATGCCGAAGGTGATGACGATCGCCGTGAGCGCGAGGGCCTGGGGCAGGGCGTCCGACATGTCCGCGGCATCCGTCGTGCCCCCGTCGTAGAACGGGGCGATCTTGGGCTGGCCCATCACGATCAGCAGGAGGAGGTTGGCCGCGTTCCCGAGCAGCAGGAAGCCGATGAGCACGCGCGTGAGGCTGCGTTCGAGCATCGCGTACACACCGCACGCGAAGAGCACCGCCATCACGACGATGAGGACCAGCGACACGCTCACGGCACCGTCACCGCCTCGGTGTCGGCGGCGTCCTTGGACTGCCGGTCGACCTCGGCGCCGAGGCTGCGGAGCACGTCGAGCACGAGGCCGATCACCACGAGGTACACGCCGATGTCGAAGATCGTGCTGGTGACGAACTCCCAGTGCCCGATGAGAGGAAGCTCCCCCTCGAACGTGAAGCTCTGCAGCGGCGCGAAGCCGAAGAACAGCGGCACGATCGCGCACAGCACGGCGAGGGCCATACCGGCTCCGAGCAGGCGTCCGGCGTCGGTGGGGGCTGCGGCGCCGAGCTCCCAGCGCCCACCGGCGATGTAGCGCATGACGAGACCCATGCCCGCGACGAGCCCGCCGGCGAAGCCGCCGCCGGGGAGGTTGTGCCCGGCGAAGAGCAGGTAGAGCGAGATCAGCATGATCGCGTGGAAGAGCACGCGGATGATGATCTCCATCAGGATCGAGCGGTTCTCGGGCTGCACCTTCGCGCCCGACACCAGCCAGGCCCGCGGAGCGTCGGTCTCGCCCGCACGCTGGGCGCGGACGCCGCTGTCGGTCTCGACGAGCGGACGGCGGCGACCGAGGCCGACGCGGCTGCGCGCGGTTCCCGAACGGCGGCGCGAGAGGTTGTCGCTGCGGTCGGTGATGAACACGAGGGATGCCACGCCCGTGGCCGCGAGGATGAGCACCGACAGCTCGCCCATCGTGTCCCACCCGCGCAGGTCGACCAGAGCGACGTTGACGACGTTGCGCCCGTGGCCGATCTCGTAGGCCAGCGCGGGCCACTCGAGGGAGATCGGGGCGTCCTGCCGGGCGCCGGTGGCGACGACGGCGACGAGCGCCATCGTGAGCCCGACGCCGACGCCGAGCGCGGCGCGCGCGAGCGGCGCCACCGAGGCGTTGTGCTCCCCCATGCGCGCGGGCAGGCGCCGCAGCACGAGCGCGAAGACGACGAGGGTGATGGTCTCGATCAGCACCTGCGTGAGGGCGAGGTCGGGCGCGCCGCTCGTGGCGAAGAGCACCACCATGCCGAGACCGGTCACCGAGACCAGCGCGACGCCCGTGAACCGCTTGGGGGCGCGGACCGCGAGGATCCCGGCCGCGATCATCACGGGTGCGGCCAGCAGCTGGGCCGGCGACTGCCACGCGTCGAGCTGCGCGCGCCACTCGTCGGATGCCAGGAGCGCGGTGCCCTCGGCCACGACGAGCACGACGAAGATCGTCCCGACGTAGAACGGGAGGGAGCCGCGCTGGAACCGCGCGGTCGTCCACTCGGACGAGCGGTCGATGCCGCGTAGGGCGAGGTTGTAGACGTCGTTCGCGGTGAAGGGGAGCATCCGCTTGCGGCGGTGCAGCTGCGTGCGACGCACCAGCCAGAAGATGCCGGCGCCGAGCGCGAGGGTGCCGAGCGAGAGGAACAGTGCGGGCTCGAGACCGTGCCAGAGCGCGAGGTGGTAGGGGTACTCCGGCGCCGGGACGCCGGCGGTCGCCTCGGGCACGGTGTCGGCGTACGGCGCGAGCCAGCCGTCGACCAGCGGGGCGAGGAAGCCGAGCGAGAGCGACGCCGCCGCCAGGAGCACGGGCGAGGCGAGGAAGCCGATGGGCGGGTCGGGCCACTCGGTGCGCGCGACGGAGCGCTTCGTCCAGAAGGCCCCCCACAGGAACCGGATGCCGTACCCCGCCGTCAGCGCGGAACCGGCGACCACGCCCACGAGCGCGACGACACCCCAGACGGCGCCCGAGGTGGCTTCGTGCCAGAGGGCCGTGAGCGCCGTCTCCTTCGCGACGAAGCCGAGGGTCGGGATCACGCCCGCCATGGAGGCGATCGAGATGAACGCCGCGGTCGCCATGACCGGCGCCTGCCGCCCGAGACCGGAGAGCTCGCCGATGTCACGCGTGGAGAGCTGCCGGTCGATGACGCCGACGATGAGGAAGAGGCACGACTTGAACAGCGCGTGGCTCAGGAGCAGCGCGACACCGGCGAGGGCGGCATCCCGGGTTCCGTAGCCGAGCATGACCGTGAGGAAACCGAGCTGGCTCACCGTGCCGAAGGCGAGGATGCGCTTGAGGTCGCGCTCGCGCAGCGCCTGGAAGCCGCCGAGCAGCATCGTGAACACGCCGAGCGCGATGAGCGTGGGGCGCCAGAACGGGGTGTCGGCGAAGCCGGGTGCCAGGCGAGCGATCAGGTAGATGCCCGCCTTCACCATCGCCGCGGCGTGGAGGTACGCACTGACCGGGGTCGGCGCGGCCATGGCACCGGGGAGCCAGAAGTGGAACGGGAAGATCGCGGACTTGCTGAGGGCGCCGACCAGCAGCAGCAGCACCGCGACGTCGACCACCGGGCCCGTCGGCGGCGCCGCGAGGATCGTCGACAGGCTCGTCGTACCGGACTGCACGACGAGGAGGACGACGCCGATCAGCATGACGAGCCCGCCGAGGGTGGTCACCAGGAGCGCCTGCAGCGCCGCGCGTCGGCTGGCCGCACGGCCGTGGTAGTAGCCGATGAGCAGGTACGACAGGACGCTGGTGATCTCCCACAGCATGATCAGCACGACGATGTCGTCGGTGAGCACGAGCCCGTACATCGCTCCGGCGAACGCGAGCAGGACGGCCGAGAACTGTCCGACGCCCTGCGTCTTGCCGCGGAAGTACCAGCGGCAGTAGAGCATCACGAGCGCGCCGACGCCGGTGACGACGAGCGTCAGGAGCCACCCCAGGACGTCCATCCGCATCGAGAGCGAGACGCCGAGACCGGGGATCCAGTTGTATTCCTCGAAGGGAATGCCGCCGGCCAGCACGGTCGGCGCGAGCGCGATCGCGTGGGCGAAGGCGAGGGCGGGGAGGACCGCGGCGACATAGAAGGCGCGGGCGCCGATCTTCGCCACGAGGAACGGCAGAAGGATCGGGACGAGGGCGAAGGCGCCGAGGAATGCCAGCACGAGAAGGCCTCCTCGGGGTCGACGGGCTGATGCCCGGGCTCTCGGGGTGTCGGATCTATTCTACCCGGAGCATTCGTCTCCCCGCGCGACGGACCTCACGTGATACGGGGTGGGGCGGTCGTCGTCCCCGCGCGGAACGCGCACGTGAGGTCGAGACCGGCGGGCGTCGCATCCTCGAGCATCGCCGCCACGGCCTCGCCCGCCGCCCGGCCTTTCGCCGTCGCCGGCTGCACGAGGGTGGTGAGGACGTGCGGCGCGAGCCCGTCGACGACGACACCGTCGAAGCCCGTGACGCTCACGTCGCGCGGCACGTGGAGACCCGCCTCCTCGGCGGCGCGGATCACGCCCGCCGCGAGCAGGTCGCTCTGGGCGATCACCGCGGTCGGGCGGCGGGACGGGTCCGAGAAGATGGTGCGACCGGCGATGGCTCCCTCATCGATCGAGCTGAAGGCCGCCGCGAGCGCGGGCGCGTGCGGGAAGACCTGGCGCGCGCCGGCCAGGCGGTCGGCGGTGACGTCGACGCGCGGCTCCGCGTCATCGGGGATCCAGCCCCGGCGCCGCTCGATGTCGATCGGCAGGGTGACGATGACGACGTCGGTGTGCCCGAGGTCGGCGAGGTGCTGCGCCGCCTGCCGTTGCGCCTCGACGTTGTCGAGCAGGACCCGGGGGACGCCGTCGCCCGCGTCGCCCTCGATGACGACGACCGGGATGCCGCGGGCTCGGACGATCTCGAGCGAATCGCGCATGCGCGGACTGCAGCCGATGAGCACCGCGGCGTCGATCGGCGCGGTGTGCAGCGACGGCTCGCTGACGGTGCGTCCGTCGTCGCGCAGGAGTAGGAGGGCGGCGCCGAGACGGGACACGCCGTCGGCGAGACCGTCCATCATGTGGGTCGCCACGGGGTCGAGGAAGGCCGTGCCCAGGTGCTCGTCGAAGACCACCCCGACGATGCCGGACCGTCCGCGGCGCAGCGAGGCGGCGCGAGGGTCGGGACCGGTGTAGCCGAGCTTCTCGGCGGCGGCGAGGACGCGCGCCCGGGTCGCCTCCGACGTCGGCGTCTTCCCGCTGAAGACGACGGATGCCGTCGACGCGGAGACGCCCGCCTCTCGGGCGACGTCGCTGATGGTCGCGCGGCGCGTGCTCACCGCCCGATCGTACCCCGCGTGGAACCGATCTCTCGAATCGATTCGATCCGAGCGGGAATCCTGGATACTGTTGCCGCATGGACTCCACGCTCACCCGTTCGCGCCTCGTGCGCTGGTACATCGCGATCTGCGCGATCTTCCTGGCGAGCGGACTGAGCATCTCGACCTGGGCCTCGCGCGTCCCGGCGATCCGCGAGGCGCTCGGCATCGAGAACTCCGGAGTCGGGCTGCTGCTGCTGGGGATGGGCGTGGCATCCATCATCGGTCTCACCGTCGCGCCCGCCATCATGGCGCGGGTCGGGGCACGTCGGGGCATGCTCATCGCCCTGCTGCTCGTCACGGTCGGCGTGGCCATCATCGGGTTCGGCTCCGACACCCTGCAGCTGTTCGGCGTGGCCCTCGTCGGCCTCGCCCTCTTCGGCTTCGGCAACGGCTCGGTCGACGTCATGATGAACGTCGAGGGCGCGGCGCTCGAGAAGGCGACGGGGCGCACGGTCATGCCGCTGCTGCACGCGTTCTTCAGCTTCGGAACAGTCATCGGCGCCGGCATCGGATTCCTCGCCGTCCGCGGCGGCGTCCCCGTGGTCGCGCACTGCGTGGCGATGGGCATCGTCATCGCGGTCGTCGCCTTCGCCGCGATCGCCAATGTCCCGAACCGCGATATCGCCATGGACGCGCCGGCCGCGGAGGAGCGCGCGCACTGGCGGGAACGCCTGGCCGCCTCGATGTCGGCGTGGCGCGAGCCCCGCACGTACACGCTCGGCGTGATCATGCTCGGCATGGCGTTCGCGGAGGGCAGTGCGAACGACTGGCTGCCGTCCGCCGTGGTGTTCGGACACGGCGCCCCCGAAGAGGCCGGGCCCGCGGTGCTGGCCGTGTTCTCGGTCGCGATGACGGCGGGGCGCCTGCTCGGCGGCCCGGTCGTCGACCGGTTCGGACGCGTCTGGGTGCTGCGGATCCTCGCCGTCACCGCTGCCGCCGGCCTGCTGCTGTTCATCGTCGCGCCGTTCGGACCGCTCGTCTACATCGGGGCCGCGCTGTGGGGCCTCGGCGCCTCGCTCGGGTTCCCGATCGGCATGTCCGCCGCCGCCGACGACCCCGCCAAGGCCGCCTCGCGCGTCGCTGCCGCGGCCACGATCGGCTACGTCGCCTTCCTCTGCGGACCCCCGATCCTCGGCTGGATCGGCGACCACATCGGGCTGCTCAACACGCTGCTCATCGTCGTGGGCCTGATCGTGGCATCCGGGCTGTTCTCCGGCGCGGCCAAGCCCCTCGTCGTCGCCCGACCCGAGGCGGAGAAGGCCGTCCGCCGCGATTAGGCTCGTCGGGTGCGTCTCGTCATCGCCCGCTGCTCGGTCGACTACACCGGTCGGCTCAACGCCCACCTGCCCCTCGCCACGCGTCTGCTCGTGCACAAGGGGGACGGGTCGCTGCTCGTGCACTCGGACGGCGGGTCGTACAAGCCGCTGAACTGGATGAGCCCGCCGTGCACGCTGACGGTGGAGGAGCCCGAGGAAGAGGCGGCGAGCGTCGGCGTCACCGAACAGTGGCGCGTCACGCACAAGAAGACCGGCGACGCGCTCGTGGTGAAGATCTACGAAGTGCTGCACGACACCTCGCACGACCTCGGCGTCGACCCGGGTCTCATCAAGGACGGCGTCGAGGCCGACCTGCAGCGGCTGCTCGCCGAGCAGGTCTCGGTCGTCGGCGAGGGTCTGACGCTGGTCCGCCGGGAGTATCCGACGGCCATCGGCCCCGTCGATCTGCTGCTGCGCGACGACAACGGCGGCACGGTCGCGATCGAGGTCAAGCGTCGCGGTGACATCGACGGCGTGGAGCAGCTGACCCGCTACCTCGACCTCCTCAACCGCGACCCGCTGCTCGCCCCGGTGAGCGGCGTCTTCGCCGCGCAGGAGATCAAGCCGCAGGCCCGCGTGCTCGCCACCGACCGCGGCATCCGGTGCCTCACGCTCGACTACGACGAGATGAAGGGCATCGAGTCGGGGGCTCCGCGCCTCTTCTGAGTCTTCGCCTCCGTGGCTCGGCGTGCGGAGCGGACGAGAAACGGGGAGCGGAGGACGCGCTGCCGCTTCCGAGTCCTCTCTTCGCCACCGTCACACCGACGCGCGGCCGGTAGCGTGGAAGCCATGCCCGTGCGCTCCCCCTGGTCGTGCGTCCTCTGGGACGTCGACGGAACCCTCGTCGACGCGTCCGAGGGGATCCTCCGCCGTCTCACCATCACCCTCGAGCACTTCGGACGGACGCCTCCGACGCGCGGCGAACTGTCGCGGTGGATCGGTCCGCCCATGTTCGAGTCGTTCCAGGTCAACGTCGGGATGACCCCCGAGCAGGCGACCGAGGCGGTCACGTACTACCGCACGCTCAACAAGAGCGAGGGCTACACCGGCAGTGCGCAGCTCTACCCGGGCGTCGCCGACATCGTGCACGAGCTCCACTCCGCCGGCATCCCGCAGTCGACCGCGAGTTCGAAGCCCGAGGTGCAGGTCGTGGCGCTGATGGACCACTTCGGCCTGGCCCCCGACCTGGAGGCCATCGTCGGTGCGAGCCCCGACGAGCGGACGCTCAGCGCGAAGTCCGACATCGTGCGCGAGGCGCTCCGGCGCCTGGAGGTGCGCGGATACGACACCTCGCGCCCGGTCCTGATCGGCGATCGGCATCACGACGTCGAGGGCGGGGCGGATGCCGATGTGCCGGTGATCTTCGTCCGGTGGGGTTTCAGCTGGCCGCACGAGGCCGACGGGGCTCAGGCGGCCGTCGACACCGCGGACGAGCTGCGCGCCCTGCTTCTCGTCTCCGACGAGGATTCCGGTCCCGCCGACGGTGTCTGACATCTCCTGGGCGCTGCCCGCGTCGATCGCCCTGCTCGCGGCGCTCCTCATCGCGGGCGGAGTCGTCGTCGTGGTGCGTGCCCGACGGAGGTCGCCGCGGGCGGCCGCGGTGGCCGCCGCCGCACGCTCGGCCGCGGAGGCGGCGCTTCTCCGACTGGACGACGACGCCACCGAGCTCGACGTGGCCTTCGAGGCCGCGGACGCCCTGACCGGTGACGACACCCCGACCGACCTGCGCCGGTCGCGCGCCGCCGTCCTGCGTGGACGCGATCGCGGCTTCGCCGAGGTGGCGGCCCTCGCGACCTCGACGCGACTCCCCGCTCAGCGTCGTGTCGATGCCGTGCGTCTCCGCGACGATCTCGAGCGCCGCATCGCCGCGACCGGAGACGCCCGCGACCGGCTGGCCGCGTGGGCGCGCACGCACGGGAGTGTCACGTCGCGCGTCGTCGCCGCGCGCGCACGTCGCGCAGAGATCGCCCGCACGTCGGGCGACCCGGCGCGTCTCGTCGCCGAGGCGCGGTCGCGGTTCGACGAGACGGAGTGGGCGGATGCCGACCGGGCCGACCGCGAGGCGCGGGCGGCGCTCGCGCATGCCGACGCGGCGCTCGATGCCGCCGACGCCGTGATCGACGACCCGGCGACCGCGGACGCCCGCGTCCTCGAGGCATCCATCGCCCTCCGCCGGGCCGGCCGGTTGCTGCGCGCGGTCGAGGATGCGCACCGGATCGTGCTGCAGGCGGCCGAGAACGCGGCGACCGAGGTCTCCGCCGCCGAGGCCGAGCTCGTCGCGGCTCTCGAACTCGCCGAGACGCGACCCGCCGACGGAGCGCCCGATGCCGGCGAACGTCTGCGCACCGCGGCCGCCGCCCTCCGCGCCGCGTCCGAGGGGCTCCCTCGTCGCCCGCGCGCCGCGATCGAGACCGTGGCGCGCGTCCGCGAGGTCCGCGACGAGGCGGTGGGAGGCGCCCTGACCGCACGCCGACGCCTCGACGCTGCGCGGACCGCGCTGCCGGGAACCCTCGCCTGCGCGCGCGCGGCGGTCGCCGCGGCTGAGGCCTTCGCCGACGCCCCGTCGATCGAGGACCGGCTGCGCCTCGACGCCGCCCGCCGTGACCTGGCGGCCGCTCGGGCGACGCAGGACGCGTTCGAGGCGCTCGCCTCCGCCCGGGCGGCCTGGCGCGCGGTATCCCCCGGCTGAGACGCACCGCCCGATATCGTGGGCGGCATGGGGGAGCCCGTCACCGTCCAACGCGTCGTCACCGCCGCCCGCCGTCTCCCGGCGACCACGGTGCTCGCGCTCGTCCTGCTCGGGGTGGGCGTGGCATCCGCGGGTCTGTGGTCGCCGTTCGCCGCGTCACCGCTCCACGACACCGTGGCCTACGGGCTCCCGGCGCTCGAAGCCGGCCGCTGGTGGACCCCCGTCACGGGGACGTTCTTCGTGTCGGTGCCGTGGCTGTACGCACCGGTGATCATCGGGCTCGTCGGGATGGGCTTCCTGGAGTTCCGCCGCGGGTCGCGCGTGGCCGCGTCCTACTTCGTCGGCGGTCAGCTCGGTGCCGTCCTCGGGGCGTCGCTGGTGCTGTGGCTCGCGGCTCTGCTCCCCTGGACGTGGGCTCAGGAGCAGGCCGGATCGCTCGATGTGGGTCCCTCCCCCGGGGTGATCGCGTGTCTCGCGGCGGCGGTGTCGCTGCTCCCGTCCCCCTGGCGACTCCGCGCGTGGACCGTGCTGATCGCGGTCCTGTCGGTCACGTTCCTCTACTGGGGATCGCTGAACGACCTCGAGCACGTCCTCGCCGCGGCGCTCGTCCTCATCGTCGACCGGTCGCTGCGCCCGCAGCGGGTGCCGGTCCGGGAGCAGCGTCTCATCGCCTTCGTGGTGGTGTGCGGGCTCGGAGCGATCGACGTCCTCACCTACCTCAGCCCGACCACGGGACCGTTCGGCAGCTCCGAGCCCGTGTCCGGTTCGTGGGTCGACGTGGCCGTGAACACCGTCGTGGTCCTGGTCGTCGCGAACGGCATCCGACGGGGACGCCGGTGGGCATGGGTGCTGCTGGTGGCGTACGGCATCCTGAACGCCCTTCTCCTCGTGCTGGTGGCACTGCTGATCGTCGCGATCGGCACGGGGGCCGTCGAGGGGGCGGTCGACGTGGACCTCACCGTGACGCTCGCGTCGTCGGCGACGTGGACGATCGCCCTGGTGTACCTCGTCCTCGTGCGCGCCGCGTTCCGCGCACGCCCCAAGGCGGCCCTCGGCGACGCGCCCGCTCCGACCGTCGACGACGTGAAGGCGGAGCTTCGCGCCAGCGGCGGCGGGACCCTGTCGTGGATGACGACGTGGGACGGCATGGCCTACGCCCGGTTCGGGCGCGGCATCGTCGCGTTCCAGCGCCGGTCGGGGGTCGCGCTGGTGCTGGGCGACCCGCTCGGCCCCGACGAGACCCGCGCGTCGACCGTGCGCGCGTTCGTCGAGCGCGCCGAGAACGCGGGGCTCGCCCCCTGCTTCTTCAGCGCCGGAGAAGCGACCCGGGCTGCGGTCCCCGAGGGATGGCGCAGCATCGTCGTCGCGGACGACACGATCGTCGACCTTCCGGGCCTGCAGTTCACGGGCAAAGCGTGGGGCGCGGTGCGTACGTCGCTGAACCGCGCCGAACGCGAGGGGATGACGTTCCGTCTGTCGCGCCTGGCCGACGAGACGTGGGGGGTGCGGCAGCAGCTGCGGGCCATCTCGGAGAGCTGGGTCGGCGACAAGGGGCTGCCGGAGATGGGGTTCACGCTCGGGACGCTCCATGAGGCCGGCGACCCCGAGGTGCGCGTCGCGCTGGCGGTCTCACCGGCCGGTGACGTGGATGGATTCCTGTCGTGGCTGCCGGTCTACGGCGAGGGCGGCGTGCGCGGGTGGACGCTCGATCTCATGCGCCGCCGCGACGGGGGGTTCGGCCCGGTCATGGAGTATCTGATCGGATCGTCCGCGCAGCAGTTCTCGGCCGAGGGCGCGGAGGTGATGTCGCTGTCGGGGGCACCGCTCGCGCACGATTATCCGCCGGATGCCGGAGCGATCGCCGAGCTGCAGGAGCGCATGGCGTCGATGCTCGAGCCCGTCTACGGCTTCGCGTCGCTGCACCGGTTCAAGCAGAAGTTCCATCCCCGGTACGAGACGATGTACCTGCTGTACCGGGACGAAGCCGATCTCACCCGCATCGGTGCCGCGCTGACCCGCGCCTTCCTGCCGCACGCGACGCTGCGGCAGTTCGCCGCCGCGGGCGTCGACCTCGTGCGGACGGAACGGTAGCGCCGGTTCAGAGGGGGCGGATGTTCTCCGCCTGCAGGCCCTTCGGGCCCTGTGCGACGTCGAACTCGACGCGCTGGTTCTCTTCGAGCGAGCGGTAGCCGCCCGACTGGATGGCGCTGTAGTGGGCGAAGACGTCCTGGCCGCCCTCATCGGGCGCGATGAAGCCGAAACCCTTCTCCGAGTTGAACCACTTGACCGTGCCCTGCGTGCTCATCGACGTGCCGTTCCCCGCTTGCGCCGGCGCCCAGCGCGCCGATCAGTGCTCACGCTAACGGGTGGCGCCCGGACAGCGCACGGGCCCGTGACAGAAACGTTGCACGGCGTCACGGAGGTGATCAGCCCTTGAGCCCATACGACGCCCGGGCTGAGCAGAAGCTCGAAGCCCGGGCGTCGACGGATCCCCCCGGATATGTCACGCGAGGCGTGACGGCGATAACTGTACCGCCGCGCACGCCCTTCGCGCGACACGAAAGCTGTGAATTCTTCACGTATGACGATGATCTGTGATAGTCGGTCGTCATAGAATCCGCGTGTGGACGAGCGGCGACAGCCTTCCGCCCTCGTCGACGAGGCATATGCGGCCCTCGGCGAGGCGATCGTCGACGGGCGCCTGCGGCCCGGAGACCGACTGCGTGACGTCGAACTCGCCGCCCGGATGGGGATCTCCCGAACCCCCGTGCGCGAGGCGTTGCAACGACTCGCGGCGATCCGTCTGGTCGAGATCGCCCCCCACCGTTTCACCCGCGTGACGTCGCCGAGCGACAAGGAGATCGCGGACATGCAGGACTACGCGGTCCACATGATCGCGATGACCATGCACCTGGCTCTGCCCCGTTGTTCCGATGACGACATCGCGGAGGGCGCCCGGCTGCTCGGTGTCCTCGTGGACGCCGCGCGCGCAGACTCGTCTCCCGCGTACGTCGATGCGGGATACGCGCTCCTCGCCCACTTCACGCGCGCCTCGGAGAACATCGTGCTGATCGAGACGTTGAAGCAGACCGCCTTCCTGCTGCGGCGGAACCTGCGCGGCTGGATGTGTGCGCACGTCGAGGGCTGCGAGGAGCTGTTCCTGCTCCTCGCGGACGGGATCCGGGAGCGCGACACGGCACGGTCGGCACACCTGTGGCTGCGGCTGCACGGCCTCTACTGAGTGCGCGGCCGCGAGCGCAAGGCATCCCGTCCTCCGGGCGGCACCGCTACCGTGACGCCATGACCCGTATCGAGCTCCGTGATCTCCGTGCCGATGACCGGGATGCCGTGTATGCGGTGCTGCGCGCGAGCGCGTCGACGTGGCCGCGCGGGCAGGTCGCCGATCGCGCGGCGTTCGACGCGTGGGTGGATGCCGACCGGGTCACGGCCCGCACGATCGTGGACGGCGACGAGGTGGCGGGGCTCGCCGTGACCCTCGACGTCGACGGGGAGCGCGAGGCCCTGCTCGCCGTGTCTCCCGAGACCTCGCGCGAGTCCGCGACGGAGGCGCTGCGGCTGCTCACGCTCGCCGAGCCCGAGCGACCGCTGTACGCCTGCGTCGCTGCCGACGACGACCCCTCGCACGACACGCTCGCGCGGCTCGGCTTCGTCGAGCACGGGCGCGACGGGGCGGACATCGTCTACGTGCTGCCGCCGACCCTGGAGTGATCCGCCGGCCTCAGCGGCGCGACAGGACCGCGACGACCGGACGGTGATCGCTGCCGGCGTCGTCGAAGTCGGTGGGCACCTCGAAGCCGCGCACGATCCACGCCGAGCCGACGAGGACGTGGTCGATCGGGGCGGCGAGCGCCGCGGGCATCGAGGTGGGCCACGTGCCGCGGGCCGCAGCTCCTGCCTGCTGGGCGGCATCCCGGCACTCACCGACGGCGGCACCGCCGCGCCCGAGGCCCGACAGGTGATCGAGCGTGGAGTTGAGGTCGCCGGCGAGGATGACGTCCGGCTCCGCGCACTGCGCGGCGACCCAGTCGATGCCCTGAGCCCAGTCGTCGATGATGAACGGCAGCGGAGGCAGCGGGTGAGCGGCGATGAGCGTCGGTCCCGTGCCGTCGACGGGTCGCCAGACGCCGCTCGGCGCACCCGGCGTCGATCCTGCGGCGGGGTCGAGGACGTACGGGCCGAGCGCGTCCGCGACCAGGAGCGAGGTCGGCACCGGGCGATCGCCGGGTGCGGCGTCCACGGTCGCGGCCGTCATCCGGATCCCGTCGCGCTCCAGGATGCCGACGACCTCCGCCGCCGCGTCCGCATCGGTCTCCGGCAGGCTGACGACGTCGGCCCCGCTTTCGCGGACGAGCCGGGCGATGGCCTCCGGCGGTGCGCCGCCGCCGTAGGTGTTCCACACGGCGACGGTGAGATCGCCATCGGCCGTCGATCCGCCGAAGCCGCGCGCGAGGAGCACGGCGCCGTTGCCGAGCGCGGCCGCCCCGAGCGCGATCGCGAGACCGAGGGCGACGGCGGCCCGCCGACGCAGGAGAGCGACGATCCCGGCCACGACGGCGAGCGCGGCGCATCCGATCGCCACCGGCGCACGGAACGAGATCAGCAGGGCCATGCCCTGCCACCGTTCCGCGCCGATGAGCTGCGGCCAGACGACGAGGGCGGCGAGGAGGCCCGCCACGAGGAGGGTGACCAGGAGCGGGAGTCGGCGGCGCGCGGCGGTCGGCATCTCCACAGTGAAGCGGAGTCCGATGAATGTTCGCCGGATCGGCCCCCCCGCATACCCTAGGGGGGTATGGTATCCAGCATGCACGGATACGACGGACACAAAGACGACCTGCAGAAGCGGCTGCGCCGTGTCGAAGGACAGGTGCGCGGAATCGCGCGGATGGTCGACGAAGACAAGTACTGCATCGACATCCTCACGCAGGTGTCCGCCGCGACGAAGGCGCTCGAGACCGTCGCCCTGTCGCTCCTGTCCGACCACCTCAGCCACTGCGTCGCCGAGGCCAGCGCGGAGGGCGGCCAGGTCGCCGCCGAGAAGATCCGCGAAGCCAACGACGCCATCGCCCGGCTCGTCCGGTCCTGACCCCGAGGAGAACACCATGAACGACCGCATCGATCTCGGCCTCCGCGAGGCCGTGGCATCCACTCCCCTGCCGGAAGGCGCGGTGATCCAGGAGATCGGCGTGACCGGAATGACGTGCGCACACTGCGTCCGCAGCGTGACCGAGGAGATCTCCGAGATCGCGGGGGTGCAGGGCGTGTCCGTCGACCTGCGCGTCGGCGACGTCTCGCGCGTCACGATCGCCAGCGAAACCCCGCTCGACGCCGCCCTCGTGCGCGACGCCGTCGAGGAGGCCGGTTACGCCCTGGCGGCCGATCCGTCATGAGCACCACCGACGTCGAGCTCGACATCACCGGGATGACGTGCGCCTCGTGCGCCACCCGGATCGAACGGAAGCTCAACAAGCTCCCCGGCGTCGAGGCCTCCGTCAACTACGCCACCGAGAAGGCGCGCGTGCGCGGCGACGACCTCGACCCGGCGGACCTCATCGCGGTCGTCGAGGCCGCGGGCTACGCGGCCGCCGTGCCCGCCCCGCCCGTGCCGGAAGAGGTCGCGACCGACCCCGAGACCGAGGCCCTCCGCCGGCGGCTGCTCATCAGCCTCGCGCTGGCCGCGCCGGTCGCGCTGCTGTCGATGATCCCCCCGCTGCAGTTCGAGAACTGGCAGTGGCTCGCGCTCACGCTCACCGCCCCCGTCGCGGTGTGGGGCGCGTGGCCGTTCCACCGCGCGGCCGCGATCAACGCCCGCCACGGCGCCGTCACGATGGACACGCTCATCAGCCTCGGCGTCATCGCCGCGTTCGGCTGGTCGCTGTACGCCCTGTTCTTCGGCGGGGCCGGCATGCCCGGGATGACGATGAGCTTCACGCTCTTCGGCGCACCCACCGCCGGCGCGCACGAGATCTACCTCGAGGTCGCCGCCCTCGTGACCGTGTTCCTCCTCGCCGGCCGCTACGCGGAAGCGCGAGCGCGCACGGCATCGGCCAGTGCGCTGAAGGCCCTGCTGAGCCTCGGCGCGACCTCTGCCACGAAGCTCGACGAGGGCCGCGAACGGACCGTCCCGGTCGCGAGCCTCGTCGTCGGCGACGTCGTCGTCGTGCATCCGGGCGAGAAGATCCCGTCCGACGGCCTGGTCGTCGACGGAACCTCAGCGGTGGATGCCGGCATGCTCACGGGCGAATCCGTTCCGGAGGAGGTGGGCCCGGGTGCCCGCGTCGTCGGCGCCACGATCAACGTCGGGGGCCGCCTGGTCGTCGAGATCACGCGCGTCGGCGCCGACACCGAACTCGCCCGCATGGGTCGCCTGGTCGAAGAGGCGCAGACCGGCAAGGCCGAGGTGCAGCGTCTGGCGGACCGCGTCTCGGCGGTGTTCGTCCCTGTCGTGATCCTTCTCGCGATCGCGGCGTTCGTCGGGTGGCTCGTCGCGGGCGCCCCGCTCGAGCTGGCGTTCACCGCCGCCGTGGCGACACTCATCATCGCCTGCCCGTGCGCCCTGGGACTCGCGACTCCGACCGCGCTGCTCGTGGGCACGGGACGCGGCTCGCAGCTCGGCATCCTGATCCGCGGTCCGCAGGTGCTCGAGCAGACGCGCCGTGTCGACACGATCGTGCTCGACAAGACCGGCACCGTCACCACCGGCCGCATGGCCGTGACCGACGTGCTGCCCGCCGCGGGCGTCGACCGTGCCGTGCTGCTCGCCGTCGCCGCGGCCGTCGAGGGCGGTTCCGAGCACCCGGTGGGTCGCGCGATCGCCGCGGCCGCGGGCGCTGCGGCCCCCGTGGAGTCGTTCGCCGCGCACGCGGGGTACGGCGTCCAGGGTGTCGTGGACGGTTCCGCCGTCGTGGCCGGCCGGCCGTCGTGGCTGCGCGAGCAATGGAGCGTGGGGGCGGTGGCATCCGAGGTCGACACCCTGTCGGCGCGCGGAACGGTCGTCGCCGTCGCGCGCGACGGGGACTACCTCGGCGCGATCGTCGTCGCCGACACGGTGAAGCCGACGAGCGCCGAGGCGATCGCGCGGTTCCGCCGCCTGGGGCTCCGACCGGTGCTCCTCACCGGCGACAACACGGCGACCGCCGCGCGCGTGGCATCCGAGGTCGGGATCGACGACGTCCGGGCCGAGGTGACGCCGGCCGAGAAGCTCGAGGTCGTCCGCGCGCTCCAGGCCGAGGGCCGCGTCGTGGCGATGGTCGGCGACGGCGTCAACGACGCTGCGGCGCTCACCGCCGCGGACCTCGGTATCGCGATGGGCGGAGGGACGGATGCCGCGATCGCGGCGAGCGACGTCACGGTCGTCTCGGGCGATCTGCTCGTCGTCGCCGACGCCGTGCGCCTCGCGCGCCGCACGCTCGGCACGATCAAGGGCAACCTGTTCTGGGCCTTCGCCTACAACGTCGCCGCGATCCCGGTGGCGATGGCCGGGCTGCTGAACCCGGTCGTCGCCGCCGCCGCGATGGCGCTGTCGTCGGTGTTCGTGGTCACCAACAGCCTGCGGCTGCGTCGGTTCCGCGCGGAACCGAGCGCGGCGCGCTGACTCGGACACACGCAGGAGATCTGGTCCGACGGAGTCGCCGGTCAGCCGCGGTCACGGGACCGGATCTCCTTCGTGCGCCCTGGGAGGCGGTATGAGCTGGTCGATGACTACCAGCACCCAGACGGCTCGACGACCCACGAGTCAGACTGTCTGACCCGTGTGCTACGTTCGTACCACTACACCTCCCTCGCCTCTCGTAGAAGCGCACTAGGGAGGTTTTTCTTTCTCACTCCGAGGAGTTCTATGCCCCGACCCGCTCCCGTTCCACGGCCTCGCGGCGCTCTGAAGTACGACAAGCCCGCGTTGAGCTTGGAAGAGCTGGTCGACCGCCTCTGTGACAGGGGGCTGGAGATTCCGGACCGGGATAGGGCGATCCGGTACCTTCGCCACCTCGGGTACTTCCGCCTGTCGCCGTACACCATCCCTTTTCAGCGTGGCCAGCCCGACCACGTATTCCGCGACGGCTCCTCCTTCGACGACGTTCTGGATCTCTACGTCTTCGATAGGAACCTGCGGCTCCTCGTCATGGACGCACTGGAGCGCGTGGAGGTCGCCGTTCGAGCGGCGCTAACGGACCACATGTCCATCACGTACGACGACCCCCATTGGTACGTCGACTCCAGGCATTTCGACAATCACCGCAGGCACGAGGGGTTGCTGATGATTGTCCGGGACGCATCCGACCAGCGACTCAAAGGTTCGCCGGAGCAAGAGGGCTTGCGTAGCGAGGGTGTCGTCTACAGATCCGCGCTTGAGCATTACCTCCTCACCTACGGCGAACCAGAATTGCCGCCGTCATGGCTGATGGTCGAGGCGCTCACCCTTGGACAGCTCACCTCTCTCATCGGCAATCTTGTGGTCCGAGCCGATCGGACCGCGATTGCCAGGCGCCTCGGTCTCACCGAACCGGTACTGATGTCCTGGCTGCGAACCTATGTGCGCGTCCGCAACATTTGCGCGCATCACGGCCGCCTCTGGAACTCCGGCATCGGTGTCTATCCACTGATCCCGACCTCCCGAGCCGTCTCGTGGTTGCGGGGGGACGGGGCGCTGCCGGCGCGCTCAGAGAAGCGCCTGTATCCGGTGCTTGTGTCGTTGCAATCCGTGCTTGATGTCATTTCGCCGCGGAGCAGCTGGGCGCGTCGACTCCACACGCTTGTGAGCTCGCGGCCTGCGATGAATCTCGCCGGTATGGGAGTTCCGAGCGATTGGTCGGAAGACGAGTTCTGGGCGCGTCGCATTCATCAGTAGGCGCGAAACCCGGGCCCCACGATCAGCAGGAAGTCCCGGGTTAACTTCCTTCACCACCGCGATGGAGAGGCATCACCAACAGCCTGCGGCTGCGTCGGTTCCGCGCGGAACCGACGCCCTGACGGCCGGTCACGCCATCCGCAGGTCGGCCTCGATGTCGTGGGCCGCGGCGAGCAGCGCGGGGATCAGCCGGTCGGTGACCTCGGCTTCGGCGTAGCGTCCGCTCGACATCGACAGGTTGATGGCCGCGACCACCGCGCCGTCGCGGCCGCGGACGGGTGCCGCGAGCGACTGCAGCCCGGGCTCGAGCTCCCCGTCGACGCGGGCCCAGCCCTGCGCGCGCACCCGCTCGAGTTCCTGCCGCACGGCGACGGGATCGGTCAGCGTCCGGGGGGTCCGGGGCGTCAGGGGCGAGGCATCCAGGATCCGATCGCGTTCCTCGACGGATGCCGCGGCCAACAGCACGCGACCCATGCTCGTGACGGCGGCCGGGAACCGCGTGCCGACGGTGATGCCGACCGACATGATCCGGCGCACGGGCACGCGCGCGACGTAGACGATCTCGGTGCCGTCCAGGACCGCCGCCGACGCGCTCTCCCCGACCGTGCGGGAGAGCGCCTCGAGATGCGGCTGCGCGACCTCGGGGAGCGACAGGGCCGAGAGGTAGCTGTAGCCCAGCTCCAGCACGCGCGGGGTGAGGGCGAACGAGCGTCCGTCGTTCCGCACGTACCCGAGGCTCTGCAGCGTGCGGAGGAACCGTCCGGCGGCGGCCCGCGTCACACCGGCACGGCGCGCGACGTCGCTCAGGGTCAGCTCGGGGTTCTCGGCGTCGAACGCGCGGATGACCGCGAGCCCGCGCACGAACGCCTGGACGACCTCGCCGGGGCCGTCGACGTCGTCCGTGGGCACTGCGTCGGTCACCGGCTCACCCTATCGATCGGTCGGCCGCCCGCCCTCACCGCTCCAGCACGACCGCGAGGCCCTGCCCCACGCCGATGCAGATCGCGACGACCGCGACGCCCGAGCCGCGGCGCGCCAGTTCGTGCGCCGCGCGGCCGATGATGCGGCCGCCGGACGCGCCGAGCGGGTGACCGATCGCGAGCGCACCGCCGTGGACGTTGAGCTTCTCGGGGTCGAGGTCGGGCCACCCGGCCAGGCACGCGAGCGACTGCGACGCGAAGGCTTCGTTGAGCTCGACGAAATCGACGTCGGCCCACGTCCTGCCGGCGCGCGTGAGCGCCTTGTTCGCGGCCTCGATCGGCGCGATGGGGAACACGTCGGGGTCGACGCCGTGCGCCGCGCGCCCCGCGATGCGCGCCAGCGGCTCGGCATCCAGGGCTCCCTCGCCGCCGATGAGGACGGCGGAGGCTCCGTCGTTGATGGGCGAGGAGTTGCCGGCCGTGACGCTCCCCTGCCCGTCGGCGGCGAAGAGCGCCTTCAGCCCCGCGAGCTTCTCGACCGACGTGTCGTCGCGGATCCCCTCGTCACGGGTCAGCGCGACGCCGGGCACGGCCACGATCTCGCTGTCGAAGACGCCGCCGGCCCACGCGGATGCCGCGCGCTGATGCGACCGGACGGCGAAGGCATCCTGCGCCTCCCGCGTGATGTCCCACTCGCGCGCGATCTTCTCGGCGGACTCGCCGTTCGAGATCGTCCAGTGCTTCGGGAGGGCCGGGTTGGTCATGCGCCAGCCGATCGCGGTGTTCCACATCGTCGCGTTGCCGACGGCCGGAAACGGCTTCGCCGCCTTCTCCACGACGTAGGGGGCGCGGCTCATGGACTCGACGCCTCCGGCCAGCACGATGTCGGCGTCGCCGGACTCGATCGCGCGCGACCCCTGGATCACGGCTTCGAGCGACGATGCGCACAGGCGGTTGACGGTCGTGCCGGTCACGGTCGTCGGGAAGCCGGCGAGCAGCGCGCCGAAACGGGCGACGTTCCGGTTGTCCTCCCCGGCCTGGTTGGCATCCCCGAAGACCACGTCGTCGATGCGGGCGGGATCGAGACCGGTCCGCTCGACGGCGGCCTTCATCACGAGCGCGGCGAGATCGTCGGGACGGACGGATGCCAGAGCTCCCCCGGCGCGGCCGAAGGGCGTGCGGACGGCGTCGTAGACGTAGCTGGCGGTCATGTCAGGCTCCTCGGTCGATCAGCGTCAGACCGAGCAGTTGCTCGATCTCGGAGTGCGTGTTGTCGCCGAACAGTTCCCGTACGCGGAAGCCGTCGGGGGTGACGTCGAAGACGCCGTGGTCGGTGTAGACGCGCGAGACGCAGCCGACGCCGGTGAGCGGGTAGGTGCACGCCTCGACGAGCTTCGGCGCCCCCTGCTTGGTGAGCAGGTCGGTCATCACGTAGACGTCCCTCGCCCCGATCGCGAGGTCCATCGCCCCGCCGACCGCCGGGATCGCCCCCGGCTCCCCGGTCGACCAGTTCGCCAGATCACCGGATGCCGACACCTGGAACGCCCCGAGCACGCACACGTCGAGGTGGCCGCCGCGCATCATCGCGAACGAGTCGGCGTGGTGGAAATAGGCTGCGCCGGCGAGGGCGGTGACCGGCTGCTTTCCGGCGTTGATCAGGTCGGGATCGACCGAGCCCTCGATGGGCGCGGGGCCCATTCCCAACATTCCGTTCTCGGTATGCAGCACGATCTCGAGCCCCTCGGGCAGGTAATCCGCCACGAGCGTGGGGGCGCCGATGCCGAGGTTCACGACGGCCCCTTCGGGGATGTCGGATGCCACGCGCGCGGCGAGCGCGGTGCGGGAGACGCGGGTGCTCATGCGTCGACCCCTTCCCGGGCGAGCGGGCGCCCCTCGATGTCGACTCCGCCGGCGAAGACGCCGTCGCGCAGCCAGGGGCGTTCGCCCACGGCCACGACCCGGTCGACGTACAGGCCGGGCGTGATGACGGCCTCGGGATCGAGGTCGCCGAGGGGCACGATCTCGTCGACCTGCACGACCGTGGTCTTCGCCGCCGCCGCCATGATCGGTCCGAAGTTGCGCGCGGTCTCGCGGTAGACGAGGTTGCCCCAGCGGTCGGCGCGGAAGGCGCTGATGAGCGCGACGTCGACGTGGATGGGGTATTCGAGGACGTAGTCACGATCGCCGATACGGCGCGTCTCCTTGCCCTCGGCGAGCTGGGTGCCGTATCCGGTCGGCGTGAAGAAGCCGCCGATTCCGGCGCCGGCCGCGCGGATGCGTTCGGCGAGGTTCCCCTGGGGCACCAGCTCGAGTTCGACCTTCCCCTCCCGGTACAGCGTGTCGAAGACCCACGAGTCGCTCTGCCGCGGGAACGAGCAGATCATCTTGCGCACCTGTCCGGCCTTCAGCAGGGCGGCGAGACCCGTGTCGCCGTTGCCGGCGTTGTTGTTGACGACGGTGAGGTCGCGGGCGCCGTGCGCGATGAGCGCGTCGATGAGTTCGACGGGCTGCCCGGCGCGGCCGAATCCGCCGATCATCACGGTCGCGCCGTCGGCGATGCCCGCCACGGCTGCCGCGACGTTCGGCACGGTTTTGTCGATCATGGTTCCTCTGTTCGTTCAACGAACGCGTGTTCGTTGAGCGATCATACCTTCGGGTGCCCCGCCGCACCAGAGGCATCCCTTGCGCGCTCTCCACCTCCGTGTTCGGATGGGGCGATGGGGTGGCTCGTTCTCGTCGTCGTCGGTCTCGCGTTCTGGTGGTGGTCGCTGGCGCTCACCCTGAGGGCCTACCCGGGCGAACGGATGCCGGTGTGGGCGAACCCCGTGAAGGCCCCCCGCCGCGCGGTCGTCCTGCGCGCGGTCGGGGCGGCGGCCATCGTCTTCGGGACAGGGATGTTCAGCTCCACCTGGGGCCTCCCCGGGTGGGTGGCGGCCGTCGCGGTCGGGGGCTCGCTGACTCTCCTCCTCTTCGCACCGCACGTCGTCGCCGTCGCGCGGCACAACCGACGCGCGGGCGCGACCTGACCCGCTCGACGGCGGTCCATGCAGGTCTCGACGCTCGTCGGATGGCGCCCCCGCCGGCCGCGGGTACGTTCGCCTGCACCGACGCGAGAACCGAGGAGCACCACGATGTCCGACACGCACGACCTCACCGAGAACCACCGCACGACCCTGTTCCACCTCGAGCAGCACCCCACCTCGCACAACCTCGAGTGGCACGACGTGATCGGGTTGCTGCGCGAGGTCGGCGAGGTCGCCGAGGAGCACATTGGCAAGGTAAAGGTCCGCCTGGGCGACACCCTCCTCATCCTCACTCCCCCGCGGCACAAGGACATCGACGAGCAGACGGTGCTGGACATCCGCCGCGCCCTCCGCGACGCGGGCTACACCACGGCGGCGAAGTGACATGGGCGACGACCGGGATGCCATCCGCCCCGAGGTCCCGCCGAGCGGTACCGGATGCGTCGAGTGCGAGGCCGAGGGCTCGTGGTGGCTGCATCTGCGCCGGTGCGCCGAATGCGGTCACATCGGGTGCTGCGACGACTCCCTGAACCGGCACGCGACGCGCCACGCCCACACGAGCGGGCATCCGGTGATCCAGAGCTTCGAGCCGGGCGAGGACTGGTTCTGGGACTACCGCACCGCGGCGTTCATCGACGGACCCCTGCTCGCCCCGCCGCGCAGTCATCCCGTGACCCAGCCCGTCCCCGGGCCGGCCGGGCGCGTCCCCGCCGAGTGGCAACGGCTGCTCGACGACTGACCCTCATCCGATCGGACGACATTTCGGGTCGGTCTGTTCGCGACCGTGAGGCACCGGACGGGCGGGATTCAGCGGAACTCCGCGGCATTCGGGTCGACGGGGTGAATGTTCGGGCGCGGATGGGGTGAATCGCGGGGTTACCGTCGGCACGCAGGGACACTCCGCTCACGCGTCGATGGTCTCGATGCAGGCGGCATCCGTTCGGGTCGGATGCCGATGCGGGCGGGGGCCGGAGTTGGGGGCGGCCCTCGCCCCTCCCTGCCCCGCCGAAGACGAAAGGTGCGGGCGACGGCGCCGCAGCACCGTGCCCGCACCCGTCGGTCTCGGTCTAGTGGCAGAGGCCGGTCGATGTGCTGCTGTAGCAGATCCCGGTGCTCCACGAGCTCGCGAAGACCTCGCTGCGCTCGGACTCAGCGCGCTCGAGCGTCTGCAGGGAGAGGAGATATCCCATCGGTGTCACCCCCTCTCCGATGTCATGACCGCGCGGGCGGCGTGGACCGGGGGGAGGTCGAGGAACGGCAGCGTGCGGCGCTGACCGTCGCGGACGGCGGCGAGCGCCCACAGCACGCCCGCCGATCCGGTTCCGAGGTCGCACGAGAGCCGAAGAAGCGCGCGGCCGGGATACCCGGTGCCCACCGGCCGCGGGATCGCGTGGAGCGCGAGGGACCGTTCGTGGCGGACGCGGGCGCGGGCGACGGCGGCATCCTCCGTGCCGTCCGCCGGGCGCGGCATCCCGGCGAGGAAGAGGAGGAGACCCGCGCGACCCTGGAAGAGGCCGGGTTCGAGGACGAACTCGGGTTCAGCGGCACGCGCGAGCGAGTGGAGCTGCGCGGCGAGAGGTGTCGCCGGGCGTCGTTCGACCACTGCGGCGAGAGCATGCCCCACGCCGGCGGAGCCGGAGCCCAGGTAAGGCAGCAGACGCCAGCCCTCGTTCATCTGCAGAGAACCGTCGGACGCCCGCAGACAGCTCTCGAGATCCCGACGGACGGCCGCCTCGGCCAGCGCCAGGAGTGCGGTGTCGGACTGGCGGTCGTACAGAGACAGAGCCACGATCGCGGCACCGCTGGGCCCGCGGAGCAGGCCGCCGGCCCCGGTCGCCACCTTCTCCGGCCCGGCGCCGGCCCATCCGTCCGCGCGATCGGCCGCTTCGTCGAACATGTGGCGAGCGACATCGACGAGCTCCGGATGCCGCCCCGCTGAACGCAGCAACCCCAGGGCGGTGCCCAGCGGTCCCCCATACAGACCGGGCGAGCTCCATCGGAGCGGCGCATCGAGGCAGCGCGCGATCGCCTCATCCGCGTGGGCTTCGTCGCCGAGTTCCTCCCACGCCGCCGCGGCGCCCGCCAGTCCGTCGAACAGACCGGACTGCGGCGGCGCGGTCCGCATGGCGCGGGCCGCCCACCCGGCCGCCTCTTCCGGGACGGTGCCGGTCGCGGCGTGCAACGCGAGGAGGGGGCCGAGGGCCCCGTGCGCGACCGCGTACGCGGGCTCGTCGAACTGCACGGGGTCCCCCGGCCACAGCCGGTCCTCCCGCTTAGGGGTGGCATCCGCGACGAGTTGTCGCGCGATGGCCGCGATGCGGTCGTCCCGATCGACGGTCGCGGGCGGGCGGACCGGATCGGCGGCGAAGCCGAGCGCGTCCCGGTCGGCGGCGCCCAGTCCGAAGCGCTCGACGACCCATGCCCGCACCTCGTGCTCCTTCTCCGCGTGCAGGTCGAGGACCGGCGTGAGCGGCGCGAACAGGAAGAGCAGGATCCGGCGCAACGCGAACAGGTCGGCCGCCCGCCCGGCGCGGGCCTCGGGCTCGGCGAAGTCCGGGGCCACGAAGCCGGGCGCCCCGATGGCGACCGGTGCGTTCTCCGCTGCGCTCCGCGCCATCTCGAAGTCGATGAGGGTGACGGCCCCGTCGTCGCCGACCAGGACATTGCCCGGGTGCAGATCACCGTGTGAGAAGCCGGCGGCGTGCACGTCGTCGACCACCCGGGCGATGCGGGCGGCCAGCGCCACGGCCCACCGCCGATACTCCGCGACGTCGGCCGCGCTGCAGTCGGCGGAGACCAGCGGATGCCGAGCGACCACCGCCTGGTGCAGCGGCACGCCCCGCGCGCGGCCGAGCACGAGGTAGCGGTGCCCCAGCGCCTCGAACTCGCGGATCAGCTCGACCGTCCCCGGCGCGGCGATGGCGCGCAGGGCGTGGGCTTCGCGCGCGGCACGATCCACGGCGGTCAGGCCGTCGACCGTGACGCCGGCGAACGGCCGGGCCTCCTTCACCACGGCGTCACGCCCGCCCTCGACGGCCGTGTAGACGCCCCCGGCGTTCGAATGGTGGAGCACTCCCGTGATCTGCGGGAACCCGTCCGGGGGCCGGAGCTCGCCGAGTTCCCGTACCGCATCGCGCAGGAACGGCGGGATCTCGACCCAGGACGGCGGCTCGAAGCCCGGGCTGCGGACGTCGGGCACGAGGTGCCCGTCGGGGTGTCTGACCGCGGGGGTCGGTACGCCGTCGACCTCGATCAGCATCCGAAGGAACCCGCCGTACCGCACGAACACGGGCCCGCTGGTCCATCGGAGATCGGACAGGATGTGCGGTCCGTCGAAATCGGCCGTCCGCCGTCCGAGTTCCCTCAGCGATCGCTCGAGCTCTCCGATGGTGGAGGGATAGATCGTGACGAACTTGCCCGACCCCTCGCGACCGGCATCCTTGCCGTTCGAGGCGGCGAGCACGCTCTCGCGGGACAGGTGCTTGAACGGGAGACGCCCACGCACGCAGTGGTCGGAGACGATCCGCAGAATCGCCGGCGCCGCGGCCGGGGTCGCGCTGAGGTGGATCTTCCACCCCTGTTCGGGGAGGACCGCCCCGGCGGGCTCGTAGTACGTCCAGATGCCGTCATCCGCTCGACCCCACGACGCCGGCACCGTCGCGGCGAAAGCCGGGTCGTCGGCGGCGACGCGGGCACGCCCGGGGTGGTCATAGAAGATGCGGTCCGCGCGGGCGAACACCGGATAGATCGCGTCCATGCCCCGCCCACCGCCTCGCCCGCGCCGGAAGGCCACGGCGCGTGGACATGGTGTGCGGGTGCGCGGACGCGCGCTGCCGCGTCGGGGCCGACTCCGTGGTCGCCGAGGGCGCGGCGCGTCCAGAGGATTGGGCAGGTCAACCGATGAATCTCCGACATTCCGCCCACACGCCGCCCCGCGGGGGACGGTCGGCGGAAATCATCCGATCGGATGAGCCGTGAGCACCGATCGGACGCGCACTCCCCAGAGCGCGAGCTGAGTGCGATCGGCGGCACCGACCTTGCGCATCGACGACTGGACGTGGCTGCGGACGGTGTTCACCGAGACGACGAGCTCCGCGGCGAGCTGCTCGTTGGAGGTGATGCCATCGCTGAGCAGGCTCACGACGCGCGCCTCGGACGGGCTGAGGGATGCCGCTCGCGCGCGGTCCTCCGCCGTGATCCGGCGGCGGGCGATGTCGGTGAGCACCGACCGTGTCACGCGCGACGACATCAGGGCGTCACCGCGGTGGGCGGCGCGGATCGCGTCGACGAGTTGAGAGCTGTCGTGGGTCTTGAGGAGGTACCCCGATGCCCCGCTGTCCAGCGCGCTCATCACCAGGTGATCCTCTCCGTGGCTGGTCAGCGCGATCACGCGGGTGACGCCGTACGACTCCTCGACCACGGCGCGCGTGGCGTCGATGCCGTTCATCTCGGGCATCTCCAGATCCATCAGGACCACGTCCGCGTGCTCGGCGATCGCCGCCTTCACGGCATCCCGCCCCGTCCCGGCCTCGCCGACGACGACGATCCCGTCCGCGTGCTCCAGTCGCAGTCGGACGCCCCGACGGAAGGGTCGGTTGTCGTCGGCGATCAGCACGCGGATCGATCCGCTCTCGGTCACGTCATGCCTCCATCGTCCGGGGAAGCGGGATGTCCACCTCCACACGCCAGCCCCCCGCCCCGTCGGAACCCGCCTCGAGTGTCCCGTCGACCAGGGTGAGCTTCTGGCGCAGGCTATCCAACCCCCAGCCCAGTCCGAGACCGGGTTCGCCGTCGCGGAGGCGCCGGGGAGCATCGTTGTGCACCACCGTGACCAGGCGTTCCGGCGCGATGTGGATCCGGATGCGAACGGGTGCGCCGGCCGCGTGCTTGGCGGCGTTGGACAGCGCTTCCTGGATGGCGCGATACGCCGTGGTGGAGACCACCGCCGGGAGCGTCTCCGGATCGCCCTCGGTTTCGGCCGAGACGTCCTTGCCGCGTTCCCGCCAGAACTCGACGAGCCCGCCGATGTGGCGGAGATCGGGCGTCGGCGTGTGCGCGGTCGCCTCGACCGCCCGGAGATCGCCGAGCGCGCCGTAGAGACTGGCCGCGGCGTAGCGCCCCTCGGCCCGCACCTCGTCGATGAGCTGGAGCGCCTGCTGGGGATGCGCGGGCGCCAGGTCGACGGACGCGTCGCACAGCGACACGAGCCCCGCGAGGTGCTGGCCGGCGACGTCGTGGAGCTCCTGCGCGATCCGACCCCGTTCGGCGGTCCTCGACGCCTCGATGGCCTCGGCCTGCTGCAGCTGGAGGTCGGCGGCCCGCCGACGCTCCCGCTCGGCCCGGCGCTCGAGCACGGCGTAGAGGATGCCGAGCGCGACGCCCGCGAAGGAGACGGACGCCAGTGCGACGCCCTCCGTGAGCAGGAAGCTGACGACCGCTTCCGGCGGCGCGCCCACGCTCGCCGCCCATCCGCCCAGCGCCAGGCACGAGACGACGACGACGGAGGCCGCCCACGGCGCCGCCACCGCGACGGGCCGGGCGGCACCGAGCGCGAACATCGCGATCCCGACGACCAACTGCATCGGAGTCGCCCAGGTGGGCACACCGAGCACCACGGCCACCAGCAGGTAGCACGCGGTCGTGCCGAGCATCGCGAGCTCGGGCCGCGATGCCGCACGCGAGACGCAGATCGCCTGGACGAGACAGACGAGGGCGGTCAGCGCGATGACCACCTGCGGCGGGAGGGTGTGCGTCCACTGTCCGGTACCGCTCGAGATGGCCAGGATCGGATCGCTGCACACCTGCACCACCGTCGCCGCGAACACCACCGCGACGAAGACCGGAGACGTCATCGTGCGGGCGACACCGCTCCTCGACGGAGTCGACGGGTCGCCCTCGTCCGCCGCGGGCTCGGGAACCGCGCGCGTTTCCGTCGTGCGGGACGTCATCGAACGGCCGGTCGGCAGGGGGTGGACGGCGATCGGTGCGGGAGCCTCATATGCGGCATTCTCGCCTTCCCGCCGCGCGAGGCGGACGGGGCGAGCCGAGGAGGCCGTCATTTCCCCCGCTCGCCGCCGTGAGGGCGGTGGCTTCCCGACGGTGTTGCACCTGCGTCATGGTGGTACACTCCCTCCATGCCGACGACTCGGATGCGCACGCAGGTCACGCACACGGCCGAGATCGAAGAGGCGCTGCGCATCGCACGACTGCGATGGCCCGGAGAAAGCCCGTCCGTCCTGCTGACTCACCTCGTCCTGGAGGGCGCTCGGACGATCGAGGCGCTCGAGCCCGCGACGGTGGCGGCCCGGCGCCGGAGCATCGACGCACTCGTCGGAGAGTTCGCGGGCATCCACCCCGAGGGCCACCTCGAAGAACTGAGGGCCGAGTGGCCCGAGTGATCGTCCTGGATGCCGGAGTGATCATCGCCCTGCTCTCCCCCGGCGACGCGCATCACGAGCGTGCGAAGAGGCTGATCACCCTCGAACGCGGTCCGTTCCTGATGCACCCGCTCACGGCCGCCGAGACACTGGTCGGTGCCGCGAAGCTGGACAAAGACGCCGCGTTGTGGTCTCGTCTGCAGAGCCTGGGCATCGAGGTGGCCGACATCGGTCCCACCGAGCCGCTGCTGCTCGCCCGCCTGCGAGCCGATCACGGGATGAAGATGCCGGATACGTGCGTTCTCGCGGTCGCGCACCACGCTCAGGTGCCGCTGGCGACTTTCGATGACCGCCTCGGTGCCGTTGCGGACGCCGTCGGCCTCCGGCACCCGATCCCGGACGCGGCCTGACCCGGAAATGAAGAAGGGCCCCGGGAGAACCCGGGACCCTTCGTCGTTCTGTGCGCGAGGGGGGACTTGAACCCCCACGCCCTTGCGGGCACTGGCACCTGAAGCCAGCGCGTCTACCTATTCCGCCACTCGCGCGAGTCGTGGCATCCAGGGATGCCGCTCACTCAACTTCCCGAGAATATCACGGCCCCAGGCCCCCGGCGAACCGTGTCCGGAGCCGGCATCCATGACCTGTCCAGCCGTGCTGACTACGATGTGCCTACTGGTCTGCCTGCCTGAAGGAGTCTCGTGGGACTACTCGACAGTTTCGAGAAGGGTCTCGAACGCGCCGTCAACGGTGCGTTCGCGAAGACCTTCCGCAGTGGCATCCAGCCGGTGGAGATCGCCTCCGCACTGCGGAGCGAGCTCGACAAGAAGGCCGTCGTCGTCAGTCGCGAGCGCATCCTCACGCCGAACGCCTTCACCGTTCGGCTGTCGCCTGCGGACGACGAGAAGATGAGCGCCCTCGGTTCGACCCTCGTGACCGAGCTCGACACCCTCGTGAAGAAGCACGCGCGCACGCAGGGCTACTCGTTCGCCGGCCCCGTCACGATCTCGATCGAGCGCGACACGTCGCTCTCGACGGGCACCTTGCGCGTCGATTCGCGCACCAGCGAGGGCCAGGTGTCGTGGCGCGGTGTCGTCGACATCAACGGCACGCGGCATCCGCTCGTGAAGGCCCGCACGGTCATCGGTCGGGGCAGCGACGCCGACATCACGATCCCCGACGCCGGCACGAGCCGCAAGCACGTCGAGATCCTGTGGGACGGCGAACGCGCCATGGTCCGCGACCTCGGGTCGACCAACGGGACGACCCTCAACGGACGCAAGGTCTCCGAGGCCGCTCTCCCGCCGGACTCGACCATCTCGATCGGTCGCACCGATATCGTCTTCCGTGTGGTCGCGCAGGCACAGACCGCACGGCGAGCGGCGCCGTCCGATGCGACGCAGCTGTTCGACGTCCGCGACCGGGGGCCCCTGTCATGAGTCCACTGACTCTTCTTCTCCTCCAGGGCGGTTTCCTCGTCCTGCTGTGGTTCTTCGTGTTCGGCGTGGTCTATTCGCTGCGCGCCGACCTGTTCGGCGTGAAGGTGCGCAAGCTCCCCGAGCCCGCGGCACCCGCCGCTGCTCCGGCGGCACCGGCGCCCACGTCGTCACCGAACGCGGAGACCACGCAGGTCAAGCGTCCCGCCGCGCCGGTCGTCCCCCCGGTCGGCGGTCTCGCGACGACCGCGTCGGTGTCGCGCATCGTCATCACGAGCGGCCCCAAGGCCGGACTCGAGCTGCCCCTCGGCACGGAACCCCTCACCATCGGCCGTTCGAGCGAGTCGGGTCTGGTCATCCGCGACGACTACACCTCCAGCCACCACGCGCGTCTCGTGCTGTGGGGAGACCAGTGGATGCTGCAGGACCTCGATTCCACCAACGGCACCACGCATGACGGCGCACGGGTGGCATCCCCGGTCCAAGTGAAAGTGGGCGCTCCGATCAAGGTGGGCGCCACGACCTTCGAGTTGCGGAAGTAACCCGCCTCCATGGTCTTCCAAGGCTCGAGCGCGGCCATCTCCCACACGGGCAAGGTGCGCTCCAACAACCAGGATTCCGGCTACGCCGGATCCAACCTCTTCGTGGTCGCCGACGGCATGGGCGGTCACGCGGGAGGCGATGTCGCCTCGAGCCTGGCGATCGCGCGTCTGACCGAACTGGACCAGCCGTTCCCCAGCACCACGGCGGCCGAGCACGCGCTTCGCGACGCGCTCGCCGACACGGCGACGAATCTGATCGACACGGTCGCGCGGCGTCCGGAGCTGGCCGGCATGGGCACGACCGTCAGCGCGGTCATCATGGTCGACGACTACGCCGTCATCGGTCACATCGGCGACTCGCGGGTCTACCTGTACCGCGACGACACGCTCACCCAGATCACCACCGACCACACCTTCGTGCAGCGTCTGGTCGACTCGGGCCGCATCACGCCCGAAGAGGCGCGGTATCACCCCCGCCGCTCGGTGCTCATGCGCGTGCTGGGCGACATGGATCCCGACCCCGAGGTCGACACGTTCATCATGCCGACGCAGGACGGCGATCGGTGGCTGCTCTGCTCCGACGGTCTCTCGGGCGTCGTCGACGACGCACACACCACCAAGGCACTCGCGCTCGGGATGCCGCCCGCCCGCACCGCGGACGCACTCCTGAAGCAGGCGCTCGACGGCGGTGCCCCCGACAACGTGACGGTCGTGATCGTCGACGTGGGCGGCCAGCACCCGGTGTTCATCGGTACGCCGACGATCGTCGGTTCGGCCTCCAACCCCAGCGGCGTCGTCGTCTCGCCCGTGCGTCCGGCGCGATCGACGTGGCTGCACTCGGCCCGGCAGGCCGCGAACGAGCCGACGCACTTCGAGCCCGCCGCCGAGTTCCTGGAAGAGCTCATCGAAGAGGATCGCCGTCGCGCACGTCGTCGGCGACTGGGCTGGCTCGCCGCCCTCATCCTCGTGCTGGCGGCGATCGGGGCAGGCCTGTTCGCGGGCTACCAGTGGACGCAGACCCGCTACTACGTGGGAGCGGACGACAACTCGGTGGTCATCTACCGCGGCATCCAGCAGTCCATCGGTCCGCTGTCGTTGTCGACGGTGTACAAGGACACGAACATCGTGCTCGCCGACCTGTCGGACTTCGATCGGCAGACGGTGGAAGCGACGATCTCGGCGCGTTCCCTCTCGGACGCGGAGCTCATCGTGGATCGTCTGCGCCCGGAACCGGAGGCCACGGGATGACCGACCAGAAGCTGACGCGATCGGGAGAGGTGTCCACCGACACCGCCGTCATGCGCGCGTTGAAGAAGATCCGGACGCCCGCCAAGCAGCGCAACCGCGAGCTGGGTCTGCTGCTCTTCGCGATCGCGGTCTACGGCGCGGCGATCGTGCTCGTGCAGCTCGGAGTGAACGGGGCGGTCGAGTCGGGCTACCTGATGCTCGCCGGCATCCCCGCCCTGCTCGCCCTCGTGCTCCACGTGGTCCTGCGCCTGCGCGCCCGCGATGCCGACCCGTTCGTGCTTCCCATCGCGACCGTCCTGACGGGCCTCGGGATCGCGATGATCTACCGCATCGACCTCGCGGTGGGTCTGAAGGGGTGGGATGCCACGGCCATCCGCCAGATCGCCTGGGCGGCGATCGCGCTGGTGGCGGCCCTGCTCGTGGTGATCTTCGTCCGCAACTACCGCGTGCTGTTCCGCTACACGTACCTCTCGGGACTCATCGGCATCCTGCTGCTCCTGCTTCCCTTCGTGCCGGGCCTGGGAACCGATCAGAACGCCGACGTGTGGGTGTCGCTCGGTTTCGTGTCGTTCCAGCCGGGAGAGCTCGCGAAGATCGCGCTCGCGATCTTCTTCGCCGGCTATCTGGTCCGCACCCGGGAGAGCCTCACGTCGACGGGAACCCGCTTCCTCTTCATGACGTGGCCGCGCGCGCGGGAGCTCGGACCGCTCCTGATCATCTGGCTCGTCTCGCTCGGGATCATCGTGCTCCAGCGCGACCTCGGCACGGGTCTGCTGATCTTCGGCATGTTCGTCGCGATGCTCTACGTCGCGACCGGCAAGACGAGCTGGGTGCTGATCGGCGTCGTGCTGGCCGCGACCGGGGCGTTCCTGGCATCCCGTGTCCTGCCGTACGTCAACGGCCGTTTCACCAACTGGCTCGACGCCTTCAACCCGGCGGTCGTCGACGCCGACGGCGGCAGCTACCAGCTGACCCAGGGCATCTTCGGGCTCGCGCACGGCGGACTCTTCGGCACCGGCCTCGGACAGGGCCGTCCGTACATCACTCCGCTGTCGCAGAGCGACTACATCGTCCCGAGCCTCGGCGAGGAGCTGGGTCTCGTCGGCCTGTTCGCGATCCTCGCCCTGTACATGGTCTTCGCCAGCCGCGGCATCCGCGTCGGTCTCGCCGGTCAGGACGACTTCGGCAAGCTCCTCGCGACCGGCTTCTCGTTCACGATCGCCCTGCAGGTGTTCATCATGGTCGGCGGTGTGACCCGGGTCATCCCGCTCACCGGCCTCACCACCCCGTTCCTCGCCGCCGGCGGATCGTCGCTGGTGGCGAACTGGATCATCGTCGCGTTCCTCCTGCGCATCTCGGACGCCGTCCGCAGCCGCCCCCGGGTGGTGATCGGCTGATGACCACCGTCCCATCCGCCCGCACCCGAGCCCTGGAGGAGGCACCGTGACCAAAGAGCTCCGACGCCTCAGCATCGTCATGCTGGCGATGTTCCTCGCGCTGTTCGTGTCCACGAGCGTCATCCAGGTCGGTCAGGCCGCCAACCTCGCGAACACCCCCGGCAATCGGCGTGCGCTCTACGACTCCTACGAGGTCCAGCGCGGGTCGATCATCGCCAGCGGAACGGCGATCGCCTCGTCCGTCCCCTCCGAGGACGTCTACAGCTGGCAGCGCCAGTACGTGGATGCCGACATGTGGGCGCCCGTCACCGGCTACATGAATCCGGTGCTCGACGCGAAGACCCGGATCGAGTCCGCGGAGAACGCCGTGCTCAGCGGTTCGGACGAGAACGACTTCTTCAACCGGATCGAACGCACCGTCACGGGAGAAGTGCAGCGCGGGTCGAACGTGGAGCTCTCGCTGGATGCCACGGTGCAGCGCGCCGCGTGGGACGCCCTCGGCGACCAGCAGGGCGCCGTCGTCGCGATCGAGCCGTCCACGGGGCGGATCCTCGCCATGGTGTCCAAGCCCAGCTTCGACACCAACACCCTCGCCGTGCACGACGCGGACGCGGTGAACGCCGCGTACGACCAGCTCACCGCCGACCCGTCGCAGCCTCTCGTGAACCGGGCCATCGAGGGCGACCTCAACCCGCCCGGCTCGACGTTCAAGCTCGTCGTGGCCTCGGCCGCGCTGGCATCCGGTCGGTACACGCCCGACTCGTCGTTCCCGAACGTCGCGTCGTACACGCTGCCGCAGTCCTCGAGTGTCGTGAGCAACGCCGGCGGCGGCACCTGCGGCGACGGCGACACCGTGACGATCGCGACGGCCCTGCGACTCAGCTGCAACATCCCGATGGCGGAGCTCGCGGTCGAGCTCGGCGATGACGCGATCCGCGCGGAGGCCGAGAAGTACGGCTTCAACTCCTCGTTCTCGATGGTCCCCGACTCGACCGCGTTCACCTCGACGCCCTCGACCTACCCTTCGACCCTCGACGCGCCCCAGACGGCGCTCAGCGGTTTCGGTCAGGGCCAGGTGCGCGCCACCCCGCTGCAGATGGCGATGGTGTCGGCCGGGATCGCGAACGGTGGCGTCGTGATGAACCCGCGCATGATCGACCGGGTGATCGGAACCGATCTGTCGGTGCGCAGCGAGGGCGCCAACAGCGAGTACGGCCGAGCGCTGGACACGAACCTCGCGGCGCAGATGGTCACGATGATGACGGCGAACGTCCAGGACGGCGCGGCGTCGAATGCAAGAATAGACGGGGTCCAGGTGGCGGGTAAGACCGGCACCGCAGAGAACGACACTCGTCCCTACACTCTCTGGTTCACCGGCTTCGCCCCGGCGGACGACCCGAAGGTCGCTGTCGCAGTCGTGGTGGAGAACGGTGGCGGCCAGGGTCAGAGCGGGAGCGGCAACGAGATCGCCGCCCCGATAGCGAAGAAGGTCATGGAGGCGGTGCTGGGCAAATGAGACCGACACAGGGAGTGACCTTCGGCGGGCGCTACGAGCTCGATTCGCGGATCGCCATCGGCGGCATGGGCGAGGTCTGGGAAGCGACCGACCACGTCATCGGACGCACGGTCGCGATCAAGATCCTCAAAGACGAGTACATGGGCGACCCCGGGTTCCTCGAGCGCTTCCGCGCCGAGGCCCGCCACGCCGCACTCGTCAACCACGAGGGCATCGCCAGCGTGTTCGACTACGGCGAGGAAGACGGCAGCGCCTTCCTCGTGATGGAGCTCGTGCCCGGTGAGGCGCTCTCCACGATCCTTGAGCGCGAGGGGTCGCTGTCGACCGACAAGACCCTCGACATCGTTGCTCAGACGGCCGCCGCTCTGCAGGCCGCGCACGCGGCCGGTCTCGTCCACCGCGACATCAAGCCGGGCAACCTGCTCATCACGCCCGACGGTCGTGTGAAGATCACCGACTTCGGCATCGCCCGCATCGCCGACCAGGTGCCGCTCACGGCGACCGGACAGGTGATGGGAACGGTGCAGTACCTGTCACCGGAGCAGGCGTCGGGTCACCCGGCATCCCCCGCGACCGACATCTACTCGCTGGGCATCGTCGCGTACGAGTGCCTGGCGGGCAAGCGTCCGTTCACGGGCGAATCGCAGGTCGCCATCGCCATGGCGCAGATCAACGAGCAGCCCGCGCCGCTGCCCCCGACGGTGGCCGTCCCGGTGCAGAACCTCGTGATGGCGATGATCGCGAAGAAGCCCGACGACCGTCCGGCCTCCGCCGCGGCCGTCTCCCGCGCGGCCACCGCGCTGCGTCGCGGCGACCTCGCCGCCGCTGCCGGAGCCGTTCCCGCGATCGCCGCGGGTGTCGCCGTCGCCGATGAGGCGACTCAGCTGCTGACCGCGGGGCAGACCTCTGCCGCGACGCGTCTGCTGCCCGCGGCCGGCGCGACGTCGCTCCTGACCGAACAGCACACCGAGGAAGACCCGCGCGCGCAGAAGAAGAAGCGCAGCCCGTGGACCTGGCCGCTGGTCGCCCTCATCGCGCTGCTGCTGCTGGTCCTGGGCGGCACGCTGTTCGCGGTCCTCAGCAACCAGAACTCCGCAGATCCCGCGCCGTCGGGCTCCGCGTCCGGGTCGTCGACTCCTTCCCGGAGCGCATCGACGCCCTCGTCGACTCCGACGCCGTCCACCCAGCTGATCGACGTGAACGCGCTCGGCCTGCCGGGGAAGACGTGCGACGAGGCCAGCAAGATCCTCGGTGACGCCGACCTCGGCGCCAACTGCGAGCCCGGGAACGCGGCGACCAACCCCGACCAGGTCGGCACGGTCGACACGGTGACGCCGACCGGTCGCGTCCCCGCGGGCACCGTCATCACGCTGCGCGTCTTCGGTGAGCAGACCCAGCTCCCCACCCCCGCGACCCCGACCATCCAGCCCAGCCAGGCCACGGCCGGCGGCACCGTCGAGGTCACCTGGCAGGCGTACACGTGCCCGTCCGGCACGGGGAACGTCGCGTCGTACAACTTCACCGCGACCCAGGGCACGTTCCAGAACGGTCAGTCGACGTCGTCGTTCGCTCCGGACGCCCGCAGCGCCCAGCTCCAGGTGAGCAACTCGCCCGGCCAGACGCTGAAGGTGACGTACACGGTGAGCTGCTCGGGCACGGACCGGACCGTCCAGTCCGGCGAGGCGACGGCGGCGATCACGGGCGGCAACACGCCCACGCCCGACCCCAGCGCCTCCCGCTGACGCACCGAAGAACACGATCCCCCCACCACGCCAGGAGTTCCCCCGTGACCACTGAGACGCGCGTCCTCTCCGGACGCTACCGTGTCGACGACCTCATCGGTCGCGGCGGTATGGCCAGCGTCTACCGCGGCTACGACCAGACGCTCGGGCGGACGGTGGCGATCAAGATCCTCAAGGCCGACCTCGCCGGGGACGCCGCGTTCCGGACACGGTTCCGTCTCGAGGCTCAGGCGGCCTCGCGCATGGCGCACCCGACCATCGTCCGAGTGTTCGACGCCGGCGAAGACGTCGAGGTGGGCGCCGACGGGCACGAACGTCCCGTGCCCTACATCGTCATGGAGCTGGTCCACGGGCGCCTGCTGAAAGACGTCGTCGCCACCGGTCCCGTCCCCATCGACGACGCGCTGCGCTACGTCGACGGCATCCTCGAGGCCCTCGAGTACTCGCACCGCGCCGGTGTCGTGCATCGCGACATCAAGCCGGGCAATGTGATGATCACCGACTCCGGCCGCATCAAGGTGATGGACTTCGGTATCGCGCGCGCGGTGTCCGACTCGTCCTCGACCGTCGCCGAGACCACGGCGATCGTCGGCACGGCGGCGTACTTCTCCCCGGAGCAGGCCAAGGGCGAGTCCGTCGACGCGCGCGCCGACCTGTACTCCGCCGGCGTGGTGCTCTACGAGCTGCTCACCGGGCGGCCGCCGTTCCGCGGCGACACCCCGGTCGCGGTGGCGTACCAGCACGTGAGCGAGGCCCCCCTCCCGCCCAGCGAGATCAACGACGCGGTCCCGCGCGCGCTCGACGCGGTCGTCCTCCGCGCTCTCGCGAAAGACCCGTTCCAGCGTCCGCAGGACGCCGCCGCGTTCCGCGAAGACCTGGATGCCACGATCGAGGGCAAAGAGCCCACGAAGCGGCAGATGTCGGCGCTGTCGAACGAGCTGTACGGCCCGAACCCGCGGCAGGCGGCGGAGACCGCGCGCTCGCTCCGCCAGCTGAGCACCGACACCACGATGCGCCGCACGCAGCCGGGTCCGCCGGTCGCGTGGATCTGGGCGGGTGTCGCGGTCCTGGCGGTGCTGCTGGTCTCCGTGCTCCTCTGGGTCATCCAGATCCAGCCGTCCACGGACGTGCCCTCGGCCGGACGCACCGTCCCGAACGTGGTCGACATGACCTACGACGAGGCCGTCCAGTCGCTCGAGAAGGAAGACCTCACCGCGAAGCGCATCGACGTCGCGGATGCCTCGATCGCGGCAGGCAACGTGGTGCGCACGACGCCGGGCGCCGACACCTCGGTCGCCGCGGGGCAGGAGATCTCGCTCTACGTCTCCTCGGGGGCCGACACCGCGAAAGTGCCGACGCTCGAGGGGATCACCGAGTCCGAGGCCCGCGCCGCGCTGGAGTCCGCGGGCCTGTCGCTGGGCCTGGTGCAGCGCAAGCCCGACCCCGCCCTCGCCGCCGGTGTCGTGATGACGGCGAGCGTGGCGGCCGGAACCGAGGTCACCAAGGGCACGACCGTCAATCTCGTCGTCGCCAGCGGCACGGTCGTCATCGTCAACTACGAGGGCTACCCCGTCGACGTCGCGAAGCGCGAGCTCGAGTCGGACGAGAAGCAGCTGACCGTGCAGACGCAGGAGGATGCCGGCTGCCCGGCGACGACTCCGTCGCTGGTGAAGACGCAGTCCCTCGCGCCCGGCGAGGTGCCGGTGCACAGCGAGATCACTCTGACCTACTGCACCGGTCCCTGACCCCGTCGAGGGTGCAGGCTCCGCCCGCGCGCAGCCGCGCCACGGAGACCGGCATCCTCGAGCCAGCGTCCGAGCAGGGCGTGACCGCCCTCGGTGAGGACGCTCTCGGGGTGGAACTGCACCCCGGTCAGCGGGGCGTCACGGTGGGCGAGGCCCATGATGACGCCCGTGTCGCTGCGGGCGGTCACCACGAGTTCGTCGGGCACGGTGGCCGGGTCGACGGCGAGTGAGTGGTAACGGGTCGCGCGGAACCCGTCCGGAAGGTCCGCGAAGACACCGTGGCCATCGTGGTGGATGACGCTGGTGATCCCGTGCAGCAGTTCCGGGGCCCGGGTCACCGTTGCTCCGAACGCGAGCGCGAGGGCCTGGTGCCCCAGACACACCCCCAGAAGCGGGATGCCGTTCGCGTGGGCCGCGTGCACGACCTCGATGGACGCGCCGGCGACCGCGGGGTGCCCGGGACCCGGGGAGACGAGCACGGCCTGGGCGTCCTCGACGGAGGCGACGACGTCGGGGGCGGACGCGGCCAGCATCGTCACATCGGCGCCGAGCTCCGCGACGTATCCGGCGAGTGTGTGCACGAAGCTGTCGCGGTTGTCCACGACGACGACGCGGAAGCTCACTCGACCGTGACCTCCTGTGGATAGAGGATGTCGCTCACCCACGGGAAGACATAGAAGAACAGGCCGTAGAGCACGGCGGCGACCAGCACGAGGACGATGAGCAGACGGACCCACCAGGGTCCGGGCAGCACTCGCCAGAGGGCTCCGTACATCAGGCGGCTCCGGAGGTCAGCGACGCGGGCGGTCCGTCGGCGCGGGGGGTGAACGACTCGAAGACGCCATAGGCGATCGCGCGCTCCGCCGAGCCGTACCGCGGGCTGCACGTGGTCATCGTGATCAGCTTGTCGGTGGCCTGCACCTCCGGCTGCTGCGGGGTCGGGAGCAGCACCTGGACCCCGTCGGGGCGCACGTACTCGAGATTGCGGAAGCGGTAGGTGTACCAGCCGTCGGGTGTCTCTACGACGACCGCGTCACCGATGCGCAGCGAGGGCAGGTCGGCGAACGGGGCACCGTGGCTGCCGCGGTGGCCGGCGATGGCGAAGTTACCCTGCTGGCCCGGCATCGCGGTGTCGGGGTAATGCCCGATCCCGATGGGGTCGAGGGTCACGGAGGCACTCACTCCGCCGGCGAGCTTGAACTGGTAGTCGGGTCCGAGGCGAGGGACGCGGAGCACACCGAACACCTCGCCGTTCCCCGGCTGTGCCAGGGCGGGCGGCTCCGTCGCCGACGCGTCGCCCGGCGAGGTCGAGGGGGCCGGGTTCGTCGGTGCAGCCGCCCACTCGTCGGTGAGGGCACCGGCTTCGCTCTTGAACTGGGCTCCGATGATCGCGTCGCCGATCCACAGCTGCCAGCCCACGAACAGCAGCACGACCACACCGGCCGTCAGCAGCAGATCACCGAGCACGCCGAGGACGGTCACGCGGCGTCGGCGCGGCGGAGGGCGGCGGGCCGAGCGGCGAGTGGGGGGATGCTCGACCGTGGACACGAGGCGAGTCTACTTCCGTGGGTGGAGAGTGCCCTGCCCGTTAGACTGGCCCGCATGGCACGTACTGGCAACGGCGAAGACCCGATCGCTGAGCGCAACGAGAACGGTTCCACGCCCAACCCGGTGTGGTTCCTGCCGATCATGATCGGTCTCATGCTCGTCGGCTTGGTATGGGTGCTCGTCTTCTACTTGAGCAACTCGCAGTTCCCCGTGCCCGGCATCGGCGCGTGGAATCTCGTGATCGGTTTCGGGATCGCCTTCGTCGGCTTCCTGATGACCACGCGTTGGCGATAAGCACTCGGACTTACACGCGTGTAATTCATCCCCACCTGTGGATGAGCCTGTGGATAACTTTCAGTAGTAGACCACGACCGGGATCACGAGCAGCGCGAACAGAGCGATCGTGAGCGCGACCAGCAGCCCGATCTGCACGGGACGCTGGCGCAGCAGACGTGTCCGCGCGTAGATCAATCCGACCAGCGCGCCGACGACGAGGCCTCCCAGGTGCGCCTGCCAGGAGATGCCCACGTTGGCGAGGGCGGTCGCGAAGTCACCCGTTCCCAGCGAAGAGATCAAGGCGACGACGAACGGCCAGGCGAAGTTGATGCCGATGAGGACGGCGATGACGCGGATGTCGGCGCCGATGTGCCGTCCGATGACCAGCAGCGCACCGAACAGCGCGAAGATCGCTCCCGAGGCGCCGACGACGACCGTGGTGGGGGCGAGAAGCGCCACCGCGACCGACCCTCCGAGTGCACCCAGCAGATAGAGCACGACGAAGCGCCACCGTCCGAGCAGAGGCTCGAGATTGCGGCCGATGAACCACAGGGCCAGCATGTTGAGGCCGATGTGGAAGAACCCGGAATGGACGAGAGCGGCGGTGAAGAGGCGCCAGGGCTCGATCGGTCCGAACTGCGGGACGAGGTACGGCGGGTAGAAGGCCAGGGCGTTGCCGATGATGCCGCCGACACCGGGAACGAGACCGATGATGTAGGCGAGTCCGGTGATCGCGATGATCGTCAGCGTCGCGATCGGTCGACCGCCGGCCACCGCGGCCATCGGAGCCGAACGCGACCAGCGGCGCTGCGCCTTCTTCTGCGCCGGGGTCGCGGTGGCCCGCTGCTGGGCCATGCACTCCGGGCAGATGACGCCGACGGCGGCGGGGGTCCGACACTCGGGGCATACCGTGCGCAGACACCGCTGGCAGAGCACGAAGCTCTGCCGGTCGGGATGCCGGTAGCAGAAGTTGTCGCTGTTGCGACGGAACTCCTCGGTCGTAGACACCCGCCGCCGCCGAGGGTCAGACGGCGACGACGTCGACCGACTCGAGCACGACGGGCTCGACGGGACGGTCGCCGGCGGCGGTGGGAACTGCGCTGATGGCGTCGACGACCTTCTTCGAGGCATCGTCGGCCACCTCGCCGAAGATGGTGTGCTTGCCCTGGAGCCACGGCGTCGGGTCGGTGGTGATGAAGAACTGCGAGCCGTTCGTGCCCTCGGGCTGACCCGTGATGGCGTTGCGGCGGAGACCCGCGTTGGCCATGGCCAGCTTGTACGGGGCCGAGAAGTCGAGCTCGGGGTGGATCTCGTCGTTGAACGTGTAGCCGGGACCGCCGACGCCCTGACCGAGCGGGTCGCCGCCCTGGATCATGAAGCCGGGGATGATGCGGTGGAACACGACGTTCGAGTAGAGCGGACCCTCGCCCTTGGCGCCGGTGGCCGGGTTGGTCCATTCCTGCGAGCCGTCGGCGAGGCCGACGAAGTTCCGGACTGTCCGGGGAGCGTGGTCTCCGAACAGGTTGACGACGATGTCGCCGTGGTTGGTGTGAAGGGTCGCAACGGCGGTGTGGGAAGCCATGGGTACATTCTCTCAGAGTTATCTGCAAGGGTTCGCGGACGGGGACCCCCGTTCTGGCAAGATGAAACGCGTACATCCCATCGACAGGGAGGATGAAGCCGTGGGCCTCAGCCGCAAGAGCAAGAAGGAACTGCGCAAGCTCCAGAAGCACGCCGCAAAGGTGTGGGAGTCTCAGCAGGTTCTGCTGGGCGAGAGCGGAAAGGTGGCCCGCGAAGCCGGTCGCCAGCTCGGTCGCTTCAGCCGCGAAGACCTCGTTCCCGCCGTGCGCGACGGTTACGACCAGTACGCCGCGCCGTACGTCGACAAGAGCGTGAAGTACACGAACCGCTTCCTCAGCGACAAGGTCATCCCGACGGCCGGTGCCGTCGTGGGTGGGGCGATGTCGGTGTGGGACGCCGCCGGAGACACCCGTGACCGCCTGGCCAAGGGTCGCGGTTTCGAGCTCGACACGCACAAGTACGCCAAGCGTGCCGAGAAGTACGGCAAGAAGGCGAGCAAGCAGCTCGCCGCCAAGCTCCCGAAGCAGCACGACGGCATCGGGGCCGGTGGCGTCATCGCCATCCTGTTCGGTGTCGCCGCCGCCGTGGGTGTCGCCTACGCCGCGTGGCAGACCCTGCGTGCCGACGACGAGCTGTGGGTGGCCGACGACCCGCTCCGCGCCCCCGACGCGTGAGCGACCCCACCAGCAGAGTCAGAGAGGCCGCGCAGTTGCGCGGCCTCTCTGTCGATGTACGGGAACGGCCGGCGGCCCGCTCGCTCGACGAGGCGGCGGAGCTGCTCGGCATCCATCCGGATGACATCGTGAAGACGCTCGTCGTGAAGCGATCCGACGACACCTTCCTGTTCGCCCTGGTGCCCGGCGACCGGGTCATCTCCTGGCCGAAGCTGCGGGCGGTGGTCGGCGTGAACAAGCTGCGCCTGCCCGAGCCCGAGCTCGCCCTCGCCGCGACCGGATATGAGCGGGGCACGATCGTGCCGATCGGCAGCTCGACCGACTGGCCGATCTATGCCGACGAGAGCATCGTGGGGCGACGCATCGCGATGGGCGCGGGAGCGCACGGCTACAGCCTCTTCGTCGAAGCCGACGACCTGATCCGCGCCTACGGCGCCACGGTCGCCGACATCACCGCGCCGCGCGACTGACCGGCGGTCACAGCTTCGCCATCCGGAACGCGATGTCGACCAGCTGCACCCGCCGGAGCTTGCGGGCGGCGGAAAGCGAGAACCACTGGGCGCGGTCCGTGGAGCCGCCGACCTCGTAGCTCAGACGCCCGCCGACGATATGGGCTCGGTAGACGATCCGAAGGGCGTGGAGGGGTCCGTTCGCGTCGTCCGACAGACGCCTCTCCGCCGCGATGACGCGCGAATGGATGCCGAGAAGCTCGTCGACCACCACTCGGAACCCGGTCTCCTCCCGCACCTCGCGGCGTACGGCGCGTTCGGGGTCCTCACCGTCCTCGAGACCGCCGCCGGGCAGCGTCCAGGCGGCGCGACGTCCTTCGATCCAGTGCGCGAGCAGCACGCGGTCGTCGGCGTCGGTGATGACGGCGTACGCGGCGACTCGCATGTCCATTGCGATCACCCTAGCCGCGAGACACGACGACGGAGCGCGGGAAGACGAAGAGTCGGCCGCAGCCGAATCGACGGAGATGATGTGGAGCCTAGGAGATTCGAACTCCTGACATCCTGCTTGCAAAGCAGGCGCTCTACCAGCTGAGCTAAGGCCCCGGGAAGGGAACGGGTGGGGCTACCAGGACTTGAACCTGGGACCTCTTCATTATCAGTGAAGCGCTCTAACCGCCTGAGCTATAGCCCCGTCTCGCTGACGTAACGTCGTCAACCTCGAAGACTTTACCTGAATCCCGAGGTTTTTCCGAATCGGCGTCAGTTGGAGGTGAAGCCCACGAGCAGACCGCCCGTGACCTTGACGGCGAGGTTGTAGATGCCGGCCACGACCGCACCCATGACGGTCACGACGACCAGGTTGAGGATCGCGACGATCGCCGCGAACGCCATGACCTGCGGGAGGCCCACGTACTGCGACAGGGTGGCGCTTCCGTCGGTGAAGCTCGCGAAGAACTCATCCGCGCGACCGATGAGGCCGGTGGCGCTCACCACGAGGTACACGAGAAAGTACGAGACCACGGTGACGATCGCGATCGCCACGGCGGCCAGGAACGAGAGCTTGAGTGCCGACCAGAAGTCGATGTACACCAGGCGCAGACGTACCTGCTTGGCGGACGTCTTCTGGGTCGACTTCTTGGCGAGTTTGTCGGCTACCGTGCTCATGCGTCAGTACTTTCCTCAGGGGTCTCGGAAGAGGAGGCGGTCTCGACCGCGTCGGGCGCGGCCGGATCGGTGGTCGTCTCCGTCGTCTCGGTCAGGTTCCGCTCGCTGTTCCGGGCGATCGCGATGATGCGATCATCGCCTCCGGCGCGGGCGAACACGACACCCATGGTGTCGCGACCCTTGGCAGGCACCTCGGCCACGGAGGAGCGTACCACCTTGCCGCTGGCAAGAACCACAAGGACCTCGTCGCCCTCCGAGACCATCAGACCGCCCGCCAGAACGCCGCGATCCTCGGTCAGACGGGCCACCTTGATGCCCAGTCCACCGCGGTTCTGCATGCGGTATTCGGTCACGGCCGTGCGCTTGGCGTACCCGCCCTCGGTGACGATGAACACGAACTCGTCATCCTTCGCGACGGATGCCGAGAGCAGGCTGTCGCCGGCGCGGAAGTCCATGCCCTTCACGCCCGACGTCGAGCGGCCCATCGGGCGCAGCGCCCCGTCCGTGGCGGAGAAGCGCAGCGACATGCCGAGTCGGCTGATGAGGAGGATGTCATCGCCCTCGTCGACGAGCAGTGCGCTGACGAGCTCGTCGGGGGTGCCCTGCTCGGCGTCGTCGGCGTCGTCGGAGACCTGGCCGCGCAGCTTGATGGCGATCACGCCGCCCTGACGGTTGGTGTCGTACTCGTCGAGCCGGGTCTTCTTGACCAGGCCGTTGCGGGTCGCGAGCACGAGGTAGGTCGCGACCTTGTAATCGCGGATGTCGAGGATCTGGGCGATCTCCTCATCGGGCTGGAGCGCGAGGAGGTTCGCGACGTGCTGGCCCTTGGCATCCCGCCCCGCCTCGGGGACCTCGTACGCCTTCGAGCGGTACACGCGGCCCTTGTTGGTGAAGAACAGCAGCCAATGGTGGGTCGTCGTGACGAAGAAGTGCTCGACCACGTCGTCGGCGCGCAGCTGCGCGCCCTTCACTCCCTTGCCGCCGCGGTGCTGCTGACGGTAGTTGTCGCTGCGCGTGCGCTTGATGTAGCCGTCACGGGTGACCGTCACGACCATCTCTTCCTCGGCGATGAGGTCTTCGATCGACACGTCGCCGTCGAATCCGTGCAGGATCTCGGTGCGACGGTCGTCGCCGAAGCGGTCGACGATCGCCGTCAGTTCGTCGCGGATGATGGTGCGCTGGCGAGCGGGGGTGGCGAGGATGTCGTTGTAGTCGGCGATGCGCGCTTCGAGCTCCTGCGCCTCGTCGATGATCTTCTGACGCTCGAGCGCCGCAAGGCGACGCAGCTGCATGTCGAGGATCGCCTGCGCCTGGATGTCGTCGATGTCGAGGAGCTTCTGCAGTCCCTCGTTGGCATCCTGGGCCGTCGGCGACCGGCGGATGAGCGCGATGACCTCGTCGAGCGCGTCGAGCGCCTTGAGGTAGCCGCGCAGGATGTGCATGCGCTCCTCGGCCTTGCGGAGGCGATAGCGCGTGCGGCGGACGATCACCTCGACCTGGTGGTCGATCCAGAGGCTGATGAAGCCGTCGAGCGACAGCGTGCGCGGCACGCCGTCGACGATGGCGAGCATGTTGGCGCCGAAGTTCTCCTGGAGCTGCGTGTGCTTGTAGAGGTTGTTCAGCACGACCTTCGCGACCGCGTCGCGCTTGAGCACGATGACGAGTCGCTGACCGGTGCGACCGGACGTCTCGTCGCGGATGTCGGCGATGCCCGTGATCTTGCCCTCGCGGGCGAGGTCGCCGATCTTGACCGCGACGTTGTCGGGGTTGACCTGGTAGGGCAGCTCGGTGATCACCAGGCACGTGCGGCCCTGGATCTCTTCGATGTTGACGACGGCGCGCATCGTGATCGAGCCGCGGCCCGTGCGGTACGCGTCCTTGATGCCGCGGGTGCCGAGGATCTGCGCGCGGGTGGGGAAGTCGGGCCCGGGGATGCGCTCCATGAGCGCCTCGAGCAGCTCCTCGCGGCTGGCATCCGGGTTCTCCAGAGCCCACAGGGCGCCGGCGGAGACTTCGCGCAGGTTGTGCGGCGGGATGTTGGTCGCCATGCCGACGGCGATGCCGACCGAGCCGTTGACCAGGAGGTTCGGGAAGCGCGCCGGGAGGACCGTCGGCTCCTGCGTCTGGCCGTCGTAGTTGTCCTCGAAGTCGACGGTCTCCTCTTCGATGTCGCGCACCATCTCGAGCGCGAGCGGAGCCATCTTCGTCTCGGTGTATCGGGGAGCGGCCGCGCCCTGGTTGCCCGGCGAGCCGAAGTTGCCCTGGCCGAGGGCCAACGGATAGCGCAGCGACCACGGCTGCACGAGACGCACGAGGGCGTCGTAGATCGGGGCGTCACCGTGGGGGTGGTAGTGGCCCATGACTTCACCGACGACGCGGGCGCACTTCGAGAACGACTTGTCGGGACGGAAACCGCCGTCGTACATGCCGTAGATGACGCGGCGGTGCACGGGCTTGAGGCCGTCGCGCACGTCGGGCAGCGCGCGACCGACGATGACGCTCATCGCATAGTCGAGGTAGCTCCGCTGCATCTCGAGCTGGAGGTCGACCTGGTCGATCTTCCCGTGGTTGTGAGCGGCCTCGTCGGGCGCGCCGGTGGGCTCGGGAGTGATGTCGTCAGCCATGGATTCTCAGTTTCGTATCGAGTCGACCGGGGATCAGATGTCGAGGAAGCGGACGTCTTTGGCGTTGCGCTGGATGAAGCTGCGCCGCGACTCGACGTCTTCTCCCATGAGCACCGAGAAGATCTCGTCCGCCGAGGCGGCGTCGTCGATCGTGACCTGCTTGAGGGTGCGGGTCTCGGGGTCCATCGTGGTCTCCCACAGCTCGTGGTCGTTCATCTCGCCGAGACCCTTGTAGCGCTGGATGCCGTTGTCCTTCGGGATGCGTCGTCCCGCGGCCTGCCCCTCGACGAGCATCGCGTCGCGCTCACGGTCGCTGTACGCGTACTCGTGGGGGTGGTTCGACCACTTGAGGCGGTACAGCGGGGGCTGCGCGAGGTAGACGAAACCCGCCTCGATGAGACCGCGCATGTAGCGGAAGAGCAGGGTGAGCAACAGCGTCGTGATGTGCTGGCCGTCGACGTCGGCATCCGCCATCAGGACGATCTTGTGGTACCGGGCCTTGGCCATGTCGAAGTCTTCGCCGATGCCCGTGCCGAAGGCCTGGATCATCGCCTGGACTTCCTTGTTGCCGAGCGCCCGGTCGAGGCGCGCGCGCTCCACGTTCAGGATCTTGCCGCGCAGCGCCAGGATCGCCTGCGTGTGCGGGTCGCGCCCCTGCACCGCGGAACCGCCGGCGGAGTCACCCTCGACGAGGAAGATCTCGCTGATCGACGGATCCTTCGACGTGCAGTCCTTCAGCTTGTCGGGCATGGCGGCCGACTCGAAGACGCTCTTGCGGCGCGCGGTCTCGCGGGCCTTGCGGGCGGCCAGGCGCGCGGTCGCCGCATCGATCGCCTTGCGGATGACGTTCTTCGCCTGGGCGGGATTGCGGTCGAACCAGTCGCCGAGCTTGTCGCCCACGACCTTCTGCACGTACGCGCGCGCCTCGGTGTTGCCGAGCTTGGTCTTCGTCTGACCCTCGAACTGCGGCTCGGACAGCTTCACCGAGATGACCGCGGTGAGCCCCTCGCGGATGTCCTCACCCGTGAGGTTGTCGTCTTTCTCCTTGAGGAGGTTGTTCGCCCGCGCATAGCGGTTGACGAGGGTCGTGAGAGCCGCGCGGAAACCCTCTTCGTGGGTGCCGCCCTCGTGCGTGTTGATTGTGTTGGCGAAGGTGAAGACGTTCTCGGTGTAGGCCGTCGTCCACTGCATCGCGAGTTCGAGGGCGATGTTGCGCTCGGTGTCTTCCGACTCGACCTCGATGATCTCTTCGTTGACGACGTCGGCCTTGCGGACGCGGTTGAGGTGCTCGACGTAGTCGACGAGACCGCGCTCGTAGAGGAAGGAGTCGTGACGGGCCGCCGTGGTCTCTTCGCCCGGCTCGCCCTCGGTGACGATGGACTGCGGCCGCTCGTCGCGCAGGCTGATGCGCAGCCCCTTGTTGAGGAACGCCATCTGCTGGAAGCGCGTACGCAGCGTGTCGTAGTCGAAGTCGACGGTGTCGAAGATGGTGGCATCCGGCCAGAAGGTGATCGAGGTGCCCGTCTCTTCGCTCTCCTCGCCCTGCGCGAGCGGGGCCTGCGGCACGCCGCCGTCACGGAACGACTGCCGCCACACGTGACCCTGGCGCTTGACCTCGACCTCGAGGCGCGTGGAGAGCGCGTTGACCACGGACGAGCCGACGCCGTGCAGACCGCCGGAGACCGCATAGCCGCCGCCGCCGAACTTTCCGCCGGCGTGGAGCACGGTCAGGACGACCTCGACGGTCGACTTGCCCTCGGTCCGGTGCATGTCGACCGGGATGCCACGGCCGTTGTCGATCACCCGGACGGCGCCGTCGGAGAGGATCGTGACGTCGATGGTGTCGCAGTATCCGGCGAGGGCCTCGTCGACGGAGTTGTCGACGATCTCCTGCACGAGGTGGTGGAGGCCCCGCTCACCGGTGGAGCCGATGTACATGCCGGGACGCTTGCGGACGGCCTCGAGACCCTCGAGCACCTGGATGGCGTCTGCCCCGTACTCGTTGGGAACCTTCGCGCTGGTCGTCGTTTCGGGTTCCGCGGAAACGTTGTCGGGGTTTTCGGACGTCATGACTTCGCGAGCTCCAGATCGATTCGTCGGAACCTCCATCTTACCGCGCGAGGCCGCCGGAAGCGGTGTGTACGCCCGTAGGAGGGGAGAAATCGGAGCGAACCAGCCCCGACCATGGGCTAGCCGTAGGTATCGCGCGGACCGCGGCCTGGAACGGCTCTCGTCCCCCATTTCCAGGAGGGGACGTCCGGCCCGATGAAGCGGATCGACTCGACCCCCGCCTCGGGGAAGCGCCGGATGATCTCGGAGAGGATGTGCGCGCGCATCAACTGCAGCTGCTTCGCCCACGCCGTGGAGTCCGCCTGGACCGTCAGTGTTCCGGCATCCATGGCCACCGGACGTGTGTGCGCGGCGGTGTCGGCGCCGGCCACGTCGTGCCAGGTGCGGACGAGGTCTTCGCGGGCGAGCTGCGGCTCCCAGCCCGCGGATTTCGTCAAGGTGGAGAGCACGTCGCCGAGACCCCGGGGATCGCGACCGGGAGTGAAGGGAGCGTTCTCGCCGTCATCGGCCCGCCGGCGGCGCTTCTTCTTGCGGTACGGCGAGGGCTCGAGGCCGCGCAGCCGCAGATACGTGGCGATCGTCTCGGGGAGGTCGTTCTCGTCAGTCATCGGCGCCCACGATCCGACCGGCCTCGACACGGACCACGTGCGCGCGCAGACCGTCGGGGACGTCTTCTTCCACGGCGGAGGTGACGATGACCTGCTCGTACCCCGCGACGAGGTCCGCGAGACGGGTGCGACGACCCGCGTCGAGTTCGGCGAACACGTCGTCGAGGATGAGCACCGGGTCTCCGAGGCGCGACTCCGCGCGCAGCAGCTCGGCGGATGCCAGGCGCAGGGCGAGCGCGACCGACCAGGACTCGCCGTGCGAGGCGTACCCCTTCACCGGCAGTCCGCGCACCTCGAGCACGAGGTCGTCGCGATGCGGACCCACGAGGGTCAGGCCCCGCTCGAGCTCCTGGGATCGACGAGCCGCGAGCGCCGCGCGGAACTGCTCGGCGAGCGAACCGGTCGCGCCGGTCTCGGCCGCGGCGTCCCCTTCCTCCGGGTCGCCGCCGACGACCGACAGCGCCCAGCGCAGACGGGGGTCGTGGTCGGCACCCGCGATCGCGGTGTACGCCTCGGCCACGGGAGCGGACAGATCGGATGCCAGGGCCAGCCGCGCCTCGATCACCTCGGTGCCGAGGGCGACCAGCTTGTCGTCCCAGACATCGAGCGTGCCGAGGGCATCGCCGCGGATCCCGCGCGCTCGCGCCGACTTCAGCAGCGCCGTGCGCTGCCGGAGGACACGGTCGTAGTCGGCCAGGACGCCGGCGAGACGCGGCGAACGCTGCACGATGAGCTGATCGGCGAAGCGGCGACGGGCGGACGGATCGCCGCGGACGATCTGCAGGTCTTCCGGGGCGAACAGGACCACCTGGGCGTACCGCGGCAACTCGGCGGTCCGGACGTTCACGCCGTTGACCCGGGCCTTGTTGGACCCCTGCCGATTGAGCTGGAGTTCGAGCAGGATGCTGCGCTCACGGTGCGCCAAGCGCGCCCGTACGATCGCGGCATCGGACCCGTCGCGCACCATGGGCGCGTCGCTCGACACGCGATGCGACCCCAGAGTCGCGAGGTAGGCGACGGCCTCGACCAGGTTGGTCTTGCCCTGACCGTTGCGGCCCACGAAAAGGTTCGCGCCCGCGGAGAGCGACACGTCGGCAGCCGCATAATTGCGGAAATCCGCCAGTCCGAGCTGCTCCACGATCACCGAGTCAGACTACCCGCCGGCCCCGACATGCACCGGGTCGCGTGTCGGTCAGCGCAGGAGCAGGTTGGGCTGCAGCAGGTACTTGAACGAGCCTTCGCCGCCCTTGTCGACCGAGGTCTGGGGGGTGATCAGCACCGGGCTCAGCTTGTTCGCGTTGTCGCTCGAGGTGAACGTGATGCGCGTGAATTCGCTGCGGACGGCGCCGAGCGACTCGAGGAGGTACTGAGGGTTCAGACCCAGAGTGACCTCGTCGCCGACCAGCGTCGCGTCGACGGATTCGGTCGCACGCGCCTGCTCGGTACCCGAGGCGTCCATCGACACGCCGTCGGGTCCGAACGTGAATCGCAGCGGCGCGGACCGGTCGAGCACGAGCGCGACACGACGCACGGCCTCGGCGAGCTCCGCGGTGTTCACGACGCTGTGGTGCTCGGTCTGGGCGGGGAAGAGTCGACGCACGGGCGGGAAGTTGCCCTTGATCAGCAGCGAGGTGACCGTCTTGTTGCCCGACGAGAAGGCGATGATCTCGCGGTCGCCCGAGCCGGAGAACGCGATCGAGATGTCGCCGCCGTGCGCGAAGGTCTTCCCGACCTCCTGCAGCGTGCGCGCCGGCACGAGGGCGGCGGTGGGCTCGTCGGATGCCGCGGCCCCGCCGTCCCACGGGATCTCACGCAGCGCGACGCGATACCGGTCGGTCGCCACGAGGCTCAGCTGCGTGCCGGTCACCTCGAGCTGCACGCCCGTGAGGACCGGGGTGACGTCGTCGCGCGACGCGGCGAACGCCACCTGCGCGATCGCCGTCGCGAAGTCGTCGGCCGGAACGAGCCCGGACTCACCGGTGACCTCGGGGATCGCCGGGTACTCCTGCACGGGCATGGATGCGAGCGTGAACCGCGCGGATCCGCAGGTGAGGAGGATCCCGCCGTCGTCATCGACCGCGATCTGGATCGGCGCATTCGGGAGGCGGCTGGCGATGTCGGAGAGGAGACGTCCGTGGACCAGGATCGTGCCCGGCTCGTCGACGGTGGCCTCGATCGTGGTGCGCGCCGACGCTTCGTAGTCGAACGCCGCGAGGGTCAGACCCTGCTCGCCGGCCTCGATCAGGACGCCGGCCAGGATCGGCTGCGGGTTGCGCTGCGGCAGGAGCTTGACCACGAACGAAACGGCTTCGCTGAAGACATCGCGATTGACGTGAAACTTCACGGGCGCTCCCTTGACGGCGGTATGGCTTACCCATGCTAGTGCCCGACCGCGTCGGCACACGTCGCCCCGTGTTCGCACCGCAAGGTCATCGAATCTCTGTTAACCGATCTATGGATTCTTCATCTTGTTAACAGCTGTGGAGAGTGTGGATAACTCTCGCGATGCGTGTTAACAGAAGGGAACTACACGGCTGTGACCTGTGGAAGCCCTGCGGACAGCCTGGGCAGTTAACACGATCGGCTCGTCGGCGGTTCGCCGGTTCCTCCACAGGTCTCCGCGTGTCGTTCACATGTCTTCCGCAGAGATTCAGAGTTATCCACAGGTTTTCCACACTGTGTAGAACCGACTGAAAGTACTTTGCGAGAGGCTTTCTGCGGCCCGTCAACGGCCGAGAACGACGAAGGGGTTCGCCCGCGGATGCGGATGAACCCCTCGGTTCAGATGGGCGCTCAGCGCATGCGGCCCAACTGGGTGGTGATTTCGGAGACCTGGTTGTAGATCGAGCGACGCTCCTTCATGAGATCGCTGATCTTCTTGTAGGCGTACATCACCGTCGTGTGATCGCGGTTGCCGAACAGCTGACCGATCTTCGGCAAGGAGAGACTCGTCCGCTCACGGCAGAGATACATGGCGATCTGCCGTGCCGTCGCCACGGCCTGAGACCGACTGGATCCGTACAGGTCGTCGACCGACAGCTTGAAGTACTGTGCGGTCGCGGTGATGATGTCGGTCGGTGAGACGACATTCGCGTCGTCCTGATCGATGATGTCCCGCAGCACGGTCTGTGCCAGCGACATGTCGAGCGTCGAGCGGTTCAGGCTCGCGAAAGCGGACACGCGGATGAGCGCACCCTCGAGTTCACGGATGTTCGACGAGACGACGGTCGCGATGTACTCGAGGACGTCGTCGGGGATGAGCAGCCGTTCGCTCTGCGCCTTCTTGCGGAGGATCGCGATACGGGTCTCGAGGTCGGGCGCCTGGACGTCGGTGATGAGACCCCACTCGAAGCGACTGCGCATGCGGTCCTCGAAGCCGGTCAGCTGCTTCGGGGGGAGGTCGCTGGTGATCACGACCTGCTTGTCGTGGTCGTGCAGGGTGTTGAAGGTGTGGAAGAACGCTTCCTGCGTCTCGGCCCGTCCCTGGAGGAACTGGATGTCGTCGATCAACAGGATGTCGACGTCGCGATACCGGGCCTGGAAGGCGGAGCCGCGGTTGTTCGCGATCGAGTTGATGAAGTCGTTCGTGAACTCCTCGCTCGAGACGTACCGCACCCGGATGCCGGCGTACATGCTCGCGGCGTAGTCGCCGATCGCGTGGAGGAGGTGGGTCTTGCCGAGCCCCGAATCGCCGTAGATGAACAGCGGGTTGTAGGCCTTGGCCGGGGCCTCGGCGACGGCGACCGCGGCGGCGTGCGCGAAGCGGTTGGACTGGCCGATGACGAAATTGTCGAAGGTGTACTTCGGGTTCAGACGCGTGTCGTTGCGGGATGCCGGAACGATGGGGGCGGGGGCCTGCTCCGGCATCGGCGACGGATTGCCGGCCGCGGGGATCGGGTCGGGGCGATCTTCGACCGGGGGCGCGGAACGGTGGGACTCGATGAGGTCGGGGTTCACGACCACGCGGAAGTTGCTGACCTCGGGGTCGACTCCCTGCACCTGAGTGAGCGCCTCGAGGATCGGAGCGCGCATGCGCTTGTTCATCTGCGCGGCGGTCAGGTCGTTCGGCACGTCCAGGTAGAGGGTGCCGCCCATGACGCCCTGCGGCACGGCCAGGTTGAGGAAGCCGTGGAGCTGCGGCGTGACGCGGTCGTCGGTGAGGAGATGGTCGAGCACGGCGGACCAGACGGGAACATCCGGTACTTGGTGCAATGACATATCCCCTCCGGGATCTCGGCGCGCGACTGTCGACGTGCATCGCGCCGAACCTGTGGATAACTTCCGGGGACACGCTAGTTCGCGGTCCGCACGGAGCCAAATCAACTGTAGAACGCGCTCGCGTGTCTTTGCCACGGGTGTGGATGACGCTTGGGGATAATGAGCGGTCGGCCTCTCGGTTTGAGTTAACGTCGCGCGAGACGTAGCCTTAGTCGGTTGACTTATGCCTACACGGCAGTCCCGACCACGTCCCCCGGCAGAAGAGCATCGGGTGACATCACCTCCGGAGTGACCCATGAGCAAGCGCACCTTCCAGCCCAACAACCGCCGCCGCGCCAAGAAGCACGGCTTCCGCGCCCGCATGCGCACGCGCGCCGGCCGCAGCATCCTGGCGGCGCGTCGCGCCAAGGGCCGCACCGAGCTCTCGGCCTGACCCACCTAGTGCTCGCGAAGCCGAACCGACTCACCCGCGGATCGGATTACAAAGCCACCGTCCGTCGGGGCTCTCGGTGTGCCGGAACGCACACCGTGACCTACGTCGGCGGCGTGCCGGATGAAGGTCCCGCGCGGTTCGGCTTCATCGTGAGCCGTCAGGTCGGCTCCGCCGTCACACGCAACACCGTTCGCCGCCGTCTCAAGGCGGTGTGCGCCGAGGCGCTCCCGCTCGTTCGCGGGGGCGCCTCGGTCGTCATCCGTGCGCTCCCCTCAGCGGCCACGGTCGACTACGCGGATCTCCGCGCCGATGTCGTCCGGTGCCTGCAACGCAAGGCTGCCGCATGAGCACGTCGACACTTCCCACGTCGTCCACCGGTGTCGGCCACCTCGAGTGGACCACGGTCGCGGCATCCGTTCCGCTCCTCCCCCGCAACGCCGGTCTCGCTCTTCTGCACGCCTACCGCGCGACGATCTCGCACGTCTACGGCGACGTGTGCAAGTACTACCCGTCCTGCTCCGCCTATTCGGTGGGCGCCGTGCAGCAGCACGGACTCGTGAAGGGCATCGCGTTCACCGCCGCCCGCCTCGCCCGGTGCCATCCCTGGGCACAGGGAGGCATCGACGACGTCCGTCCTCACCGCGCCTTCCGCCACGAACTCACTCCGCACGGCTTCGTCGTGCCCTCCCGAAAGGACTGATCCGTGCCGGATCTCATTGGAATCGTCCTCTGGCCCCTGAAATGGGCCGTCGAGCTCGTGCTGGTCGGCTGGCATGCGCTGTTCACGGCGATCGGGCTCGCTCCCGCCGCGGGTCTGACCTGGGTGCTGTCCATCATCGGGCTCGTCCTGATCGTCCGTGCTGCTCTGATCCCGCTCTTCGTGAAGCAGATCAAGAGCCAGCGCAAGATGATGGAGATCGCTCCGGAACTGCGCAAGGTGCAGGAGAAGTACCGGGGCAAGAAGGATCAGCTCTCCCGCGAGGCCATGAGTCGCGAGACCATGGCGCTGTACAAGAAGCACGGCACGACCCCGGTCTCCAGCTGCCTGCCGCTCCTCGTTCAGATGCCGATCTTCTTCGCGCTGTTCAGCGTGCTGAACGACGTGTCCAAGCACGCGGCGCTCGGGCAGGGCGGTGTGGGTCTCCTCACCCCCGAGCTCACGACCGAGTTCTACGACGCGAAGCTCTTCGACGTGGCATCCATGCACGTCAACCTGGTCACCGCGTGGGGACAGCCCGACGGCCAGTTCACCGTCGCGATCCTGCTGACGCTCGTCGTCCTCATGATCGGCTCGCAGTTCTTCACGCAGCTGCAGATCATCTCGAAGAACCTGTCGCCCGAGGCCAAGACCGGTCAGGCGTACCAGATGCAGAAGATCATGCTCTACATCCTGCCGCTGGCCTTCATCTTCTCGGGTGTCTTCTTCCCGCTCGGTGTCGTCATCTACTGGTTCGTCAGCAACCTGTGGACGATGGTGCAGCAGTTCGTCGTGATCCGTGAGATGCCCACTCCGGGCTCGGATGCCGCGAAGGCCCGTGAGGAGCGACTGGCACGTAAGGGCAAGGCGATCGACTCGAGCGGCAAGGTCGTTCCGATCGAGAAGTACGAAGCCGAACAGCAGCGCCTGTTCGAGGAGGCCGAGCGCGCGCGTGCCGCCCAGCCCAAGCGTCAGCAGCCCGTCGGCAAGCAGCGCGCCAAGAAGCAGCAGTCCGCGAAGCCTTCCGGAACCCCGCCGCGGACGCCCGCGAAGCCCGGAACCGACTCCCCCTCCTGAGCACTTGGAGACCATGAGATGACGACGTCCGAGCAGATCGCGACCGAGCACACCACCGCCACCGAGGAGCAGCTGGAACAGGAAGGCGACGTCGCCGCCGACTTCCTCGAGGGCCTCCTCGACATCGCCGACATCGACGGTGATCTCGCCCTCGATGTCCGCGCCGGCCGCGCGTACGTGTCCGTCGAGGCCGAGGACGCCTCTGCGCTGTCGACGATCTCGCACCCCGACACCGTGCAGGCTCTGCAGGAGCTGACCCGTCTGGCGGTGCAGAATTCGACCGGTCGTTTCTCGCGGCTGATCCTCGACATCGGCGGCTCCCGCGACGCTCGCCAGCGTCAGCTGGAGACCCTCGTCGACCGAGCCATCCAGCGCCTGGACGAGGGCGCCTCCCAGGCGTCACTGCCGGCCATGTCGAGCTACGAGCGCAAGCTCGTGCACGACATCGCGGCAGACCGCGGGTACTCGTCCGAGTCGTTCGGTGAGGGCGCTGACCGGCACACCGTGCTGCGTCGCGGCTGATCCGCCGACGTGGACAACGAACTCGAAGCGGAACCGGATGCCGCTGTCGCGGTGTTCGGTGACCGCATCGATCTCGCACGTCGGTTCACGAGTGCTCTCGCCACTCACGGCGAGGAGCGAGGGCTCATCGGGCCGCTCGAGGTGCCCCGACTCTGGACCCGACACATCCTCAACAGCGCGGTGGCTGCGCCGTTCTTCACAGGACGTGTGGCGGACGTGGGGTCCGGAGCCGGGCTCCCCGGTCTCGTCCTTGCGATCGCGCGCCCGGACGTGGAGTTCACGCTGATCGAGCCCATGGAGCGACGCACGATCTGGCTCAGCGAGCAGGTTGCGGACCTCGGGCTCGAGAACGTCACTGTGGAGCGTCTCCGCGCCGAAGAGTGGGCGAAGGGGCGCGTCTTCGACGTCGTCACCGCCCGTGCCGTCAGCGCGCTGAAGACGCTCATCCCCTGGACCGCTCCTCTCGCCCGAGTCGGTGGAAGACTCGCCTACCTCAAGGGGGCGAACGTCGCCGCCGAGATCGACGCGGCCGCGAAGCAGGTTCGTCGGTTCGGTGTGACGGACATCGAGGTCCATGTCGTGGGTGAGGGTGTGGTCGACGAGCCGACGCGCGTGTTGACCGCAACGGTGACACGCTAGCCTTTCCCATTCAATGGGATGCATTGACCACGCTTTCACGTGATGAACAGTCGCTGCTTTCGGGTACGTGCCGCAGCCGGGTGACATCTCGAACACGTCGATCAGGAGCATCTGGGGATACGCCGGCGCCTGATCGAACTCGGCGACGACGCGACCTTCCAGCCCGATGATCGTCACTCCCCCACCCCATTCGACCGTCCACGTGAGGGGGCGTCCGGCATCGTGCGGAACGGACGTCGTGATCATGTCGGTGCGCAAGCGGTCGTCGTGGTGGGCCTTGATACCGCAGCGCACGTGCGTGATGTCGCCGATGGCGTCCGCGTCGATCTCCGCGACGCAGATCTCGCCTGAGTCACGCGGGCCGTCGTGCTCGATGCCGACGAGCCAGATGGCCGTCATGCAGTCGGGATCCGTGCTCGCGCTCAGGGTGACATCGATCCGACCGGCTGTCGGCGCGTAACGCAGACTGAGTGGGGTCGGCGTACGCACCTCCAGTCCGTCGGGACGGTGACGGTGTGTTCCGGCGCGTGATCCGAGACCGCCCGAATAGGTCGCCGTCTGAAGGTTGGAGACGCGCAGTGGTGCGTCCTCAGGGCGCCAGTCGGGTTGGTCCTCCTCGATCCGGAGTTCGAGACCGTCCGGGACCGATCTCACGCGCGCCGCAGATCTCGCGGGTGTCGTCCAGTGGGGCAGATAGTGCGGAACCCACACTTCTCCGAGTATCTCGCTCGAGAAGTCGTCGTCGATGTCGGGTGTCTGCAGGGGTTCGGGTGGAAGCGGGTCTCCGAGCGTTCGTGGCATGAGAGACAGTCTGTCGTGAGGCTCCGACACCGGCGGGTCCTCCGCTGCGCTTGTCAGGTGTGCAGAGAGGGAGTGTCGGTTGCGGCTTCGCGTCACGGATGCCGGATCAGGACCGCGCGTCGCCGTCGGCAGGCGGTCCGGTGTCGCCGCGTGGTGGGTCGCCGCCGCCGGCTGGGATCGCCGTGCGCGCTGGCGCGAGTCGCGTCTGCTGCGGCGAAGGCGGCGTGGAGCGTTCTGATCGATCGAGTGTCCCTGAGTCCTCGCCAAGCCGTGGTCACTCCGCGCTGCGCGGGGTCGCTGTTGCCGGATCGGTGTCTTGGATGAAGCTCTTCGGTGACGGCGGTCGTCGGGCCGTCTGGTCAGTGTCCTGTGTGGGGCGCGTTTCACGTGGAACATCGCGGTATGACCGTGGTGTGTGGCGCGATGGGTCGCGAGATGAAGTCCCTGTGCGGATCCGGTCGACGTGCGTGCCGTCGGGGCGTGCCGGCTCCACTCCCAGGTCGGTATGGCGGCTTTCCGCTGCGGCGCCCTGAGTGATGTCCTCGCGACGGACCGGCGCCAGGTCGGCGGCGAGTGATCTGTCTACGGTTGCGCTGGACGCGGGCGTCCCGAGGGCCTCTGTTTCACGTGAAACATCGGCGTCGGGTGGGGTCTGTAGTCCCCGCGGCTATGACTCGCGCGCATGCCGGCGAGGAGCGGTGGATCGACCGGAGTCGATCCCCGATGGATGAGACGTGACACTGCGCGGCCACACGGTCCCTGTTGACGCGTTGCGGCGGTGGTAGCGTCCGTCGTCGTCGGGTCTGGGGCCCCGGATGACGGACCGAGGTCAGATCGCGGTTCCCTGGTCTCCCACGGAGGAGGTGGGGTTGGCTTCGACACGCCGGGCGGTCCAACATGGTCCGTGTCTACGTGATCGGGTGTCGAACGCTGTGCCGTCCGTTCGTCGAGACCCGCTCGCTCCAAGCCCCCGTGGTACCTACGGCGGCAATGACGAGCACACGTGGGGCGCTCCCCTGCTCACCTGGGTTGTGGGCCGTGCGTCTCTCGCCAGGCGTGCTGCGGGGAGTGAGATTCCGCGCGTAGGGCGGACCATGCGCGGGTCCGTGTCGCGAGTGTCCGCCGTGCGGGTCATGAACGCGCTGGACTGGAGGAATCCTCCGGTTGCGCTGCGACCGGTGCCTCATCTCATCGCGTCTGGGTTGTCGGGCAGCCACCGCGAATCGCGCGAAGGTCGCGTCCGTGTCGGTTGGCACAGAGCCTCGGAGCAAGGATCTGAAGTGGTCGCCTTCTGGGAGCGCCCGCCCAGCCGCAGGCGGAGTGCGGACGCGTTGAGTTCGGCACTGTGTCTTGTGCGACGCCGCCGTCCGCGACCTCCGACGTCCTCACTCGTGGCGGGCATACCAGTCGGAACAGCTCGGCGCTGAGAGGACGATCGGCACCCCGCCTGTCGACATGGTCACGCCGCCAGCCCGCCGCCGACATGCGGATTGCGAAGGTTCTGGTCCATGAACTTCGGGTTCCATCGCCCAACGCGTCGACGGCTTGTCGCGCGCCGTCGACGTTGTGCAGGCGTCGCAGGGCGGATGTAGGCACAGTCATTCGGGTCTTGATTCCGCGCGTTCAAACGGGGAGCACACGTTCGAGTCCAACTACACGCTTGCATGTTTCACGTGAAACGTTGGCCTCGTAGTCGTTGCGGCCGTACGTCATCCAGGTGGGGCGTATGTCGGGGCGGCTGGTTGCAGAGCCGAGGACGGTGTCGGCTGGTGCGCTCAAAGCCAGACCGGCGAGTGTCGCGCGCAGCGCGAAGTCCATGGCGCTGCCGGTGACGCTCGCGCATGAGCGTCTTCCGTCGGCCGGAGACCGATCCAGCACGTCGGATCCGTGGGCGTCCACCGTGGGCTGAGTTGTGGTCGCGTTGTGAGGATGTGTTTCGCGTGAAACATTGGCCGCGACGCGGCGGACTCGCGGGCGAGGCGCGCGGGTGCGGCTAGGCCAGCATTTCAGCGAGTTCTCCCCAGTCCGAGCCGCTGCTCCCCCACAAACTACGCGCGTTCAAGCGCACGTAGTCAGCCTCTCCGCTCCCAAAGCTGGGCGATTCTCCGGAGCGCGTGCGAGACTCCGCGTGATGGGGTGCGCACCTGTTCAGCTCCATCCCCCGCGCGGCTCGCTCGAGTAAGGCGGACTCGGCAGTGGTTGAGCCGTACGTTTCACGTGAAACATCCTGTAGCCCCGCTGATCGTGTGCAGGTCAGCGAGAGCGGTCGCGTGTGCGGCGAACAGCGTTCAGTCGCCGGCTCGAACGAGAGTTCGTCCTCTCTCCCGGTAGTTGTGGGCCACGCCGCCCATCTCAGGTCGCACATGTTTACACCGATCTCGGAGCGCGTGAACCCAGCGACGCCGGCCCGTCGGTGTGTTCCGCGCTACGTCATCAAGATGCCTGCCTCCCCCGCATGTGTCGACGGCCGCGGATGCGGATGCGGAGGTCGCATGACGGGCATCTTCGTATCGGACCGGGTTTGCGGACGAACCGCGGCGCGGCGCGCGCTTCCGCAACGGAAGCCGGAAGCGATTCGTTACGCACCACAACCGCCGTGACCGCACGACGTTCACCCGCTCCCCTCCGCCTCCAATTGAGCGGAGATCGAGCCCCATTCCGGGCGCCACGGGCCGCGTGTGGACGCGATGTACCAAGGATCGCGCGCTGTGTCCGTCGTCGTCTCTCCACAACACGCACGTCAGCGCCGCCCCAATGGAACCGCTCGGGGTCTGACAATGCGTTTCACGTGAAACAGCCAGAGACTGCGCTCTCGCGGGCGCACCGCGGAGCGGCGTGGCAGTGCTGGCAGAATCCGCGATTCCGGTACGTGCAACGACGATTGCACAACGGGGCGACCGCCTCTGTGCGCAAACTCACCGTCAGAACACGAGGATGAGGCACCCGCAGTGCGGTGCTCTAAGGATCGTCTGTCTGTCTGTCTGCGCTGCTCTCAGCGTGAGGCGTGGGCGGAGCTATCCGCACGCACGCCAAACTCCGTTGCCCTGCGCGCGGTGTCATCTCGCCAGAACGCAAACGTCGCCACGGCCCGGACGGGGGCGCAACCCAGCCCCGCCAACTGGCGCGCCCATCCGTGACCCCATTGCAGGCGGTCTCAGGTGATCGTGTGCGGGCGCTCTCCTGATCCTTCGCACCTCGTCAACATTCGTAACGCCGCCACGCGAAAGCACGCACGTCCCAGAATGGCGGCGTCGCCCGTGAACCGCAGGCGGTCGCCCGTGCTGGGGTCCACGTCGCGCACTGCATCAGGAGAGATGCGCAGCTCACCGACGATCGCGCTATCCCTGCCCAACGGCACGCCGGTGCCCGGTCAGTCTGGCGGGATGCGGAATCTGCGGCGCGACGGCGGCCGGCACCCCTGAAAGCAACCCCATGCAATGGGTGATCCCAACGGCTGAGCCGGTCTCCCTCAGTAGGTGAGCACCGCGGCCTTCATCTCACGACCGCCGTGTCCGCGTCGCCTGGATCACTGCCCAAGATGGGTGCATGGGGCCGAGCGCCATGAAATGTTTCACGTGAAACACGTCGTATCTCGCCGAAACGCGGATGGGACCGCTCTGTGAGTGCGCACCGACCATCACCTCGCCCGGCCGGACAGCGGATTGCCAGTGCGTGGGTCAGGGTGGAAGTGGTCTGCCTCGCGACGCCGCTGAGCCAACGAATCCGGCGTCGCCGCGCGGGAATCAGGCCGCCCAGGGTCTTCACCGTCCGAGACGCGTCGCCGGTCCCAGACCGGTCCCGGATGTCGGCGCGCCCGCGCGCGTGACCGGGCTGAGCTTCAGCCCCCACCCGCGCGAGGGTGAACTCGAGCGAACCTCCCGACCCGCGGGCCATCGTCCCGCCGTCACCGTCGTCCTCGTGCTTGAGCCACCGTCCGTATCGCCCCCAATTCGCCCGGTGATTGCCGCCCCGCGCCTACTCGAGACGCAGGAGCCCACGTAGACTGGGGATGTTGTCCCCGGAGATGAAGGAGCGCGTTTCACGTGAAACAATCCGGCGAGTCGTCCGGCTCGACCTCCTTCGAGGACTCCCCCATTGCACGTGAGCTCGCGGATCTCTCGGCTCGACGCCGAGCGCTGGAGGCAGTCGAGGTGAAGTTGTCGGGGCGCACCCGCGTGTTCACGGTGTCGAACCAGAAGGGTGGCGTCGGCAAGACGACCACCGCGGTCAACGTCTCGGCGGCTCTGGCATCCCTCGGAGCCAAGGTGCTCGTGATCGACCTCGATCCCCAGGGCAACGCGTCCACCGCACTCGGCGTCCCTCATAACGCCGACACCGCCAGCATCTATGACGTTCTGATCGACGAGTTCCCCCTCGCTGACATCATCCAGACGAGTCCTGAGTCGCCGAACCTCCTGTGTGCGCCGAGCACGATCCACCTTGCCGGGGCCGAGATCGAACTCGTCTCCCAGGTGGCGCGTGAGCACCGACTGCGGGGTGCGCTCCGGGACTACCTTGCGGACGCCGACAATCATCTCGACTTCGTCATCATCGACTGTCCGCCGTCACTCGGTCTCCTGACGATCAATGCCTTCACGGCGGCGGATGAGGTACTCATCCCGATTCAGTGCGAGTACTACGCGCTCGAAGGGCTGAGCCAGCTCCTCGGTAGTGTGCAGATGATTCAAAAGCATCTGAATCCCGCCCTCCATGTGTCCACGATCCTGCTGACCATGTACGACGGGCGCACTCGTCTGGCGCAGCAGGTCGCCGATGAGGTTCGGGAGCACTTCTCCAAAGAGGTGCTCGACACAGTGATCCCCCGCTCGGTGCGCGTCTCCGAGGCGCCGAGTTTCGGTCAAACGGTCATCGCGTACGATGGCCACTCAGCGGGCGCGATCGCCTACCGCGAGGCTGCGGTCGAGATCGTCGCACGCGACACCACCACGAAGGAAGACTGATGGCCAAGAGAACCGGACTGGGCCGCGGTATCGGTGCCCTCATCCCCACGGCGGAGTCGTCGGAAGCGCGACCGGTCGATGTCTTCTTCCCCGGCGCATCCACGACCGAGGAGTCGAAGAAGACGACGTCCACCCCGACGGCGACGGAGCCCTCAGACGACGCAACCCCTGACCTCGTCACCGTTCCGGGCGCGCGCTTGGTTCACATCGACCCGCAGTCGATCGTGCCGAACCCCCGTCAGCCCCGTACGCACTTCGACCCGGAGGACCTCGCCGAGCTCGTCCACTCCGTACGTGAGTTCGGCGTGCTGCAGCCGGTGGTCGTCCGCGACAAGGGCGATGGCACCTATGAGCTGATCATGGGGGAGCGTCGTACCCGTGCCTCGCGCGAGGCGGGGCTGTCGTCGATTCCCGCCGTGGTTCGCGAGACCGAGGATGAGTACCTCCTGCGGGACGCGCTTCTCGAGAACCTGCACCGGTCGCAGCTGAACCCGCTGGAAGAGGCATCGGCGTATCAGCAGCTCCTCGAGGATTTCGGGATCACGCAGGAGGAACTCGCGACCCGGATTGGTCGCTCGCGTCCGCAGATCAGCAACACGATCCGTCTACTGAAGCTCCCTGTCCCCGTTCAGCAGCGGGTCGCTGCCGGTGTTCTGACCGCCGGCCACGCGCGCGCGATCCTCTCGCTCGAGGACCCGCGTGAGATGCAGAAGCTCGCGGACAAGATCGTCAACGAAGATCTTTCGGTGCGCGCTGCAGAGGCCGCCGCGAAGATGCCGGGTGTGGCTCCGGTGCGGCAGAAGCCGAAGGCCGGCAGCCGCCGCTCGGGTCTGGACGACATCGCGGAGCGTCTGGGCGATCGCTTCGACACCAAGGTGAAGGTCTCGCTGACGGCCAGAAAAGGCCAGATCAGCATAGATTTCGCGACGATCCAGGACCTTAATCGCATCCTTGCCGTTCTGGGTGAAGAGGGCTACACGGGCTGAGCAGGGGCTTATTCCCCACTTGGCATATGCCGAGAGCGGACGCCGAGCGGCTCCCCCGTCGGAGGCTCGACGTAGGCTGGAGAGGTGACCGCGAACGACCAGAGCCCTCGCCGCCGCGCCAGTCTCGAACTGCTGCGTGCCGAGGCCTCCGACGAACTCGCCGTCCTCATCCACGAGCGTCTCCGCGGCGGTGAAGACCCGTGGGACTTCATGGAAGACCTGCCGAGTGTCGACGAACTGGTCGTGCTGACCCTTCGCGCTGAGAACATCGCCGAGAACGGCGGCGTCCGACCCACCCGGTCTCGCAACTATCGCGTGCTCCGGCAGATCGCGCTGGATTATCCGGCGCTCACGCGGGCCGTGTGGCGCATTCTCGGCGACGAGGAGCCGCACCGTCGCTGGGACGCTTCGGTGCGTCTCGACGTCTCCTAGGGTGCCACGGAGCCGCCGGCACCGCGGGCGGCGGCCTGGCATCCTTCCGCGGGCGAGAACGACGAGAAAGACCCCCGACATCACGAGGATGCCGGGGGCCTTCGCTGCGCGCGGGATCAGCCGAGGTAGGCCTCGAGGTCCTTCTCGAGCGCGAACTTGGGCTTGGCGCCGATGATGGTCGTCTTGACCTCGCCGCCCTCGAACACCTTCATCGCGGGGATCGAGGTGATCTGGTACTTCATCGCGAGGTCGGGGTTCTCGTCGACGTTGAGCTTCACGATGGTGATCTTGTCGGCGTTCTCGGACTGGATCTCATCGAGAACGGGGCTGACCATACGACACGGTCCGCACCACTCGGCCCAGAAGTCCACGAGAACGGGGCCCTCGGCCTGCAGGACGTCCTGCTCGAAGGTCGCGCTGGTCGTCGCCTTGGCGGTCATGTGCATTTCTCCTTAGATGGAAGCGTTACCGGATGAAACCCCGGTGAGAACGGATTTATTCCTCAGACCACGGCGGCGTCGGGGAGTCCTTCGAGAGGACTCTCGGCGACTGCCGGCTCACCGGCCTCACCGCGTGCGGCGAGGAAGTGCTCCACGTCGAGCGCGGCGACCGTGCCACTGCCGGCTGCCGTGATGGCCTGACGGTACGTCGGGTCGATCACGTCGCCCGCGGCGAAGACACCGTCGACCGACGTGCGCGACGAGCGACCGTCGACCCAGATCGTCCCCTCGGGGGTGAGCTGGAGCTTGTCGTGCACGAGGTGCGTGCGCGGGTCGTTTCCGATCGCGACGAACAGACCGTCGATCGGGAGGTCGCTCTCGCTGCCGTCGACCGTCGAACGCAGGCGGATGCCGTCGACGGCCTCGTCTCCGAGGATCTCCGCGACTTCGCTGTTCCAGATGAACTCGATCTTCGGGTTCGCGAAAGCGCGCTCCTGCATGATCTTCGAGGCGCGGAGGGTGTCCTTGCGGTGGACGATGTAGACCTTCGACGCGAACTTCGTCAGGAAGTTGGCCTCTTCCATCGCGGAGTCTCCACCGCCGACGACGGCGATCGTCCGCTCACGGAAGAAGAAGCCGTCGCAGGTGGCGCACCACGACACGCCACGGCCGGAGAGACGCTCTTCGCCCTCGAGGCCGAGCTTGCGGTACGCGGAGCCGGTCGCGTAGATGATCGAGGCGGCCTCGTGCACCTTTCCGCTGCCGAGGGTGACCTTCTTGACGGGGCCATCGAGCTCGAGCGAGACGACGTCGTCGTAGAGGACCTCCGCGCCGAAACGCTCGGCCTGGGCCTGCATCTTGGCCATGAGGTCGGGTCCGAGGATGCCGTCGGGGAAGCCGGGGAAGTTCTCGACGTCGGTGGTGGTCATGAGATCGCCACCCGCTTCGACGGAGCTCGCGACGACGAGGGGTTCGAGGTTGGCTCGGGCGGCGTAGATCGCGGCGGTGTAGCCCGCCGGGCCCGACCCGATGATGATGACGTGACGCACGGTAGCGCGTTCCCTTCGTTGATTCCGCCGGATGAAACCCATGGTAGCCCCGCTGTATTCCTGGGGCCTGGGGCTGGCGCGCGTCCTCGGAGCGTCAGGTGTGATCGACGCGGTCGGCCTCGCGGGAGGCGCTGTCGTCGCTCTCCGGCTGCTCCGCCTGCTCCGGCGCTCGGGCCCGCCGGCGGCGGCTGACCGTGCGCAGTACCCCGATTCCGAGGAATGCGACCACGAGGACGATGAAGACGATGAGGCCGATGCTCTCCCACTCGGCGCGGACCTCGACCTGCACGTTCTGTCGAGCGCCGATGACCTCTCCGGTCGGGCTGTAGAGCTGCATCGAGACGTCGACCTCGCCGTTGGCGATGCGGGCTTCGACGGGAACCTCGACGCGGGTGTTCGCCGAGGCCTGGGCATCGATCGGTGTGTCGGCCTGCACTCGGAGGCGTACGTCGTCGGGCTGGGTCCGCAGCACCACCGAGATGGGCCACGGCAGGTCGTTGCGCACCCACGGTCGCAGCGGTGCGCTGGAGCTGACCAGCCGGAAGTCCGATGACAGGATGCCGACGGAGTCCAGTGTGGTCTGCGTCGCCGAGCGGTGGTCGGCGACCGCGGTGCGGGCGGCATCCCCGGTCCAGGCGACGTTCAGCACCTGGAGGATTTCCGCACGTTCGCGTCCCGTGAGGAGCTCCGGCTGGTCGAGGATCGTCGCGAAACGGTCGATCGTGTCTTCGTCGGAGAGCAGGTCGGCGACGTCGGCCGCGCGGACGGCGTCGGGGGACGCCTCTCCGAGCGACACGTCCGTCCGCGGAGCGCCCATGACCGCGGCGAACGTGGTGGGGAGGTATCCGGGGGCGGATGCCAGGGCGCCGAGCGTCGCGCGAAGGCTCACGCGTGAGCGATCGGTGCCACGGTCGAGGACGGCCAGCACTGGGCGGTCGGCCGCACCCGTGCGGGCGAAGGCGAGATGCCCGGAGGCGGCGGCCAGAGCGGCGCCGCGCAGGGCGGTGTCGTTCTCGGCGGCGGCCGTGGTCAGGGCACGCGACACTTCCGCGTCGTACACCGGGGTCGCCACCCCGTCCACGGCCGCGGTGGCGGTCGCGGTGCCTCCCGCCAGGTTGGTCGACGCGACGAGGATGCGGGCGGGGGCGGCGTCCGATCCGAGGGCGCCGAGAGCGCCGACCACGGAGGAGTCGACGGACCCGGTCGCGGGCCAGAACACGTTCTGATCGGCGGATCCGATGTCGAGCAGGGCGGCGAGGTCGGGGAAGGAGGGCTGTCCGGGAGCCGTCGAGGCGGAGGGGCTCGGCGTCGTCACTGCCGAGACCGGCTGGGTGAAGTCCGCCGCGGTCATGTACGACTGCAGTGACGTCGGTGCCAGGGGGGTCGTGACACCGGCGCGGATCTGCGCCGACAGGTCGGCGTCGCCGAACTGCAGGGCGAAACGGTCGTTGGGGAGGGCGAGCAGGCGCTTCAGCCACGCCACCGCGGTGGGGGGTGCCGAAGAACCGAGCACCCGGATGGCGGCGGGGATCGCCGGGTCGACGGCCAGGGTCGCGACCGAGCCGTCGACGGCATCCAATTGCGCCGAGAGGGCCCCGTCGACCGCGGTGAGGTCGGCCAGTTCCTTCGCGGTGAGCAGGCCCCCGGTGCGGGGGGCCGCGGTGATCGGCACGACGACCGCCAGCGGGGTGCTCGCCCCCTCGGCGGGCACGACGACCACGGTCGGCGCCTGGAGCGAGGCTCCCCCGCTCGTCTGGGCCAGCACGGGGTACACCCCGGCGCCGCGCCCGAGAAGCGCCGGGTCGGTGCCCTGCACCGTGAACGACACCGAGTTCTGTGCCGACGGGGCCGTGGCATCCAAGGTTCCCGTCGCGATCTGCTGCAGAGTGACACCGGACGCGTCGCCGCTCAGCCACCGGGTGAGGGCGGCGTCGTCGGTCAGCGGCGTCGCACCGATCGACAGCGAGACGGAGGCCGCCGAGACCGTCGCGGTGCCGGGGTTGGCGAGTGTCGCCAGGACCGCGAAGGTCTCGCCCGGGCGCAGGATGCCGTTGCCGGCGGGCGCCGCGGCGAGTGTGGGCGACGCGGTACCCGCGGTGGGCGAGGGGGTCGGGGTCGCCGCGGTGGCGGCGAGCGGCGCCGCGAGTCCGAGCGCGAGGGCGGCCGCGGCGAGGGTCGCCAGGAATCGGCGCGTGAGGGAGCGCCGCGGCACGGGTGAGCCCGAAGGCAGGGAGGTCACGTTCATACGAGCGTCGGTGGGCGAGGGGGCCTCGCACCGCGACGAGTCTAGGTCCGCCGCCTCGGAACCCCCCGATAGCCTCGCGCAGACGGTTGAATGGACCGGTGCTTCCCGAACCCGATCCGACACTCTGCCGTGCCCTCGCCGACGATCTGCGGTCCGCGGGCTACGCAGGTGCGTCGCTGCGGGCGGCGTGGGGAGCGCTCGCCGACGACGCGCTCGCGCGGGGCCTGCGGCGACCGGCCGAACGCGCACTCGGCGACCGACGCGACCCGCTCGCCGTCCTCGGGCGTCTGTGGGGGCTCGGTGCGCTCGTCGCGCGCGAGGACGCGGCGGCGGCTCTCCCGGCGCTCGGTCTCGACGGGGCGGAGGCGCTCGGTCTCGTCTCGCTCGACGGCGACCGTGTCGCCCCCGAGGTCCTGATCCGTCCCCAGCCCTTCGCCGACGCCGACGGAGAAGTCGAGTGGTGGATCGCGAGCGACCTCGACGAGGCGGCCCTGGGGGGACCCCTCCCCGAGGACCACGTCCTGGGGGTCGGCGGGGCATCGCAGACCCTGGCGAAGCTCCAGCTCACCTGGCGCGGCGGTACGGCCCTCGACCTCGGTACCGGCTGCGGCATCCAGGCTCTCCGCCTGCGGCGGCTCGTGCCGCGGGTGATCGCGACGGACATCTCCGAGCGTGCGCTGCGATTCACCCGTCTGAACGCGCTGCTCAACGACGTCGACGGGATCGAGACGCGTGTCGGTTCGCTGTTCGACCCCGTCGAGGGTGAGACGTTCGACCGGGTGGCATCCAATCCCCCGTTCGTGATCACGCCGCGGGTCGCGGGCGTCCCGGCGTACGAATATCGCGACGGCGGCCTCGAGGGCGATGCGCTCGTCGCCGCGGTGATCTCCTCGGTCGGTGCGCACCTCGCGCCAGGCGGCGTCGCGCAGTCGCTCGGCAATTGGGAGTACCGCGAGGGGGAGTCGGGGCTGGACCGCGTGCGCGGCTGGGTCGATCCGTCGCTCGACGCCTGGATCGTCGAACGCGAGCTGCTCGACCCGCTCGCTTACGCGGAGCTGTGGGTGCGCGACGGCGGGACCGTTCCGGGTACGCCGGAGTACGCGCGCCTCATCGATGCGTGGCTCGACGACTTCGCGGCTCGCGGGGTGACGGGCATCGGCTTCGGCTACGTCCTGCTGCGCCGACCCCTCGCCGGTGCGCCGACGCTCGCCCGCTACGAGCGGGTCGCCGGCGGCGGGGAGTCCGCGTTCGGCCCGCACCTCGCGGAATGCCTCGAGAACCACGACCGCGCCGCTCTCCTCGACGATGAGGGGCTGGCATCCGCTGTGCTGCGGTTCTCGCCGGACGTCACCGAAGCCCGGCACCACCGCCCGGGCGAGGAGTCGCCCTCGGTGATCGAGCTGCGCCAGGGCGGTGGGTTCGGCCGCACGATCGATGTCGACTCGGCGCTCGCGGCGCTGGTCGGCGCGTGCGACGGCGATCTGGCGGTCGGTCCGCTCGTCGACGCGATCGCGCAGCTCTTGGAAGTGGATGCCGGGGAACTCCGCGCCGACGTCCTGCCGCGGGTGCGCGAGCTCATCGTCACGGGCTTCCTGGTGTTCGCGGACTGAGGCGGCGCCCACGTGGGCTCGGTGTCCACGACACGCGGATGCGTCCGCGCACGGTCCGCGTGTCTTGGACACCGAACGCTCCCGGGACGCCAGGGCCCGACGCGCGAGGACACCCCCGGTTAGGCTCGAAGGCATGCTGAACATGGCCGACGGTGTCGCGCGCCTCGGCGAACTCGCCGAGCATCCGGTGGTCGCCACCCTCGCGCGGGTGTTCGCCGACGCCGGGCGCGATCTCGCCATCGTGGGCGGTCCCGTGCGCGACGCGCTCCTGGGTCGCACCACCCACGACTTCGACTTCACCACCGACGCACGCCCCGACGAGATCCTCGCCCTCGTGAAGCCCGTGTCGTCGGTGCAGTGGGACGTCGGGCGTGCCTTCGGCACCATCGGCGCCAAGGTGCAGGGCGAGCAGGTCGAGATCACGACCTACCGCGCCGACAGCTACGACGGCGTGACCCGCAAGCCCACGGTCGAGTTCGGTGACACGCTCGAGGCCGACCTCACCCGCCGCGACTTCACGGTCAACGCGATGGCGCTGCGGGTGCCCGCGCGCACGCTCGTCGACCCCACCGGTGGCGTGGAAGACCTCCTCGCTCAGCGCCTGCGCACCCCCATCGACCCCGCGGTCAGCTTCGGCGACGACCCGCTGCGCATGCTCCGTGCCGCCCGGTTCTCCTCGCAGCTCGAGTTCACGGTCGACCCCGAGACCCTGGATGCCATCGCCGAGCTGCGCGGCACTCTCGAGATCGTGAGTCCCGAGCGCGTGCAGGCCGAGCTCGTGCGGCTGCTCCAGACCGACGACCCGGTGCGTGGCATCCGGGTGCTCGTGGAGACCGGGCTGATCGAGGAGTTCCTCCCCGAGATCCCGGCTCTGCGCCTCGAGGTCGACGAACATCACCATCACAAAGACGTGTACGAGCACTCGCTCACGGTGCTGCGTCAGGCGATCGCGCTCGAGAAGCAGCGTCACCCCGGCACCGCCCCCGACGTCCCGCTGCGCCTGGCGGCACTGCTGCACGACATCGGCAAGCCGGCGACGCGGCGCCTCGAACCGGGCGGCGGCGTGACGTTCCACCACCACGACATCAAGGGTGCGCGGATGGCGCGCAAGCGCCTCCAGGCGCTGCGCTTCGACGCCGCGACGACGACCGTGGTGTCGCGCCTCGTCGAGCTGCACCTGCGCTTCTTCGGGTACGCCGAGGGGGCGTGGACGGATGCCGCGGTCCGCCGCTACGTCCGCGACGCCGGCGACGAACTGGAGCGGCTGCACATCCTCACGCGGGCGGATGTGACGACGCGCAACAAGCGGAAGGCCCAGCGCCTGGCATCCGCCTACGACGACATCGAGGCCCGCATCGTCGCGCTGCGCGAGCAGGAGGAGATCGACTCGATCCGCCCCGAGCTGGACGGCAACCGCATCCAGGAGGTGCTGGGGCTGAAGCCCGGCCGCGAGGTCGGCGAGGCGTACCGCTTCCTGCTCGACCTGCGGCTCGACGAGGGCGTGCTCGGCGAGGACGAGGCCGAGAAGCGGCTGCGCGAATGGTGGGCCGCGCGAGCCTGAGGCCTGCGCACACGTCCCTGGGCCGTGCCGTGCCGCGCCCGCCGTGGCGGGCTGCTGCGCCGCAGGGCGGAGTTCTTGTCCGGCACGCCGATCGTGCGGTGCGCGGGGCGGCGTGTCGGCGACGGACTCCGCGTGACGGCACGGGGCGGCCGCCCCCCGAGTGACATCGGGGCGTGATTCGTGCGCCCCAATTCGCCGAATCACGCCCCGAAGTTCCGGACGCCTAGTCCTTCTCGTCGCGCTCCTGCTGGAGCGCCGCGAGCACGAGGTGGGTGAGGTCGATGCTCACGATCCGCGGCTCGTCGCTCACGGTGTGGTCACCCCGGGGGTGGCATCCGACACCGCTCCCGTGGTCGGACCGGGCAGCGGAGTCGAACCGGGGGTCGGGGCGACGTCGGTCGGGATCGGTTGGACCCGCAGGAAGGGGAACGTCGTCGCCTTCGCTTTCGCGACGTCCTCCCAGGGATCCCACGACATGACCCCGGGCGGGATCTCCCGCAGCGGGTAGATGTTCCACGCGTCGCTGGCTCCGGGCGCGGTGTACGGCACCGGCACCGGGCCGCCCCCGCCGTAGAAGTAGGAGTCGTACGGCGTCGGACCGATGTCGCGTCCGACGGTCGTGAGCGGGTTGCCGTCCTGGTCGTAGAGCTGCACGGTCGGGATGGCGTTGCCCTCGGCGTCGAAGGCGAAGATGTTCCGCACGCGTTGTCCGTCGAGGGAGAGGCCGGGGACGTCGTAGGCGACGGGCGTCTGGTCGACGCGCGTGAGGGCCTGCCCCAGGGCATCCGTGTACACCCCGATGAGGACGGGGAGTGCCACGACGGCACCGACGGTCATCACCGTGCGGAGCACGCGCAGCCCGCGGCGGGGAAGCCAGCGTCCTCTTCCCCACTGCACGCTCAGCAGCAGGAGGCCGAACAGTGCGGTCCACGCCCCGAGGTTGCCGCGCCCGAGCATGAGCACCGCGCCCAGGATCCCGCCGGTCGTGCCGAACGGAAAGAGGATGAGCATCACGAAGTAGGCGACGAGGTACCAGGCGAACCCGCGCACCAGCCACCACACGGGCCGAAGTGACGACAGCAGATCGAGCGTCCACGCGCCGGCCGGGTTCGTGCGCACCGCGGCGGCCATCTCGCGCCATCCGTCGATCACACGCTGTCCGACGCTCACGCGCGTCGTCGCCGATGCGGTGTCGGTGCGCTCGGGGAGCCCCGCGGCGGCGCGCAGTTCGGCCGCGTAGGTCGTGGCATCCGGGAGCGTGAAGTCGTCGCCGGCCTCGGCGGCCTGGTCGGACAAGTCGGCCTCGAGGCCGTCGAGCAGATCGTCGACCTCGTCGGCCGGGAGGTCGTCGAGGTGGGCGCGGACGGCGGTGGCGAACTCGTGGATGTCGGCGCGGACGGGCGTGGTGATCATCGGGCGTCTCCGATCGTGCGCAGCTTCTTCGGGGTGGTCGTCTCGTCGAGGAGGCTCGTCATGGCCGACGAGAAGTGGGTCCAGCTGGCGCGCTGTGCGTCGAGCAGTTCCCGACCCTGTGGGTTGATCGCGTAGTACTTGCGGTGCGGTCCGCCGTCGGACGGCACCACGTAGCTCGACAGTGCTCCCGCGGAGTACAGCCGGCGCAGGGTGCCGTAGACCGAGGCATCCCCCACCTCCCCGAGCCCCGCGTCGCGCAGGCGCCGAACGATGTCGTAGCCGTAGCCGTCGTCGTGCTGGACGACCGCGAGCACCGCGGCATCCAGCACCCCCTTCAGTAGCTGCGTCGTATCCACGCGCCCCCCTTTACTCATCTGTGAGGGACAGTACCACGCGATGCGCAGTAGTGCGCAGTGCGGATTCCGCGCGTCGTGCCCGGGCGCGGGGTAGGGTGCGGCCCCAAACCGGGCGCTCGAGCGCCGAAGGGGTGGCATCGCGGGCACGGGAACGCCGAGGGGGTGGCATCCCGAACCGGATGCCACCCCCTCGGTGCCGTGGTTACGGAACGACGACCGCGCGCCCGCGCACCTCGCCGTGGTGGAGGCGCTGGTAGGCCTCGACGGCCGTGTCGAAGCCGTACCGCTCGACGTGGACGCCGACGGCGCCGCTGCGCGCGAGGTCGAGCACCTCGATGAGCTCGCTGCGCGTGCCCCAGTACGGCGCACGGACGGCGGCACCGAACGGCGTCGAGAAGAAGCCGGCGGGCAGGATGCCACCACCGATGCCGACGATGTGGATGAAGCTGTCGATCGCGGCGACCTGCCGGGCGAGGTCGACGGTCGGCTGCACGCCGACGAAGTCGAAGACGGCCGTGGCTCCGAGGCCGTTCGTGAGCTCGCGGATGCGCTCGGCGGCGTGCTCGTCGGAGGTCACCGTGTGGTGCGCGCCGACTTCGCGGGCGAGGGCGAGCTTGTCCTCGCCGAGATCGACCGCGATGACGGTGGCCTGCGAGATCGCGCGGAGGATCTGCACGCCCACGTGCCCGAGTCCGCCGACGCCGATGACCACGGCGGTCGCGCCGGGGTACAGCTTCTCCTTCGCGGCGACGATCGCGTGGTACGGCGTGAGGCCGGCGTCGGTCAGCGACACGGTCTCGACGGGGTCGAGGTCGCCGAGCGGCACGAGGTGGCGCGGGTCGTCGACGATGACGTACTCGGCCATCGCGCCGGGGCTGCCGAGTCCGGGAGGGGTGATGCCGAGCTCGGCGGCGTAGGGGCAGTAGTTCTCGGCGCCCTGCGCGCACGCGTGGCAGCGACCGCAGCCCCACGGGCCGTAGATGGCGTACGCCTCGCCGATGTTCACGCCCTCGACGCCGTCGCCGAGCTCGTCGACGATGCCGGCGCCCTCGTGCCCCAGGGTCAGGGGCAGGCCGTAGGTGTACTGCTCCTCCGGGAGGTCCATGACGAACCAGTCGGAGTGGCACAGACCCGCGGCGGTGACCTTGAGGCGGACCTGTCCCGGACCGGGGTGCGGCTCCTCGATCTCGACCACTTCGGGGCCTTTGCCGATCTCGCGGTACTGCACTGCCTTCATGGCGTTCCTTTCTCTGGAGCGACGGGGGGATACCTCCACCGTGCGCGCGTCGGTGGTGCCTGTCGAGGGGGTCGACGGCGTTTTCCGGTGTGGGGAATGACTCTCATTAATGCGTGTGAATGGAATTACGGATGCCGGGACCGACACGCCGCAGACTCCTCACGCCCCGGCCCCTGGCATCCCGCTGGGAACCCTCCCACCCCCGCGCCCCGCGACCTACACTGGGGGCGACACCGTCACCGCCGATGGGAGTCCTGTGTCTTCGCCGTGGTCGCGACCCGCCGTCTCCCCCGAGAACTCGGGGCTGCTGATCGCGCGCGCCCACGACGAGCTGCTCGCCGGCAACGAGGATCGTCGACTCGGCGACGTGCGCCCACTGGTGCGGGACTCGTGGCGGAGGTCCCTGGCATCCCTCGTCGGTCCGGAGGGTCTGCCGACGCTCGATCTCGCCTCCGCGGAGCTCGAGGCGTACCGCCGTGCCCACCCGCTCGCCGGGGTGATGGACATGATCCGCTCGCTGCTGCTGCCCGGCTCGGCGGAGGACTCCGGCGTCGTCGTCGCGGTCGGCGACGCCGCGGGACGCCTGCTGTGGGTCGAGGGCGACCGCCGTGTGCGCTCGCTCACCGGCGACATGGGTTTCGTCGCCGGCGCCAACTGGTCGGAGGAGGTCGTCGGTACGTCCGCCCCGGGCACGGCCCTGACGCTCGACCGGTCGGTGCAGATCCGCGGGGCCGAGCACTTCAACCGGTTCGTGCAGCCCTGGTCGTGCACCGCGGCGCCGGTGCACGATCCCGAGACGCGGCGACTGCTGGGCATGATCGACGTCACGGGAGGCCCCGAGGCCGTGACCCCGCAGGCCCAGTTGCTGGTGGATGCCACGGCCCGGGCGATCGAGAGCGAGATCCTCGTCGGGCGGCTCCGCGCACAGCAGGAGCCCCCGTCGCGTCGCCCGCGACGGTCGACCGGGACGCGCGCGCTGCTGCGGATCCTGGGGCGGGACCGGGCGCTGCTCGAGGTGTCCGGCGAGAGCGGGGAGACGGTGGTCGAGCTCGGCGCACGGCACGCCGAGATCCTGCTGCTGCTCGCCGTGCATCGCGAGGGCATGTCCGCCGAGGCGCTGAGCGAGGCCGTGTACGGTCACCCCGCGACCGAGACGCTCCGCCCCGAGATGGTGCGGCTGCGGAGGGTGCTGGAGCCTCTCGCGCCCGCGCTCGTCCCGGCATCGCGTCCGTACCGGCTGCCCGACGGCCTCGAGACCGACGCCCAGCAGGTGGTGTCGCTGCTCGATCGCGGGGCGCACCGCGTCGCGCTCGCCGCGTACCGCGGGCCGGTGCTGCCGGATTCGGTGGCGCCCGGCGTGGCCGAGGTGCGGGAGTCGGTACGTCAGGCGCTGCGCGAGGCGCTGATCGAAGAGGCGGGGATCGACGTGCTGCTCGCGTACGCCGACACGTCGGACGGGCGCGACGACGTCGAGGTGCTGCGGTTGTGCCTGGGGATGCTGCCTGCTCGGTCGCCGAAACGCGCCGGGCTCGTCTCGCGGATCGAGCGCCTCGAACGGGACTGATGTCGGAGGCCCTGGTTACGCTGAATCCATGGACGAATCGACGCTCGACATCTTCTCGGCAGCTCGCGCCCGTCGCGATGTGGGGCGCATCCGCGAGGCCGTCGCCGAGGTGAAGGCGGGCGACATCGCCCGGGTCCTGGTGCGGTCGCCCCGCTACGGTCTGTACGCGATCGAGGGCGCCGTCCGCATCGGCGTGGGTGGGCAGCCGCTCGTCGGCGACGTGATCCTCGCCACGAGCGCCGAGATCCAGCGCATCGATCTCGGCATCGCGGTGCCCGAGCCGGCGCTGTCGGCCGACGTCGTCGACCCTTCGACACTCCCCCACGGCACGCCCGTGCGCGTCACGTTCGTCACCCCGACCGCTGCGACGTTCGCCGTCACGGGGCCCATCACCGCCGGCAACGACCGCTTCCTCCTCGTGGGCAGCTGGATCGTGGCCGACGACCGCGCGATCGCTCCGCGCGTGGTGAGCATCGAGCGTCTCGACGACGTCGACCTGCACGAGGTGAACGTCCCGCCGCTGCGGTCGGTGCTCGTCGACGCCGACGCGTAGAGGATCGAACGGAGCGGATGCCGCGGCCTCGGGGTCGCGGCATCCGTTCGTTCGTGAAAGGTGTTACGGGCGGATCAGCACCTTCAGCGCCTCGCGGGAGTCCATGAGACGGTAGGCCTCGGCGATCTCCGACAGGGGCAGTTCGCGGTCGAAGACGCGGCCGGGGTCGATGCTGCCGTCGAGCACCTGCGGCAGCGCCGCCTCGATGTAGGCCCGGATGGTTGCGGGCCCTCCGGTGAGGGTGGCGTTCTTGCCGAACAGTGACGCGAAGCCGACGGGAGCGTCCTCGTACTGCGGTACGCCGACGCGCGAGATCGTTCCACCGGGGCGGACGATCCGGTACGCCTGCTCGTAGGCGGGCATGTGTCCGACTGCTTCGAGTACGACGTGCGCGCCCTCGTCGCCGGTGAGGTCGAGCACGCGGGCCACACCGTCGTCGCCGCGCTCGGCGACCACGTGCGTGGCGCCGAAGTCGCGGCCCAGGTTCGTCCGAGCCTCGTGGCGCCCCATGAGGATGATGGTTTCGGCGCCCAACTGGCGTGAGGCGAGGACCGCGGACAGGCCGACCGCGCCGTCGCCGATCACCACGACGGTCTTGCCCGGAGCGACGCCGCCGGTGTGGGCGGCGTGGTGTCCGGTCAGGTAGACGTCCGAAAGAGTCAGGAGCGAAGGCATGAGCGCCTCGTCGGTGCCGGCCGGGACGACGACCGCGGTGCCGTCGGCCTGCGGGACGCGGAGACGCTCGGCCTGGGTCGCCGATGCGGCGCCGTCGAAGAAGCCGCCGTGCACGCACGACGTCGTGAGGCCGTCGCGGCAGAAGACGCACGTGTTGTCCGACCAGGCGAACGGAACGATGACCGTGTCGCCCACCGCGAGGGTCTGCACGGAGGCGCCGATCTCCTCGATGACGCCGATGGCCTCGTGGCCCATTCGGCGTCCCTCGGGGGTGTGTTCGAGGGAGTGGTACGGATGCAGGTCTGAGCCGCATACGCACGCGTGCGTCACCCGGATCACGGCATCCGTGGGTTCCTCGATGGTGGGGTCGGCGACCTCTTCGACGCGGACGTCGCCCGCGCCGTACATCAGCGTGGCTCTCATCGGTCGTTCCCCTCGGTGATCGGGGCGTTGTACTCGTCGTCGGTGACGTGCGAACCCCATGTCGCGCTCTCGCTGCCCTCGGGGGTCTCCCACAGGGCGAGGTGGGTCATGAAGCTGTCGGGTGCGGCACCGTGCCAGTGCTCCTCGCCGGGCGGGCACGAAACCGTCTGACCAGCCTGCACCTCGACGATGGCGCCGCCGCGCGCCTGCACCCGCGCGGTGCCTTCGATGACGCGCAGGGTCTGGCCGAGAGGATGCGAATGCCATGCCGTGCGCGCGCCGGGGGCGAAGCGCACGAGACCGGCGTGGAGCCGCTGACCGTCGTGCTGCGGCGACACGACCGGGTCGAGCCAGACGTCGCCGGTGAACCATTCGGGCGGGTTCTTCACGGTGGGCGGGGTGGGGAGGATGCGCATGGTGTGCTCCATTCGTCGGGGGCGGTACGCCCAGCACACTCCGTCGACAGCCTCCGCGGGAGGCCCTGACGGAGGGTGTACCACCAGGGCATCCCTTCCTCCGAGCGGCGGCTCTACCGTGGATGGCATGGACAACAAGGCCGAGGTGCGCGAGTTCCTCACGACCCGCCGTGCGCGCGTCGCCCCCGAGCAGGTCGGGCTGGCGTCGGGCACCCATCGGCGCGTGCCCGGTCTGCGGCGCGCGGAGGTCGCGATGCTCGCCGACGTGAGCGTCGAGTACTACGCGAAGCTCGAGCGCGGGCACATCGCGGGAGCCTCCGCCGCGGTGCTCGAGTCGCTGTCTCGCGCCCTGCTGCTGGACGAGACCGAGCGGATGCATCTCCTCGACCTCGCTCGGGCGGCCGATGGCATCCCGACCTCCGGGCGACCGCGGCGACGTTCGAGCGCGACGGTGACGGCGCGTCCGGGTCTGCAGAGCACCTTGGATGCCATCACCGGCGGGCCCGCGTTCGTCCGCGACCGCCACCAGAACCTCGTCGCGACGAACGCGCTCGGGGCGGCGTTCTACTCCCCGGTCATCGGCACGAGTGGGCGGGTGCCGAATCTGGCGCGGTTCCAATTCCTCGACCCGGCGGCGCGCGACTTCTACCCGGATTGGGACCTGTTCGCGCAGATGTGCGTCGGGATCATGCGGGTCGAGGCGGGGCGCGATCCGCACGACCGCACGATGCAGGACCTCGTCGGCGAACTCACGACCCGCAGCGAGACCTTCGCCCGCCTGTGGTCGGCGCACGATGTGCGCACCCATGGGACGGGGACCAAGCGGTTCCATCATCCGGTGGTGGGCGAGCTCACGCTCGCGTACGAAGAACTCGCCGTGACCGCCGACGACGGCATGGCGCTGCTCGTCTACACCGCCGAGCCGGGATCGCCGTCGGCCGAGCGTCTGCAGATGCTCGCGAGTTGGTCGCTCAGCGGGGCCGGTCGATCATGACCGTCACCGATCTCATCGAAGCCCTCGACCGCGGGGACACCATCGCCGGCGGGTCTCCCCTGCACGACGTCATGCATCGCGCGAGTCAGGAGGCCCTGCGGATCGCCGCCGAGCTGAACTCCGCGTACCGCGAGCCCGACGACGTCCGTGCGCTCCTCGCGCGGCTGACGGGGCGCGAGGTCGACGAGTCCGTCACGCTCTTCCCTCCCTTCACCAGCGACTTCGGCCGAAACATCTGGCTCGGCAAAAGGGTGTTCATCAACTCCGGATGCCGCTTCCAAGACCAGGGCGGCATCACGATCGGCGACGACTGCCTGATCGGCCACAACGTCGTGATCGCGACGCTGCAGCACGGCATCGACCCCGCCCGCCGCGCGGATCTGCTGCCGGCGCCGGTGGTGCTCGGACGCAACGTGTGGCTGGGAGCGAACGTCACGGTCCTGCCCGGCGTGACGATCGGCGACGACGCGGTGGTCGGTGCAGGTTCGGTGGTCACGAAGGACGTTCCGGCGGGCACGATCGCGGTGGGCTCTCCCGCACGGGTGGTGCGCGGCGTCCACGGTCCGGCATAGGGGCGTGGGATGCCGAGACCGCATCCGTTCGCCGAGACCGCACCAGCTGGTCGTCAATCCGATGCGGCTTCGTCGATCGGGTGCGGTCTCGTCTCGCGATGCAGCGTGCAACCCGATGCAACGTTGCCCGGCGTACCGTCGGCGCATCGCCGCTCGAAGCCGTCGCGGCGCCTCATAACTGTCGAAGGAGACACGCATGACCATCGTCGAAGAAGGCGTTTCCAGCGTCTACGCCGCCCCCGGTACGCGCGGGGCCGTCGCCCAGTATCGCGAGCGGTACGGGCACTACATCGGCGGGGAGTGGGTCGAGCCGCACAGCGGCGAGTACTTCGAAGACATCACCCCCGTCACGGGCAAGCCGTTCTGCGAGGTCGCCCGCGGTGACGCCGCCGACATCGACCGGGCGGTGGATGCCGCCTGGAAGGCGTTCGCGTCGTGGAAGAAGACGACGCCCGCCGAGCGCAGCGTCATCCTGAACAAGATCGCCGACCGCATCGAGCAGAACCTCGAGCAGATCGCCGTCGCCGAGACGTGGGAGAACGGCAAGCCGGTGCGCGAGACGCTCGCCGCCGACATTCCGCTGACCGTCGATCACTTCCGCTACTTCGCGGGTGTGCTGCGGGCCCAGGAGGGGTCGCTCAGCCAGCTCGACGAGAACACCGTCGCGTACCACTTCAACGAGCCGCTCGGTGTGGTGGCGCAGATCATCCCGTGGAACTTTCCGATCCTCATGGCCGCGTGGAAGCTCGCTCCGGCACTCGCCGCGGGCAACTGCGTCGTGATCAAGCCGGCCGAGCAGACCCCGGCATCGCTGCTGTTCCTGTTCGACATCATCGGCGACCTGCTGCCGGCCGGTGTCGTGAACATCGTCAACGGTTTCGGCATCGAGGCGGGGGCTCCGCTGGCGCAGCACAAGCGGGTCCGCAAGGTCGCCTTCACGGGTGAGACCACCACGGGTCGCCTGATCATGCAGTACGCGTCGCAGAACCTCATCCCGGTGACGCTGGAGCTCGGGGGCAAGAGCCCGAACGTCTTCTTCGAGGACGTGGCCCGCGCGACCGACGACGCCTACTACGACAAGGCGCTGGAGGGCTTCACGCTCTTCGCCCTGAACCAGGGTGAAGTGTGCACGTGCCCGTCGCGGGCGCTGATCCAGCGGTCGATCTACGACCAGTTCCTCGGCGACGGCCTCGCCCGCGTCGGCAAGGTGAAGCAGGGCAACCCGCTCGACCCCGAGACGATGATCGGCGCGCAGGCCTCGAACGACCAGCTCGAGAAGATCCTGTCGTACATCGAGATCGGCAAGGCCGGCGGCGCGAAGCTGCTCACCGGTGGCGAGCGGGTCGACCTCGGCGGCGAGCTGTCGGGCGGCTACTACGTCGCACCGACCGTGTTCGAGGGCACGAACGACATGCGGATCTTCCAGGAGGAGATCTTCGGCCCGGTGCTCTCGGTCACGTCGTTCGACAACTTCGACGACGCCATCTCGATTGCGAACGACACCCTCTACGGCCTCGGCGCCGGTGTGTGGAGCCGCAGCGGCGACACCGCCTACCGCGCCGGCCGCGCCATCGAGGCCGGACGCGTCTGGACCAACACGTACCACCAGTACCCGGCGCACGCCGCGTTCGGCGGGTACAAGCAGTCGGGCATCGGCCGCGAGAACCACCTCAAGATGCTCGACCACTACCAGCAGACGAAGAACCTGCTCGTCTCGTACGCCGAAGGCGCGATGGGCTTCTTCTGAGCCGACGCCCTTGTGGAGGGAGCGTCGGGGCGGCGGGTCGCCGGCGCTCGGTGACCCCCGGGTTCGTCCCGGGGGTCACACCCGTTTCCGGATTCGAAGGAGAAGAACGGATGCCAGAACTTTCCCGCGTGGACGTGACGGATGCCGCGGCCGCGCTGCTGCGCGACCTGACGGCGAAGCACGGCCCGCTGATGTTCCACCAGTCGGGCGGCTGCTGCGACGGTAGCTCCCCCATGTGTTACCCGGTGGGGATGTTCCTCACCGGTCCCAGCGACGTGCACCTCGGCAACATCGACGTCGGCCTCGACGACCCGATCGAGGTCTACATGTCGGAGTCGCAGTTCGAGTACTGGAAGTTCACGCACCTGACGATCGACGTTGTGCCCGGGCGGGGTGCGGGGTTCTCGGTCGAGGGGCCGACCGGGATGCGGTTCCTCATCCGGTCGCGGATGCTGACGGAGGAGGAGGCGGTGGCCTTCGGGGTGGAACACTAGCAAGGAGGAACTCAGGTAACTGGCTAAGCTTCGTCACTCTTCCCGGATGCAGAATGGCGATTTCGCGCGCGCATGGTCCGCAGTCTCTGCACATAGCGATCAAGGTGTGCTGAGCGAATGTCCGGAGAAGAGAAGGACTGCTGTTTAAGGTAGATCGTCTTGCATAGACGCATTGCGTCTTCCTCGGGAGTGACACCCTGCGCGTACGCATCCTGACATAGCGCGTGGAAGAAGTGCGTGATTACCCACGTCGGCTCCGCACGGGTAATGAGGGAGACGCACTTCTCTGCCCAACCCCGGGAACGCAGAAGAAAATGGAGGAGGAGAGCAGCAGTGAGCCGCTCGTTGGTCTTGGCTAGTTCGCCGTCGTGCAATGCCTGATCAAGCACTGAGGTGAGCTTTGGTGAGGAGAGGCTCATTTCCATGCCGCCGATAGCCGTGCCTGCAGGGATTGAGCGGCTCAGAAAGTCGGCAAGATCGGCGTGATCCGCGCTGTCGCTGTCTCCGTCTGTCTCAAGGTGGCGTGCTACCGCGCTCCGGAGGTCGCTCAGCGAGGAGTCTGCGCTGAGTACCGCGATGAACCGCCCCCATAGCTCGAGTGTGTCGACAAGCAACGACTGTTTCAGTTTGAGGTTCTCGATCTGGTCGAGGTCTCGCAGGATGGTCGACACCAGAGAGAGCGTGCGATGCAGGCGCGCCGGCGTTGACATCTCGGCCTTGATAAGTCCAAAGGAGCCTGCGGAGTCGCTCTCAGGAAATTCGAGCTCATCCCCGTCACCCGTATTGTGCGGCGTGTCTAACGGTATCGGGTCGTCGGGCGGTGGGAGCTCGTCGATAGTTATCAGCGGCGTCGGTTCGTAAGGTGAACCAGGGCCGACCGCCAGAGCTAGTTCTTCGTCCAGGAGTGGGCGAACCCGTTGAAGCAGATCCTCGTCGGCTCGCGATAACGCTGACAACTTCATTGCAACTGGCTGGTAGTAGAAGAGATCGTTGACCACAAGATCCCGAAACTCGGAGTCGACCACGGCGCGTTTGGCTGCAAATAGGGTGAAGTAGGCGTAGCGGGCGAACTCGATTGACTCGCCATGTCTCCGGAGAATCCGCCGATGCAAAAAGAAGTTCAAGACGCCGGTTGCATTTGCTTGCCACCCGAACTTCGAGACGGCTTCACTGATTATCCTCACGGCGGCGGTCTCGCTGACGCTGGGTTTCTCGTCCCAAATTAGCGACTCAGCGTACTTTCCGAGAATCGCCTCAAGATCAGTCTCAGTCAGACCCGTAGTGTTCTCGTGGGGGTTACCAATTCCCAATAGAAGAGATGTGTAGGCATCCAACATGCTCGCCTGATCGCGTGTCTCGTGTGCGCTCCCGCGATGCGCAAGATAGAGCAACAGGGCAACAGTGAGAGGTGTCCTGCGTAGTCCTTCGGTCTCGAGCACTTTGATCGCTTCCCCAGCCAGGTGCTTGCCCTGGCCTGGCGCGAGCTTTTCGGCGAGCGTGACGATGTCAGCCTTCCGCATCCGACCGAGAAACACGACTCGCGGCGTCACGCCCGACGCATTGAGCCTGCTGACGAGTTCATCCTCTTCACCCTGGCGGCAGCCGACGATCTTCACAATGGCGTCGGAGGCGACCACTTGACTCAGTACTAGCTCAGACAGCCGTGGCACTGACGCCCGGAAATCGTCAATTGCGACAACGTGTGCCGGTAGCGGGTGTTCTTATCAGGGATGAGACCACAGTTCATCGCGACAGTGCGCACGGCTGAACCGAGAGGGTCACGTTTGTAGCGGCAGTCAGAGAATCTGACAAAGATGGGCGCTGCCGATCCCAGAATTTCGGAGGATTGCGCGGCGAGCCACTTGGCTGTGGTGCTGAGCCCAGACCCCTCGTCGCCAACCACGACAAAGAAATCGTGCGATTGGACCTCCTTATACGGGTCGAGGTGCTCGACTTCAGCGCCGCGTCCGCGTCGAAGCCGCTCGCGCACAAAGCTCGCGTGAGGTACCGGCAGCAAGATCGGGGGAATTGTCAGGTCTCTCCGCACCAGGTCGTCCGCGCCTGCGTCAACGAGGACCGACTCATTCACCATAGAGTCACGAAGGAGCTCCCGTGCCTCCTGGACGACATCGCGCGCGAGACCTGCATCATTTGTCGTTAGCATCCCGCTTGCGGGGCAATGCTCGCTCAAGAATGGGGCGAGGTCGGCATGCTCTCGTCCATACACCACTGGCAGGACATGGTCGTTCGCATGCACACGTAGAAGGTCTGCTTCCTCGTCTGCTCTGCAGAGTCGGTAGTGAAGCGTGCTCGATTGAGGGAATACTCTCCGGTGCCATGCGAGCAGCGCCCCGAAGTTCGGATCCGCGAGGCCGCTCCCGAAGCCTACGTACACGATCGATTTGAGAGTCGCCATCGATTTCTCTAACGCCTGCATCGATTCGTGGACCCCAAGTTGTGCGTAGTCTGTGGCGGTCAGCACGACCGAGTCGGGTCTATTCCAGACACCGTGGATGTGGCCGATCGCGGCACTTGCGCGAGTGACGACCTCATGGAACGCTCTCGCATCGGTCCAGTCAGTTGTGTCGCGTTTGCCCACGTCCTCGAGAAGAGTGTCGTAGTTAGTGGTGAGAACTGGGAACGGGTAGGCAAGCAGCGCGCGTGCAACAGTTGTGTCCTTCGCTGTTAGCTCACCAACGTCTTCGCGGAGCCATGCCGCGAAGGCGGTGTCTCCTAAGTCCCGAATCGCATTGGCGACAATGCTGGCGGCACCAATCACCATGTCCACCGAGCCATACTCGAGCTGGCTCGTAACAATCTCTTTCCACCGTGTGCCGAGGTTGGGATTCAGGCGGGCCGCCCGCTCTGCTCCACTCCTGATGAGGCCGATCCAGGTTGCGGTGTCGGCTCCAGCGGTCGAAGCAGCTGAAACACCTGTGCCGACGATGAAGATGACGTCCGAGTCTGCGACGGCGTCTTCGAACGACCTCATTCTGCCCTTCTCTCCGATGCCCCGCCGCAGCGGCTTTGTTCGGTCTCGATAACGCAAACCTTAGCGGGCGAGGACGTTGACGCCGAAGAGGACCCGGACCGCAGCGGAGGGAGAGGTCGGACGCGTTGCGGATTGGCGGCGTCGCCACCCGCTGGCGGCCGCATGCTCGCCCTGAACGAGTGAAGGCTTCTTCGGGAGCCAAGAGGATGTTTCGCGAGACGCCTGACTGGAATGCCTTCGCCTTCGTGACCACGAGGGGGTGTCCAGCTGCTCTCGGTGATCGACAACCGGGATGCCGATGAAAGCTGCGCGTATCCCCTGACGCTGCCTGCCGGCCACTCGCTCGTTGCCACCACAGACGGAGGCGCTTGGGTCGTTGATGCTACGGGCACCGTCAAGGCCGCCTTCGAGCCGGCGTGGGCGAAGGATGCCGCAGGAAGGAGCATGCCGACTCACTATTCGATTAGTGGGAACACCCTGACCCAAGTCGTGGAGCATGGCGGGGTCGCGGACATCACGTCGCCGGTCGTGGCCGACCCGCTTCCTGTGATCCTGATCGTGTTCGCCACGGCTGCGGCGATCGTCGTCGCGGCAGTCGCCCTGGGTATTGCGACCTGGATCGTCCTCAGTTGGTGGAACGACTGCCGTTCGCGGAACATGTACCCCGAGCTGTCCACGCGGAACGGCTTTACTGCGCGGTGCGTGCGTTGACGATGAAAGGCAACCTAGACCGCCTCTTCGTCACCGTGAGCTCGTTCGTTTCCGCAGGTACGTGGAGCACAGCGGTTCGCATGCGGTCACGGTACAGGGATCGTGGTTCGGGGTATTGGTCGTCGTATTGGTACTGACGGCGCCTCTCGCAACGTTGCCTTCGCCTACCGAGGCGGGCCCCAAGCCATCTAACGTCTCTGTATGCGCCGAACCCTTCATGTCGTGGCCGCTGTGATCGTGCGCGACGGTGCCGTGCTCGCGTGTCGCAGGCTCCCCGAAAAGTCAGCCGGCGGTCTCTGGGAGTTCCCCGGCGGGAAGGTCGAGAAGGGAGAGACACTTAGCGAGGCGCTCCGACGGGAGATCGTCGAAGAGTTGGCGACCGATGTCCGCGTGCTCGGGGAGCTGACCACGGACGATACGGACCTCGAAGAGGTGACCATCCGACTGAGTTGCCTGCGCTGCGAGTTGGTCGGCCCGGCGCCCGAGACGAGCTCGGATCACGACCGACTTGAGTGGGTTGCGACTGACCGCTTGTCTGAGCTCGAATGGGCGGCCCCGGATCTGCCGGCCGTACGTCTGCTGTCGGTCTCTGCCTAACTTGGGACGGAAACTCGGAAACCGTCCTCCGTCCGCGTGACGAGGGTGATCCCGAGCTGGGCCATCAGCTCCCTGAGGTCCATCTCCGGGGTTCCCGGAAGAAGTACCACCGGTACCGCTGCCAGGTCCGCCTTGCGAGCGACGTGTGCGTAGTCGAGGACCTGCCCGATTGCCATTCGCACGTGCCCCCGCGCAGTAGAGCGCTTCGCCTCCACGATCCAGTTCCTATCGGGAACCCACAGGTCTGGCTCGATGACAGTGCTTCCGGCGCGGAGCGGAAGCCGCGCAGGTGCGGCGCCCTGAGTGTGAAGCCATTCCCCGAAGGCCGCCTGGAGCTCGAACTCGACCCTCGACACCACACGCTCGCCCGGCGCGTGTTCCATTCTGGGGATGGTGACATCAGTGAACTCGGGAGGGCTCCACACCCGTGGGGTCCCGACATAGCTCACCGGGCTCTCGGCCGACTCGAGCTCTCCGCCATAGGCAGGGAGCAGATCCACTCGAGCATCCAGCGGTAGCAGGTTGAAGATGATGCCATCCCGAGGGTTGCCGTCGGCGTCGGGAATGGTCTCGATCGTGTAGGTCGGAGCGCCTGTTGTGAATGCTCCCACGTAGGTGGCTGACGTCCCCTTCGTTCGAAACAGGCGGATCGTCTTGCCATCGCGCTCGGCGTCTCGGAGTGCTCGGTTTCCCCGCACAAATTCTTGTGGCCCGTATTGGCCCTCACCGGTGTAAGCGTACGAACCGTCTTCGCGCAGACCCTCGTAGCGGTCGTATCCAAACCTCGCCCCGGCCTCCGGGTCGGTGAAGATCAGAATCTCTGGACGGCCGCGCGGGGTAGAGATGCCGCCTTGCTGTTGGCCGCCGTACGCGACATGCATCGATCGCCTGCGCACGGTATCGCCGGGTTCGAGAAGCCACCGCTTCTCTGAACCTGAAGCGTCCGAGAACCGTGCTCGCACACCGTCTGCCTGCTGCTCTGTGAGCTGCCACCGTGGCTCCTCACTGGGGAGGGTTCCGTAGAGCGAGCGCAGATAGTCTCGGATTCGCTTCTGAGGAATCTGAAGCTCGATCGAGAGTTGCGCCGGCGTGATTGTGGCCATGAATCGAACTTAATCGGAGGAGACTCGGCGTTAGAGCTCACTTTCTTCGCTCGATTTAGCCTGTGCGAATGCGCGGGCTGCGGGGACTTTGGAGAATGCGACCCATTCGGTCGAAGTCATTCCGATCCGTGGCCCCTCATAGCCACCCCCGCTCCACCGCCACGCGCACGGCATCCGCGCGATTACGCCCGCCGGTCTTCCCGATCGCGCTGGACAGGTGATTCTTCACCGTCCCCTCCGATAGGTGCACCATCCGGGCGATGTCGACAATCGATCCTCCGGCGCGGGCCGCCACGAATCCCGATGCGCCTGCCTGCATGGCCCGCGCGAGGTACCCGGGTCGGCCGAAGGTCGTGACGATGAGGGCGCGACATCCGGGAACCTGCGTGCCCAGAAGAGACGGGGCGGCGATGCCGTCGATGTCACGCAGCCCGACCGTCGCCTCGGACGCGCGGGCGGCCTCGACCACCTCGTCGCCGCGGCCGACCTGGGCGACGACCTCGATGTCGGGCTCCAGACCGAGCAGGGCCGCGAGGGCACCGCGGACGAGGTCCGATCCAAACGGTGCTGAAGAGAGATCAGAGCCACTTCGGCGCAATGGATCCGACGGTGGTCAATCTCGTGCCCTCACGACCTGCAGCTGCACGAGCGGGCTATACCGTGTCGCCATACGCCTGCCAGATGCCGATTAGTCCGCTGAACGCGCGCGCCGCCTCTTGGTTGCCCGTGAGTGGAGTGTGATGACCGTGAGAGTGAAGCCGAGCGTCAGCACGGGTGTCGCCAGTGGAGTCTCCGGTTCCGCATCTCCGATGAGGAGACCACTCGCGACGGCCGCCACGATCGAGATCGAACCTCGGAGTCGACTCTTCTCGTCAAAGCCCAGCCCGATCCCGATCCCGATCAGGGCGGCGAGGATGCACACGACGATGGGGTTCCCAATCAACTCGAGAATCTCGGTCATTGCTCGCGGCCCTTCATTGATCGCCTTCGGTTCATCTGCCCGCAAGCAGCATTCGCGTTCCTAACAACGACGTGCCCGGGTGTCACAGCGAGCATACGACGGAAGCATGTATACGTGTCTCACTCAGGCGGTGGCGAAGATAGGGCTCCCGTCGGGTGAGAGTCCCAGTCAGCCACACATAAACATGCGCATCGCTACTAGCTTCTCCCTCACAGACACGCCCGCAGACAGGGGGACCTGATGTACGACGCAACCATCCCGACGCACCGCTTCGTTGTAGCCCTCGCCGCGGTGGCAGCGACGATCGTGGCGAGCACGGTGGTGAATCCCGGGATCTCGGCATCCGCGAGCGAGAGCGAAGCCGTGACCTCTTCTGAGATGGTTACCGCTCTCGAGGGAGTGGGTGACGGTTTGGTCCGTGATGCGGTATCGACTGCGACCCCGCCAATCGCGCTCGACCCCACATCCTCACCGGAAGCTCTGGCTCTCGACATCCCGAGCGATCCTGCGGATGGTGTGCGTCTCGCCGTAGGGGACTTCAGCCTGACGATCGGTCTGCCGCACTCGGAGGACGCCGCCTCGGCCACCAGCACAGAACAGGGCATCGTGACCTATCCGTCTGAGGGTGAGAGCGCGAATGCGGTGATCCCGGTCGCGGGCGGTGTACAGCTTCTCTCAGTCATTGAGACTCGAGAGGCGGCCGAGTCGTACTCCTACCCGCTCACGCTTCCTTCGGGTCACGTTCTCGAAACGACGCCCGATGGCGGTGCTCGCGTCGTCGACTCCGCCGGGACGGTCAAGGCGGCGTTCGAGCCGGCGTGGGCGAAGGATGCCGAGGGCAAGCCGGTGCCCACGCGATACGTCGTCCACGGGGGCACGCTCACGCAGATCGTCGATCACCGCCACATGAGCGATGTCGTTTACCCCGTGGTGGCCGACCCGCTGCCGGTGATCCTCATCGTCGTCACGGCCGCAGCCGCCATAATAGTGGCCGCCGCGGCACTCGGTATCGCGACCTGGATCGTCATCAACTGGTGGAACTACTGCCGTGCGCGCAACATGTACCCCGAGCTCTCCACCCGGAACGGGTTCACGGCCCGATGCGTGCGATAGCCCCTTACCGGGACACCGGTCACGTCTTCGTAGCCCTGTGCTCGTTGGCCATCGCGATCGGCGTCACCTGCATTGGAGCGGCACTGTTCGCGGTCGTCGCGTTCGTGAACCGCACCACGATCGACATCCCCTTCGTGGCCACGTTCAGAGGGTTCGTCGACTCGACCGGATCGAACGCGGTGACGGTGGACGGATCATGGATGTCGGTGCTGGGCCTGATCCTTCTTCTCGCCGCACCCCTCCCGATTGTCGCGATGACACGTCACCGCGACCGTCCCTGACTCACAGCCACCCCCGCTCCACCGCCACGCGAACGGCATCCGCCCGGTTCCGCCCCCCGGTCTTCCCGATCGCGCTGGACAGGTGATTCTTCACCGTCCCCTCCGACAGGTGCACCATCCGCGCGATGTCGGCGATCGACCCTCCGGCGCGGGCGGCGGCGAGCACGTCGGTCTCACGCTCGGTCAGCGGTGAGTCCCCCTGCGCCAGCGACTCGGCGGCCAGAACCGGATCGACGACCCGAAGCCCCTGCGAGACGCGCCGCACGGCATCCGCCAGCTCCGCCGCGGGCGTGTCCTTCACGACGAATCCTGATGCCCCGGCCTGCATGGCCCGCGCGAGGTATCCGGGCCGGCCGAAGGTCGTGACGATGAGGGCGCGGCATCCGGGAACCTGCGTACGCAGTAGGGATGCGGCGGCGATGCCGTCGATGCCGGGCATCTCGATGTCGAGCAGCGCCACGGTCGCCTCGGACGCGCGGGCGGCCTCGACCACCTCGTCGCCGCGGCCGACCTGGGCGACGACCTCGATGTCGGGCTCCAGACCGAGGAGGGCCGCGAGAGCGCCGCGCACGAGCGCCTGATCGTCGGCGATGAGAAGTCGGATCACCACGTCACCCCGCCCCGAATCCGGCGAGGCCGCTGCGGCCCAAGGTCAGACGGATCACCACGACACCTTCACACGGAATCCGCCCAGGTCGCTGCGCCCCACGGTCATACGGCCACCCGAGGTCTCGACGCGCTCGCGCAGCCCGGACAGCCCCGATCCCGACGAAGAAGCAGCAGACGGCCCACGCCCATCGTCGGCAACCTCCACCGAGCGAGAATCCAGCGACACCCGACAGACGGATGCCTCGGCGTGCCGCACCACGTTCGTCACTGCCTCGCGCACCACCCATCCCGCGAGCTCGCGCCGGTCCGACGGCACCTGATCCGTCGATCCGGGCAGCTCGGCGGTGACTCCGGCGCTCTCCAGCGCCGCGCGGGCGGCGGCGAGCTCGCCGCTGATGCTCACTCCTCTATATCCGTGCACCGTCGCGCGCACGTCGGACAGCGCACCGCGCGACAGCTGCTCGATCTGCGCCACCTCGTCGCGGGCGGCCGGGGAGCCGGCATCCATCAGCCGTCCGGCCAGTTCGGCCTTCACCGTGATCACGGTGAGCGAGTGACCGAGGATGTCGTGCACGTCGCGCGCCACCCGGCTGCGCTCGCGCTCGGCGGCGAGTTCGGCGACCTGCTCCTGCGCCGCGCGGAGCCGCTCGAGGTTCATGATGTTCTCGACGAAGCTCAGCATCATGATCGAGATCGAGAGGATGATCGCCGAGTTCAGCACGTTCGTGAACGTGTCGGCGCCGCTCCACTCCCCCACCAGGAACGACAGCGCGCTCAGCGACAGCACCAGGACCCACGTCGGCCGCCGCGCGACGCTCGACACCGCGACGGCCACGCCGACGAACGTCCACATCCACCGCACGTCGCCGCCGATCCACGACACCAGGCTCAGGCTCAGCGCGAACATGACCCCGGCCGGGATCAGTCGCTGCCAGCGCGACGGCGTGCGCCGCGCGAACGGGACGCTGAGCAGGAACACCACCGCGAACACCGCCACGATCACCGTTCCCCCGGCGTGAGCGAGAGGATCCGGCACTTCCCAGATCGACAGCAGCGTCGGGAAGGTCCAGATCAGCGAGATGCCCCCGCCGACGAACCACCCCCGCGTGAACGAGCGCCGGCCCGAAGCGCGCGCGCGCCCCGGGCCGGTCGTCTCGTCCATGTCGTTCACGATAGAGCGGCTCACGAACGCCGCGTGTCCCGACGGAAGAAGTACACGGTGCCGGCGATGAACACCGCGAGCCACACCAGCGCGTTGATCAGGGCGCCGAGGTCGAAGGCATCCCCCGTCAGCGGCGACCGCGCCAGCTCGGCGATGCCGTACACGGGCGTGAGCTTGCCGATCGTCTGCAGGAAGTCGGGCATCGACGACAGCGGGTAGAACAGCCCGCCGAGGAACGACAGCAGCACCACCGCGAGGCTCGTGATCTGCGCGACGTTCTCGCCCGGCACCATGTACCCGACCATGAGCCCGAGCGTCGTGAACACCGCGCTCGCCAGCAGCCACGCGGCGACACCGGTCACGATCCACTGCACCGCGGACAGCTCGACTCCGACGAGGGATGCCACCACGTACGTCGCGACCACGGCGAGGAGTCCGAACACCATACCGGCCAGCAGCTTCACGATCACGTTGACGAGCGGGCTCAGCGGCGTGAGGCGCAGCTGCCGCGTCCACCCCTGCGCGCGCTCGACCGCGACGGCCGCGCCCGTCTGGGTGGCCGACATCATCGCGCCGTACATCGCCATCGACACCATGATGTACGCGGCCACCGACACTCCCCCATCGGCGATCGGCACCTGCGTGAGCGGCGTATCGAGCATCTGGTAGCCGATGATGAAGAACATCAGCACCGGGAACGCCACCGTGAAGAAGAGCGCGCGCGGGTTGCGGAGCTTCCGCACCAGCTCGATCCGCAGATACGTGAGCGTGAAGCCGCCCAGGACGGGGGCGGGACGGTCGAGGCTGATGGTGGTCATCGGGTTGCTCCGTTCGAGGCGTCGGCGGATGCCGAGGAGTCGATGGTGAGAGCGACGAACACGCTCTCGAGGTTCTGCGCGGTGATCTCCAGATCCCGCGCGGCGGTGGTGGTCAGCAGGTGGCGCGCGAGGGCGTCGGAGTCCCGCGTGTGCAGCGTCACGCGCTCGCCGGCGGCCTCGACCGAGTCGACGCCCGGCAGGGACGCGAGCGCCGCCAGATCGGCATCCGGGATCGTCGCCTGGACGACCCGACCCGAGACGAGGTTCTTGATCTCGGCGGTCGTGCCGTCGGCGACGATCTGCCCGCGGCTCATCAGCACGATGCGGTCGGCGTACTCGTCGGCCTCTTCGAGGTAGTGCGTCGCGAACATCACGGTGCGGCCGCGGGCGGCATCCGTCCGGATCGCGTTCCAGAACGAGCGGCGCGCCTCGACGTCCATGCCCGTGGTCGGCTCGTCGAGGATCAGCAGCGCCGGGTCGCTCACGAGCGCCATCGCGAATCGCAGCCGCTGCTGCTCGCCGCCCGAGCACAGCCCGACGCGACGGTTCGCCAGATCCCGGATGCCAGCCCGCTCCAACGCCTCGTCCACGGGACGCTTCTCGGCGAAGAGGGATGCCGTGAGCTCGACCGTCTCGCGCACGGTGAGGTCTTTCAGCAGACCCCCGGTCTGCAGGACGGCGGAGACGAGGCCGCGCGAGACGGCGCCGCGCGGGGTGTGCCCGAAGACGCTGATCGAGCCCGAGTCCGGGTTCGTGAGGCCGAGGATCATGTCGATCGTCGTGGTCTTGCCGGCGCCGTTCGGGCCGAGGAACGCCACGATCTCGCCGGGCTGCACGCGCAGATCGACGCCGCGGACGGCGTGGACGGAGCCGAAGCTCTTGACGACGCCCCGCGCGTCGATCGCGGCGGGGGCGGTGGTGGAGGAGGTCATGTCCTCATGCTCGCGCGGCCGCGGGCCCCGTGCCTGGGGCGGGGGTCACGGTGTGGGGGTGACGTTCGTCATGGGTGGCCTGCGATCAGGTCATCTTGATGAGCGAGATGGCGTAGATGGAGGGCGCGCCCTCGAGCTCGAGGGCCATCGTCATCCCGGTCTGCGTGATCGGGATCTCGAACGCGACGGTCGAGTTGCTGCAGCTGGCGGTCGCGGTGGGGGGATCGCCGGCCAGTTCACCGGCCGACATCGTGATCGTGCCCGAACCTCGGCAGGCGAGCTGGGCCTGATAGGACCCGGCCGGAAGGGTGGCGAAGGAGTTCCGCTGCCGGGGCGAGGTGTTCTCGCTCAGCCAGCCGCTGAGTCGGCCGGTGAGCGCTGTGCCCTCCGACGCCGGCACGGCCGTCTCCGCCCAGTCGCCGATCTCCGCGGCCGGGATCGGGAGCAGTGCTTCGTCGCTCTGGGCGTCCGGGTTCGGCGCGTCGGGCGACGGGGTCGCCGGGGCGGTCGAGACCGTCGGAGCGGGAGAATCCGGCCCCGCCGCTTCGGCCGTGCAGCCCGCAAGACTCAGGGCTGCGAGGGCGACAAAGCCCGTGATCGTGGGGGTTCGAGTCGGCGTCATTCCTGCTGCCCTTTTTCGTCGCACACGGCTCGGTGCCGTTGCTCTCCGCTTTTCACGGTGCACGTTCGGCGCGGCAGAGTCAGCCCCCCGGCTCTGAGAGCGGGGGACCTTGACAGACCGGAACCGTTCTGTCAGACCGGCTTCGACGCCCGAATCGTGTAGCTCAGCGGCATGACCGACGGCTGCTCGGTGAGCGCGTATTCGCCGTCGGGCCGCAGGGTCATCCGGCCGGGGAGCGCCTCCCACGGCACGCTGTCGTGCTCGATGAGCGCGTCGAGTCGGAGACCGCGGTCGAGCAGCGCCGTGACGATCTCGCCGAGGCTGCGATTCCACTCGTACGTGCGCGTGGACTGCAGCGGCGCGGATACCTCGACATAGGTGCTGTCGTCATCCCATTCCAGCGGCACCGGCTGCTCGAAGTACGGGAACGCCAGCGTGAGTCCGGGCAGCGTCTCGTTCATCGACCAGAGCACGGGGTGTCCCTCGCGGATGTGCAGCGTCCCACCCGGGGCCAGCAGCTCCGCGACGACTCCGGCCCATTCGCTGATCGACGGCAGCCAGCACAAGGCCCCGATGCCCGTGTAGACGAGGTCGAACTCCCCCGCGGGCAGGACGTCGGTGGCGTGAGAAACGTCCGATCGGACGAAATCGACGGCATCCCCGGTCTCGGCAACCAGGCGCCGGGCCTCCTCAACGGCGTTCTCCGAGAAGTCGAGGCCCGTCACCCGGGCGCCGAGGCGCGCGAGCGACAGCGTGTCCGTGCCGATGTGGCACTGCAGGTGCACAGCGCGCGTGCCGGTCAGGTCACCGAGGAGTGGTTGGTCGAACCGCACGACGTCGCTGAGCGCATCACGGTCCTCCACGTAGCGCAGCACGCCGTAGCCCGACCCATCGCGGGCGGCGTGCAGAGTGGCGCGCTCGTTCCAGTTGGCGCGGTTCGCATCGAGGTACTCGGTGGTCATGGCATCCCTTCCGACGGCACAGCCTTGCGACGATACACACGTGGATGCCGGGATTCCAGGCCGCGCCGGATCCGTCGGGTCGTCGTGACCGCGCGTGACGAGGGCCTGTGCCGGTGTCGGAGGCCCGGGTTAGCCTGACGGGCATGTCGGGCAGTGTGTACGTGATTCATGAGAACCCCCAGTGGCTTCCGCCGTTCCAGGCGGCCTTCGAGGCGGAAGGGGTGCCGCTGGAGGAGTGGCTGCTGACCGACGGGTCGATCGATCTCTCCGCCGAGCCGCCGGAGGGCGTGTTCTGGTCGCGCCTGAGCGCGTCCGCCCACACCCGCGATCACGCGGCGAGTAAGGAGTACGGTCGCGCCGTGCTGCGGTGGCTCTCGTCGTGGGGCCGCACGGTCGTGAACGGCGCCGATGTGCTCGAGCTCGAGGTCAGCAAGGTCGCGCAGCACGCGGCGCTGCGTCACGCGGGCGTCGAGGTGCCGCGCACGTCGGCGGTGTTCGGGCGCGCTGGGCTGCCCGCGAAGGCCCGCGAGTTCGACGCCCCGTTCATCAGCAAGCACAACCAGGGCGGCAAGGGCCTCGGCGTGCGCCGGTGGGAATCGCACGCCGAGTTCGCGGCGTGGGTCGACGGCCCCGACTTCGAGCCGTCGCCTGACGGCATCACGCTGCTGCAGGAGCTGCTGGTCGCTCGCGCCCCGTTCATCACGCGCGCCGAGTTCGTCGGGGGCGAGTTCGTCTACGCCGTCCGTGTCGACACGAGCGCGGGCAGCTTCGAGCTGTGCCCGGCCGAGGCGTGCGCGATCCCCGGAGCCGACGGCGTGGAGCCCGAGCCGCTGTTCCGTCTCCGCGACGACGTGGACCCCGCGATCATCGACCGCTACCTCGCGTTCCTCGCGGCCGAGGGCATCGGCGTCGCCGGCATCGAGTTCATCGAGACCCGCGACGGTCGGGTCGTCACCTACGACGTCAACACGAATACGAATTACAACCCCGACGTCGAGGCATCCGCCCCCCGCTCCGGTCCGCGCGAGATCGCGCGCTGGCTCGGAGCCCTGCTGCCGCACGAGGCGGTGGGTGTGCGTGGCTGAACCCCACCGCGATTGGGACGGCTTCAGGTTCGCGACCCGCCAGGTGCACGCCGGCGAGGTCGAAGATCTGACGCACGGTTCGCGCGTGACGCCCGTGCACCTCTCGGCCGCGTACCGGTTCGCGTCGTTCCAGGAGGCGACCGATCGCTTCGCCGGCACCGACCTGGGGCACCTGTACTCGCGCAACCTCAACCCGACGAACCAGGTCGCCGAGGCGCGTCTCGCGTCGCTTGAGGGCGGAACGGGCGCGCTCGTCGTCGGGTCGGGACAGGCCGCGATCACCGCCACGTTGCTGGGGCTCGCGGGCGCGGGCGAGCACATCGTGTCGACAGCCAGCATCTACAGCGGCACGCGCGTGCTCTTCGATCGCACGTTCGCGCGCCTGGGCGTCACGGTCGAGTACGTCTGGGACCCCGACGACGATGCCGAGTGGGATGCCCTGATCCGGCCCGAGACCAAGGCGATTTTCACCGAGACGCTCCCCAACCCGAAGAACGACGTCGTCGACATCGCGCGCGTGGCCCGGATCGCCGCGCGCCACGGTCTGCCGCTCGTCGTCGACAACACGATCGCGACGCCCTTTCTCCTCCGGCCCCTCGAGCACGGCGCGCACGTCGTCGTGCACTCCGCGACCAAGTTCCTGTCGGGTCACGGAGCGAACCTCGCCGGAGCGATTGTCGACGGCGGGACCTTCGACTGGGCCGGAGCCTCGCGGCCGTATCCCGGGATCACCGACACCGCGATCGCCGGCCATCCTTCGTACACCGAGGCCTTCGGCCGTCGTGCGTTCGAGTTCTACCTGAGGTTCGGGATCGCCAACGACACCGGCCCCGCGCTCTCACCGCTCAACGGCTTCCTGCTACAGCAGGGCATGGAGACCCTGTCCGTGCGGATGCGCCAGCACTTGGCATCCGCCCGCGAGATCGCCGAGTGGCTCGACAAGCACGAACTCGTCGAGAGCGTCGACTTCGCGGGGCTCCCCTCGCACCCGCAGCACGCGCTCGCCGTGCGCGACTACGGCGGGCTCACCGGCTCGGTGTTCTCGTTCACGGTGCGCGGCGGACGTGACGGAGCGGAGCGCTTCTTCGACGCGCTCCGCCTGTTCAGCCGCATGACCAACATCGGCGACACGCGCTCGATGGCGCTGCACCCCGCGACCACGACCCACCTCGGCTTCACTCAAGACGTGCGCGACCGCCTCGGCATCCACGACGGGCTCATCCGCCTGTCGATCGGACTCGAGGATGCCGCCGACCTCATCGCCGACCTCGACCAGGCGCTCCGCGCGGCGGCGTAGGTCTGCGGCTCCGCGCGGCGGGCGGCGGGCGGCGCTTGGACGTTGAGTGTCCACGACACGCGGATGCCATGGCATCCGGTCCGCGTGTTCTGGACACGAACCCCGGGCGCACCCTACGGAGCACCGCCTCAGGCGTCGCGCAGGGCCTCGAGCCGGCGCACGCGCGGGATGACCTCGGCGGCGAACCGCTGCAGCTCGGGCAGGTGCGGCGAGAACTGCAGCAGCAGCGTCGACACACCGACGTTCGCGAACGCGACGATGCGCTCGGCCACCTGGTCGGGCGTGCCGACGAGATTCGGGCGCAGGCCGCGATTCGAGACCGAGTACTCCTTGAGGTCGACCTGGGTGTCGAGCTTCGACTTGCTCACGAACTCCTGGTACGAGCCGTAGGCCGCTCCCCCGCGCACATCGGTGATGCGGTCGACCTCGGCCTGCGCCTCTTCCTCGGTGTCGCGCACGATCCCGTACGCCGCCATGCCGAAGGCCTCGAACGGTGCGGCTCCGGCTTCCGCGCGGCGCCGCCGCATGTCGGCGACCTTCACCTCGAGCTCGTCGAGGGTGCCGCCGTGCGTGAGGTACGCGTCCGCGAAACGCGTGATCGCGGTACGTCCGGCCTCGCTCTCGCCACCGGCGTACAGCCGCGGGATCACGCGCGGCTTCGGCTCGAGGAACGTTCCCTCGGTGCGGTAGTACTCCCCCTCGTATGCGAACGGCGTCTGCGTCCACAGGCCGCGGAGCACCTCGACCCACTCGATCGTGCGCGCGTAGCGGTCGTCGTGCGCGCTGAAGAGACCCTCGTACTGCTTCGCCTCCTCGGCCCACCACGCCGACACGACGTTGAGGGTGAAGCGTCCCCCGCTGATCTCGTCGATCGTCGCGGCCTGCTTCGCCGTGTGGAACGGGTTGTGGAAGCCCGGGCGCACCGCCGCGAGCAGCTCCAGCTTCGACGTCACCGCCGCGAGACCCGCGGTCACCGCCCACGCGTCGAGCGACGGAGCGTCGACACCCTTGATGTCGTTGAGGTTCAGCTCGGGGATGAGGGTCAGGTCGAAGCCCCCCTCTTCGGCGGCCCGCGCGATCTCCGCGATGTGCGCGAACGACACAGGCGTCTGCTCGTCGTCGACGTTGCGCAGCCAGCCACCGAAGATCGGAGTCCAGTAGCCGAAACGCACGCGCTGGGGGGAGGTCATGGCATCCATCCTCACCCGGTCGAACGGTGTGTGTCGTCACGCGAGGACATGGTCCGTCACACGCCGTTGACCCCCGCCGACGGGGGTGCGACCGTAGCCGGGTTCCGATCCGCGAGGAGAACCCCATGACCGACATCGCCCCCACGCACGAGCCCCTGAAGTTCGCCTACTGGGTCCCCAATGTCAGCGGCGGCCTGGTGATCAGCTCCATCGAGCAGCGCACCGACTGGGGCCTCGACTACAACGTCGAACTCGCCCGCACGGCCGAGCGCGTCGGATTCGAGTACGCCCTGAGCCAGGTGCGGTACGCCTCCAGCTACGGCGCCGCGCAGCAGCACGAGTCGACGTCGATCAGCCTGGCGCTGCTGCTGGCCACCGAGAAGCTCAAGGTCATCTCGGCCATCCACCCCGGGATCTGGCATCCGGCCGTCCTGGCGAAGTTCATCAACACCGCCGACCAGTTCTCGCACGGCCGCGCCGCCGTGAACGTCGTCAGCGGCTGGTTCAAAGACGAGTACACCGACCTGGGACTCGAGTGGCTCGAGCACGACGAGCGGTACGAACGTGCGGCGGAGTTCATCCAGGTCCTGCGCGGACTGTGGACGCAGGAGAGGTTCTCGTTCCACGGCAAGTACTACGACATCACCGACTTCACGCTGCGGCCGTTCCCGTACGAGGTGCCGGGGCGCGCGCACCCCGACATCTTCCAGGGCGGCAACTCCACGGCTGCGCGGTTCAACGGCGGCGCCTACGCCGACTGGTACTTCTCCAACGGCAAGGACTTCGACGGGTTCACCGAGCAGTACGACGACGTCACCCGGATCGCCGCCGAACACGGCCGCCGCACGCGCTTCGGTCTCAACGGATTCGTGATCCAGCGCGACAGCCGCGCCGCGGCGGAGGAGCAGCTCCGCGAGATCATCGCACACGCCGACGACGGCGCGGTCGAGGGCTTCCGCAAGAGCGTTCAGGAGGCCGGCAACGCCACCGCCGACAAGAAAGGCATGTGGGCCGACTCGACGTTCGACGATCTCGTGCAGTACAACGACGGCTTCCGCACGCGGCTCTTCGGGGATGCCGAGCAGATCGCGGAGCGCATCATCGAGTACAAGAAGCGCGGCGTCGACCTGTTCCTGCTCGGCTTCCTCCACTTCCAGGAGGAACTCGAGCGGTTCGGCGAGACCGTCATCCCGATCGTGCGCGAACTCGAGGCCGACCTCGCCCGCACCGGCGACCCGATCGGCGTCGCGCGGGGCTGACGCTCCGGTCGAGTGTCCAGAACACGCCGTGTCGTCGGGCGCCATGCGGCGTGTCTTGGACACTCGACGACGACCGAAGCGTCTATGCCCCGTCGAGCATGGACTGGGCGCGAGCGGTCTGCGCGCGCAGCGCCTCCGCCAACGCCGCCACCGCGGGGATCCGGAGGGAATCCGCGCGCACGATCATCCAGTACGACAGCCTCTCCGCCACGAGCGAGGGCAGGAGCCGCACCAGATCCGGATGCCGGTCGGCGGCGAAACAGGGAAGCATGCCGATTCCGGCACCTACGCGTGTCGCCTCCACATGGACGAACACGTTGGTCGAGGTGACGCCGTCGCGCATGCGCGGGACGAGCCGTCGGGGCAGGTCGAGCGCCTCCACCTGCAGCATCGAGTCGACGAAGTACACGAGCCGATGCTGCTCGAGCTCGGCGAGATCGCGCGGGGTGCCCTCGCGCTCGAGGTACGCGCGGGAGGCGTACATGCCGAGCGTGTAGGTGCCGAGGCGGGTCGCGGTCCCGCGCGACGACGGCGGCTCCCCGACCACGACCTCGAGGTCGAGCCCTGGGCGGTGGAGTGCCGCCCTCCGCTGCGTCGCCACGATCTCGACGGTGAGCTCCGGATGCCGCTGACGCAACGCGGCGATCGCGGGAGCCGCGACGTAGGCGCTGAAGCCGTCGGTGGCCGACATGCGCACGACACCCGAGACGGGATCCGGCTCCTCTCCCCCGCCGGACAGCCGCGACATCGCCGCCTCGATGCGTCCGGCCGTCTCGACCGCGTGCTTTCCGAGCGCCGTGAGCTCCCACCCGCGGCCCGAGGCGGCCACGACCCTCCCGCCCAGCGCGTCCTCAAGGGCGGCGATGCGGCGGGCCACGGTCGTGTGGTCGACACCGCGCACCTGCGCGGCAGCGGTGTAGCGGCCGGTACGGGCGACCGCGAGCAGCATCAGGAGGTCGTCGGCGCGGACGTTCGTGGCATCCATGTGTGCAATTCTGCACACGCGACCCGCAGGTCTGGGCATTGCCGCAAAACCGACCGCACCGCAGACTCGTCCCCGGATGTCACCGTCGACACCGAAGGAGCAGCATGGAATCCCCCGCCACCGCGCAACGCAGCGCCTCCCCCGAAATCTCGACCAGCAAGATCCGCCGCGTCGTCGCCGCCTCGATGGCCGGCACCGTCGTCGAGTGGTACGAGTTCTTCCTCTACGCCACGGCCGCGAGCCTGGTGTTCGGCACGTTCTTCTTCCCGTCGTCGGGTTCGCCCCTCGACGGGATCATCGCCGCGTTCGTCACCTACGCCGTCGGCTTCGTCGCCCGCCCCCTGGGCGGCATCGTCTTCGGCCAGATCGGCGACCGGTTCGGCCGCAAGCCCACCCTGCAGGCGACGATCATCATCGTCGGCGCCGCGACGTTCCTGATGGGATGCCTCCCCGGCTTCGCCTCCGTCGGCTACTGGGCGCCCGCGATGCTGGTGGCCCTGCGCTTCATCCAGGGCTTCGCGGTCGGCGGTGAGTGGGGCGGCGCCGTCCTGCTCGTCGCGGAGCAGAGCCCGAACCGCTCGCGCGCGTTCTGGGCGAGCTGGCCGCAGGCCGCCGTGCCCGTGGGCAACCTGCTGGCCACGACCGTCCTGCTGGTGATGTCGTTCATCCTGTCCCCGGCCGCGTTCCTCGACTGGGGCTGGCGTGTCGCCTTCTGGCTCTCGGCCGTGATCGTGCTGGTCGGCTTCTACATCCGCACGCAGGTCGAGGAGGCGCCGATCTTCCTCGAGGCGAAGAAGCAGGTCGAGCAGGAGAAGGCGACGTCGTTCGGGGTCGTCGAGGTGCTGCGCCGCTACCCGAAGGGCGTCGTCCAGGCGATGGGCGTCCGCTTCGCGGAGAACATCGTCTACTACATCGTCGTCAGCTTCTCGATCGTGTACCTGAAGGTGGTGCACTCGTACGACACGAGTCAGCTGCTCCTCGCGCTGCTGATCGCGCACATCATCCATTTCGCCGTGATCCCCCCGATCGGGCGCCTCGCCGACCGCATCGGCCGGAAGCCCGTGTACCTCACTGGCGCGATCCTCAGCGCGACCTGGGCGTTCTTCGCCTTCCCGATGTTCGACACGCTGAACCCCGTCGTCATCGTCGCCGCCGTGGCGCTGGGCCTGGTGTTCCACGCCGGCATGTACGCGCCGCAGCCGGCGGTCATGGCCGAGCTGTTCCCGACGCGCATGCGCTACTCGGGCGTCTCGCTCGGAGCCCAGGTCACCGCGATCCTCGCGGGTTCGCTCGCACCGATCCTGGCGACGCAGTGGCTGAAGGACTTCGGTTCGTGGCTGCCGATCGCGCTGTACATCGTGGCGGCCTGCGTGCTGACCTCGATCGCCGTACTGTCGCTCAAGGAGACGCGGGGCATCTCGCTCCGCGACATCGACGCCGCCGACGCCGCGCGGGGGAAGTAGGAACCATGCGTATCGACCTCAGCGGGCGTCGCGCCCTCGTCACCGGCGGTGCCAGCGGCATCGGTGCGGCGATCGCGCGGGCGTTCGCCGAGGCCGGGGCCACGGTGACGGTCGCCGATCTCAACGCCGAGGGCGCGGAAGCCCTCGCCGCCGAGATCGGCGGCCGCGCGTGGGCGGTCGATCTGTCCGACACCGCGGCACTGGCCGACCTGAGCCTCGACGTCGACATCCTCGTCAACAACGCCGGCATCCAGCACGTGAGCCCGATCGAGGAGTTCGCTCCCGAGCGCTTCTCGTTCATGCTGCGGCTGATGCTCGAGGCCCCGTTCCTGCTCATCCGTGCGGCACTCCCGGGGATGTACGAGCGTGGCTTCGGCCGCGTGCTCAACGTGTCCAGCGTGCACGGTATACGCGCATCGGCATATAAGTCGGCATACGTCACCGCGAAGCATGGACTCGAGGGTCTGTCGAAGACCACGGCGCTCGAGGGCGGCCCGCGCGGGGTCACGAGCGTGTGCATCGACCCCGGGTACGTGCGGTCGCCGCTCGTCGAGAAGCAGCTCGCGGACCAGGCGCGGGCGCATGGCATCCCGGAGTCCGAAGTGCTCGAGACGGTGCTCCTGAAGGACGCCGCGATCAAGAGGCTCGTCGAGCCGTCCGAGGTCGCGTCGCTCGCGCTGTGGCTCGCGGGTCCGGATGCCGCGATGGTCACCGGCACGAGCTACGTCATGGACGGCGGCTGGTCGGCGCACTGAGGGTGGGGGGAGCGCGCCGCCGGGAGCGCTCTCGCCCGGAACATATCCGACGCCCCATCACGGGAACCGGAGAATCTTCGAAGTTTCGTTATCGTAAAAAGACAGGCCAATAGTTGGCGACTGGCCTGCCGACGACAAAGATGTCCGAAGGACTGCGGCATCTGTCGCGATCGACACTTCACAGCAGAGGTAACTCAATGACACTGCACAACAGTGGTCGGGGCCGTCTGGGCCTCGCTCTCGGCGCCTTCGGCGTCTCGGCACTCGTCCTCGCAGGCTGCTCGGCCGGCGGGGGAGACAACGGCTCCGACAGCGGCTCGGGCGACCCGCTGGTCGTCGGCACGACCGACAAGATCAGCTCCATCGACCCGGCCGGCTCGTACGACAACGGCTCGTTCGCCGTGATGAACCAGGTCTACCCGTTCCTCCTCAACAGCCAGTACGGCACGTCGGACGTCACGCCCGACATCGCCGAGTCGGCCGAGTTCACCTCGCCGACCGAGTACACGGTCAAGCTGAAGTCGGGCCTGAAGTTCGCCAACGGCCACGACCTCACCTCCTCCGACGTGAAGTTCTCGTTCGACCGTCAGGTGAAGATCGCCGACCCCAACGGCCCCTCGTCGCTGCTCGGCAACCTCGACAGCGTCGCGACGCCCGACGACACCACCGTCGTGTTCACGCTGAAGAACGGCAACGACCAGATCTGGCCGCAGATCCTGTCGAGCCCCGCGGCTCCCATCGTCGATGAAGAGGTCTTCTCGGCCGACGCCGTGACGCCCGACGACACGATCGTCGAGGGCAAGGCGTTCGCCGGCCAGTACACGATCGAGTCGTACAAGCTGAACGAGCTCATCTCGTACGCGCCCTACGCCGACTACCAGGGTTCGCTGCCCAAGCCCGAGAACAGCGGCATCTCGGCGAAGTATTACGCCGACGCCTCGAACCTCAAGCTCGACGTGCAGTCGGGTGCGATCGACGTCGCGTTCCGCAGCCTGAGCGCCACCGACATCGCCGACCTGTCGTCGAACGACGCGGTGAAGGTCGTCGACGGCCCCGGTGGCGAGATCCGCTACATCGTCTTCAACTTCGACACGATGCCGTTCGGCGCGAAGACCCCCGAGGCCGACGCCGCCAAGTCGCTCGCCGTGCGTCAGGCCGCGGCCGACCTCGTCGACCGCCAGGCGATCGCGACCGACGTGTACAAGGACACCTACTCGCCGCTGTACTCCTACGTTCCGCAGGGTCTCGCCGGCGCCAACGAGTCGCTGAAGGGTCTCTACGGCGACGGCAGCGGCAAGCCCGACGCGGCGAAGGCCAAGGCGACCCTCGAGGCCGCCGGCGTCCAGACGCCCGTCACGCTGAACCTGCAGTACAACGGCGACCACTACGGCCCCTCGTCGGGTGACGAGTACGCCGCCGTCAAGGCGCAGCTCGAGAAGGACGGCCTGTTCACCGTCAACCTCGCGCAGACCGAGTGGGTGCAGTACACCAAGGACCGCGTCGCCGACGTGTACCCCGCCTACCAGCTCGGCTGGTTCCCGGACTACTCGGATGCCGACAACTACCTGACCCCGTTCTTCACGGCGGACAACTTCCTCGGCAACCACTACGACAACGCCGAGGTCCAGAAGATGCTCGCCGACCAGGCCACGCAGACCGACAAGGCCACGCGTGAGCAGGAGATCGGCGACATCCAGGACGCGGTGGCGGCCGACCTCTCCACGCTGCCGCTGCTCCAGGGCAAGCAGGTCGCGGTCGTCGGCTCGAGCGTGGAGGGTGCCGTCCTCGACGGATCCTTCAAGTTCCGCTACGCCCCGCTGCACAAGTAATCGACGGGCGGGTGCCCGGTCCCTCGCGGGGCCGGGCACCCGCCGCGTTCCTCCTCGTTAGGTACCCATGGCCACCGCCGTCGACGCCCCCGTCATCGCCGCGCCCGTCGCCCCGAAGGGCGGCGGCCTCTGGCGCTACATCCTCATCCGACTCCTGCTGATCATCCCGACGGTCTTCATCCTCGTGACCGTCGTGTTCCTGCTCATGCGGGTCACGGGCGACCCGATCACCGCCGCCCTCGGCGGACGCCTCCCTCCCGAGCAGCTGGCGCAGCGCATCGCCGAGGCAGGGTACGACCGTCCGCTGTACATCCAGTACTTCGAGTACATCGGCGGCATCCTGCGCGGGGACTTCGGCACGACGATCACCGACAACCGTCCCGTCCTCAGCATCCTGCTGCAGTACGGCTCGGCCACCCTCGAGCTGGCGATCTACGCGCTGATCGTGGCCCTGCTGATCGGCATCCCGTTCGGCCTCCTCGCCGCCTACCGCCGCGACCGCTGGCCCGACGCGGTGCTGCGCATCGGCGCGATCCTCGGCTACGCCACCCCGATCTTCTTCGTCGGCCTCCTGCTCAAGCTCGTCTTCTCGGTGTGGCTGAGCGTGCTGCCCGTCGCCGGTCGCGCGAGCACGCGCACCGAGCTGAAGCTCCAGGGCCTCGACAACCCCAGCGGCATCTACCTCCTGGATGCCATCCGCCTCGGCGACGGCGCCGCGGTGGGGGACGTGCTGACCCACGCGATCCTGCCGGGCCTGGCCCTCGGCATCCTGACCGCCGGGATCTTCCTGCGGCTCGTCCGCACCAACGTCATCGGCACGCTCGGCGCGCAGTACGTCACGTCGGCGCGGTCGCGCGGCGTGGGGGAGTACCGCCTGGTCACCAAGCACGCCTATCGCCCGGCGCTCATCCCGATCATCACGGTCATCGGTCTGCAGATCGCCCTGCTGCTCTCGGGCGCGGTGCTGACCGAGACCACGTTCGAGTGGAAGGGCCTCGGCTTCATGCTCAGCGAGTACCTGAAGGCGCGCGACTTCGTCGCCGTGCAGGGCATCGTCGTCATGATCGCCGTGCTGGTGGCCTTCACGAACTTCCTCGTCGACGTCATCGCGGCGATCATCGACCCGCGAGTGAGGTACTGACATGACGGATGCCACGGCCCCCGCGGCCCTGACCGCGCGCAAGGTTCCGCTGCGCGACCGCCTGCCGGTCATCTCGCACCTGCGCCGCAGCGTCGGCCTCCAGCGCACCATGCTCGTGATCGGTCTCGTGATCACCTCCGTGTTCGTGCTGACGGCCGTGCTCGCGCCGGTCCTCGCGCCCTACGGCTTCTCGCAGCAGGAGGCGGGCGGCACGAAATTCGGCACGCAGCAGGCTCCGAACGCCATGAACCTCCTCGGCACGACGGTCGGCGGGTACGACGTGCTCTCCCGCGTGATCTGGGGTGCGCAGACGGCGCTGCTGGTGATCCTGTGCGCGATCGCCTTCTCGATCTTCCTCGGCATCTTCCTGGGCCTGGTCAGCGGCTACTTCGGCGGCTGGATCGACCGTGTCCTGGTGGTCCTCTGCGACGCGATCTACGCGTTCCCGTCGCTGCTGCTCGCCATCGTGATGTCGATCGCGATCACGAAGGGACAGTCGACGCTGTGGGGCGGCATCCTCGCCACCGCCATCTCGATCACGGTCGTCTTCGTGCCGCAGTACTTCCGCGTGATCCGCGCCGAGGTGGTGCGCGTGAAGGCCGAACCGTTCGTCGAGTCGGCCCGCGTGATCGGTGTGCCGACCGCGCGCATCCTGCTGCGTCACGTGCTGCGCAACTCCACGCGCTCGCTCCCGGTCGTCGTGACGCTCAACGCCTCGGAGGCGCTGCTGACCCTCGCGGGCCTCGGCTTCCTCGGCTTCGGCATCGAGGCCACCGCGGCGGCCGAGTGGGGCTACGACCTCAACCGCTCGGTCAGCGACGTCACCAGCGGCATCTGGTGGACCGCCATCCCGCCGGGCGTCGCGATCGTGCTCGCCGTGCTCGGCATCACGCTCGTCGGCGAGAGCCTCAACGACCTCAGCGACCCGCGGCTGCGCACGCGCCGCCGGGCGCGGAACGCCCCCGCGCCGCTCCCGCCCGCGGCCCCGGCGACCGTCGCCCCCGCCGGGTCCCCGGCATCCACCCCTTCCGACGGGAGTCCCGCATGACCGGCACCGCCGAGTCCGTCGCCCGTATCGACGATCTCCGGGTCGCGTTCGCCACCGACGGCGAGCCCGTCGCCGCCATCAACGGCATCTCGCTCGAAGCCCACGCCGGCGAGGTCCTCGCCATCGTGGGCGAGTCGGGGTCGGGCAAGACCGTGACCGCCAACACGCTGCTGGGGCTGCTGCCCGAGACCGCGACCCTGTCGGGCGCCGTGATCGTCCGCGGCCGCGAGGGCGAGGAAACCGACATCGTGCACGCGACGCACGCGCAGCTGCGGGCGATGCGCGGGCGCGACGCCGCGATGGTGTTCCAGGAGCCGTCGACGGCGTTGAACCCCGTCTACACCGTCGGTTGGCAGATCGCCGAGGGCCTCCGCGCGCACGAGAAGCTGTCGAAGTCCGAGGCGAAGGCCAAGGCCGTCGACATCCTGCGCCGGGTCGGCATCCCCGATCCCGAGAAGCGCGTCGACGACTACCCGCACCAGTTCTCGGGCGGACAGAAGCAGCGCGTGGTGATCGCCATGGCGCTGGTGCTCGACGCCGGGCTCATCATCGCCGACGAGCCGACCACGGCGCTCGACGTCACCGTGCAGGCCGAGATCCTCGACCTGCTGCGCACGTGCCGCGACGAGTTCGGCGCGACGATCGTGCTCATCACCCACAACATGGGCGTGGTCGCCGACCTCGCCGACCGCGTCGTGGTGATGTACCGCGGCGACATCGTCGAGCAGGCGCCCGTGCGCGAGCTGTTCGCCGCGCCCCAGCAGCAGTACACGCGCGAGCTGCTCGCCGCCGTGCCGCACGTCGGCCGCGGCAAGAGCGCGCAGCAGTCGCTCGACACCCCGGCCCCGACCGCGCCGCCCGAGGGCAGCCTGGTCGTGGCCGAGAAGGTCGAGATCGGATACCCGGGGCGCTTCGGTTCGCCCGGCGTCATCGCCGTGAAGGGCGTCGACTTCTGGATCGGTCCCGGCGAGGTGCTGGGCCTGGTGGGGGAGTCGGGCTCGGGCAAGACCACGATCGGCCGCGCGATGGTGGGACTCACCTCCGTCGTCGGCGGGTCGCTGAAGGTGCTCGGCACCGAGATGCGCGGTGCGAAGCCCCGCACGCTGGCGAAGACGCGCCCCGACATCGGGTTCGTCTTCCAGGACCCGGCGACGAGCTTCAACCCGCTCCTGACCATCGCCGAGTGCATCGCCGAGCCGCTCCTCGTGCACGGGCGCGCGTCGGGCGCCCGTGCCGCGCGGGCGCGCGTGGACGAGCTCCTGGATGCCGTGCAGCTGCCGACCGCGTTCGGCGACCGGTACCCGCACGAGCTGTCGGGCGGCCAACGCCAGCGTGCCTCGCTGGCCCGCGCGCTCGCGCTCGACCCGAAGCTGCTGATCGCGGACGAGCCGACCTCGGCGCTGGACGTGTCGGTGCAGGCGCGGGTGCTGCAGCTCTTCGCCGAACTGCAGCGCGAGTTCGGCTTCGCGTGCCTCTTCATCAGCCACGACCTCGCGGTCGTCGATGAGGTGGCCGACCGCATCGTGGTGCTCCGCCAGGGCGTGATCCGCGAGCAGGGCACGACGGTGCAGGTGCTCACGGAGCCCCGCGACGACTACACGAAGCGGCTGCTGGCATCCCTCCCGGTGCCGGACCCGGTCGCGCAGGAGTCCCGCCGCGAGCTGTGGCGGTCGACGCGCGGGGTGTGAGGCCCCCGCCCGGGCGAAACTCCTGAGTTTTCGCGGGTACGCCCGTCGTTCCGGGCGGTTCGGCGCGGTGCGGTGACGAAAGTCAGGAGTTTCGCGCGTCCCGCGCTCCGGACCGCTGGCCGCTGGGTGCCGCCGACCGGCCGCCACGGCGCCGATCACGGCCCGAAGCTCCGGAGCGCGGAACCGCCGCTCAGCGCAGGAAGATGTCCGACACCACGGAGAACAGCCACCAGCCGATCGCCAGCACCGCGATCACGCCGCCGATCCACGAGAAGCCACGGCGCAGCCGGCGGCCCTCGGGCGCGACGCCGGCGGGCGGGGGAGTGAGCAGCGGAATCCCGGATGCCACGGGGGCGGCGGCCGCGGGCAACCGTTCGTCGCGCCACCGCGCCCACTGGCCGAGCTTCTCGTCGATGGCATCCACCGTTCCGAAGATCCACTCCCACGTCGCCGGGTCGGTGGTCGACAGCTCGCGCCGCGCGTAGAGGAAGAGGCGGTCGTCGACGATCTCGACGTCGAGGGCCGCAGCGTTGTCGATGAACCGCGCCATCACGTCGGGCGTGAAGAGGTACAGGGCGTCGCGCTCGTAGCCCTTCGGGCAGTACAGCGCGAAGTGCTGGTCGAAGTCGCCCTCGAGGCTCAGGCGCTGGTCGCGGGAGAACATCGCCGGCAGGTTCGACACCCCGAACAGCCCGTTGTTGCCCACGGCATCCAGGACGATGTGGGGGAGCGGGGTGTCCAGCCGCAGCTCGACGTACGCCCACTTGTGCGTCTGCTCGTTCTTCCCCGACCCGGTCTTGTACGTGTAGTTGCCGACCTCGACCCAGCGGGGACGCGGGCCGTGGACGACATCGGTGGCCTCGCGGGAGTGGCCCTCGCTGAAGATCATGCCGGGCAGGGCGGGGTTCGGGACCGTCGGGAACCACGTCATCCCGTTCGCCGCGGCGAAGTGCGCGATCCGGTAGCGGCGCGTCGCCCGCCCGCGGAACATCACGATCAGCGCGTACGCGATCACCGCGATCACGGCGACGAAGAAGAGGAGGAAGCCGATGCCGATCGGGTTCGGACGGCCCTCGTCGGCGAACAGCCCGAAGCTCACGACGGCCGCCATCAGCGACGCGGAGACGAGCAGGATGCCACCGACGACGACGAAACCGATGGTCGTGACGACGACGCTGGTGAGCTTCCCCTCGCGGCGCAGCTGCGCGGTGAACTGCCGCACCTCCGCGCGGGAGACCGGTTGCGTCAGGGCGGAGGTGTCCAGCGTCGTGCCGCTCATGGCCCCACGCTACCGAGCGCGGCGCCGAAGCTCGATTCCCGCTGCGGGGTGGCATCCGTTAGACTATGAAGGTTGTCTGGCGACGCCCATGCGCGTGTAAGTCCGAGACGACGTGCACCACACCCTCCTGCTGCCGGGAAATGCCCGTCAGCCGTTCTAGTCCGAAGGAGGTGGGTTAGTGACGCACCAGTACGAACTCATGGTCATCTTCGACCCCGAGATCGACGAGCGCCAGGTCGCTCCGAAGCTCGACGGGTTCCTCAAGGTCATCACCAACGATGGGGGAACCATCGAGAAGGTGGATGTCTGGGGACGCCGCCGTCTGGCCTACGAGATCAAGAAGAAGAACGAGGGCATCTACGCCGTCGTCGACTTCACCGCCACGAGCGAGGCCACGCAGGAGCTCGACCGCCAGCTGAAGCTGAGCGAGCAGATCATGCGTACCAAGGTCCTCCGTGCGGAAGAGGCCATCGCGCAGGTCGCCGCCGAGGCGAAGCGCTCCGAGGAGAAGGCCGCCCGCAAGGCTGCCGCTCCCCGCAAGGTCGAGTCCGCCGAGAAGGCTGCGAAGTAACGACGATGGCCGGCGAAACCGTCATCACCGTCGTGGGGAACCTCACGGCCGACCCGGAGCTGCGCTACACGCAGAACGGTCTGCCCGTGGCGAACTTCACCATCGCGTCGACCCCCCGCACGTTCGACCGTCAGGCGAACGAGTGGAAGGACGGCGAGGCGCTCTTCCTGCGCGCCTCGGTGTGGCGCGAATTCGCCGAACATGTCGCCGGATCGCTGACGAAGGGGTCCCGCGTCATCGCGACCGGTCGCCTGAAGCAGCGCTCGTACCAGGACCGCGAGGGCAACAACCGCACCTCGATCGAGCTGGAGGTCGACGAGATCGGCCCCTCGCTCCGCTACGCGACCGCTCAGGTCACCCGCGCTGCCTCTTCGGGCGGCGGCGGTGGCGGCGGCGGACGCCCGCAGGTGCAGCAGTCGAACGACGAGCCGTGGTCGACCCCCGGGTCGAACCAGGGCGGCGGCGCCGACGCGTGGAGCACTCCCGGTTCCTACGGAGACGACACCCCGTTCTGATCTCGCTACGCCTCACGGCGTGACGAACCCCAACATTCCGGATGCCGAGCCCGGGCGACGCGAAAGCCCCCGGCATCCGAATCCACACGAAAGAAGGAAGCATGGCTGGAAAGGCCACTGGCGACCGCCGCAAGCCGCGGAAGGGCGCGAAGAACGCCGCCCCCGCGAAGGCGATCCGCGTCGGCGTCATCGACTACAAGGACGTCGCAACCCTCCGCAAGTTCATCTCGGAGCGCGGGAAGATCCGCGCCCGTCGTATCACCGGTGTCTCCGTGCAGGAGCAGCGCCTGATCGCCCGCGCCATCAAGAACGCGCGCGAGATGGCTCTCCTGCCCTACGCCGGCGCCGGCCGCTAAGGAGCACCCGATGGCAAAGCTGATTCTCACGAATGAGGTCACCGGGCTCGGTAGCGCCGGTGACGTTGTCGAGGTCAAGAACGGGTACGCCCGCAACTACCTCATCCCGCAGGGCTTCGCCGTGGCCTGGAGCCGCGGTGGCGAGAAGCAGGTCGCGTCGATCCGCGCCGCTCGCGAGTCCCGCGCGATCCACGACCACGAAGAGGCCGTGGCCCTGAAGAACACGCTCGAGTCGAACACCGTCAAGCTGGCCGTCAAGGCCGGTGCCGAGGGTCGTCTCTTCGGTTCCGTCAAGACGGGCGACGTCGCCGACGCGGTCAAGGCCGCCGGTCTCGGTGAGCTCGACAAGCGCAAGATCCAGATCACCTCGGCGATCAAGTCGGTGGGCGAGCACGAGGCGACCGTTCGCCTCCGCGACGACCTCACCGCCGTGATCACCCTCCAGGTGGTCGCCGCGAAGTAATTCGCGTCTGAGAACGGCCCCGGTCCCGCTTCGGCGGACCGGGGCCGTTCTGCGTTCGCGGGCGGGGGCTGGGGCCGGGGCGGCGGTTGCGGGTTTGGGGCGCGCTCTGTGCTTTGGGGCGTGAATTGTGCGCCCCAGAGCACGGAATCCGCCCCGAACCGTGAGGAGACCGGCGCACCGCCCGGTGCCCACGACACGCGGCCGTCACACCGCGTCCCTAGGCTGAACGGCATGACCGTCGATCGCGCACCCGAGCGCCCGCGGGTCGTGCTGTATTCGGCATCCCTCGTCGTCCCGATCACCGCTCCGCCCATCGTCGACGGGGCGATCGCCGTCGCCGGCGGCCGCATCCGCCACGTCGGCGACCGCGAGTGGGTGCGGCACGAGCTGCGCCAGCGCGGCGTGGACTTCGACGAGGTGCACTGGCCCGGCATCCTGACCCCCGGCCTCGTGAACGCGCACTCGCATCTGCAGTACACGGGCATGGCCGAGGTCGGGCGCGGGTCGTACGCCGGGTTCGAGGAGTGGGCCGCGGCGTTCGAGCCGGTCTACGAGTCGGGGTTGGATTGGGCGGCGGATGCCAGGGCGGGCGCGGCGCAGATGATCGCCGCCGGCACGACCGCGGTGGCCGACATCGTTACCGACGTCGAGGCCGCCTCGGCGCTGCACGATGCACGGCTGCACGGCATCACCTACTGGGAGGTGATGAGCTGGACCAACGCCGCGTGGGCCGAGCGGGGGAGGGCCGAGGTCGAGGCGCGGCTGGATGCGCTGCCGTCGCCGCCGGGCACCGGACTGTCGCCGCACGCCCCGTACTCGCTCGACGTCGAGCCGCTGCTGGAGATCCCCGACATCGTGCGGGAGCGGGGGAGCCGCCTGCACATCCACCTCGGCGAGGCGGCGTTCGAACGCGAGCAGGGCGAGGCGCTGCCGTGGCGCGAGCGGCGTCCGGCGAGCTTCCAGGCACTGCGCGACGAGGGCTTCGGCACGGGGGCGACGGAGTTCGTCGACGAGCTCGGCGTGCTCGGACCCGACTGTCACATCGCCCACGGCGTGTACATGACGGCCCGCGACCGGTCGATTCTGCGGCAGCGGGGGACCACCGTGGCCCTGTGTCCGCGGTCGAACGCCGTGATCGGTCTCGACGAGCCGCCCGTGGCCGCATACCTCGTCGAGGGCAACGCGCTCGCCGTCGGCACCGACTCGCTGTCGTCGTCGCCGTCGCTGGATCTGCTGTCCGATGTCGCGGCGCTGCACCGCCTCGCGCGGGCGCAGGGCTATGCCCACCGCGACCTGTCGGCGCTGCTGCTGCGCGCGGCGACGCTCGGGGGCGCCCACGCGATGGGACTCGACACCGGCCCGCAGCGCACGGGATACCTCGCCGTCGGCGCCGTGGCCGACCTCGCGTTCTTCGACGGCGACGTGGCCGCGCCCGACGACATGATCGAGCACCTCGTGGTCGACGGCGCCGGGCGCGCGGCCGCGACCCTCATCGACGGCGAGGTGCGCTTCGCATCCGCCGTCTTCGCCCGAGAGACCGGAGTGTCCCGTGACTGACGACCGTCCCATCACCGCCCGACTGCTCGACCTCGCGCAGCACCCCGAGGGCGGCTGGTTCCGGCGCATGTGGACGGGGACGTACGCGGTCGACACCCCCGCGGGCGCGCGTCCCGCGGCGACGCTGATCCACTACCTGCTGACCCCCGGCGAGCACAGCGCGTGGCACGTCGTGACGAGCGACGAGGTGTGGCTGTGGCACGGTCCGGGGCGCCTCGCGCTGTCGTTCGGCGGCGACGGGCCTTCCCCCGAGCTGACGGAGACGGTGGTGCTCGGCACCGACCTGGCCGCGGGGGAGCGGCTGCAGGCCACCGTCCCCGCCGGCGTCTGGCAGTCGGCGCGGCTCGTCGACGATGCCGAAGCCGTGGTGAGCTGCCTCGTGTCGCCCGGGTTCAGCTTCGAGGACTGGCGCCTGGCCGACTGAGGTCGGTGCGCCGCGCGCGGCGGCGGCTGCGCGCGCACGCGCGGCGAGCGGCGGAGATTCGGCGGAGGGAGGACGCCGCGGGCGCGTTCGGTCCTCCCCTGGCCGAATCTCCTCCCGCCGTCGTCGCGCGGCGGGGGCTCCGACGGCGACTGACCCCGGACATGCCGGACACCGGATGCCACGCCCCCAATGAGCCATGGCATCCGGTGCCCCGTCGGGAGAGGCCGAAGCCCCTCCCGGACGGGTGTCAGGTGGTGAGGCGGCGGCGGATGACCAGCGCCCCTCCGAGGGCGAGCAGGATCAGAGCTGCGTTGAGCAGGCCCCACATCATGCCGCCGCTGACTCCGGTGACGGCCAGCGCGCCCTGGGGCGCGGCCATCGACGACACCGCCGAAGCCGACGACACCGAGGCGACCGTGCCGTTCACGCCGGGCGTGCCCGGGGTGCCGGGCGTGCCCGGGGCGCCGGGGGTGCCGGGCGTGCCCGGGGTGCCGGGGGTCCCGGGCGTGCCGGGGGTACCGGGGGTGCCGGGCGTTCCGGGGGTGCCGGGGGTGCCGGGCGTTCCGGGCGTTCCGGGCGTTCCGGGGGTTCCGGGCGTTCCCGGGGTGCCCGTCTCCGAGCCCTCCGTGGTGCTGTCGCCGATGATCGAGACCGCGTTGCCGCCGATGGTGATGGGCAGGGCGATCGGGATGATCAGCTGGTTGCCGCCGAGGAGGCTGTCGCCGCCGTCGGTGGTGACGTCGCCGAGCAGGCCGCCCGAGCCGCCGCCGGTGGTGGTGGCGTTCTCCGACGTGCTGTCGCCGATTCCGGAGACCGCGTTGCCGCCGATGGTGACGGGCAGGCTGATCGGGGCGATGACCTGGTTGCCGCCGAGGAGGCTGTCGGTGCCGTCGGTGGTGACGTCGCCGGTGCCGCCCGTGGTGGTGGTGTCGCCGGTGGTGGTGGCGTCCTCGCTGTGGCTGTCGCCGATGACCGACACGGCGTTGCCGCCGATGGTGACGGGCGCCGAGATCGGGGCGATCACCTGGTTACCGCCGAGGATGCTGTCGCCGCCGTCGGTGGTGACGTCCCCGGTGCTGCCCGTGGTGGTGCCGCCGGTGGTGGTGGCATCCTCCGAGTGGCTGTCACCGATGACCGACACGGCGTTGCCGCCGATGGTCACGGGCACCGACACGGGGAGGACGGCCTGGTTGCCGCCGCCGACGCTGTCGGTGCCGTCGGTCTCGACGACCGGAGCGGCAGCGGGTTCCTCCGCGGGCGGGGCGGTCTCTTCCGCGGGGGCCGAGGTCTCGGCATCCGAGGTGTGGCTGTCACCGATGACCGACACGGCGTTGCCGCCGATGGTCACGGGGACGTCCACCGAGATGAGGCCCTGGTTGCCGCCGAGGAGGCTGTCGCTTCCGTCAGTGGTGGCCTCGGGCGCCGGCTGCGACGCGGGTGCCGAGGTGGTGGCATCCTCGCTGTGGCTGTCGCCGAGGACCGACACGGCGTTGCCGCCGATGGTGACGGGCAGGTCGACCGAGATGATCGCCTGATCGCCCGAGAGGAGGCCGTCGGTGCCCGACGTCTCCGCGGCATTGGCCATGCCGGCTCCGACGACGGCCAGGCCGCCGCCGATCAGCGCGCCGAGGATGGCACGCGAGTAGATCTTTCGCATGAGAGTTCTCTCCTGAGTAGTGAGTGAGGGTGCGCGGAAACGCGCGGGACCGTCTGTCGTACCGGGGCACGACGCGGCCCGCCTCAGTCGGGAGAGACGTCGGTGGAGAAGACCGGGGCGCCGGGGAGATCGTCGTCGACGAGTGCGCTGCGGAAGAGAAGAACGAAGGTCGGCGCACCGGCGCGGTCGTCGAGACGCGCGGCGCCGGGTCCGCCGGCACCCGACGAGAGGGATGCCGAGGACGAACCCGGGATGCCATCACCCAGCCCGTAGCCGACGGGCGCCTCTGCGGGCGGAGTGGTGCCGTGAACAGACGTGTGGCCCGGGGAGTCTGCCGCGGTGGCGGCGAACGCCTCGGCTGCGGCTTCGGCGCGCGCGGTGGCGGCCGTGGGCTCGGCGGCGCTCGCCGTAGCCGCGGGTGCGGGCGCGGGTGCCACGGCGGCCGTCGGCACCGCGCTCTCGGCCGGCTGGTCGGGCTGCGGGGGAGTCGTGGGGTCGACGCTGCTGCCGGGAAGCGTGCCGCCGCCCGGGAGGGTGGGCACGATCGGGTCGGTGGACGGCGCGGTTCCGATGACGGCGGGCAGAGTCTGGTCGACGGTGTCGACCACGCCGGTCACGACGTCGTCGAGGCCGATGCCCGAGACGACTCCGCCCACGACCGGTACCGAGACGACGGTGTCGACCACGGGGGTGACGACGGTGCCGACGACCCCCGACGAGGCGACCTCCGACACGGTGTCGGTGACGGTGTCGACGGTGCTCGTCGCGGTGTCGTTGACCGTGTCGACGACGGCGTTCACGGTGTCGACCGTGGTCTCGGTGACCGCGCGGACCGGCTCGCTCACGGGTGCGGGGACGACGGCTGCGACGGGAGCCGTCACGGGCTCGACCGTCTGGACCACGGATGCCACGGTGTCGCCGACCGCTCCCGTGGTGCTGTTCACGGTGTCGGTGACGAGACCGAGGAGACCCGAGCCGGAGTCGTCGTTCGCGGACGCCGCCGACGACGAGAAAGTGAGGGAGAGGAAGACCCACGCCAGGGCGGCGATGAACGCCCACCCGAGCACGCGAAGCGCCGGGATCGCGCTTCGCCGGGTCGCGGCATCCATGTCTGACTCCCCAAAGTCGGTAGACACTCGCCTATGACGTGTCTATGGGCGGCGACTTTACGCCTCTCGCGCTGAGAAGGCCAGAGACTCAGGGAATGCCCAGTTACCACGCGGTGTCGGCGGGGGAACCGACCGACACGCCGCACGTGAACATAACTTGACAGCGGAGGCGGTTGTCAGTAGCTGCTCGCCGAAGTTATCCCCCGTGTTGTCCACACACTTTTGTCAAGTCGAGCAACCTTCAACCTATGCTTCAACCAGGATTCCCACAGCTTTCCTGTGGACAGATAAACACCAGATCAGGCTTCACTTCGAGAAACTGTTTCCACATCATCCACCGAGTTCTCCACAGGAGTTGTGCACAGCAATCGCGGCGTTTCTCGCAAGCTGTCCACAGAGTTATCCACAGGCCTGTTTGCGTGGAGGAGGGGTCGTCCTTAGCGTGGGTGCATCCCATCGGGCACACCCGTTCCCTTCACGCGCGTCGATGTCGGAGGCCCCGGGTTGGATGTTGCTCGAGGTCGTCGTCCCGACTCGTCCGCCGCGTCCGCGTGCGCGTGACGGCCCGTGGGGGAGTGCGTCCGAAACCGAGAAGGAGTGCCTGTGTCGATTGCCGACATCGCCGACGAGCGTCTCGGGGGATCCAAGCCCCGGCCGGAGCGCACCCCGCCGCACGACATGCTCGCCGAGCAGAGCGCCCTGGGCGGGATGCTGCTGTCGAAGGATGCGGTGGCCGATGTCATCGAGACGCTTCGCGGACCCGACTTCTACGTGCCGAAGCACGAGCTGATCTTCGAGGCCATCCTCACGCTGTACTCGCACGGCGAGCCGACCGACGTGGTCGCGGTCACCGACGAGCTCATCAAGACCGGTGAGCTGCAGCGCGCCGGCGGCGCCGACTACCTGCACACCCTCACCTCGATCGTCCCGACGGCGGCCAACGCGGGCTACTACGCGTCGATCGTCGCCGAGCGTGCGCTGCTGCGCCGCCTGGTCGAGGCGGGCACGCGCATCGTGCAGATGGGCTACGCGGGCGAGGGCGACCCGACAGAGCTCGTCAACAGCGCGCAGGCCGAGATCTACAACGTCTCGGGCGACGACAGCGCGGAGGACTACATCCCCCTGACGATGGCGGTGGATGCCGCGGTCGAAGAGATCGAGGCCGCTCGCGGTCGCGATGGGTCGATGACCGGCATCCCGACCGGCTTCGCCGGCCTCGACCAGCTGACCAACGGTCTGCACCCGGGTCAGATGATCGTGCTCGCCGCGCGTCCCGCCATGGGTAAGTCGACGCTCGCGCTCGACTTCGCCCGTGCCGCCGCGATCAAGTCGAACGCGCCGTGTATCTTCTTCTCGCTCGAGATGGGGCGCAGCGAGATCGCGATGCGTCTGCTGAGCGCCGAGGGGTCGATTCCGCTGCAGAGCATGCGCAAGGGAACCCTCGACTCGCGCGACTGGACGACGGTGGCCTCGACCCGCGGTCGTATCAACGACGCGCCCCTCTACATCGACGACAGCCCGAACATGACGCTGGTCGAGATCCGTGCGAAGTGCCGTCGCCTGAAGCAGCGCGAGGGTCTGAAGATGGTCGTGATCGACTACCTGCAGCTGCTCACGAGTGGTAAGCGCGTCGAGTCGCGTCAGCAGGAGGTCAGTGAGTTCTCGCGTGCGCTGAAGCTGATGGCGAAGGAGCTGCAGGTTCCCGTCATCGCGCTGTCGCAGCTGAACCGTGGTGCCGAGCAGCGCGCCGACAAGAAGCCCGCCCTGTCCGACCTGCGTGAGTCGGGCTCGATCGAGCAGGATGCCGACATGGTCGTGCTCCTTCACCGTGAGGCCGCGTACGAGAAGGACTCGCCGCGTGCCGGTGAGGCCGACCTGATCGTGGCGAAGCACCGTAACGGGCCTACGGACACCATCACGGTGGCGTTCCAGGGGCACTATTCGCGGTTCGCGGACATGGCGCCGGGCATGTGAGTCGACGGACCTGCCGACATCTCACCATCGGCAGGTCCGTTCTCGTCTAGGCGCGTTCCACGGGGAGCCACAGCTCGCAGATGGCTGTACGGAAGTCGGCGGCACGGTCGAGCACCGCGACGATGGACGGCCCCGGTCGGAGCCGCCAAGGGTTCGACGGGAACCAGTCCGTCGCTGTCGCCGCCCAAGCCTCTTGCAACGCTGCCGGGTAATCGCCTTCGGTGCGGAATACGGCCCACGTACCGGCCGTGACCTCGATCGTGTCGAGATCGTCGGCCACCGGGGCCGTGCCTGCGACGGCTACGCCGTGCAGGTAGGTCAGTTCGCTTCCCTCGGTGTAGTCCGGGTCGACGTCTGCGCTGACCTGCAGCAACCCGGCCGGCTCGGTGTCGCTCAGGGCCTTGAGGCGCACGTGCTCCGACACTGGCAGGGAGGCGATATGCGATTGGATGTGCGGGTTGACGCCCTCGTGGATGAGGGGCACGCGTGTGGCGTGCCCGACGAGGCGGAAGCCCGGTCGATCGGTGATTCGGGTGTCCATGGTGATTTTCCCTTCGACGGTCAGGCGGAACCTGAGTTGCGGTTGTATTCGAAGGGGGCCGCCGGCTCGCTTGACGTCACCGACGCTGATGTTGTGCACCGATCGGAACGCTCGACCGAAGGCCTCGGTCGACCCGTAGCCGTAGCGCACCGCGATGCTCAGCAGGTCGTCGGGTCCGAGAACGTCTGCTGCCGCGACCGACATGCGGCGACGCCGGATGTAGTCCGATAGCGGCATCCCGGCCAGCGACGAGAACATCCGACGGAGGTGGTACTCGGTCGTGCCGAGTTCCCTCGCCAACGATGCGACGTCGAGGTCGTCGTCCAGATGAGCTTCGACCAGCTCAATCAGCCTGTTCAGCTCCGCGATCATGCCGCCTCCTTCGACATCCACGTTTCCCGGTCGCCACGATCGGCACCCTACTATCGCGGTCCGATCGGATCGGAGATCGTCGAGTGTGGCTGCGCACCCGCTCTTGGGACGGGTCTCGTGCGCGAAATTGGGTGGCTGTTCTTGGGACATCGATCCCCGGAAACTAGCCTTGGCCGGACACCTACCCGCGGCATATACCCGCTCGTCGATCGAATCGAGTGAATCGTGAAGCTCCTCCTGACCTCCGGCGGAATCACGAACGACAGCATCCGTGCGGCGCTCGTCGAGCTGCTCGGCAAGCCGATCGAGGAGGCTCGTGCGCTGGTGATCCCGTCCGCTCAGTGGGGGCACCCGATGTGCACGCCCGAGAGTGTGTGGCGCACCGTCTCAGGCCGGTGGGGCGGCGACGCACGCTTCGCTGACCTGGGCTGGAAGTCGGTCGGCGTCCTCGAGCTGACGGCGCTGCCCACCGTCGGTGAGGAGCGATGGATGCCATGGGTCCGCGAAGCGGATGTCCTGTTGGTCGACGGCGGCGAGGCGGTCTACCTGGCGCACTGGATGCGCGAGTCGGGTCTTGCGGCGCTCCTCCCGTCGCTGCGCGACACGGTCTGGGTCGGCGTGAGCGGCGGGAGCATGGTGCTCACACCGCGCATCGGCGAGGAGTTCGTCGAGTGGCGACCGGACGGCGCCGACGAGACCCTCGGTCTCGTCGACTTCTCGATCTTTCCGCACCTGGACTATCCGGGCTGGTCGTCGAACACGACGGAGAGCGCGCGACGGTGGGCGGCGAAGATCGCCGGACCGTCGTACGCGATCGACGATCAGACGGCGCTCGCCGTCGTGGGCACGGACGTGCGGGTGATCTCCGAGGGGAGCTGGGAGTTCTTCGACGGCGGTCCCTCCCGTGAGGCGGACCCGCCGGCGCCGGCACCCCACACGTAAGCGCGCTCCACGGTGCGGCCGGTGCTACCTCGCGAGCTCGGGGTACAGCGCCTCGAACGGACCGGACAGTGCCGCCTTCAAATGCACCGAGGTCTCATCGGCCAGCACCTCGTACTCCCCGGCCTCCGTGGCATCCAGGACCTTCGCGACGAGGACCGCGGGGTCGAGCTTCGGGTCCGTCGACCCTGCGGCCATCGCCGTATCGACCCACCCCACGTGAACGCCCACGACCTGGACGCCGGCCGGGTGCAGCTCGAGGCGCAGAGAGTTCGTCGCCGACCAGAGGGCGGCCTTCGTGGCCGAGTAGATGCCGCCGACGGCGAACCAGGCCATCGCCGAGTGGATGTCTATGATCGCGGTCCCGCCCTGCTGTGCCGACAGCAGCGGCGCATAGGCGCGCGCGAGCATCAGCGGTCCGACGAAGTTCGTTTCGATGTTGTCGCGGATCTCGGACTCGGTGTGGTTCAGGATGCCGACGCTCGCGGGCGACGCGCCGGCGTTGTTGATCAGGATCGTGACATCGGGCGCGGCGGCGACAACGGCTTCGATCGAGGAGGCGTCCGTCACGTCGAGCGGAAGAGCGACGACGCGTTCGTCGTCCCAGATGCGAGGGGTGCGGGCGGTGGCGTAGACCTTCGCCGCGCCGCGTGCGAGTGCCTCCCGCACGAAGTGGGTGCCGATTCCTCCGTTCGCGCCGGTGACAAGGACGGTGGCTCCGTTGAGTGCGGTCATGGCTGTGCCTCTTTCTTGTTCGGGATCAGGCGGACGTCGGTGAGAGAATCGGGGGTGGATCAGACCTCCTAGCGACTACGCTCATAACTGAGGCTGCTCATGATCTATTCCCGGAGGCGCGTACATGTCAGTGACGTCATCGCCCGTCGGTAGGCGCGAGCGCAACAAGCAGGAGAAGCTCGAGCGCATCGTGGCCGCCGCGGGTGCCCTGTTCGCGGAGCGCGGCGTCGATGACGTGACGACTCAGGAGATCGCGGACGCCGCCGACATCGGCACCGGCACCCTCTTCCTGTATGCCAAGACCAAGGGCGAGCTGCTCCTCCTCGTGCAGAACGCGCATTACGCGCGTGCGCTCGACGAAGGCCGCGTCGCCGCGGCCGCCGCAACCGGAGCGGTCGACGGCGTCCTCGCGCTCCTCGCGCCGGTCGTCGCCTGCAACCGGACTCAGGTCGACAACGGACGGACGTACCTGCGCGAGATGATCTTCGGCGATGCCGGCGAACCGCATCACGCCGAAGCGCTCAGGATCGTCGGCGAATCCGAGCGATCGATCACCGAGCTGATCGCCGCGCGCGCCGGGCGGAGCGAAGCGGATGCCGGAGTCCTGGCGCGCGTGATCTCGTCGGCGCTCCTGGTCGCGATGGCATCGGAGCCTTCGGCCGAGACGAGTGTCGACGATATCCTCGCGGTCGTTCGCACGCAGGTGCGAGCGGTTTTGTCGGGCAACCCCGTCGGATAGCGCGCGGAGGCGCCGATCGCTCCCTTCGCGAGGGAGCGTCAGGCGCGTGGCTCGGTGAGGAACGCCGCGGCGACGGGCGCGAATTTCTCCCAGTACTGGAAGATGCCGCCATGGCCGGAGTTCGGGTAGATGATCAGCTCCGAGCCTGCGATGCGGCGGTGGAGATCCTCCGACAGAACGCTGGGGACCATGCGGTCGTTGTCCCCGTTGGCGATGAGCGTCGGCGACGTGATCACCGAGAGGTCGGACGGCGCGGAGCGGCCGTACTTCACGATCGCCTTCAGCTGCGTGCTGAATGCCTTGTTGGAAATCGCCTTGTCGCGGTCGACCGTGCGCTCCTTGAGTCGCTCGACGAACGCCTTGCCGGCCTTCTTGCCGGCGGTGTCTCGGTTGAAGAAAAGGAACTCCTTGGGGTCGGAGCGCGTGATCACGGAGCGGAAGATGTCCCAATAGGTCGTGCCGACGACCTTGTCCATGTCCTTGCCGCCGCGGGGGCCCGTGCCGGTGAGAACGAGACGACGGACGAGGTCGGGGTGCTTCACCACGAGATCCTGAGCGATCATCCCGCCCATGGAGAACGAGAACAGGTCGATCTTGGCGTAACCCAGGCCCGTCGTGATGAAGCGGTACGCGTCGTCAGCGGCTTCTTCGAGCGTGTCGGAAACCCGGCCGCTGGACGCGCCGACGCCGAGCTGATCGAAGGTGATGACGCGGCGGGTCTTGGCGATCGCATCGATGAGGCGGGGGTCCCAGTTGTCGAGGGTCGCGGCGAGGTGGACGAAGAAGACGACCGGGATCTCCTCCTTGGGTCCCAGCTCGCGGTAGGCGAACGTGTCGCCGCCGACCCTGACGGTCTTCGCGGGGGCCTGAGCGTAGGAGGTGATGGTCGGTTCATTCATGAGCGGTGTGTCCTCTGGGTCGTGAGATGGATGCTGAGGGTGGAGGGGAGGCGGGTCACGCGCCGAGCAGGACGGACTTCCCACGGATGCCGCCGCGCTCCAGCGCCGCGAGAGCGTTCGGTGCCTCGTCGAAGGCGTGGGTGGCGCCGACGACGGGGCGGATCACACCGGCATCCACGAGCTCGGCGATCTCCCGCAAGCGCGTGCCGTCGGCGCGCATGAAGAGGAACTCGTAGCCGACGCCGAGCCTCTTCGCCCGTCCGCGAACGCGGCGACTGAGCGCGCTCATCGCGAGCCGAAGGAGGGGGTTCAGGCCGTTTTCGCGAGCGAAGGCGGGCGTCGGCGGGCCGGCAATACCCACGGCGATGCCACCGGGGCGCAGCACGCCCAGTGACTTCATGAGGTTTTCGCCCCCGAGGCTGTCGAGCACGAAGTCGTATCCCGACAGCTCTTCGGCGAAGTCCTGGCTCGCGTAGTCGATCACGACGTCCGCGCCCAGGGAGCGGACGAAGTCGGCGTTCCTCGCCGAGGCCGTCGTCGCCACCTGCGCGCCCAGGTGCTTCGCCAGCTGGATCGCGATCGTTCCGACACCGCCGGCGCCGCCGTGGATGAGCACCTTGTGCCCCGCCGTCACTCCGCCCTTCTCGACGAGGGCCTGCCACGCGGTGAGTGCGACCAGGGGGAGGGATGCCGCCTCGACGATGCTGATCGATGAGGGAACACTTGCCGCATCGGCCTGGTCCACGGCGATGCGTTCTGCGAAAGTGCCGATCCGGTGATCGCGCGGCCGCGCGAACACCACGTCGCCGGGCACGAACGAGCGGACCTGCGCGCCGACGCGGATCACTGTCCCGGCGACATCGTGGCCGAGCGTGAACGGGGGCCGATACGGGAGGATGAGTCGGAAATAGCCCGTGCGGATGCGCTCGTCGATGCCGTTGAGCCCGGCGGCGGCGATCGAGATGAGCACGTCGTCGGGGCCGACGCTGGGCTCGGGGACCTCCGCTTCGTGGAGGGGCTTGTCGTACCCGTCGATGATGAATGCGCGCATGTCGCGGTGTCCTGTTCTGGATGGGGGTGTCGGGGCGCCGAGTCAGGCGCGGAGGAAGGAATGGATGCGGCGCGTCACGGCGTCGCGGTGCTGCGAGACCACGCCGTGCCCGGCATCCGGGAATGTCCTGACGTCGAGAGCGGAGAACCCTTCGCGTAGCTGCTGCGCGTTCGCCGCCGGGACGAGGATGTCGTCGGCGCCGTGGAAGGTCAGCGCGGGCGTGGAGATGCGCGCGTCGACGGTGCGGGATTGCGCACCCCACCGCGCGACGGCGCGGAGTTGTGCGCGCAACACCGCGGGAGTGACGGCCGAGTCGCGGTCCGTGTGGCGCCGCTTGAGCCGGCGCTGGTAGTCGGAGGCCGCGCGGCGGCCCTGGTCGGATCCGGTGAAGAACAGCGCGGAGGTCGCGGGGCGTGCGGTGACGAGGCTGCGCGCGATGCCGCGGAGCATGACGCCCGTCATCCGGTTGAGCCCCTCGCCGCCCCGGGGGCCGGTGCCGGCCATGACGAGGTGGTCCACCAGCTCGGGCTCCCGCTCGACGATCACCTGGGCGACCATGCCTCCCATCGAGAGGCCGAAGAGGTCGATGCGGCCCAGACCGAGTCCGCGGACGGCATCGATCACGTCGTGCGCCATGCCTTCGACGCTGTCGCGCACCCTGCCGGTCGACCGTCCGACCCCGCGATAGCCGAGCGTCAGGACGCGCCGGTCCTGCGCCAGGGCGTCGATCACCTCGGGATCCCAGGCATCCAGGTTGCCGCCGAGATGCACCAGCGCGACGAGAGGACGTCCGGTGCCCGAACCGATCTCCCGGTACGCGAGGGCGGCGCCGTCGACGTGCACCGTCTTCGTGGGTGCGGCCACGAACGACGGGGTGTCGTGGTTGCTGGGCGATGCCGCGGTCATTCCCGATCCTGCCCTCCGTCGAATCCTTGTGCTCTGCTCGCAGTCGGCGAGTAGACTCAATAATGAGTGCACTCAGATAAATTGTCAAGGAGGCGACATGAGCCCGCATCCCGGAGGCGTCGGGCGTCGCGCGAGGACGATGGCCGACAAGCGGCGCCGCATCGTCGAGGCGGCACGGTCGCTGTTCGCTGAGCGCGGGGTCGGGGGCGTCACGACGAAGGAGATCTCGGACCGCGCGGACGTCGCGATCGGGACGCTGTTCCGCTATGCGGCGAGCAAGGCGGAGTTGCTGATCATGGTGCAGAACGAGAAGTTCGCCGCGGCCGTCGACGACGGCCTCGCGGAATCCGGGGTGTTGTCAGCCGGCGATGCCCCGGTCGAGGACGCCGTGATGGCTCTCGTGTCGCCCGTCATCGACTGCGTGCGCGAACACCCCGAGAACGGTCGCCTGTACCTGCACGAGGTGATCTTCGGCGACCCCGCGGAGGAGCACCGGAAGGCGGGCCTGGCTCAGGCATGGCGGTTGGAGGCGTCCATCGCCGAGCTGCTGCGCGCGCTCCCAGGTCTCGATCAGGATGCACCGACCACGCTCGCGCGGATCATCACGTCGATCCTCCACATCACGATGACGGCGACGCTGCACCTCGGGGATACCCCCGACGAGGTGAAAGCCACCGTCCGGTCGCAACTCACCGCGCTTCTCCGGATGCCGCCCCGGGCGGACGCCGACACCGCCCCGTGAACCCGGCGCTCGGGGGCGAGGCTCGATGCCCCACACCACCGTGGGCGGGCGTAGCGTCGAGGTCACACGACGAAGGGACTCGATCATGCACACCCGCACATTGGGACAGGGGCTGAAGGTCTCGGCCGTGGGGCTGGGCTGCATGGGCATGTCGCAGAGCTACGGCCCCAATCCCGGCACCCGTGACGACATGATCGAGGTCCTCCGCTCCGCGGTCGACCTCGGCGTCACCTTCTTCGACACGGCCGAGGTCTACGGCCCATACGTCAACGAGGAGCTCGTGGGTGAAGCCCTCGAACCGGTCCGCGACCAGGTCGTCATCGCGACGAAGTTCGGGTGGGACATCCGAGACGGCAAGAGCGTGGGTCTCGACAGCCGGCCCGACCGGATCCGCGCCGTCGCCGAGGCGTCGCTGCGGCGGCTGCGCACTGATGTGATCGACCTGTTCTACCAGCACCGGGTCGATCCCGACGTGCCGATCGACGACGTCGCAGGCACCGTGGGGGAGCTCGTCGCCGAGGGGAAGGTCCGTCACTTCGGCCTGTCCGAGGCCTCCGCCGCGACGATCCGCCGCGCCCATGCGGCCTTCCCCGTGACGGCGCTGCAGAGCGAGTACTCCCTGTGGACCCGCGACTCGGAGTCGGAGGTTCTGCCGACGCTCGCGGAACTCGGGATCGGTCTCGTGCCGTTCAGCCCTCTCGGCAAGGGATTCCTCACCGGAACGGTGGACCAGAGCACGTCGTTCGCGGACGGCGATGTGCGTGCCACGATTCCGCGGTTCACCGAAGAGAACCGCGAGGCCAACCGTGCCCTCGTCGATCACATCAGCGCGATCGCTGCATCGAGGGGTGCGACGTCGGGACAGGTCGCGCTCGCGTGGCTCCTGGCCCAGCATCCGTGGATCGTCCCCATCCCGGGGACCCGCCGCACGTCCCGCATCGAAGAGAACGCCGGGTCGACCGCGGTGGCGTTGTCGGCGGACGACCTCGCGGATCTCGACGGCCTCGCGCAGCGTGTCCGCGTGCAGGGCGACCGCTACAACGCGCAGCACATGGGGTACGTCGGGCGCTAGGCGGTCGCGATCGGGTCGCGACAGCCGCGCCTCCTCGTCGGTGCGCCGTTCGGAAGAGCATCGAGAACCTCCGAGACGTGCACGGAGTCACCAGGATCAGTGACGCATGTCACCGTGCGAGGTGACATGGCGACACTTCTCCCGCTCATCCCACGCCGCTGTGATGGACGGAGGATCCCGCGGGCCTCCCGCCCGCCCTTTGAGAGAAGCGCCATGAAAAAGCCCGTGAAGGCCACCCTCGTCACCCTCGGCATCATCGCCGCCATCCCCGTCCTGTTCCTCGCGACGACGTCGACGGTGAATGCCGTTGCAACCGCGTCGGAAGCCGACGCGATCGCGCCCTACGGGGAACTCGTCGACATCGGGGGCAAGCGCATCAATGTCGTGGACCGTGGCGACGGAGCGGAGACGATCGTCCTCCTCCCTGGCTTGGGTACGGCCGCGCCGGCACTCGACTTCGCGCCCCTGATCGACGCCCTCGAGGACGCCCACCGCGTCATTGCCATAGAGCCGCTGGGGACCGGGCGGAGCGACCAGGCGGACACTCCACGAACGGTGGACAACATCGCCCGTGAGGTCCACTCCGCCCTCCAGCGACTCGGGGTGGATCGGTATGTCCTCATGGGGCACTCCATCGCCGGCATCTACGCCATGCACTACAGCACCCTGTACCCCGAAGAGCTCGTCGCGTTCGTCGGAATCGACAGCAGCGTTCCCGGGCAACCGGGGTGGAACGAACCCATCCCCACCGATGGGCTGGTCGCTCTGCGCGATCTCGGCATCCTCAGGCTCCTGGCGGCGACCTCCGGTGACGCCTACGCCGGGATGCCGTATGACGAGCAGTCGAAAGAGCAGATGCGCCTGCTCGCCACGAAGAACTCGACCGCACCGACGATGCTCGACGAAATGGATCACTCGGTGGTGAATTTCTCGGCGGTCGACGGGCTCTCGTTCCCCCCGTCGCTCCCGGTCCTGCTTTTCGTCGCGAACGGTGATGCAGAGATCCCCGGCTGGCTCGCGCTTCACGAGCGGCAGGCATCCGTCAGCGAACACGGATCGGTCGTTCCGCTCGACGGCGAGCACTATCTCCACCACACGCGTTCGGTGGAGATCTCGACCTCCACCACTGCCTTTCTGAGCGGGTTGTCGACGCGCTGACGGCCACCGGCCGCCGTGCTCCCTCGCGCGGAACGAGTCGACTTACTGCGCCTACTTCACCCAGAACCCCACCGCGCACAGCAGCCGCGTTTCGTCGTCGGCGTCCGCGGGCGGCTCGATCGCCGGCGGGAATACGCCCCACTGCCGCCACTCGTCGGCGTGCGGGGTGACGTGCTCGTTCAGGCCGTCGATGAGCTCGGGGGAGAGGTGGAACGGGATGCCGAAGTGCTTCGCGATCGAGTACGCCTGGAACGCGCGGTAGGTGGAGAGGTGGGCGAAGCCCTCGCCCGCGGGGTAGTCGCCGTACGTGAACCGGAAGGTCTCGGCGAAGTCGCCCGCGCGCACGGCGGCGCCCGCCCGGTCGTTGAGCGCGTCGTACGAGGCGATCGGGTCGTCACCGAGCAGGTCGGCGTCGGCGTACTGGTCGCCGTCGGCGGCGGCGCGTCCGGCGATCACGTCGGGGATCCAGGCTTCGTCGTACGCGTGCCGCCCGATGATGCCGAGCAGCGTCGGCGATTCGAGCTGGCTCCACTCCTTCGGGACGGGCGCCGAGAGGTCGGCGGGATCGATCTTGTCGATGACCTCGCGAATGGCGGCATCGGCGTGGAGGAAGAGCTCGTCCGGTTTCATGGCGCCGACGGTACTCCCGGGCGCCGACATCGACCAGACCCGTGCGTATCGGACGACGAGTGTCAGGCGCCCCGAACACCGTTGCCGGATCGCTCGATCCCGTCGAGGAGGACCTCGATGGCGAAATCACGTCGTGCCGCATCGCCGGGTCCGGTGAGCAGGGCGGCGGAACGAGCAATGTGGGGGAACTGCCCGGGGTCGGCCTGCTCGTATGCTGCTCGCACGCGTCCACGATCCTCGCCGTCATCGCGGTTGCTGAGCTTGAGGGTGCGTTCCACGGCGGTCGACGCGGCGAACTGTGCGATGAGGTCGATCGCGAGCGCGGCGCGGTCGGCGGGGATGCCGCCCGCCTCCATCAGGGCCAGTTCGTGTTCCGCGAGGCGCAGCGCGCCGGGGAGGACGGGGATCGAGCCCAGAGCGACGGTGCCGAGGCCCGGATACTTCTCCAGCGCGTCGATGGTGTGGACGATGGTCGCCGCGAGAGCGGCTCGCCAGTCGCGTCGGTTGCCCGTGGCATCCACGAGGGCGACCTCTGCGTACGCGGCATCCAGGACGTGTTCGAGCAGGATGTCGCGGTTGCCGAAGTACGCGTAGAGCGAGGCGGGGCCGGTTTCGACCCGCGCGGCGACGTGTCGCAGGCTCACGGCGTCGACGCCGTTCTCGCGGATGAGAGCCATCGCCGCCTCGAGGATCGACTGCCGAGACAGCGGCGCCTTCGCGGGGCGAGCGCGACGTGAGACCGGCTCAGCGGGCGAAGACATGGACACACGTTATCACTTGACACGATCAACATTCGTGACGAACATTGTTCGCGAACACCGTTCGTAAAGGAGTGAACATGTCGATTCTTGTGGTGGGCGCCAGCGGTGCCGTCGGTAGCGCGGTCGTGGCGGGTCTGCTCGACCGTGGCGAGCGGGTGCGCGCGACCAGCCGCACCCCGCAGAAGCTGGACCTGCCGACACGGGTGGAGGTGTTCGCCGCCGATCTCGATGATCCAGCCTCGTTCACCGACGCTCTGACGGGTGTCGAGCGCGTGTTCCTCTATGCCGATCTCGCCGAGCCGGAGGCGCTGCTGGCGGTCTTCGCGGCGGCGGGCGTCCGGCACGTGGTGCTGCTGTCGTCGTCGTCCGTGACTCTGCCGGGGGCGGCGGAGGATTTCAACGGTTCTCGGTTTCTCCGTGTCGAGGAGGCCGTCGCCCGGTCGGGGCTCGCGTACACGTTCCTGCGCCCGGGCGGGTTCGCGAGCAACGCGGCCCGATGGAACTGGGGAGTGAAGGGCGAGAGCGCCGTTCCGCTGCCGTACCCCGACGCGGTGCAGGCGCCCATCCACGAGCAGGACATCGCCGATGTCGCCGTGGCCGCCCTCGCCACCGAAGCTCTGGTGGGTGCCGCGCCGGTGCTCACCGGACCGGAGCGCCTGACTCTTCGCGAGCAGGTGGCGCTGATCGGTGACGTCATCGGCCGGCCGGTGACGGTGATCCCGCAGACTGAGGCCGAGTCGTCGGCGATGCTGTCGCGGTTCGTGCCCGAGGTGTGGGTGCGGCAGATCATCAAGGACTGGCGCGAGGCCGTCGGCACGACTCCGCCCCTCTCCGACGAGTACACCCGCATCACGGGCCGCCCGTCGCGCACCTTCCGCGCGTGGGTCGTCGACCATGCCGACCTGTTCCGTTGAGGGGTGGGTCGGGATACTGGTCGGTGACCCGTGCTGAAGCCTGAGGAGGTGGTCCCCGTGAACGAATCGACGTGGGTGCTCCTTCGCGGAGTCACGGTCGGGCGATAGGCCGCCCGGGAGCACCACATCTCCGTGCTCCCGAAAGGCATGACCGTGCGCTTCACCTCTCACACCCTGCTCGACGGCGGCGTCCTCGAGCGCGAGTTCACGCTCGCCGGTTTCACCGGCATCCTGTGGATGCCACCCACCGCCACCCCGTCCTCGCAGGTGCCGCTCCTCCTCCTGAACCAGCCCGGCGGCTTCGACACACGACGGATGTACCCGCGGCTCGTCGCCCGCGCCGCGGCGGCCGCAAAGGAGGGCTTCGGGTCGGTGACGATCGAGCTGCCCGGCACCGGCGACCGCCCGCCCCTACCCGGCGCCGACGAGGCTCGCACCGACCTGCGCGCCGCGCTCGCCGCGGGCGAGAAGCCGGGCGCCGAGGTGATCGACCGGCTCATCCTCCCGCTCGTGGATGCCGCCGTGCCCGAGTGGCAGACCACACTGGATGCCGTCCTGGCGTTGCCCGAAATCGGCGACCGCGTCGGCTTCTCCGGCGGAGTCATCGCCGTCGGCGTCCGCCTGGCCGCGACCGACCCGCGCATCGCGGCAGCGGGGCTCTTCGCCGGAAGTTACGTGCCCCGCTCGACGATGGACGAGGCGCGGGGGATCGGCATCCCGATCCATGTCCTTCTGCAGTGGGACGACGAGGGCAACGACCGTCAGGCGGCGCTCGACCTGTTCGACGCGTTCGCCTCGACCGAGAAGACCCTCGTCGCCAACATGGGCGGGCACACGGGGGTTCCGGCGTTCGCGGGGGAGGATGCCGGGAGGTTCTTCGTGCGGCACCTACGGGTTTGAGTATGTGTGGGCCGTCGCGTCGCTGCCGAGGGTTACGCAGATGGCAATGGCTGGCCAAACTAGGCGGCACCCGGCGCGACGTGATGCGCCGGGTGCCGCGTGTTGGTGTGTGGTGATCTTTAACAGGCTGATGCCAGGGCGAACAGCACGCCGCCGCTAAAGGCGGTGCTGATGTGGGTGACGCCGGCGGGGGAGACTTTCGCCCAGGGGCCCTTGTTGATGGACTGGTAGAGGTAGCCGTCGCTTCCGAGGAAGTAGCAGTAGAGGGTGGGATCCTGCGCGCCGATGGTGACGTCGGTCGCTGTGACGCCGGCGGGGAGGGCGGGCAGGGCGGTGTTGCCCCAGCTGGCGCCGACGGTGGAGCCGGTGCTGTAGAGGACTCCGCCTTCGAAGGCGGTGCTGATGTGTGTGACTCCGGCGGGGGATGCTTTTGTCCAGGCGCCCTTGTTGACGGACTGGTAGAGGTAGCCGTCGCTTCCGAGGAAGTAGGCGTAGAGGGTCGGGCCTTGGGCGCCGATGGTGACGTCGGTTGCGGTGATGCCGGCGGGGAGGGCGGGGAATGCGGTGTTGCCCCAGCTGGCGCCGACGGTGGTGCCGGTGCTGTAGAGCACGCCGCCGTCGAAGGCGGTGCTGATGTGTGTGACTCCGGCGGGGGAGACTTTCGCCCAGGCGCCCTTGTTGACGGACTGGTAGAGGTAGCCATCGCTTCCGAGGAAGTAGGCGTAGAGGGTCGGGCCTTGGGCGCCGATGGTGACGTCGGTCGCGGTGACGCCAGCAGGGAGGGCGGGGAATGCGGTGTTGCCCCAGCTGGCGCCGACAGTGGTGCCGGTGCTGTAGAGCACGCCGCCGTCGAAGGCAGTGCTGATGTGCGTGACTCCGGCGGGGGAGACTTTCGCCCAGGCGCCCTTGTTGACGGACTGGTAAAGGTAGCCATCGCTTCCGAGGAAGTAGGCGTAGAGGGTGGGATCTTGGGCGCCGATGGTGACGTCGGTTGCGGTGATGCCGGCGGGGAGGGCGGGGAATGCGGTGTTGCCCCAGCTAGCCCCGACGAGCTTGCTCGAGGACGGTGCAGCGCTCGTGGAAGCGGATGCGCTAGTCGCTGATGCCGTGCTCGCGGACAGAACTCCGCTGCCGCCTTGCGACGGCACGTTGATGGACGGCAGATTCACGCGCCCGCTGCCGTCGCTGACCTGCGTGTTCGCGGTCGTTCCATCCGCGAACGTGTACCCGTCGCTCAGCGTCGTGGTGACTGAGCGGCCGGCGGTGGGGGTGCCGCCGACGGTCACCGTGAGGTACGCGCCGGTGATGGTGCTGCAGGCGGTGCCGGAGTAGCTGGCCTGGTTGAAGGCGAGAACGGTGGTGGTGGAGGCGGATGCCGCTGGGGCGACGGTGGCGACCGCGATGGCGGGGATGGTCCAGGCGGCGCCCTGCAGGATCGTGCGGCGATTCAGATCAGGGGGGGGTAAGGGCTGAGGTGTTGTCGGGTGTCTGAGACATGGCGGTGCCTTTCGGGTGAGGTCGTTGCTGAGATGACCGGTAACGGTCGATTCTCCGAATCACCCGATGAACGCCGGGCCGTGATCGCGAGTCCGGCCCTGGTGGTGAAGCTCACACCGGCCAGTCCGACGAACTCCCACGCGCCGCATCTACGCGGGATCTCGCTAGCAATCTCTCGCCCCCGGGCTGGCCGACGGTTATGCCTCAGCGGGCCACCATTCTCGAAGCACCCTCGAACTCACCCCCTTCGGCTGTCAACTTCGCCATGCGCGACATGTGATCGCGCCGAGCATTGCGGTCGCGTGCGTTGTCGCGACGTGGCGTCGAGATGGGGGATGCCGGTGGGGTAGGCGCTCAGCGTTGACGTGGGCTCTCGAACCGGGGCGACTGGCGGCTTCATCAGCGATGGTCATCGCAATCGTCGCTGGCTAAGCGGTCGTGCGTGTGCCAAGAGCTGGATGCGCGATGTGCCGGGCACGGTCCATCGCTAGGGTTCGAGGATGATGCCAGGGTTCTCGCCGTACACGGACGACGGGTTTGACGTGTGGCGGAATCGGCTGGCCTCCCTGCCACCAACTGGACTGCGTGTTCGCAGGGCTAAGCAGACGGACCGGGACGCGCAGATCATGCGGTGGATACAGGCAGAGTGCGAGGAGCTGTTCATTCAGTCGGTCACGGAGAATGCCCGGCAGATCGCGAAGCGCCTCGTGTTCCTGGCAGAAGTAGATGACTGCCCTGTCGGGCTGTGCGTCGCCTCGGTAGGGCGTTACAACTCGGAGCACCTGTTCATTCAGCGCGTCGGCGTCGTCCCGCCGGCCCGTCGTCGAGGAGCCGGAATCGCCTTGCTATCGGCAGCCGCCGACGAAGTGCCTGGCATGAACATCGCCGGCGCCACCGCCGCGGGGGACGAGCCAACACACGCGCTCAATCGGAAACTTGCATCGCATCTCGGCGGCGACGTCCGCAACCTCCGTCGGGGGGCATTCGCGCCTACCGACCTCGGAATTGTGCGTGGGGAACCTCACATTCCATGGGTGATCGACCGACCTGCGGGAGGAGCCGTCGGCGGGTCTGCTCGCTGACACGGTGGCAGCAGCCGCGGACCGGATGCTCTGGTGGCTCTAATTGTCGACTGGCACACGCGTGAGTTGCACCGCGACTGGGCGGACGAGGCGGCCTCGGCTGTCGCGTCGCAGGGCAATATCTGGGCGATCGCGCGCTGGCCGAGCTTGTGGGTGAGTTGTCGATGAACAGTCGGGAGTTCGCGCGCCTGTGGGCCAAGCACGACGTGCGGTTGTGTTCGACCGGAACGAAGCGGTTGCACCACCCGAAGGTGGGCGACCTCGACCTGAATTACGAGGTGCTGCACCTTCCCGACAGCCAGCGCACGCCGACCGCCCATCGTGACCACAACTAGTACCCTCCGGCGGACCGTCAAGACTTGCCGGCTGTCGCCGCCTACTCCGCGTCAGCCTGCTCCACCAGTGCGGTGCACGCTGCGATCACGAACTCGGGCACAGCGTCGAACTCGCGAGGGTTGAGTTGCATGACGTACTCGTTCTCGATGTGGAAGGTCTCATTGACGAACTTGGTGAATACCTCGTCACCCTTCATTTTCTCGGGGTCGAGTGCAAGCATGATGCGGAACAGTTGGACCTTCTCATAGCCGACGGGAGTCGCATCGAATCGGCTGCGTAGCGCTCCGGCCCCCTTGATCTCGGCGAGCGCAGAGCTGTAGTCGAAGTCGCTGATGTGCTTGCGCACCTCGCTCGCGGCGCTGGTGACTTCATCTGCCGTAAGCGGTTCAAACTCTTCGAGGCTTAACATTCGACTTGGAGTCTCGCGAACATGGAGAAGACTCGACAGAAGCTCATACGCAACGTCCTTCGATCCGTGCACCTCGAAAAGCCGACGCAAGTAGATGCACTTGATGATCGTGTCCGCAGCGGAGCTGATGTTAGCCTCGCACACTGCACTGAAGGTGGAAATGTCAGTGGCTGCGACCGGCTTCTCGGTCACGACCCCCTCCCGTCCACTGAGGAAGTGGACCGCAGGCTTCACGGCCTTGAACTTCTTCGCTGTGCCGGTGCGCACCATGTCGATAGCGGGCTCTATATCGTGAGTGAGAAGCAAGGTCGTCGTGCCCTTCAGACTGTTGTCTCCGCGGAATAGCTGGTGAAGGATCGCAAACTTCTTTGTCTTGTCGAAGCTCGACACCGGATCGTCCAGAACAACGAGGTCGGGCTTCCTGTGCTGAACGTCATGCATGAAAAGAACCAATGCGAAAGCATTTTTCTCGCCGTAGCTCAGATGTTCGTGCGCGGCCTTGATGTGACCGGAGAAGTCCACGTGCTCCAACAACATTCGATAGCTACCCTCGCTCGGCTCGATACGTACCGCGTACCGATAGCCGGCCGATGTCAGGAATGAGTTGATGGCGTTCTGATTGTCGCGGATCAGCTTCTTGACCCGCGATTTCTGCTTTCCGATTTGCGCATTGATGTCGTTGATCTCGCTGATGGCATCTGCCAGCTTGCCGTTGATAAGAGCGACTACTGATCGAGTGGCCTCCGAATCGAGGACCGAAAGGTATGTGAGATCGATCTTCAGATCGCTCAGAATTGGTGCTACGTCTGTTTCGTCCTTGAGTGAATGGAAAGAAAGACTCCTGGCTGCAGCCAGCTTGGTCAGCAGGGTAACTACGGCACTCCTGAGTGAAACCACGAAGGACTCTTGTTCTGGAGTCAGGCCCGAGATGGACTTTGTGAGTTCTGTGAGCTTCTGAAGATCTTCGGGTGCGATGTACCGACCTACACGGTCGATGACGGCACGCAGGCTGCTTAGGTTACGGACCGACGCGGAGTCGAACTCCTCCGAAAGCTTGGCCGCTACAGCCTTGTCAACGTTGGAGGTTGAGCAGAAAGGGCAGTTATCGGATAGGTCTAAGTACGCCTTGCCTGTAGCTTGCCACTTGATCCACGTCGCGGGGTCGTCGCTCTCGATGAAACTCTTGAATCCTTGTAGTGGCTCAGGGATCTGCGCCATCTTCCCGCCGACGCCGATGCCTTTGAAGGCCTTGCTCGTCTTTGCCAGTGTGCCGCCCTTCGTGACGTTGAAGGCGTCGCGAAGCTCTTCGAAACCTGCCAGAGCCGCGTCGAATTCGGGTTCGTCCGTAAAGGTCTGCTTCAGAGAGTCGAATCGGGCCGCGATCTCCTCTACGCCGGTGCGGTACTCCTCGGTGTTGATGAAGATCTCGAAGCTGTTCTCCAACACCTCGTCGGGACGGAACACGAACGTCGACACGTAGTCGTCGTTGAACGTCATCACCTTCGTGATCTCATCAGCGCCCTGCACGGAGGGGCGGGGTGCAACCCTGTCTCGGTGTTTGAACGGCGTCAGCTTCTCGGCGAGCTGGTCGTCTCCCGCCGCCCTGAGCGTAAGAGCGCGGGCGATAGTGCTTTTGCCTATGCCGTTCGGCCCGTACTTGATGTTGAGCGCACCACGACGCAGAGCTATAGCCGCTTCATCGATGCTGTTGCAGTCACGAATCGTGATGCTGTAGTCGCTCGCGTGGTCCTGAGGAACGGTCTTGCTTTCTGTTAGCGTCATTGCTCAGCCTTACTGCGTCGCGGTCGGGCTACTTGTTGCCCTTGGAGTTGTTGTCGAACGAGCAAAGCATCTGGAGGTTTTCGGGCACCGTCTTCCCGCCCTTGCTCCACGGCACAATGTGATCGCCCGCCATCTCTTCGTAAGTGAAGGTCTTCTGGCAGACCGAGCACACACCCTTCTGCTTCTCGAACTGAGCACGTTTCTGGTTCTCGGAGAAGGTGCGGAGCGCCAGGAATTTCTCATCTTGAGTGAGGAGGTACGCGTAGATGCCAGGCTTCTTCTGGACCTCGTCGTCCGTCATGAGCTTGCCGATCTCCTGCTCCAGCTCAATGGAGTTCAGGGGTGCATCCTTGAACTGGTTGTAGAGCGTGCCCCACTTCACGCTCTTCATGGTGCTGCGATAGTTCGGGAAGACTGCCTTCACCCAGGCGATAACGCCCTGGAAGTACTGCCAAAGGGGAGCCGCGTTGGCGTCCTCCTGATGGAGGCCCATGTAGCCCTCCACGTCACCGTCGTTGATCCACTTGATGACTTTCTCCAGGTACTCCTGACGGATCGGGGAGCCGGTCACGTAATCGGAACCAAGCTGATATGCAGGGCAGCCGGTCTTGCTGAAGTAACGTTTGGCATCGGAGACCCATGGCCCCGAGTAGATCGCGTTGAGCAGCTCCTGGTCGGTGAGCTTCTCCCCCGCAGTATTGATGACCCTGAACCAGTCAAGCTTCTCGCTTGGGGTGCCTTCGCACAGGTACACGGTGACCTTGTAGTTGCGGAGACGATCTTTCTCGTCGGGCTGAAGATTGTGAAAGTATCGCTGTTCCGGTTTACCGAACAGCGGCAGAGCGAATTCGCTGTCCATGTATTGGCAAAGCGAGATGGTGCGCTGCTGCCCATCGATTACCTCGAAGTCATCTTCGCCGTTGACAGCCCAATACATCACGTTCAGCGGGAAGTCCTTCGCGGCCGTCTCGATCACCGCTTGACGCTGTTTGCCCGTGTAGACGAACTCCCGCTGGTATGGGGGCCTGATGTCGAGCTTACCTCCGTAGGCTCTCGCACCTAGCTCGGAACTGTCCTCGAAGCCATCCGTGAGGTCAGCGACCGTCAGCTGAAGGGGAGTGATCTTCACGGCTATTTCCTTCGGACGAGAAGTCGAGCGAACGTTGACTTGAGTTTGCCATTGATGAGCAGTGCGCCTCGACGGTTAAGGTCTCCAGCGTTAGGTACGTCGGCCCGCGAGTACTCCTTCGTCTTGAGTCCGGAGTTATTATCGCGGTCAGTGATGCCCAAAATCTCGAACTGATCGGGGTTGTAACTGTCCATGAACGTGATTGGGACGCCCATGGCCCCCTCCCAATCCGCAGGGATGTCTTTCAGGCGACTCACTTCGATGGCGTCGTAGTTGTCGTAGTGCGGGTGGAGATCAGGATCGTAAGGCCTCCACAAAATCAGCTCTTCGTGCCTCTTCGCGATATCGAGGTTCGTGAACCAGCTAACGTTCCGAAACTTCACGAGCCCCGTCTGTTCGTCGTAGACGCCCTTCGCGTACTCCTCGCCGGAGTGTGCGGTCGCGAAGTACGCGTTACCTGCCTGAAAGCCGTTGCCCAACCAGATCCGGTTCTCCTTGAAGAGCGGGAACAGCTCCTTGTACGTGACAGCGTTGGTGGGGCCAATGATGACGAACTTCTTGTCGTGCTCCATGAGCTGCGCCACGTATTCTCGAAAGAGCGAGAATGGAGGATTGGTTACCACTACGTCAGCCTGTTTGAGGAGGGCGATGCTCTCTTCGCTGCGGAAGTCGCCGTCGCCCTCGAAGTGGTTGACACCAACTTCATCAAGATCGGGGACCCCACTGCCGTTCTTGTCCCCTTCGTACTCCAGCCAGATCGCCTGCTCGCTGTCCTCGGAGCTGAAGTTGTCGATCTCCTCGCTCTTGTAGCATGCCGCGATCAGCTTCTTCAGCCCTAGGGCTTCGAAGTTGTAACTGAAGTAGTGGAAGAAGTTACTCACGCGCGGATCGTCGCAATTGAGGTACACCGTCTTGCCCTTGAAGTGCTGACGGTAGTGCTTCAGCTCGCGCTCGATGTCACTTAGTTGCGTGTAGAACTCGTCTGCCTTCGCCGCCCGCGCGGCCACCAGATTGCTGTTCTTCGCCATACTTTGACACTAGCGGCGACCTCCGACGTCACCTGCCGCGACGCGACACCGGATGACCCACTGGACACGAGGGGTGGCGGTCTGGTCACACGATCGTTCGAGGTCGTGTCAGAACACCACCACGGAGGCGCGGCGCGCAGATAGAAGCACAGCGATGTCCGGTAAGCGGGGGAGCGCGTGTCGCTCTTCTGCGGCTACTTGTTCGTGACCTGTCCTTCAATAGTGGCCATGACCATCGCGTGGGCGAGTGTCGCCGACCTCGCGACCTTCCGCCACGCCACGGAGGAGGCGGCGCATGATCTTGCCGCCGCTGGTCTTCGGCAATCAGCGACCGTCTCGAATCGCATCGACGGGCTCAGGCGCGCCCCTCGAGGCTGTGGGCATCTTCGCGTGGAGCACCACCCGCCTCGCCCGCAGCTCCGCGATGACGGCGGTGCGAGTAACAGAGGCCCGGCAACATACGCTCACCCCGTGGACCTCTTTGATGCAGTTCAGCAGCCGCGCTGCGAGCATTGCGGCACAGTGATGCACGAGGCTCGCGACGGGTACGCATGCCGATGGTGCGGCGGCTCGGCCCAGCACGCTACCAATGCTCACGACGCGCCCCCTTTCTTTGTCGGGCCATCATTGCCTGGGTGTTGACCTTGCAGGCTGTAGGTGTCGCACACCGTCTGCCCGTCAGGGATTCCCACGGCTGCGTGGCGCCCCGTATTGGTCCTGATAGCTGGGGCCCTCAAGCTCGCGTCATTCGCAAGCAGAGTGCGTTTGGCCGCTGACCCCCCGCGGCCTCGGCAGATAAATGCCGGGGCTATTCGTCGCGCAAGCACCTCGGTAGCCTGACCCCACCCACCCGGGTCGAAGGAGACCGCCATGCGCCAACCCCTCCGCTATGGCATCAACGTTTCCCTCGACGGGTGCGTCCACCACGAGGCGGGCATGCTGCCGGACGCGGAGTCGATGGCGTTCTGGACCGACGAGCTGCGCCGCTCCGACACGCTCCTTTACGGGCGCGGCACGTACGAGCTGATGCAGGGCGCGTGGCGGCGACCCGCGTCAGGACAGTGGCCGGACTGGATGGACGCCAGTGAGGTCGCGTTCGCGGAGGTGATGGATCCGATGCGGAAGGTCGTTGCATCCGCTTCTCTCGACACAGTGGACTGGAACGCCGAACTCCTCCGCTGCGATCTCGTCGACGCGGTGCGGCGGCTCAAGGAGCAGCCGGGGCGGGGGATCTCGCTCGGTGGGGTGCGGGTGCCGGCGGTGCTCGCCGCGGCGGGGCTCATCGACGAGTACGTGTTCGTCGTGCATCCGGTGATCGCGGGTCGCGGGCCGCGGCTGCTCGACGGCGTAGAGCTGACGCTCGAGCTGATCGAGCGGCGGGAGTTCGGTTCGGGCGTCACGGTGCAGCGATACCGGCCGGCGGCATAGCAAGGGCCCCGCGCGGAGTGGTCGCGCGCCCTGGCATCCCGTTTCGCTCGTGAGCCAATCCGCGCGGCCACCGAAACACTCCACGTCACGGCGAACCGGCCGGTCAGCATCCCAAACCCGGCGCTCCACGTCGACGCCGCGAAGAGCTCGGCGCCGCGGAACTGAGCGGGAGCGATAGCGACGCCTGCCGGCAGTTCGGGCGCCCTGCGCTTCATCATCATTACTCGGTCAGCGGCGACCCACGCCTTAATACGCCACCCAGCCGTCGCGGATACTCGCACGTGCGGCGCCTCTGAATCGTCCGTGCAAGTCGTATGCCTGCTCCTCCGTCAGCGATGAAATGTAATCCGCCGCTGCCCTTTGATTTGCGGCATAACCAGACTCCTCTTTATGCGCGAGATCTAGAAGGTCGCGGAATCGCGTGGGCAGACGCTGCTTTCGCTTCTCTGACTCGGTCCACTCGCTCAGATCATGAAAAAGATCTTGGATGACACGCACCTGCCCTCTTTGTAGAGATGCAAGGGAAGGGTCGTTTATCACGAACTGCCACGTGAACTGTTTCAGAAAGTGGACTTCGCGCCGAAACGTCGAGGAGACCGCAAGTGCCCCATCGTCACCCAATCCGGTTCCTGACACGTACCGCTCGATGAGTTCAGAGCCGAGCCTGTTCACGTTCTTTCGGGCATCGACCGTACCGTCGTACCGATCGAGTCCAGGGGGAAGCAGATCCAGCGTGGAGTCGAAGTCCTGTGCAGCGTCTGTGAACGACCAATCGCCATCCTGCCACTCGGCAAGCGCTTGCTCAATGAACTCTGCCTTGCGGGCGGTATCACGACGTAGCACTTCGATGTCGATCAGGCCCGCGCGGTAGAAGTCCTCGAGATCATGGACCGCGTAGCTGATGTCATCCGCCCAGTCCATGATGGCGGCCTCGATGCTCTGCTCCGTGCCTGGGTCACCTTCCATCGCCCTCTCGAACTGGTCGCGCTCAGTCTTGTAGGCGCCCCATTTCTTCTTCGGATCTGCCTTCTCATGATTGCTCATCCACGGGTACTTCAAAATTGCTCGGAGAGTTCGTGGGGAAAGCTCCAAGCCGCGAGTATTTCGCCGCTGGCTGAGCTTCGTCACGATGCGAAAGCTTTGAGCGTTGCCCTCGAAGCCATCGGTCGCACCACACAAATCCTGCAACGCCTTCTCCGCGATATGCCCAAATGGCGGATGTCCCAGGTCGTGCGCCAGTCCAGCCGCCTCCGCAACATCAACATCGACCGTGCTGCCTGGCAAACCACTGCGGGCTTCCGCCATGTCGGGGCGGAAGTTGAGGTACTGAGCGATCCGCCGGCTTAGCTGTGCCACCTTTTGCGTGTGCGTGAGGCGGTTATGGAAGAGTTGCCGCTCGCCGACAGCCACAACCTGTGTTACGCCGGTTAGGCGGCGGTAAGCCGAGGAGTAAAGAATGCGATCGCAATCGTGTGCCCCGGCTGACCGATAGTCATCTGCAGGATTCACGTTCGCGTGCGTCGCAGGCGCCGCGTCACGGTGAACTGGAGCTTGCGCTCGTCGAGCAGCTTCCAGATCGCTTCCCGAGTCAGCTCGGACTGCGTTGGCTCTGCACTGAGGAGATCGGCCAGGGGAACTTCCCGCTCGCCTACGGTCTCCAACACTTTCCGGCTGAGCTCTGCGACAGCTTCGTCAATCCGCTGCCGCTCGCGCCGGCCATGTTCGGTGATTAGGCTCAATCTAGGCTCCTCTTGTTGGTCGCCAGCATCCCAGCGCCTAGTGACTGCCTATCATACGGCTCCGACCTTCAAGACAGCGGAGCGCATCGAGAGACGTAACCCCGAGTCAGCTGCTCAAGAGTCGCCCACTGAGAACGTCCCGTGACGGACACCCAGGACCAGCGTGTCCCAATCCGAGTACGCTGGGCGTGCGAGCCTGACCTGTCGCGCCGCCGATGTCGGCGCCTCCCGACAGGAAACAACGACGCGCTGAAGGGGTGAACGCATGGTCCACTTCCTGTTCGACACCAGTGGACACGCCATCGCGTTCCGCCGGAGTGCTGATGACAAGTTCTTGTGGGATAAGTCCGGCCGATGGATCGGCTGGTTCCCGTGGGGTGATGCCGACGCTGTCGATAAGGAGGGTCGCTACCTGGGAACGGTGATCGGGAATCGGCTGCTGAAGCGCGACTCACAACCGTATAGGGGCTACCCGGGCTACCCGGGCTACCCGGGCTACGCCGGTTACCCGGGCTACGCCGGATACGCAGGATACAGCGGGTACCGGGCCGGTTACAGCGATGTACCGAAGGGCCGCCTCGAAGGTTGAAGACTCTGTGTCCTTCTGCATCGGCAGGACGTTCTCCTTCGTGAAGTCGGCTGCTGAGCGCGGTCGACGCACGAGTGCGCCGGTGTCGGCGTCGAACGTGGCTGACGGGCACGCGGGGGATCGCTAGGTGGGGGTCGAGCTGGGTGGTGGGGTGCGTTCCGCTCGATGTCGAGCTGGAGGGTTCGGTTCCCAACGCCGATGAGCTTGGCGGCATCCTGCAACGTCAGCGCAAGTGAGTTCGCGGACTTGGCTTTCTCTGTCTCTCTTCATCGGCAATGCGTGACGTCTTTGGCACACGCCGTGCGCCGACATCAAGTGCTCGCGAGACGTGTAGTGCCGGTATTGATCAGCCTGCTCGCGGGGTCGGGCATCCAGTAGGCAGGCGACCACGGGTCACTCCGTGACGACCGAAACACTCCACGTCACGCCGAACCGGTCGGTCAGCATGCCGAACCCGGCGCTCCAGGCCGACGCCGCGAGAGGCTCGACGATCGTGGCATCCACCGCCAGGGCATCCCAGTGGCCTCGCAGCTCGTCGAGCGTGGGCGAACTGATCGAGACGAACAGCGCCTGGTCGGTGATCGTCGCGTGGTTCTCGCGGCGGGTGGAGCCGCCGCCGGCGATGCCGCCCTCGGTCTGGCCGGGGATGTCGTACCCCATGAGGCGGAACCCGTTCTCGGCGGCGACGAGGCCGAACACGACCTTGTCGGCACCGGGGATCTCGGCCGGCATCCCGAAATCGGCGTACGTGTTGATGACGGAGTGCCCGCCGAAGACGGACTGGTAGAACTCCAGCGCCGCACGCGCGTCGCCGCGGAAGTTCAGGTGAGGGGTGGTCTGCACGGACATGTCTGCTCCTTGGGTCTCGGGCCGGATCGCCTCGTGCCACGACCATCGCAGCCATGTAGGGCGGTTTCTGTCCTAGACCGGAAATACCCTGGATGCCATGACCACGACATCGCGACTGCTCACCCTGCTGTCGCTGTTGCAGACGCGACGCGACTGGCCGGGGTCGGTGCTCGCCTCGCGGCTCGGCATCACCGACCGCACGGTGCGCCGCGACATCGATCGCCTCCGCGAGATGGGCTATCGCATCGAGGCCACGATGGGTCCGGACGGCGGGTACCGTCTCGACTCCGGCGCCGAGCTGCCCCCGCTGCTCTTCGACGACGACCAGGCGCTCGCCGTGGCGGTCGCGCTGCGCACCGCCCCGGCGCTCGGCGCGGGCATCGGTGAGGCGGCGATCCGCGCGCTCGCGACGATGCGCCAGGTCATGCCCTCACGCCTGCGGCACCGCCTCGACACCCTCGAGGTCACGACGGTCGCGCGGCCGGGGGAGGTGGCATCCATCGGTATCTCTCTCGACGTGCTCGTGACGCTCGCGCAGGCGATCCGAGACCGGGTGACGCTGCGATTCGATTACGGCGACGCGCTGCGGCGGGCGGAGCCGCACCACCTCGCCGTCTCGGATGGCCGGTGGTACCTCGTCGCGTGGGATCTCGACCGCGACGACTGGCGGATCTACCGGGTCGATCGCCTCCAGCCGCGCATCCCGCACGGCGCCCCCTTCACTCCGCGCACGGTGCCCGGCGGAGACGTCGACGCATTCGTCTCGGCCCGGTTCAAGGGAGCGGATGCCAACGCCTGGCCGTGCCGCGGAACGGTTCTGCTGCACCTCCCGGCGCGCGACGTGCTGCCCTACGCCGGTGACGGGACGGTCACCGCGGTCGACCAACACACGTGCACGCTCGAGATGGGCTCGTGGTCGTGGGGAGCGCTCGCCGCGTCGTTCGGGCGGTTCGACGCCGAGATGGAGGTCGTGGGGCCGCCGGAGCTGGCGGAGGCGTTCGGGGTGTTGGCGGAGCGGTATTCGCGGGCGACCTCTGCCCGGTGACGCAGCGGTAGCGGCCCGGTCACACTCCCGGGATCAGCACGTCGATGAGGTACTCCCGCAGCCGGGGAACGTCGACGGTCAGCGTCCGCCAGACGCGGTGCGGGTCGAGGTCGTCGTACTGGTGCGCGGCGAAGTTCCGCATGTCGATGATCTGTCGCCAGGGCTGATCGGCGAACCGTTCGCGCACGTCGGTCGGAATCTTCGCCACCCCCTCACCGATGCGAATCAGCCCCATCTCCGCCGCCCACTGCGCCTGGACGTCCGCGAGGAAGGAATCCTTGCCGCCGGCCACGATCCGCGCGATCACATCGCACACTGAGATAACCCGGTTCCCGGCATCCCTCGCCTTCTGCGCCGCCGGGTTCACACCGGCACCGCCTCGCGCAGGATGCGGTCGCGAAGATCCCCTCGAAGGGTGTCAGATGCCACGATGTCGACTTCCGCGTGCAGGAGGTCTGCAAGTGCGAGGCGCAGACCGATCTCGTCGAGCAGGCCGGCCTCCGGCGTGAAGTCGACCAGGAGATCGATGTCGGAGGATTCGGTGGCCTCGTCGCGGGCCACGGACCCGAAGACGCGCGGGTCGGAGCCGTGATACTCCACGACGATTCGGTGGATCTCGTCGCGGTGGCGGATCAGCCGGTCGCGGAGGTTGCCCGCGAGCGCTCGGCGAAGACGCTCAAGAACCTCGGGGCTCGGCTGGCGTCGGCCGTTCTCGTACGCCGAGATGTTCGGCTGCGGCACCTGCGCGGCGCGGGCGAGCTCGGCCTGGCTCAGGCCGGCCGCTCGTCGCTCCGCACGGATGTCCATATCGACAGGGTATCGCGGGGGTTATCGACGGCGATATAGCAGTGATGTCCGTGACAGGGTATGAGCCCGCGAGGAGGGGGCGCTATGGGGAAGCTCTTGAAGGTCGGCGTCTGGTTCCTGGCGCCGATTCTCGCCACGGCCTGGGTCGCCGTGCTCTCCGGCGCGATCTCGGTGATGGGCACGCTGCGCGGTACGGGGCACTTGGTCAACGCCGCGAGCATCACGACGCTGTCGAGCGCGTTCGCGGTGCTTGTCCTGGCCATCGGGGCGGCCGTGATGGATGCGACGGGGGCGCGGCGGCTCGCGACGGCAACGAGAGTCGGTGCATTCGTCGTGACGGCGGTGGCTCTCGTGGCCGCCGCGGTGCTCATGCACATCGTGCTGAGTGCCTGAGCGCTGAGGTGAGCGGGGCCCCGCGCAGATGGCATCCACCATCCGTGCGAGGCCCCGCTCGACGTCTCAGCCCTGGAGGAACGGGTAGTCCGTGTATCCGCGCTCGTCGGGGCCGTAGACCGACGCCTGGTCGACCTCGTTCTCGTCGGCGCCGCGCTCCCAGCGCGTGACGAGGTCGGGGTTGGCGATGGCGGGGCGCCCCACCGCCACCAGGTCGGCGATGCCGTCCTCGACGGCCGACACGGCCTCGTCACGCGTGGTGACGCGCGAGAAGCCGGTGTTGACGATGAACGTGCCGCCGAAGGCGCGGCGCAGGTCCTGGATCAGGTCGCTCGCGGGGTCGGCATGCAGGACGCTGAGGTACGCGAGGCCGAGGGGTGCGAGGCCGGCGATGAGCGCCTCGTAGGTGGCGCGGGTCTCGGCGTCGTCCTTCTCCCAGACGTCCTGGATGTTGTGCGCGGGAGAGATCCGGATGCCGACACGACCGGCGCCGATCTCGGCCACCACGGCCTCGGCGACCTCGACGACGAAACGGGCACGGGCCTCGGGCGAACCGCCGTAGCCGTCGGTGCGCTGGTTCGACGCGGGGGAGAGGAACTCGTGCAGCAGGTAGCCGTTGGCCGAATGCAGCTCGACGCCGTCGAAGCCGGCATCCACGGCGCGACGGGCGGCGGCGACGAACTCGTCACGGACGGTCGCGAGCTCGTCGGTCTCGAGCGCGTGCGGCACCGGGTAGGCGACCTTCGTGCCGTCGGCGAGGCGGGTCTCGCCCTCGATCGCGATCGCCGAGGGGGCGACGATCCGGTCGGTGCCGGTGATGTCGGTGTGCGAGACGCGGCCGCCGTTCATGAGCTGCATGAACAGCACTCCGCCGTCGGCGTGCACGGCATCCGCCACCTTCGCCCAGCCGGCCGCCTGCGCGTCGGTGACGATACCCGGCTGACCGGGGTACGCCCGCGACTCGGCGCTCGGGAACACGCCCTCGGTCACGAGCAGACCGATGCCCGCGCGCTGCGCGTAGTAGGTCGCGATGAGGTGTCCGGGAACGCCGTCGGCGTCCGCGCGCAAGCGGGTCATCGGGGCGAGCGAAACGCGGTTGCGGACGTCGACGTCGCCGACGGTGGTGGGGCTGAACAGGCTCACGGGTGTCCTTTCGTGGGGGAACAGGGCCGGGTGATCCCAACCCGCGGCGTGCGGCGGGTATTCCTCATCGGCATCGGGACGAGCGGAGGAGAAACGGTGAGCGGAGGACGGATGCCGCGCGGCCCTTCCTCCGCTCGGTGAATCTCCTCCGCTCGTCCGCTGCCGTCGCTCGCATCCCCGGCGGTCGTACGATGGTGCCTCCGAGCCCCACCGGAGGACCCCGCGATGACCGAGAACCCCCTCGCCCACCGGCTCGACTACACGCTCGCCGAACTCGCCGACGGCGCGCTCGCCGCGTCGCCGATCGACCTGTTCCAGCGGTGGCTCGCCGATGCCGCCGACCTTCCCGAACCGAACGCGATGGTCGTCTCGACCGTGGATGCCACCGGCGCGCCGACCTCGCGCACCGTGCTTCTGCGCGGCATCGATGACGACGGGGCGCTCTGGTTCTTCACCAACCGACAGTCGCGGAAGGGGCGCGCGCTGGCGGAGAATCCGGCGGTGTCGGTGCTCTTCCCCTGGTACGCGCTGCAGCGACAGGTCATCGTGCTCGGCACAGCGATCCCGCTGCCGCCCGAGCGCGACGACGCGTACTTCGCGTCGCGTCCGCGCGGGTCGCAGCTGTCGGCCTGGGCGAGCCACCAGTCGGAGACCGTGGCATCCCGCGCCGCCCTCGAGGAGCAGATGGCGGCGGTCGAAGCGCGGTTCGTCGACGGGGCCCCCGTGCCGCGTCCGCCGCACTGGGGCGGCTACCGCATCGAACCGCGCGAGATCGAGTTCTGGCAGGGTCGCCCGTCGCGGCTGCACGACCGGATCGTGTTCACGCGCGACGGCGACGCGTGGGCGGGAGTGCGGCGGCAGCCCTGATTCCCCGGCGGATGCTTGCCTCCGCGGCATCCATCGCGCAGAGTGGGGGAGGATCCGCTCTCTCGTCCCCCCTCGGGAGCAGCCATGACCCCCGTCATCATCCTCGCCCTCGTCGGCGGCGCGTCGCTCGCCGTCACCGCCACCGCTCTGTGGCGCACGCCCGCGACGCGCGACGCGTTGCGGCGGGCTTTCGGCCGCGCCGACTGAACCGAGCCGGACCTACTCCCGCACGCCTCCGCGCGCGGTCAGCGCCGGGATCAGCACCGGAGTGCCGTCGCGGTACGCGCGGTAGTCGGCTCGGTCGCCCCACTTCTCGTCGGCGCGCTTCTCGAGCAGCGGGATGCCGCTGACCCGCGTGAGCAGCAGGATCACGAACAGCGGCGACAGCACCGCCACCCACTGCCAGCCCTGCAGCACCGGCGCGGCCACGACGAACACGCCGACCCACACGAGGATCTCGCCGAAGTAGTTGGGATGCCGCGAGCGCGACCACAGGCCCGTGCGGATGAACTCGCCCCTGTTCGCCGGGTCGGCGCGGAACGCCTGCTTCTGCAGGTCGGCGACGACCTCGACCACCAAGCCGACGATCCACACGACGATGCCGACGATCGCGAACACGTCGAGGGGCGCCCGGTGATCGGCATCCGCGCTCATCGCGATCCACGCGGCCGACGCGGTCAGCGAGACCCACAGGCCCTGGATCGCCCACACCTGCAGGAACCGCAGCGGCTTCGTCTTGATCTCGTCGAAGCGGCCGTCCGATCCGGCGCGGTGCACCCGGGCGAACAGGAACGACCCCAGACGTGCGGCCCACACGACCACCATCGCCGCGAGGATCCAGCCGCGCACATCCTGGCCGGGCGCGAGCAGGGCCACCGCCACCGACACCGCGATGAACGTGAGGCTGCCGGTGAGGTCGAAGAAGCGCTCGGTGCGACGCAGGGCCGAGGGGATGAACACCAGGAACTGGATCAGGAACGCCGCCGCGACCGCGAGGGCGAACACCGGGATGCCGGCGACCCGCGCCCCCGAGAAGCTCCCGGCGACGGCGAGTCCCGCGCCGATCAGCACGGCGACGACCACCGCGATCAGCGCGGATCGGTTCTGCTTCGCGGGCGAGCCGGTGGAGGTGGTGACGGGGGCGCTCATGACGGGGCTCCTCGGTACAGGGATGCGATGGTCTCGGCGGCGCGGTCGACCACCACGGTCCGCTTGATCTTCAGGGTCGGGGTCACCAGCTCGCGGTCGTCGAGGTCGGCGACGACCAGCTCGAACCGGCGCACCTGCTCGCTGCGCGACACCAGCGCGTTCGCGGCGTCCACGGTGCGCTGCAAGTGGGCGTGCAGTCGCGGTTCGTCCACGGCGCGCAGGCCCGCGGGTGTGCCGGCATCGAAGGGCAGACCCGCGGATGCCGCCCACGCGGCCGCCTGCTCGGCATCCAGGATCAGCAGCGCGCTGAGGTACGGCTTCCCCTCGCCGACCACGACGGCGTGCTGGACGAGCGGGTCGGCTTCGACCGCGGCCTCCCAGCGGACGGGGACGATCGTCTTTCCGTTGGAGGTGACGATGACGTCCTTGACGCGCCCCTCGAGGATCAGCCGTCCCGCGTCGTCGAGGCGACCCAGATCGCCGGTGCGGAAGAAGCCGTCGACGAAGGCCTCGGCGTCGTGACGCGGATCGCGGTAGCCCGCGAACACGCCCACGCCTTTCGCGAGCACCTCGCCCTCGTCGCTGATGCGCACGGTGGAACCCGGGAGCGGCAGACCGACGGTGCCGGACGCGATCCGGCCGGGGAGGTTGCCGGTCAGCGGCGCGGTGGTCTCGGTGAGTCCGTAACCCTCGATGACCGGCACGCCGAGCCCCCGGAAGAACAGCGACAGCTCGGCGTCGAGGCTCGCCCCGCCCGACAGCATGTAGTCGACCCGTCCGCCCATCACGGCCCGCAGGCGCCGGTAGAACAGGGTGTCGAAGACGGCGTGACGCACGCGATGCCCGAGCGGGATGCGGCGGGGGAGGCCGGCATCCTCCCGCTCGGCGAGTCGACCGGCGGCGACGGCCGTGGAGCGCGCCCGCGCCCACACGCCCGACAGCCCCTTCTCGGCGGCCTTGTCTCCCGCCGCGGCCTGGATCTTCTGCAGCACCCGCGGCACGACGACCAGGAACGTGGGGCGCAGCGTCGCGAGCGTCGGCACCACGGCGGCGGGATCCGTCAGGTGGGCGATGCGCATGCCGCTGGCGATGCAGATGAGCTGCAGGCCGCGGGCGAGCACGTGCGCCAGCGGCAGGAAGATGATCGTGTTGCCCTCCGGATGCACGACCTCGCGGTAGGCTGCCGCGATGTTCCGCACCTGGCCGAGGAAGTTCGCGTGGGTCAGGACGGCGCCCTTGGGCTCGCCGGTGGTGCCGGAGGTGTAGACGATGGTCGCGGGGTCGTCGTGTCCGGCGCGGGTGCGGCGGTGCTCGAGCTCGTCGTCGGAGACCCCGGCGCCCCGGGCGGAGAGGGCCGGGAGGTCGTCCATGCCCCACACCCCGATGGTCTCGTCGACGGATGCCAGGGCGTCGGTCAGCAGCGCGATGTGCGTCGGGCCCCCGCCGATGCCCACGCGCACACGCGCGTCGGACACGATCGCGGCGACCTGGGAGGCCGAGGACGACTCGTACACGGGCACGACCACGCCGCCGGCGAACCACGTCGCGAGGTCGGCCACCGCCCACTCGTAGCGTGTCGGCGCCATGATGGCGACCGCGTCTCCCGGAGCCAGGCCGACGGCGATCAGGCCCTTCGCGAGGGCGCGCACCTCGGCGAGGAAGGCCGCCGTGGTGATCGGGCTCCAGGCGTCCCCGGTTCCGGCCGTCGGGGGGACCTCGAAGGCGACGTGGTCCGGGGCCGCTGCCGCGCGGCGGACCAAGAGGTCGGTGACGTTCGCGAAGGCGTCCAGGGACACCAGGGCAGGAGTGTGCGACTCGCGCATCGCGGCCTTCCGGTCGGTCGTGCGAGGCCCCGGTCGGCGGCGAGGCTTCGCGGTGCGCGATCCGCGGCACCACCTTCATTTTCGGAGGTGGCGGGCGAACGGATGGGACCTTGACGAAAGGGTCGGGCGTACCGCCGCCTCACGCTTTTGTTGTCGAAACCAACTTAAGCCTTGCGCTCGGTGTCGGATGTGGTCTAGCTTTGCCGTCGAAGCGCTTCCCGGAAGCGCTTAGACAGCAACGAAGGAGTCGCTATGGCAGGGATCGACGAGGTCGCCCGCGCTGCGGGTGTGTCGATCAGCACCGTCTCCTACGCGCTGAGCGGCAAGCGTCCGGTCTCGGTCGAGACCCGCCGCCGCATCCAGGCCGCGGTGCACGAGCTCGGGTACAGCCCCAACGCGGGTGCCCGCATGCTCGCCGGCAGCCAGACGAACATCTTCGCCCTGTCCGAGCCGCTGCGCGCCGACAGTCACGCCCCCAGCCACATGGCGTTCATGCACGCCATGACCGTCGCCGCGCGCCGCAAGGAGTACGACATGCTCCTGCTCACCGACGAAGACGCGTCGGCCGGCATGAAGCGCGTCGCGGCGAGCGGACTCGTGGACGCCATCCTCGTGCTCGACGTCGCCCCCGACGACCCCCGCGTGGAGATCGCGCGCTCCAGCGCCACCCCGACGCTGTTCGTCGGCATCCCGAACGACCACGACGATCTCGTGTGCGTCGACCTCGACTTCGAGCGCGCGGCCGTCGAGGCCGTCGACCGCCTCGCCGACGCGGGGCACCGCGAGATCGGCCTGATCGGCGGGTCGCGGCGGGCGTACGAGAAGTCGAACTTCCCGCCCCGCGTGCGCGCCGCCGTCATGTCGCGCGCGACCGAGCGCGGGGGCAATGCCCGGGCCGTGGCGTCCGGCGAGATCGTCACCGACCGCGCCCACGTGCGGGAGTCGGTGCGCGAGTTCGTCGCCGCCGGCGTCACCGGCATCGTGCTGCACGCCCCGGAAGAGGTGCTGCAGGTCGTGCTCGTCGAACTCGCCGCGCTCGGCAAGAGCGTGCCGGGCGACGTCTCCATCGTGTCGGTCGGCAGCAGCTTCGACACCGACGCGCAGCCCACCCCGGTCGACTCGATCCCGCTGGTGCCCCAGAGCTCCTGCGAGCTCGCGGTCGACCTCGCCATCGAGCTGATCGCCGGACGCCCCGTGGCATCCGGTCTCCATCTCATCCCACCGACCTACCTGGACCGCGGCTCCGTCGCCGCGGCCCCTTCCGCCTGACCCTCCCAACTCCACAGCCTGCGTCGTTCGCCCGTCATCGAAGCGCTTCGACGCATCCGCCCCCGCTAGCGGACACCCACCAACCCAGCGGATCACAGTGAAAGGAGTGCCAACGATGGCACGCACCACCGCACAACGACGCGCGACCCGAACCCTCGCGGCCGTCGGCTCGATCGCCGTCGCCGCCCTCGCCCTCTCCGCCTGCAGCGGAGGAGGAGGCGACGCCGGTTCCACCGACGGCGCCGGCAAGACCCTCACGCTCTGGCACTACGAAGGCGCCGACAGCGCGATGGCCAAAGCCTGGAACGCCGCCATCCCGATCTTCGAGAAGCAGACCGGCGCCACCGTCAAGGTCGAGGAGAAGTCCTTCGAGCAGATCCAGAAGACCGCCAGCCAGGTGCTCGACACCGACGCCGCCCCCGACCTCCTCGAGTTCAACAAGGGCAACGCGACCGCGGGCTTCCTCGCCAGCACCGGCCTGATCGCCGACATCAGCGACGCCGTCACCCAGTACGGATGGGATGCCAAGCTCGCCCCGTCGCTGCAGACCACGGCGAAGTACAGCTCCGACGGCGTCATGGGCGGCGACACCTGGTACGGCGTGCCCAACTACGGCGAGTTCGTCGGCGTCTACTACAACCTCGACGCGTTCAAGGCTGCCGGCCTCGAGGTGCCGAAGACCTACGACGAGTTCACGAAGGTGCTCGACGCGTTCGTCGCGAAGGGCATCACGCCGCTCGCCGAGGCCGGTGCCGAATACCCCCTCGGACAGCTCTGGTACCAGCTGGCACTGTCGAAGGCCGACCGCTCGTGGGTCGACGACTACCAGCTGTACAAGAACCCCGTCGACTGGAACGGCTCCGAGGTGACCTACGCCTCCGACACCCTCAAGCAGTACGTCGACAAGGGCTACATCGCCAAGGACGTCTCGTCGGTGAAGGCCGAGGACGCCGGCGTCTCGTTCATCAACGGCACCTCGCCGATCTTCGTGTCCGGCTCGTGGTGGTACGGCCGCTTCGCCTCGGACGCGACCTTCGACTGGACCCTCTCGGCCTTCCCGGGGTCGAAGCTGTCGCTCGGATCGTCGGGCAACCTGTGGGTCGTGCCCGAGCGCTCGAAGCAGAAGGACCTCGCGTACCAGTTCATCGACATCACGATGAGCCCCGAGATCCAGGCCATCATCGGCAACAACGGCGGCGTGCCCGTCGCGGCCGACACCGCCGACATCACGGATGCCAAGAGCAAGGAGCTCATCGACACGTTCAACGGCATCCTGCAGGACGACGGTCTGTCGTTCTACCCCGACTGGCCCGCGCCCGGCTTCTACGACGTGCTCGTGCAGGAGCTGCAGGGCCTGGTGACCGGTTCGCAGGACCCGGCGACCACCAACGCCAACCTCGGCAAGAAGTACGACGAAGGCACGGCGGACTTCCGCTGATGGCCCTTCTCAACCGACCGGCTGCTCGGGTGGCGCTCCCGCCCGAGCAGCCGGCCATCCCCCAACGCCGCGGCGGCACCGCCGGGTACTGGCTCTACCTGCTGCCCGGCTTCGTGCTGCTGCTGGTGATCGTCATCGTCCCCCTCCTGTGGAACGTGCTGCTCACCTTCACGAAGTGGCGCGGTGTCGGCGACCCCGAGTTCATCGGCCTCGACAACTGGGTGAAGCTCCTCGGCGACGAGGACTTCTGGACCTCCTTCACCAACTCGGTGTGGATGGTCCTCGCGATGGTGGTGGTCCCCACCGTCATCGGCCTCGCCGTCGCCGCGCTGCTGTTCGACGTCGTCGGTCGGAAGTTCGGCGGCAAGGTCGGCAGCTTCCTCCGCGCCACCTACTACCTGCCGCAGATCCTCCCCATCGCCGTGGCCGGCATCGTCATCGGCTGGATCGTCCGGCCCGGCGACACCGGCGCCCTCAACCAGATCCTCGGCAGCCTCGGCATCCCCTCGTACGACTGGCTCGGACAGATGCCGTCGGCGCTCATCGTGCTCATGGTCGTGCTCGTGTGGGTGCAGATCGGCTACCCGGTCGTGGTGTTCATGGCCGCCCTGCAGCGCGTCGACCCCGAGCTGTACGAAGCCGCCGAACTCGACGGGGCCAACTGGTTCCAGCGGTTCACCGCGATCACGGTCAGCATCATCCGCCCCGAGATCTTCGTCGTCACCCTCACCTGCACGATCGCGGCGCTGAAGGTCTTCGGACCCGTGTACGTCATCACGCAGGGCGGGCCGGCCGGATCCACCATCGTCCCGGCGTACTACGCCTACCTCGAGTTCTTCACGAAGCGGAACGTCGGCTACGGCGCGACCATCGCGACGGTGCTGACGATCCTCGTCGTCATCGTGTCGATCGTGTTCATCCGCGTGCAGACCTCGCTCGAACGCAAGGAAAGGGCCGGACTGTGACCGCCACCGCCGTCATCACCACCGGACGCCCGCCGCGGCGCAGCGGCCGGGGTGGCATGACACGTCGTCGTCCCGTCGACTGGCTGCTGCTCGCGCTCGTCGTCGTCGGCGCGCTGCTCGTGCTCGCGCCGTTCTACCTCGTGCTCGTGAACTCGTTCAAGTCGCCGGTCGACTACGCCACGTCGGGTCCGCTCGCTCTGCCGCAGCAGCTCGACTTCGGCGGGATCATCGACTTCTGGAACCGCGTCGACTTCCCCCGCAAGGTCGGCAACTCGATCCTCATCTCCGGAGTCGTCGCGGTGCTGGCCGTGGGCATCTCGATGCTCAACGCCTTCGCGATCGGCATCGGACGCGTGCGGGGTCGCACGGGGATCGTGCTGCTGTTCCTGCTCGCGAACCTGCTGCCGCAGGAAGCGCTCCTGTACCCGCTGTACTACATGTTCAAATCCGTCGGCCTCTACGACAACCTGCTGTCGGTCATCATCGTCTTCACGGTGATCCAGGCGGCCTTCGGCACGTACCTGCTGTCGTCGGTGTACGGCACGTTCCCCCGCGAGATCCTCGAGGCCGCGTCGATCGACGGCGCGACCCGCTGGCAGATCCTGTGGCGCGTCGTCTTCCCCATCAGCCGCCCGACCCTGTCGGTGCTCGTCATCTTCTTCTTCATCTGGACGTGGAACGAGTTCCTGATCCCCCTGACGTTCCTGGCATCCAATGACAACCAGACCGTCCCCGTGGCCATCAGCGTGCTGCAGGGCGACCGGTTGATGGATGTCACCACGATCAGCGCCTCGGCCCTGCTGGGCATCATCCCGACCCTGATCTTCTTCCTGATCTTCCAGCGCACGCTCACGCGCGGCATCACGGCGGGGGCCGTGAAGTGAGGATCTTCCCCTTTTCGTCTACGCCGACCCGCGGCATCACGGCAGGAGCAGTCACGCAATGAAGTTCACCGATGGTTTCTGGCTCATGCGGCCGGGTGTCACCGTCGACTACGCCGCCGAGGCGTACGACATCGCGCCCACCGACACCCCTGACGGGCCGGGGCTGATCGTGCACGCCCCGACGAAGGTCATCGCCAAACGCGGCGACGTGCTCAACCGCAGCGTCCTCACCGTGACGCTGTCGTCGCCGCTCGAGGGCGTCGTGCGGGTGCGGGTCGTCCACCACGACGGTGCCCGCCGACCGGTCGGTTTCGCCCTGCCGGGTGCGGTGGTGGGCGGGGGGAGCGTCGACGTCGAGGCCGGCACGCTCACCGCGGGGCGGCTCACCGCGCGGGTGGCGCCGGGAGCGCCGTGGGACCTGTCGTTCGAGGTCGATGGGACGCGCGTCACGGGCAGTGGCATCCGGTCGCTCGGTCGGGTCAGCCTCGCCGAGGGCGCCGACGTCGAGACCGGGGTGATCGGCAACGCCGGCGCCGACACGGGCGTGCCGTTCTCGCGGCACTTCGTCCACGAGCAGCTCGACCTGGGCGTCGGCGAGGCGATCTACGGCCTCGGCGAACGTTTCGGGCCCGTCGCGAAGAACGGGCAGACCGTCGACATCTGGAACGCCGATGGCGGCACCTCGAGCGAGCAGGCCTACAAGAGCGTGCCGTTCTACGTGTCGTCCGGCGGGTACGGCGTGCTCGTCAACGACCCCGGCCACGTGTCGTTCGAGATCGGCTCGGAGAACGTCGAGCGCGTGCAGTTCTCGGTCTCGGGCGAGGCGCTGGAGTACTTCGTGATCGCCGGCCCGACCCCGAAGGAGGTGCTCGAGCGCTACACGGCCCTCACCGGGCGGCCGCCCGTCGTGCCGGCGTGGTCGTTCGGGACGTGGCTGACGACGTCGTTCACCACCGACTACGACGAAGCGACCGTGAACTCGTTCATCGACGGCATGGCCGAGCGCGACCTGCCGCTGTCGGTGTTCCACTTCGACTGCTTCTGGATGCGCGAGTTCAACTGGACCGATTTCACGTGGGACGAGCGGGTGTTCCCGGATCCGGATGCCATGCTCCGGCGCCTCCACGACCGTGACCTGCGCGTGTCGGTGTGGATCAACCCGTACATCGCGCAGCGCTCGCCGCTGTTCGCCGAGGGTGTCGAGCACGGCTACTTCGTGCGGCGGCCGGACGGGACGCCGTGGCAGTGGGACCTGTGGGTGCCGGGCATGGCGCTCGTCGATTTCACGAACCCGGATGCCGTGCGCTGGTACCAGTCGTACCTGCGGCGCCTCATCGCGCAGGGGGTGGACTGCTTCAAGACCGACTTCGGCGAGCGGATTCCCACCGACGTCGTGTACTTCGACGGCACCGACCCCGAGCGCATGCACAACCTCTACGCGCAGCTGTACAACCAGGCCGTGCACGAGGTGCTCGTCGAGGAGCGGGGCGTCGGCGAAGCCGTGCTGTTCGCGCGCTCGGCGACGGCCGGCGGGCAGACGATGCCCGTGCACTGGGGCGGCGACAACTCCTCGACGTTCGCGTCGATGGCCGAGACGCTGCGCGGCGGTCTGTCGCTCGCGTGGAGCGGCTTCTCGTTCTGGAGCCACGACATCGGCGGGTTCGAGGGCCCCCCCGCCCCCGCCGTGTTCAAGCGGTGGATCGCCTACGGGATGCTGTCGTCGCACAGTCGCTTCCACGGCTCGGACTCGTACCGGGTGCCGTGGGCGTTCGACGACGAAGCCGTCGACGTGACGCGGCAGTTCTCGCGCCTGAAGCTCCGGCTCATGCCGTACCTGTACGCTGCGGCGCGCGCGGCGGCGTCCACTGGCGTTCCGATGATGCGGCCGATGGCTCTGGAGTTCCCCGACGACCCGACGACGCTGCACCTCGACCGGCAGTACATGCTCGGACCCGACGTGCTCGTGGCGCCGGTGTTCTCGGCATCCGGGGACGTGACTTTCTACCTGCCGCCGGGGGAGTGGACGCACCTGCTCTCGGGGGAGCGGGTCACCGGCGGAGTGTGGCGTCGCGAGACGCACGGCTTCGACTCGCTGCCTCTGTACGTGCGGCCGGGCGCGGTGCTGCCCTGGGGGGCGCGCGAGGACCGGCCCGACTACGACTACCTGGACGGGTTGACGCTGCGGGTCTTCCCGGGGGGTTCGGGCGTGGCCGAGGTGACCGTGACGGCTCCCGACGGGCGGACGGAGACGTTCCGCGTGGACCGTGCGGAGGTGACAGAGTAGCCGGACCATGTCTTCCCCGCTCCCGTCGCTTCACGAGGTCGCACCGGGGGTGCTCGTCGCCACCAGTCGTGTCATGCAGATGAACACGACGGTGGTGACGGCCTCGGGTCGCGCATTGCTGATCGATCCGGGCTGGATGCCGGATGAGCTCGACGCGCTCGCGGCTTCCTTGCGCGAGAAGGGTCTGACGGTCGCCGAGGGATTCGCGACGCACGCGCATCACGATCATCTGCTGTGGCATCCCTCCTTCGGTGAAGTGCCGAGGTGGGCGTCGGCGCGGACGGCCGAGCTCGCGCGTGCGGAAAGGGATGCTCTGGTCGCGGCGCTCGGGCCGGAGTTCCCTGGTGACCTGGTCGAACTGATGGGGCGAGTGGATGCCGGCTCCCCCACGTTCGACGTCGAGCTCGTCGTGCACGACGGGCATGCCCCGGGGCACACGGCGGTCTGGCTCCCGGGGTCGCGCGTGCTGGTCGCGGGCGACATGCTCAGCGACGTCGAGCTGCCGTTGCCGTTCGACCCGGACGACGTTCCGGCGTACGAGCGGGCGCTCGACGTGCTGGCGCCGTACGCGCGCGCGGCGCGGGTGGTGATCCCGGGGCACGGCAACGTCGGCTCGGACGCTCACGCGCGGCTCGAGGCGGACCGGCGATATCTCGCCGACATGCGGCGGGTCGGCGAGTCGACCGACCCGCGCCGCGCGAACTCCGGCATGGAAGACGAGTACGCGCGGCTCCGCGAGCTGCTGGCGTAGGTGCCGGCTCGCCACGCTGCGGAAGAGTCGGCGCAGCCGCGTGACTGCCTCGCTCCGCGCAGTTCTGGCGTGTGATCCGAGATACGTGACGCAGGCGCGCGCGACCGCGCGGATGCGCCCACGTCCGGTTTCAGAACGGTGCCGGTTCGCGTTCATGGTCGGTCGGGGGTGGCGGGTCGGTCGAGGGCTGCGGCGAGGTGGGGTCGTCAGGGCGGAATCTGACCGCGGGTGAATAGGGCAGCGGTTCGTCGATGTAGACGCATCCGGTGGGGGAGGTCCACTCGAGTACCCCGGCGGGGAGTTGATGGACTTTCCAGCGGGTGAACTGCTTCTGGGTGTGGTGTCGCTGGCAGAGGTGGGCGAGGTTGGTGACGTTGGTGGGGCCGCCG